>Ga0137407_10000194_pt1 | contig 43946 bp, 80 predicted proteins | sample CZOMad2_2_16fung_FD_108410 | JGI IMG/M metagenome (GOLD analysis project Ga0137407, IMG submission 108410) | Vadose zone soil fungal communities from Angelo Coast Range Reserve, California, USA - CZOMad2_2_16fungal (Illumina Assembly) | ecosystem: Environmental > Terrestrial > Soil > Vadose... | reverse complement strand
GTGCGGGTACAGCACCGTGCAGGTCGCGTCATCGAACTGCTTGCCGCACTGGCAGTTGATGACGATCATGCCCGGTTCCGCGATCACCTTCCACATGGTGTTGACGGTCATCGTGTCGCTGTCGAAGTCCACGGCGGGTACCTGCTTGGTCAGGTTGGGGTCGGTGCCGTCGCAGTGGCGCATCACGGGCTGATTCTCTCGATCGTGCCGGCCAGGATCTCTTCGGTGGTGATGACGGTCAGCCTCCAGCTGAACGGCTCTGCCTCCCCGTCCACCTGGACGGGCAGGTCCATGAGCCGCCTGTTGTGGTAGTCCATGCGCCGGTCAATCTCCGGGTCCTGCGCCAGGGTGTACCAGGTTGTCGGGTGCATCACCAGCGTCAGGCCATCGGGGAGCACCACCCGGCCCCGGTCGTCTGAGAAGCGCTGGAGCACCAGCACCCGCAGCTGGCGGCACAGCTCGTCGCCGTTCACCTGCGTCGCACTCCCCTCACGATGGTGTTCTCGCCGCAGACGTTGCAACGCACCCGCCACTTCGGCTGTAGGTCCCGGCCTACGGGACTGTGCCCGCACGCCAGGTCAGCGACGTAGTTCTTGGGGGGCACGACGCTGATCCACAGCGCGTACACCCAGTCCCCCAGCCAGCGCAGCAGCAGCATGCCCCTAGCCTCCTGTCCCGCAGTGGACGTGCTGCGGCTGGAGCGGCAGCGCCCCGTAGGCCATCTGCCACCAGCCCAGCGGATGGTTGAGCGCGGTGAGCCGCAGCCCGCACGCGGTGACGCGCACGAGGCCGGCCTGCTCGACCGCGACGATCTTGTGCGCCCGGACGGGCTGGTAGCTGTCGTCTATGTCCATCGCCCACAGCACCTCCGTGGAATCGGACGGCAGCGGGGTAAGACCCGCTGCGGAGGTGGTGGCCATGTTCGGCGTGATCTCGGCCATCTGCTTTGGTATCGCCTTCCTGCTGTACTGGCTGGGCGGCGGGCACCTGCCGTGGACGCCGCTTGGGTTCGCGCTGCTCGCGGGGTGCGCGCTGGCTGTGCACGTGACCGCCCCGTGGTGGCCGCCCCGGCTGAGGCGGCCACCCCAGTAGCTAACTTGGTGGCTGAGCACGTCCAGCTGTCCCCGCCATAGCAGTGGTGGGTACCCCGGTTGTGTGGCGCGTCACCGCAGCGGTGGTCCTTGTGGGGGTAGTTCGCGTGCCTGGACCCGGGGATGCCCGGGTCCGTCCACGTGTGGTTGCACTGGACCCCGCCTAGCGGTGCCCGGTGCTTACCCCGGGTCTTTTTGCCGCTGCCGCCGCTCTCGGCCTTGGCGATGGCCTTGCTGCGCTTAGCGTCACCTACCGCGTACCTGATGTTGCTGATCAGGCCCATGTCGCGCTCCTCTCACGTAGCGTGCTGCACACGAGTGTAACCGGTCCTGGGGTGGCCCCCACAGGATCGCCTCGTACTCCCACGACTGCTTGACGCACGGCAGGTCGTGGCCGTGGACCGGGTCGTCATCGATCGAGCAGACAAACTCATGCGGCCCGGGTCCGTTGATGCAGTCTGCGGGGTCCTCGCACGCCAGCCGGACGCATGGCGGTGGTAGCTTCACCCGGTCACTCCCCTAGGGTGCGGTGCGCCGGCTCCCTGCCCCGGCCAGCTGTGCGGGAACCGCTCCCCGCAGTAGCAGTACCCCCATGAGCCGATGACCTTCAGCGCCGCCTCCTCGCGAGCCTGGTCGGTAACCGGGCGCGGCCGGTCCCACGGGCGGTCAGTCTCCCGCTCGATGCTGGACAGCGTCGGGTGCCAGCTCATCGCAGCTTCCACCCCAGCTCGCCTACCAGGTGGCCCGCCTCGAACAGCCAGGGGTGCGTCACCCCGGCGTCAGACCCAGCCCCGGCCCAGGCGCACAGCCGGTCACCCGACGCCCAGAGCAGGTTCCGCGCCCGGCGCTTCACGCCCGCCGCCTGCTGCGCCACTGGTCCGCTTGCGCGCAAGTGGCGAAGTGCGAGATGCCCCGGTGCTCGCCCGGCTTCGGTTCCTCGCCCTTCTTCAGGTACCGGGCGTACAGCAGCGCAGGGCCTGGGATGCCGTCGTTGGTGGCCAGCGGCTGACCCCGCCACACCGCGATGTTTCCCTTCGGGTCATCCACGCTGCCGTGGTCGATGGGAATCGTCCTGGGCATGTCCCGGTCGTTCATCTCCTCGGGGAACTTCACCGCCCAGTCGATCGGCGCGTGGCAGCTGTTGCACTCCTCAGCCACCGGGCACCTCACGCGGGTCGTCGCTGTAGATCAGGTCGATCACGTCCTGGTCGCAGTCAGGATCGGCGCACCTGACAGCGGGATGCGAGCCGCAGTCCTCGCACCGCCCTGCCGGGCCTGGCAGCTCACGGGGCTGAGAAGCTGCTGGGCGGTCCTGGCCCGCAGCAGGCAGCGCATGGTGCGGCGGCTCGATCTGGCCCGCTGGTGACCCCCGCCAGCCGCCTTCCGCCCACATCTCAGCGAGCGCCCTGAACGCTGCGAGGTAGTCGTCGGCCTGGATGATCACCACTCGACCCATGCGGGTGGTGAGTGAGTAGACCGCGCTGGTGCGCAGCTGGAGCACCGGTTCCAGCGTGTCCCAGAAGATGTCCTGGTGCTCGTATTCGGCGGTCAGCTCGGCGTACGTCAGGTGCTTCGACGCGATCAGCTGTACCCGCCCGCCGTCCAGCGGGGAGCCGGCGACCACGAAGTCCAGCACGATGCCCATGCCCATCTTCACGTCAGTCTCCGCAGGCCGTCCAGCACGTCCTGGACCAGCTCCTTGGTGTTTTGCTGGTACGGCTTCGCGGGTGGTGCGTATCGCTGCGCCTGCTCGTTCAGCTCAGCCACCGACCGCCGCTCGGGCAGGCCGCGCAAGCCGGCTTCCACCTGCATCATCACGTGGCAGCACTTGCCCTTTCGGCAGCCGTCGCACAGCAGGTCTTCCTCCGTCATCGGCATGGGGCACGGGCGCGGGAAGCACGGCTCCCCGCCCAGCGCGATGCACCCCTTGCACTGGCAGCCGTCGTCTGGTGTCGTCATTCGGTTTCCCCTCTCACGGGATTGTCTTGCTTGAACCACGCCCGGTGAATCAGCTCCACAGCGCGCTCCTCGGTGATGGCCTCCCCGTTCAGGGTGACCACCAGCGGACCCACCGGGTCCAGGCTCATCAGGTCCAGGCCGTCCCAGACCGGCTCAGCCATCTGGCAGACGATGATCTTGCCCTCCGGTACCAGCACCTCACCGTAACTCGCCAGCATGAGCCGCCTCCGGGGGCTGCTCGGCCAGCTCCGGGTGCACGTGCGGGAGCGCCGTCCAGTACACCTGGTCGCACCCCTGGCACAGCGCGGTTACGCCGAGGGACACCGAGTGCCTGCCGTCCGTGCGGTCATGGCAGCCGTGCGGGCAGGGGGCCAGCGAGTTACCGTGATCGCAGCGGAATGGCAGCGGCAGCGACACCCCGGCAGCGCGCCCCGACACCAGCGCGTCCCACGCCAGGTCTTCGATGTCAGTGCGGATCGCGGCCTCGCACACCCCGATCCACAGCACGTGCCCGAGGACCGACAGCGCGCACGCCCGGTACGCGACCTGATCCGACCCGTGCCGTCCCTGCCGCACCCGGTGCACGTACGGCTCCCGGTCACTGTCCATGGTGACCACCGTCCCCCGCAGCGGCCCGTCCACCAGGAGCATCCTGTGCGTCACCGGGCCACCACCTCTCCGGTCACGACGGGGGTAAGCCGCTTGTCCCACTCCCCCGTGATCAGCTGCGTCCGCAGGTCCGGGCAGCGGGTGCAGCGGTACAGCAGAACCGTCTGCGGGCCGCTCAGCGCCGACGTAGGCGCGCGGTACGGCTGCGCGGCGTCCAGCAGCCACTTGTGCCGGTGCTTGTTCAGGCAGTCCATGACGGACAGCACCAGCAGGAACCCCAGGGTCGCGAGCACCGCGACCAGCCAGTCTGACATGCCCTTGCTCCTCTCACTTCCCGGCTAGCGCCAGGAACTCCTGTCGTACCGGGGCGTCCAGGAAGCACCCCGTTAGGTGACTCGTCACCATCCGCGCGCCCGCCGAGCGGGGACCGCGCAGCGTCAGACACGTGTGCACCGCGTCGATCAGGCACCCGGCCCCCTGGATGTCCAGGTGATCACCCAGCGCCTGCACCACCTGCTGGCCCATCCGCTCCTGCATCTGCGGGCGCAGCGAGAACCCCTCCACCAGCCTGGCCAGCTTTGAGATCCCCGCCACCTTCGCGCCCGGCTGAGGCAGGTACCCCACCGTCGCCGTGCCGGTGAACGGCAGGATGTGGTGCTCGCACAGCGACGTGAACGGGATGTCGCACAGCAGCACGATCTGCGGGTGCTGCGCGGGCGGCTCGAACTGCCTTGCCAGCACAGCGCCCGCGTCGAAGGGGACGCGCAGGTTCCGCGTCAGCTCCGCGAGCGCCTGCGCGAACCGCAGCGGGGTCCGCTTCATCTCCGGGCTTTCCACGTCGATGCCCAGCCGCGACAGGAAGATCGCGCCCATCTCCTCCGCGTGGCGGGGCACCGTCCGCTCATCCACGGCTCTCCCCCTCGTCGTCGTAGACCAGCACGTGCTGTCGCAGGCTCAGGTTCCACCCCCGCTGGAGCACTCCGTCAGCCAGCGCGCGGGCGGTGCACAGGATCTCCTCCCGGGTCACCCCCGCAGGCATCACCCACGTCTGCTCGCGGGCTATCCCGTGCTCCTGCGTCAGCTGCGCGATCTCGTCCAGGTCGGCCACGGTGCTGGACACGAACTTGAACGCCGCCCGGCCACCCTGCGCGAACTGCCCTAGCGCCTCCGGGTTGATGGCCTTGTCGCGCGGCACTCCGGAACTGGCCAGCTTGGGTGAGACGTTGAACTGGTCCACGCACCAGCCCCAGTTCCCGGTAGGCACCTGCGTGCCGTTCGTCTCCACCTCCACCCGCACCCGGGCGTAATCCAGGTGCCACAGCATCTCGGCCCACCCGTTCTGGCCCTGGTGCAGCAGCGGCTCCCCCCCGGTGATGATCACCATCTGCGGGCTGCCGACCATAGCCGCCCGCACGATCTCGGCGGACTCCATCCGCTTCCCCTGCGCGTGCAGGTCGAAGCGGGTCGCGTCCCACGTCTGGGACTCGTCGCACGGTGACAGCCCGTGCGGGGTCACCCACTGGCACGCCAGGTTGCACCCCATGAGGCGGATGATCGACGCATGCCGGCCGGCCGAAGGGCCTTCCCCCTGCCAGACGGGGCCGTACACCTGGTTGACCACCAGCGTGCTCATGATGCCCTCGCGACCGTGTATGGCGACTCACGGACCTCGCACCAGTCCACCAGCACCCCGCACATCAGCCGGGCCTGCCCGAGGAGGTAGTCCGCCAGCCGCTCGGCAGTTGGCGGGAAGGCCAGCACCGCGTCTTCCGTGAAGTCGGCGTGCAGGTCTTCCAGATCCCCGTCACCGAGGTACCGGTGATCCAGGGTGTCCTTGAGCCACTGGGCGAACGGGTCGAACATGGCGTAGTCGAACACCATGCCCACCGCGTCCAGGTCGCTCCGCTGCGCGTGCAGCACCACGATGTACCCGTGGCCGTGGAGCCGCGCGCACTTGTGCCCCGCCGGCAGTCCCTTCAGGCGGTGCGCGGCAGCGAAGCGGAACTCCTTGGTGATCTCGTACATCAGCCCATCCCCCGCATCTCCAGCGCGCGCTTCACGTACATCGGGACCATGCCGGGGCGGAAGTCCGCCCAGTGGAGCCGCTTGTAGTAGTCCAGCCGCCTCGGCGTCAGCGCGTACCGGTCGTCCTCCCAGATGCCGTTGTTGGTGAACGCCACCCACCGGCACCAGCAGCCCCCGCACTCCCCGCAGAACTGCGGACCCGGCCCGTAGCAGGACCAGGTGAAGTCCTTCAGGTCAGCCACTCCCGTAGCCGGGTGAGCGTCCAGGTACCTGCGCACCAGCTGCGTCTTCGTCAGGTGCCCGAACGGGGTGTGGATGCGCACCCGGGGCACGTTCGTCGCCGCCTGGAAGTGCCCGCCGCGCGACCTGGCCAGCAGCCGCTCCACCGCCCGGAAGAAGCCCGGGTTCTTATCCGGCCCCCACTCCGCGATCCGGGCGATCACCACGTCCGGGTGCAGCTGCGCAGCCGCGAGGATGAGCCGCAGGTTCCGGTTCGGGATCCACCCGGTAGGCAGCTCCGACATCGGGGAGCCGCCTAGCACCAGCTGGATCGGCCGGTCAGGCTCGAAAGCCTGATTGGCCAGCTGCACCCGCTGAGCCTCCTCACCGCAGGCCGCGTTGCCCACGTTCACGTACAGCGCGGACGGCATCCCCAGCAGCCGCCAGGTGATGAACGCGTCCGGACCCCCGCTGTACAGCAGCGCCATCCGCGCGGCAGGCGGCAACCCTGCGGCCTCCGGGATGCGGTAGGTACCACGCGGGTGCGACGCCTCGTCCTGCACGTAGTGGGCCTTCCACGCCGCGCCCAGCACCGGCACCCGGTGCAGCGCGTTCACCGTCCGCTCGTCATGGTGCAGGACCGCGCCCCACCTGCGCAGCATGGGAGACGGGAGGCGCTGCATCAGCACCCCGATGTCCGGCAGCACCGCCGCCGCCGCGATCAGGCGGCTCCCGTGCTCCTCATCCGTCTCGACGTAATGATCTCTCGGCTTCATCGCTCACCTTTCCTGGTGCTTGCGCCGGGCCTGTCCGCGAGCCATTCCACGGCCCTCATCATCTGGTGCAGCCTCTCGGGGACCGCATCCACGAACCACATCGTGGTTCCATCGCCCTCCAGCCCTGGCGGTGCAGGCACCGCGTGCCGCTGCTGGAGGTACGCTTCCATCCGCTTCCACGCCACCGCCGCCACCCGCAGCGACTCGTGGCGCTCCCGGTCATACGCCTGCTGGGTCTTAACCCGCCCCCACTTGCGGCCCGTGTTCGCATAGGCGGCATCGCGCATCAGCTGCGGGTCCGCGCCATGAGCGCGCAGTAGCTGCGGACGCCCGACCGCGTCCTGCACCCGCAGCGACCGCACCTTGCCGTCCTCGAACACCGCCAGCCCACCGAACCGCGACGCCTGCGACCACGATGAGGAGTCCACCGACCAGAACGGCAGCGCGGCAAGCTCCGCCGACGCCGACCGGCCCAGCCCGTGAATGCGAGTACCGTGCTCCCTGGCGATCAGCATGGCCCGCGCCGTGGCGGCCAGCTTGTTCGCGCCCTTCAGGTTCGCCGTCCCCCCGACCGCGACGTACCGGTAGTCGCGGCACAGCGCGTGCAGCTCCGCAAGCGGGGTCTGCATGTGGTAGACGGGCAGGACCGGCAGCCCCTGCCCCTCCAGCCACAGCTGGTTGCGGGCACTGCCGGCGGAATCACCGATCACGTCCAGGTTGACCGCGACCGACAGCAGCGGCCACCAGTGCTTGAGCCACGCCGCGTACTCCTCGCGCCTGATCACCGCGCCGCTGCCGCGCATCGTGAACGCCGTGAACGCCCCGGAGTCAGCGAACAGCTGCACCGGCAGCTTCGTCTGCCCGGCCAGCGCCGCCAGGTCCCGCTTGCGGTAATACCAGTACGAGACCAGGATGCGGCAGATGCCGTCAGGCTCACGCATGCACGATCCCGATCCCCGCTGGCAGGCTGCCGCGCCTGATGACCTCTGTGCGGGGGTGCGTGGCGCTGATCGTTAGCCACGCCAGCCGCACCGACAGGTCCGGGTTCACCACGTCGTCCAGCGCGATGACCCCCCCCGGGCGCACCAGGTGCCCGTACATGTCGAAGTCGGCCAGGACCCCGTACGGGTCGTGGTCGCCGTCGATGAACAGGAAGTCGGCCTTCCGGCCGTCCAGCTGCCGCGTCAGCCACAGGTAGGCGTCCCGCCCGTGGGAGTCACCGAAGTACACCCGCGCGCCGTGCGGGTTAAGCGGGTGCACGCCCTGCGCGAACATCCCCTCGCCCGGGGGAGACACCGGCAGCGTGATGCCGTACACCTCACCGCATAGCTGCCGCCATGCGTACAGCGTCCCGCCCGCGTCACAGCCGATCTCGATGATGATCTTCGGCCATAGGCCCATCACCCGCCGCAGCAGCTCCGCAAGCTCGTCCTCCTGCTGGATAGCGTGGTACTCCCCGACCGCGAGCTGCGCTACCACCTGCGCAACGTTCCAGTCGCCGCTCATTCGGTCCCCTGCGCCACGCCCAGGAGGTGCATGAACCGGCCCGCGTCACTGGTCTCAGTGGCCTCGTCCGTCAGCGCGTAGAACCGGTCCCGCGCCTCCGGGGCCACCTTGAACTTCAGCACCGGCCACAAGTCCTCGTCGTTCGGGCCACCGCCGCTACCCCCGCCAAGCCCGCCCAGGTCAGGCGGCTGGAGCTGCTGGATCAGGTCGTCCAGGTCATCCCCGCTGTACCCCGTGCCTGCCAGTCCCCGGGGTGAGTGCGCTGCGCGGGTCAGCAGCTCCACCAGCTTCGCCTCATCGAAGGTGGCCAGGTGGGTTGTCCGGTTGTCCACCGCGAGGATCTCGGCGGCCTCGTCGTCGTCGCACTCCAGCCAGAAGCCCGGGATGGTATGCGCCCCCTTGACCTGCGCGGTGCGGTAACGGTGGTTGCCGGCCAGGATGCGCCCCGTGCTGCGCTGCGCGATGACCGCCCCGTAGAACCCGTGCGAGTCCATCGACACCGAGATCGCCCCGATGTCCCCCTGGTTGTAGTTGTCCGGGTGCTCCGTCAGCTGGTCAATCGGTATCGCCGGGTCGTACTCCTGCTGGGCCAGCCAGAACTCAGCCTGCTCGGTCACTGCACCAGCTCCCGCTCCCGCGCAGCGCGCGCCTCAAGGTAGCGGTCGATGTCCGCCCGCCTCCACAGCGGCGAGTTCATCACCACGCCCCGCTGACCGTTCGACTTGATGAAGTCCCGCCGCTCCTCACCGCACTTAGGCGGGAAGTCAAACGGTCCTCGCTCAGTGCCCTCCCGCTCCTTGCGGTTGGTGCGCGCCAGGTAGTTGCGCACCGTATCCGGCTTGAAGCCAGTCAGCGCGCACACCTGCGGCATACCAACCAGCTCCTCTTGCTCCGTCATCTGGATCACCTCCTATGTGCCGCTACCCCAGCCCGGGGGGGACGGGCCAGGGTAGCGGGGCTTAGCGGGTTACTTGACCTTCAGCATCAGCTTGCTGTGCACGTGAGCCTTCGCGGCGTCCTCACTGCCCTCGATGATCGCCGTGGCGCGTGCAGCGGCCATCCGGTCACCGGTCACCCTGCGCGGGGCCACGTGGTCCAGGTACTCGGTGAACGCGCGCTCGGCGGCGTACGCGGTCTTGCCCAGCTCCTCCGACTCTCCGCGCCACATGCTCGTGATCACGCCGGCCCGCTCGTCAGCTGTGCGCTTCTGCCGGTCGGTCGCGTCCTTTTCCAGCGGCCACAGCTCCTTGAGCAGCTTCTCCACGTCGCGGGCCACCACGCTCGTCCGCGCCAGCGCCTCCTCCTCGACCCGCAGCTGCTCGAAGTGCTTGCCCGCCAGGCCCAGCGTCCGGCGCGCTTCCTCCACCCGCTTGAGCGCGTTGGTGGTGTGCCGGGTACCCCAGCTGGTAACCGCGTCCCGCACGTTGAACCGCTCGGTGTTCCCGCACTCCACCCGCCACGGGGAGACCGTCACCCGCGCCTTGCCCGTGCCGTCGTTGGTGTTGAGCCAGTACAGGTACTGGCGTATCGTGTCCAGCCGGCCGTCACCCAGGTCAATTTCGATGTCGTCCGGCAGCTTCATTCCGATGAACACGTGCCGGCCACCGTAGGTGGCGCCGGCGCTCTCGAACAGCAGCCCGTAGTCCTGCACCAGGTCTTGCAGGAACGCGCCGGCGTCCAGCGTCTGGATCGGCGTGTACACCTTGCCCACGATGCCCAGCGGGGCCATCGTGTCCGAGCGCAGGTTCACGAACTGGCCGGGCACCAGCTGCGTGGCGGGCCGGGTGATCTCTGCGGCCAGCTCGTCGTCATCAAGGGCGAACCGCGCTGCGCGCTGCAACACGGTGAAGTCGATTCCGCCGAGCCGCAGCACCTCAGCCAGGTCGCTCACGCCCTCCGGGATCACGTTGCCCAGCCCGTGCCAGGCCGGCACGCGGGTGTACAGCGCTGCGGTGCCCGTGGACTCGTCCAGGTTGGACTCCGGCAGCAGCATGGGCTGCGGCATTCCGGCCGGCTGTCGCATCCGCCACGTCTCGCCGGCGTCCCACCCGGTGTTCACGCGGTACGCGCCGTTCCCGATCGGGGTCAGCTCGCCCTTGGCGATCCGGGCCTCGGTCTGCGCGTTAATCGCTGCTGCGGCCTGCTCAGCGGCTGCGGCCTGCGCGGGTATGCCGGCGTTGTACGCCATGATCGCGGAGACCTGCTCGCGCCGCTCGGCGGCGAAGGCTTCGTTGCGGTCCACGGTGCTTGCGGTGCTTGCCATCTGGTGTCCTCTCACGGGCTGTGCGTAGCGGGGTGCGGTGCTGCACCCCGCTGCACACGAGTGTACGGGCTTGCGCCCGTGGTCGTAACCCCTACGCAAGCCCCTTTTCGCTAGCCCACTCCTCCACCGCAGCAGCAGCCTTGCGGTTACCGCCGACGTGGTGCATGCCCGCCCACTGCGCCGTGGCGTTCCACAGCCGCACGTCGTACTGGTCCCGCCCGGGAGACGGAGACGGCGGGGGCACCGGGGACGGCGGCACGATCACGGGGAATGGCCGGCCCGTCGCCGCCTGGTAGTCAGCGGCCAGCGCCGCCTGGTCAACGCCCGCCTGGAAGACCGGGTGCGTCCACAGCGCCGGCCACACCAGCACGAACGCCTCTTGCAGCTGGTGGAGCATGAACGCGTCCGTCGTTCCGATGACCTCAGCCCACGTGACCACCAGCACGTCCCGGCCCGTCTTCTGCGACGTGTACCCGCCGCCCAGGATCGCGTGCCCGCCCCACTCCGGCGACTGGCTGGAATCCCACAGCCCCGCTTCGGTCTGCGCCTGCTGCGCCTGCTCCAGGTCCACGCCGAACAGCGACCCGCCGAAGATCGACACCACCGCCCGCACCAGGTCCGGGTTCTGCGGGTTGAACTTCGCATAGCACAGCGGCTTCACCACCTCCCGCTTGCCGTCCGCGTGCGTGACCGTGATGCCCCCGCTTACCAGCGCGTCGAGCATCACCGTCATGTCCACCCCGTCGTCACCGTCACCCGTGGCGGGATCGAAGCCGGGATTGCCGCTCCTGCGGTACAGGTCGAACACGTCCGCGTCAGCGACCGTGACGTCCTCGCCCAGCAGGTACCGCCACGACTGCACCGCGTCGTTGGCCACGCTGGTTGGCCCGCACGTGCCGAACCTGTCATTGCCGCCCAGCACCCACCCGCGCACCTGTCCGAGATGGTCGACCGTGGTGGGATGCGCCGGCACCACGCCGGTCAGCGTCAGCGGGATCACCTCCGCGAGCCTGCGCGGATCGGTGGGCCGCCTGCCCAGCTGCCTACTCGTCAGCGGCATCATCGGTGCCGTCCTCCTCGTCCTTGTCGTCGGTACTGGCCGGCTGGTCCAGGCCAGACGGGTCATCCGGCCAGGCACTCGTGTCCACTTCACCGTCCCCGTCGCCTGCGGGTAGCGGCTCCTGCCCCGCTGGTGCGATGAACCCGATTGGCGGGCCTCCGGTCGGGTCGTCCGCCGCGCGCTGCTCGGCCGTGATCTGCTCCGGGTCAGTGTCGGTGAACACGCCCCGGATCTCCCGCTCCAGGTTGTACGGCAGCGCCTCCCGCCCCGTCCGCTGGTCCAGCGCCCGAGACATGAGGCTGCGCAGCACCTCCACGTCCTCCGGCTCCATAATGACCTCGATGCGCCTGATTCGCGCCATCGGGATCAGCTCGTGCGTGTCGGCGTTCACGGTCACCTTTGCCGCGTCCACCAGCGCAACGCACAGGTGGATCTTCGGTGGTGAGTCGCCCATCGCCTGGTTGATGAGCTGCTGCGCGATTGCGACCAGCCCGTTCCCGTCGCCTGCGGGGAGCTTCCCCGAGACGCTGATGTCACCCACTGCTGTCTCCTCTCACGGCTGGCCAAGTGATCTTGGCCAGCACCTCATCGGCGGACGCAGGCATCCGCACCAGCGGGTACCCGTAGTGCGCCGCGCCCATGGCGGCCAGCGTCAGCGCGTCCGCCTCGTCATTGCCCTTCAGGTCGGCCATCGGGAACCGCTTGATCGCCGCCGCCAGGCATTCGTCCTTGCCCGCGTTGCCCTTGCCCGTGAGCCACTTGGCGCGGTGCGTCGTGTTCACCGGGACGTACGGTATCCCGGCCATCCACAGCTCGTGCCTGACCAGCCAGTGCAGCCCCGCCAGCGGCCCGATCGCGTTACCGGGCACCCTGCGCACGAGTATGTCCTCGATGACCACCACGTCCGCGCCGTCGCACACCAGCCGCACCTGGTTCAGCAGCCCCGCCAGCCGGGCATGGCCGGTCATCGGCACCTTAGTGCGGTAGGTGCGCACCAGCGGAGCCAGCATTACCCCGTTGTCGCTGCGAGCCTCGCCGGGATGCACTACCGCCGACCCGAACGACGACAGCGCCGGGTCCAGCCCCGCCACCCGCATCATGCCAGCTCGTGCGGGATGCCGAGCAGGCTCAGCGCCTGATCGAGCACGTCGGCAGGGTGCATCTCGAACACGTGCTCCTCACCGACGTAGACACCTGTCGCGTCGTTGTCGAGCACGAGCGCCACCGGGCCGTCTTCGTCGGTGGTCAGCGCCCCGGAATCGAAGGCGTCCTTGAGCTGCTTGAGCGTGTCGTACTTCACCGGTCCTCCTCTGGTGGCGCTAGCGGCAGCTGAGCCTGCGCCTTGCCGTAGTTCGCCACCCACGGCCACCCGGCGCCGTATGGGTTGCGGGTGAGCCAGTCCGGCCACACCCGCCCCTCTTCCCGGTCGCCACGGAACCGCTTCACGTCCAGCGCCGTATCGCCGCCGTGGGCCTTGGTCGCCTTGTAGAGCGCCAGCCCGAACTCAGGCCACCGCGCCCACATGGACGAGCCTTCCGGGCGCATCTCCCGCGCGCCGGTCGCCCCGCCGTACGGGGCATGCGCCTCGATCCACAGCGCGCACCCGTACTCCTGCCGCAGCTGGTCGAAGAACATCGCGACCTTGGAGTGCACCCCCAGCATGTTGCCGTCCTTGCCGGGGCTGCCGAGCATCATCTTGTAGATCGGCCCGGCGATCAGCAGCTGCGGCTCAAACCTGCGCACAGCGTCCCGCAGCTCGAACACATCCCGCATGCTGGTGATCCCGCCCGGCCGCAGCTCGAACCGCATGTTGGCCTCGTCCCAGCCCGGGTAGGCGGCGGCAACGTCACCCATCCGGCTGAACCGCCGTGACAGCAGCAGCTCCGGGTTCTCGAAGTCCCAGATCATCACCCGCTGCGGCGCGATCTGCGTGCCGGCGAACGGGTGGACGCCCGCAGCAGCGCAGAAGGCGACCTGGTGCGCGACGGTCGTCTTGCCCTTGCCCTCCCCCGCCACCACGACCACGCGCTCCTGCGCCTCGACCAGCCCCGGGATGACCGCGCTGCGCATCTTCACGACACCGCTGGTCACCTCCGTGAAGGTCCGCGACTGCGACCGTGCCACCGAGTTGCGGCGCATCGCGTCCAGCTGCGCGTCAACGTGCAGCATCACCTCGTCCGGGTCGTTGCCCGCCGTCCGGAACGACTGGATCGCCCGGGAGGCGTGCTCGATCCCGTTGCGCCGCAGAGCCGCACCCAGCACGATGCGCCCGTAGTGCCCCGCTGACTGAGGCGCAGCGCCCAGCGCGTACAGCTCGTGGAGGTAGATACTCGCCCCGCCATGACCGCCCAGGGCTTGCAGGTCGCCGTCCCTGTCGATCCACGCCCGCAGCGTCACCGGGTCAACCGGGTGCTGCCCGGCCACCATCGCGATCATCGCCCCGTAGATCACCTGGTGCGCCGGCCTGAAGAACTGATCCGGCCCGACCCACTCGCACGCGATCTCCAGCGCCATCGCGCCACCCGACAGGACCGACCCGAGGAGGTACCTCTCGGCCTCCACGTCGGCGGGAAGCTCGTCGCTCATGCGGAGCGCTCGTGCGCCATCGCGCCGTCCTGGTTGACCTGCCAGTGGGAGCGAAGCTCCTCAAGCGCGCTCCAGTTGCGGGCGTTGCGCATGTCGGCCAGGAAGTCCCCGAACGTCGCCAGAATCCTCACCGTCGCGTCGTTGGGTGCCTCGGCTTCCATCGCCAGCTTGATGTCTGCCAGCGTGCTCGCCACCCACGTGCCCATGTCGAACATCTCGTCGTTGGTCCTGCGCTGTGCCATGGTCGTTCCTCTCATGCGTCCCACTGAGGCCGGATGGCCTCAGCGTCTTCCTCCTCGTCATCCCAGCGACCGCCGTTCAGCCACGTCGCCGGGTGCGGGATGAACTTGGGTTCCTTGCCAGCCGCCAGCCGCTGCTCCCACAGCTCAGCGAACCGCGCAGCTGCGGCGACGATCATCCCCTGGTCGGTGGTCTTCACGACCTGGTCCCACTTGCGGCGTGCGGCAGCCTTGGCGGTTTTCCGGGGGTACGTCGCCCAAAACTCATCGAAGCCCGGGACGGGCGCACGACGGTTTTGATCTTGATCTTGATCTTGGTGGTGGGTGGTGGGTGGTGGGTGGTGGGGCATTCCCCCCCCTATTGACCCTCCCGTAGCCACCCCAGTGGCCACCCCATTAGGGGGGGCATCAACCCCATCCAGCGGCAGCGGGGTACCCCAGCGTTTTGCCGCACCGCGCTTGCCCGCGTCCACCATCCGGTCCCGCGCTTCCAGCTGTTGCCAATCGCGGAAGTCGTGGATGCGCCAGCCGGACCCATCCGGCAGCTCGTCCCACATCCCCGCGACGACCAGTACGGTCACCAGCGCTTCCAGCTGTTCCAGTGAGTCATCGTTGGGTCCGCGCAGGTACTCGGGTACCGGCCGCCAGTGCATCACCACGCCCCGGGGGAGGATGCCCTGCTGATCGGCCGGCCGCTTGCTGTATGCGTGCGCCCAGGCGAGGGTGACCGCCCACAAGCCGATGGCCGCTAGCCCGTCCGGCTGTGCCAGGATGCTGAGCACCTTGGGATGTGTGGGGAACTGGTCGTCCAGTTGCGCCCAGCCCATTAGCGCTGAGACCGGCGCTGCGGGGGGAGCTGGTATAGCATTGGTAACGTCCCTTCCTGGTCAGGGTGGACACGTTGGGGGTCGGGCGTTGCAAGCGTCCGGCCCCCCTTTGCATCTGTACCCGCAACCGTACACCGCCCCTGAGCGCCGTCACAGGTCAGCGCTGGTGCCCGTGTTAGTGTTGGGGTGTTGCTCGGTCGCCTTCGGCGCTGCGTGGCGGGAATCCTCTCACAGGTCCCCGGGGGGGTCAGCTGGTACGCCGGCTGGCCCCCCCACCCTTTGTTTTCCGGGGTAGCTGGGGGCCAAAGCTCTTAGAGGCCCGTGAGCGGCTTTGAAGCCCCCGGGGGTATATCCCAGGTAGCAAACCGGCTGTTAGCCCCGCCACGTGGATTTGGCACTCCCGGTTTGGGAGTAAGTCCTGGGAAAACTTCTCGCGCCACCCCTACCGACGCCATTCAGGGGACGGTAAACTCGTGTGTAGCAGGACAGCAGCAAGGGTTTGTGAGAGGACCAGGGACAATGGCGCAAAGCACGCGGAACCGCCGCAAGGACATCGAAGAGACCTTTGCCGGCGCGCACCGCATGGTTAAGGGCCTGGAGCTGCGCAGCGCGGACGAGGACCCCTGGGCAATGGCCGAGATGCTGACCCTGGCCGCCGAGCTGGAGACCGCAGCGCTGCACACGTGCAAGCGGCTCCGCGAGGTTGGCTACACCTGGACCGACATAGGGCAGGCCATGGGGATCAGCGCCACCACGGCGATCAAGCGGTACGCGAAGAAGATCGACGCCCTGGCCGCCGAGCAGACCGAAGACGCCGCGTAGCACCCGCTGCGCGCACACCGTGAGAGGGAACCGAAGATGAGCAACGCAGACCGCAGCCGCCACATGGACAACTGGACCGCCACCGACACCCTGGTTACGCACCTGCGCGAGGACCACGGCTGGTCGATCTACACCACCGAGTACGACGACATGGACAGCCTGAAGGGCATGCACCAGGTTGCGCACCAGCACGACACCGAGGCTAACTGGCCCGACGACGCCCCCGAGACCGACGACGCGCCTGAGCTGCGCACCTGGTGGATCACCGGCTCAGCCACGCACGGCATGGAGGGGCTGGCCTGCGTGAGCGAGGAGTGGGAGCTGGGCGGGGTAGGCAGCATGGCCCCGGATGACGAGTTCACCGGCACCGTGGCCGAGATGGTCGCGTACCTGGTGGAGCAGTACGACGACATGGACACCGACGATGAGGAGCTGCTGGAGGCGTGGGGCGCGTGGTGCGGGGAGTGCAAGTCGCGCCAGGTGATCCTCAACCAGGGCGGCGGTAGCGGGTTCGCGGGCGGGCGGGTGTACTGGGCGGACCTGGAGTGCGGGCACCAGCTGATGGACGAGAGCGGTGACGTGGCAGCGGCGCGGTAGCTGCGCGCAAGCGGTAGCGCCCCCGCCCGGTCACCCCGGGCGGGGGCGCTTTGCCGTTGCTCCCGAATGTCGCCCCCGCGTGGTACAACTGGTTGCACACATACCATGCGTAGCAGTGAGGATGGTGGTAGCAGTGCCGCAGCTGGTTAAGGTGCGCAGGACCGCAGAGGCGTTCCTGACCTACGAGGTGACGGGGGTGGAGGACCGCCTCGTGCCGTGGGGTGCGCGCAAGGGGGAGCAGTACCGACCCATGGGCGCGGTGGTGCGCTTTAAGATGACCGACCGCAACATGGGCACGCGGGTGCAGCTGGTGTGCATCGGCATCGACATCCAGGGGAAGCGGCTCAAGGCGGACGGCACCCCGGGGGTCCGCGCCGTAACCGACTACCTCTACGCCGACCGCATGGAGCACGCCCCGCAGTGGGCACGCGACCTGCTGGCCAAGGCTGAGGCTGACATGGTGCTGGCCGACGAGGCGACGGCGAGGGGCCTGTGAGCGCGCTGCTGCTCATGTCGCAGGTGGACGTGGCCAAGGACCCCGACCGGTGGCTGCGCGCCCGCCGTGGCGGGGTCACCGCGTCGGAGATCGCCGCCGTCCTGGGCATCGCCCCGAACAGCCACAACTGCGCGTCGCCGTTCGCGCTGTACGTCGCCAAGACGACCGGCAAGGAACCGCACTTTGAGACCGACGAGACCAAGCGCGGCAAGCACCTTGAGCCGTACGTGGCCGACGTGTTCGCCGGCCTGCGCCCCGAGCTGGACGTGTGCGACGGCGGCCTGTACTGCCGCGAGGAGCGCCCGTGGCAGATGGCCACCTTCGACCGGATCGCCGTGGACCGCAGCGGCCCGGGGTGGCTGGCGATCGGGAACATGATGGACGCGCGGCGGCTCCCCGACCAGGCTGTGATGCCCGTCCAGATCAAGACCAGCGCAACCACCCGCAACCATCCGGACCCTGAGCTTCACTGGGGTGAGCCGGGCACCTCGGACATACCTGCGCACTACCGGGCGCAGGCACTGTACGAGATGGACATCCTGGGGGCTGAGGCGGTCCTGGTCCCCTGCCTGTTCGTCGCGGAGTGGCAGGTGCACACCTACGTGATCGACCGGGACGCTGACTCTGAGGCGGACATGACGCTGATGCGCGCCGAGGCCGAGTCGTTCATGACGCGGATCGCGGAGGACGACCCGCCGCCGATCGACTGGACCCCCAGCACCACGAAGGCGCTGCGCACCATCCACCCCATGCAGCCGGGGGTGGAGGGGTTCATCACCAGGCGGCTCGCTGACCGGTACGCGGCTGCGCAGCGGCTCAACCGCAAGGCCGAGAAGACGATGGGCCAGGTCACCAACGACATCCTGGCCGCAACCAGCGGTGCCCGGTTCATCATGACCAGGGTGGGCGGGGTGCCGGTCAAGGTCGCGAGCCGCGCGGTCTATGAGCAGGAGTCCACCGACGTGGACAAGCTGCGCACCCGGCACAAGCGCGCGTTCAAGGCGAGCCGCCGCAAGACGCCCGTGGACAAGCTGATCCCGGGCACCTGGGCCAGAGCGCCCAAGTGAGAGGAGCACCCGACATGCACGAGCTAGCCAGCGCCGTCCGGCTGGGGCTGATCCTCGCGTTCATCGCGTGGATGGTCTCCGTAAGCGGGGTGCTCCAGTGACGTGGATGGTCACCCCGGACCCGGAGATGCCGTACTCAATGTGGCATTGCAACAGCTGCGGCGCGTACGACCAGCACGGCCCTGGCTTCGGGCCACGGCGGCGCGACCACATTGACGAGGGGGCCAGCCAGCACGTGCAGGAGTACGGGCACATGGTCACCATCCAGCACGGCCAGAGCAAGGAGCTGCACCCGCTGGCCTGCGAGCCGCCACGGCGGATGCGGCACCACCCGGACGGCGACACCCCGTTGTCCGAGCACGAGCGCGCCGAGTGGGAGCGCCTGATGAGGAGGATGACGTGACGGAGAACCTGCGCGCAGCTGTAGCGCGCCGATCGGGCACCGACGCTGACGGGGAGAAGCAGCTGTCCCCGGTTGACCTGGTGAAGCAGCAGGTGCGGCAGAACCGGGCGTGGTTCAACACGGTCGTGCCGGCGCACGTGGACGGGGACCAGTTCGTGGCGCTGTGCCTGGGCGTCATCAACAAAGGGGGCGACAAGCTGGTGCAAGCCCTGGTGGACAACCCCCACACGTTCCTACAGTCAGCGTCCGAGTGCGCCCGGATGGGCCTGGTACCGGGGGAGACGTTCCACTTCGTCCCGTTCCGGAACAAGCAGGGCAACGGGACGTGGGCGTACGAGATCACCGGCATAGTCGATTACAAGGGTGAGATCGACCTGATCTACCGCGCTGGCGGGGTCACGGCGGTGCATTGCCACGTGGTGCGCGCCAAGGACGCCTTCGTATGGCACCCGGGGCAGATGGAGATCCCCTTCCACCGCATCTACCAGCCCGAGGGAGCCACCCAGGAGGGCCTGGCGGGCGCGGAGGAACGGGGCCACCTCACCGGGGTGTACGCGTACTGCGTGATGGCCAGCGGCGGGTTCAGCCAGCCGAGCGTGATGGGCGCGTCGGAGGTGCGGATGCACCGGGCGGCGGCGAAGACGGACAAGTTCTGGGGTCCGTTGTGGGAGCCGGGCGACAAGCCCCCCGAAATCCGCGACACGGTGGCGATGTGGCGCAAGACCGCCGTCCACGCCCAGTTCGACTGGGTACCGCACAGCGCCGAATACCTGGCGGCCAACCTGCGCGCGGCAGCGGCGATCGAGTCCAGGCCGGCCGTGACCGTGGCTAAGCCCGCCACAGAGGTGACGGGCGGCGGGGACACCCCCGCGCTAACGCCGGCAGCGGACGACCCCGCCAGCACCCCGCCTGCCACGGGCGGACAGGAGGATGACCGGTGAGCAGGCACGCAACCGCAGACGGCGGCACGTTCACCCGCACCGGCTTGCATGACGCGCTGGACGAGCACCAGCGGGCGGGGCTGATCAAGGGCTGGCAGCTGCGCCCGCTGGACCTGCCCAAGGTGCGCGGCAAGCCGAACTGGCAGTGGAAGGTCGTCTCCTCCGATGGCCACCCGCACGAGATGTACACCCCGCGCGAGCTGTACTCGCTCCTGGTGGGGCTGGCGTCGGCGCGGCACGCGCTCACCCGGCCCAGCGTGCGGGCGTTGCAGCTGGCCGAGCAGGCAAGGGCCGAGCGCGGCGGGACACCGGTCGTGCGGATGGTCAACTTCAAGGCGATCGAGCGGTGCCCGCTCCAGTCGCTGCTCCCCCAGCACTACAACGACGACGGCTCGTGCCGGTGCGCGCAGGTGCCGGCATGACGCCCGTCCAGCGGATCCGCGCGGCGGGGCTGCTGCGCGCGCTGCCAGCCGGGTTCGGGGCGCAAGCGGTGGTCCTGGACTACACCACGGGCGACGGCCCCTCCCAGTGCCGCAAAGGCAGCTACAGGTCACCCTCACCTTCCCCGAGCTGGCCAAGGTGCTGGAGGCGGTACCGGAGACCCAGCTGTGCGAGGAGGCGTGGGGGGCGCTCCGCATCCTGCACGCGCACCTGACGGGAGATGCCCCATGCACGAGGTGACGCTGCGGCTGATCCGCCACATCAAGATTCCCGGGCGGGACGCGGCGTGGGACGAGTGGTGGTTCACCCTCAAGCTCCCCCGGGTGCCGGTAGCCGGCGACCTGGTGCGCTGGCATCCCAGCTGGCTGGCTGAGCCGGTCGAGCAGGTTGTCATCGGCACCGACGAGATCAGCGCGCACCTGCACGCCCGGGAGGTAACCACCCTCACGCAGCTGGATGAGCTGGAGCAGGAGTGGGTCGGGTGGTGGGTCAAGGTCGGCGGCACCGCCGGCGCTGAGAGGAGGCTGCGATGACGCACAAGTGCCCCGGGCCTGACTGTGAGAAAGAGATCCCGCGCGTGCAGCTGGCATGCCCCCGCCACTGGTACCAGGTGCCGAAGCCGCTCCGGGACGAGGTGTGGCGCGAGTACCGGGCCGCTCCGCTGTCCCAGAAGCACCGGGCCGCGCTGGACGCCGCGATCAAGGAGATGAAGCCGTGACGACGCTGCGGTTCATCGACCACGGAGTCAGCTGCAACGGCATGGAGCCTGACCCGGAATCACCCGGCAAGAACCGGCCCTGCGGCGCGACCGTGTGGCGCACGGAGGTAGCCGACGCGCTGACAACCCAGTCCATCGGGGCGTTCCGGGCACTGCTGCGCAAGCGCGGGTGGAAGCTCAACACGGCTGACGATCCGAGGCTGGACCTGGACTACTGCCCGAAGTGCGCGGACCAGGCATGACGATCGATGACGCGCGGGTGCGCATCGGGCGCATTGTCAAGTACCTGCCGGGCACAGACCGCGCTGAGGTAGGCGAGATCACCGCCGTGAGCAGCGACTGGGTGTTTGTCATGTACGCGGGCGACACCACCAGCAAGGCCACCCGCCCGGAAGACCTGGAGTTCCTGACGTGAGCATCGAGGCGATCGTCATGGAGCGCGACGGGGGACGCTGCTTCAGATGCGGTGCGTTCCTGCACAGTGCTTGGCCCGGCTACTCCTGCCATCACCGGAGGCTGCGCAGTGGCGGCGGCACCGACACCCCGGAGAACCGCATCATGCTCTGCGGCTCTGGTACGACGGCCTGCCACGGCTGGGTCCACGCGCACCCGAGCGTGGCACGCGCACACGGGTGGCTGGCTTCCCGGTACGGCCTGGACCCCGGAGACACACCCGTCCTGCACTGGCAGCTGGGCGACGTGTTCCTCACCGAAGACGCCCGGGTGCTGACACCCGGGCAGTACGCACAGAGAGGAGAGCCGCGATGACGATGCCGGATGACGAGACGACCAAGCTCCAGGTGTCCGGGTTCCCCGTGGACCTACAGCGGCAGATGAAGGCCGCCGCCGCGCTCCAGGGGTTGCAGCTCCGGGAGGCGTTCATCGAAGCAGCGCGGTCCTGGGTGGTGCGCAACACCCCCGCGCAGGTGCCGGCGGACACCTGATGGCCCGCCCGCGCACAGCCGTGACAAATCCGCCGTCAACGGGGTACAGCCGGCCCGAGGAGCGGAAGTTCTGGGTCTGGCGTGACCGGGGGCCTGGGATCGACACCAGCACCGCTGAGCGATGGGGCCGGGAGACTCACCTGTGGCGGTGGTGCTGCACGCTGTGCGATCCGCCGTCGCACGGGCTGCGCGGCCGAAAGGGGGCGTGGGCGGCGATCGTCACGGTGTCCATGCCGCGTCACTTCCGGGTGCGGCACTACCACCACCAGTGGGCGGCTAGCAAGCCGCGCGCACTGTTACTACCCCTAGCACACACGTGTGTGTTATGGTTGGTTGCAGTGGGTGGCACCGTAGCCACCACCCGTGAGAGGACACCACCAGTGACGTACCAGCCGCCAGCAGACCAGCTAGACGCCATGACCAGCCAGCCCACCTGCCCGATCGCCAACCCGGACACCGCCCGCATGATCGCCCAGCAGGAGCTGTACCGGGCGTGGCGCGCTACCCGCACCTACGACACCGTGATGGTCGTAGACCCCGACCCCGCCGACATCGGGTACCGCCCGCAGGACGCCAAGCTGGAGTTCTGGACCATGCCCCCCGCCCAAAAGCAGGGACAGGTCAACGTGATCACCCTGAGCGAGGACGAGGCCCGCGAGCTGCGCGCCGAGCTGACCAGCTGGTTGAAGGACAGGGCGCAGGCCCGCGAGGACGCCCGCAACGTGCACTGCGCCGGCTGCACCGCCGCCTGCACCCTCTACCCCGCATGCAAGGCCACCCGGTGATGACGACCAAGGACGAGGTGGAGCGCGCCCAGTTTGACCACTGGGCGCGCACCCGCCTTTCCCCCGAGAACGCGACGCTGGCCGCGCGGGTAGCGGACTTGCTCGGCCCCGTTGCGCTACCCGCGCTGGACACGCTGGTGCGCGGTGCGTACGACGACGGCACCGACGCCGGCTACTGGGACGCCAAGGGCGAGAGGAGCACATGATGACCGAGTGGACGCAGGTACCGCACCCGGCACGATGGGACACTCATGAAGAGGAGACCGCCGAGGGGTACGTGATCGGCGCGCTGGTGTACGTGCCGGCGCGGTATGCGGTGAACGCCGGCCGTACCGGCGCCATCGTGGGCTGGGCCGCTAACCCGGACGCCTGGGATCTGGCCCGCCACGGCACCGGGGACCTGGAGTACCTGGCCGACTCGGACGGGCCGCTGGTGCGGTTCGATGACCAGGACCCCGCCGACGAGACGCTGCACTGGTACCCCGGGCAGGCTCAGGGCTGCTTGACGGTGCTCTCGTGAACGCCCGGGTGGTTGACGAGTCGCTGCTGCGGATCATGGTGCGCGAGCGGCTGCACTACCCCGTGATCCTCGTGCCCCGCGCGCAGCGGCGGGACGGCGAGTTCGCCTACGTGACCGTTGCCCCGCGCCAGGTACCCAACGTGCTGCGCGCTGCGGAGCGCAAGCTGTCCGCCTGGCACGTGCAGCGCGTCCACTTCTGCCGCGCGGGGACCGTGCACGTTTACCTGAAGGCAGGCCCCGATGGCTGGCAGTGACGTCCACGGCACCGTGTGGGTGGTGGTGACGCTGAGCACCCCGCAGTACGCGAAGGGCCGGGTAACCGACCTGGAAGTCCTCAGCGACCCGCCTGACTGGGACCTGGCAGCTGAAGGCCAGGTGTGCTACCAGGCCAGCGTCAACGGCGGGGACAGTGTCCGCTGGTCTCAGCAGCAAGAGCCGCCCATCAGCGCAAAGCCGGCACCAGCGCGCACCCCGGAGTACATCAGCGCTGCGGTGCTGCTGGAGCGGGTGTCAGCGTTCGACGCTGATGACCTGGCGGGGTTCCTGTGGGCGCTGCGCGGCGGGCACCGCGCTGTCGGGGGCGGGTACACCGCGTGGGCGGTCGGGCGTGACGAGTACGTGTGGATGGAGCAGGCCGGTGCCTGAGTCCTGCTATGACCCCGCCACGGGACGCCCCCGCCGGCTGGGAGCGCAGTGCACCACGTGCATAGGCAAGCCCGGGAACCTGATGCACCTGCGGGCCGGCCGGCTACAGCAGATGGTCCGCGAGGCCACCGCGCAGGGCAGCCAGGGGATCATCTGCCACCAGACGCTGAGCTACGGGGACCACCCGGGCTTCGGTCCCCCTGCGCTGTGCGCGTGGTTCTACGAGCGGTACGGGCACCTGACCAACTTCATCCGGGTGATCGAGAGGATCGGCGGGTTCACGGTGGTGGACCCGCCAGCTGAGGAGAGCGGACATGGACGAGCCTGAGCGCCGCACGGAGGAGTGGACGTGCACGGGCGTGCGGATGCTGAACGGCAAGCGGGCTGTGTCGTGGCTCACCGAGCGCGGCCGGTCACTGACATTCGTGGAGCGCTTCCGGTACGTGTGCGGGGGCCTGTACGGAGTGGAGGTAGCCGACGCCGCTGACGGCCATGTCACCCGTTACGGCGAACCGCGCTACCGCAAGCCCCATCCCGACGCGCAGCTGCGGGCGGAATGGCGCGCGAAGGAGGTGGCCGCTGAAGCCGGGCTGGCCACAGCCGCCCGGGAGCGCAGCGACGCCAAGGCGGACGCGCTGGACGCGGCGATGGAGCCGCTGGTGGCCATTGCCCGCACGATGCGCACCAGCGCGCAGCGGGAAGCGCTGGCCGCGCACGTGATCCGCCTGCTGGCGAAGGAGTGGTGATGAGGTTCTGGCCGCACCCGGTGACCATCCGCTGGTCCAAGGACCACAAGCGCTGGGAATGCACCTGCGGCAGGCGCGTCAAGTTCCCCGGGTACGGGCCGCCGGCGCACAGGTCGTGGTGGCGGTGATCATCACGACCCGCCCCGCTGACGTGCTCGACATGCTCGCGCGCCTGACCACCAGCCTCCTCACCCCGGGTGAGGACTGCGCCGACTTCCACCAGTTCTTCATGCGAAGCGCGTCCCACGACGGCACCGACCCGCTGCGCGCTAACGGCATGTTCTGGCCCAGCTGGGACGGCAAGGGACCGCCTAGCTTGCAGCACGGGGCGCGGTTCGCGCGGGTGCTGGGGCTGAGCCTGCGGGACGCTCTGCCGTACGAGGTGACCCGCGACATGCTCAAGGTGATGCGCGCCACCTACGAGAAGTCCACCGCGCGGGTGATGCGCCTGGACCAGGAGGAGATGCCGTGCCCGTCCGGGGTGGCCTGGCTGGACGACGGGTGGACGCTGGTCGCGATCGACGGCTCTAACGTGACGGTGCGCGTGGTGTCGTGGGACTTTCAGATGGTGGCCACCAGCTGGACCACCGACGCCGGGGTGGTCACCACCAGAGGGCAGCACCCGTGTGCGCGGCTGAGCCTGTGGAACCACACCGCCGACGTGACCAATGACCAGCTGGTAGCCGGAGGCTGGGACCCCGAGGACGCCGCCGAGGCTGACCGCCGGCTGGGTACCCCGCTGCGGGTGTTCCACACGGCGCTGATCCCGTTCGGCAAGGAGTTTACCTACCCCGACGACCGTGGTCCGCACGCCGTGGACGCGTTCCTCCACCTTGTCCACCTGCTGTGGATGTTCCTGGGGATGGAGATCACCGCCACCCAACGGCACCAGGTGCGGCCGGAGTCCAAGCGGAAGCGGCGGGCGCTGCGGTCACTCAAGCACAACGAGGTCCACGTGGTGCTGCTGCGCAGGGTGCGGCACGCGACCGATGAGGAGGGAACCAGCCGGGACATCGACTGGTCATGCCGGTGGGTGGTGCAAGGCCACTGGCGGCACCGCGCGGAGCCGGGTAACAAGCACCGGGGCGTCAAGGGCGACACCGCCGACGACGGTACCGCACTGTGCGCGCTGTGCGGGGACCGCCTGTACTGGGTTGAGCCGTACATCAAGGGACCGGACGGCAGGCCGCTGAAGGTCAGCCGCACCCTCTACAGACTGGCGAGGTAGGAAGCAATGGCATTGCGATCAGGTTCGTACAACGCAGCACCCCCGGTGTGGCGGGGCACCTTGCGGGAGGGCAGCTATCCCGCGTACACGTGCACCCACACAGACCACCCGGACCAGCCGGCCGCTACGGAGTGCGCTAGCAAGGCCCTCGCGGAGCTGCGCGGTAAGGGCTCGCTCCCCCCGGGCTGGGTGATGTGGGGGGACCACCGCAAGGTGGTGCAGCTGTGAGCGCCCGCCTGGTGTGGACGATTTTCTGCGATGGCGCCTACCGCGACATCGGGTGCGGGTCGTGGATAGGCAAGCATCCCACTCAGGACGAGGTGCGGGCGCTGGCCCGCCAGCACGGGTGGGTGAAGTCCGGCCCGGACACCTGGTTGTGCCCGCGCTGCGTAAAGCACCGCAAGCGAGAGGAGCGGAAGCGATGACCAGGGACGAGGCGTACCAGCTGGCGCTGGGGTATGCGTGCGGGCGCGAGGACGCATCAGGTGAGGCGATGCGGGGTGGCGTCTCGCGGTTCACGCAGGCGTTCGCCAGCGCGCGGGCCGCGTACAACTGCCGGACCAGCAGCTACATGCCGTCCGTGCAGGCAGCATGGCTCACCTGGCAGCAGACCGGGGGCCGGACCATCGATCCCTCAGAGGTACTGGAGGCGCATACCAATGAGCGGCCCTAGCTGCCATGACGGCACCTGCGTACGCCGGGACCTGCATACCGTGCCGGCTGAATGCTCGGCTGAACACTTCCCGGAGAACCAGCTGATGAACTCCGACCAGATGCTTGCAGAGCTGCGGGTGCTGTGCGCGCTATGGTCCCCCGACACCGGCCTTGACGCGGCCAGTACCGCGCACCTGGTGCAAGGGTTCATGTGGCTGGACAACACCATCAGCACCGGGGGCTACCTGCCCGAGGAATGGGATCCGGAAGCGTGGGAGCCGGGCGAGTACCGCCCCACCAGGAGCGTTGACGACCTGGCCCTGCCCGGGGCTGAGCCGGTCACAGGACCACCGGAAACCGGACCCACAGCTGCACCCGCAGCGCCGCCAGTAGACCGCCAGGCTTGATATCGCACTCCCTGGATGGGAGTGGAACCTGGGACAACGCAAAACCCGTGAGAGGAGACAGGACATGGTGCTACCACCGACCGGGGTACCCGGCAAGTACGCCACCGAGGAAGCCGCCGAGCAGGCAGTGGACGCCCTGAAGGTAGACGGGCGCTGGCCCGGCATCATCCGCCGCAGGATGGGCGGATACGACCTGACGTGGGAGCCTCCCACGTACAGCAGTGCACACGACTGGAGGAACTGACCATGAACCGCACACTCACCCCCGCCATCACGAAGGTCATCTCAGGTGCCATCGGCGCGGCAATCGTCGGCGCGCTGGTGCTGCTCAACAGCTGCTCGGGCAAGGCGCTGGAGCCGTTCAACGACTCCGGCGTCTCCGCGCACTACAACGGCCCCGCAGCGACCGGCAACATGCCAGACGGCTTCTCCAACTGGGCCACCAAGTGCGCCGACCCGGGGCACCGCATCTACGTCGCGTTCCACGGTGACAGCGCCTACGGTGCCATCGCCGTGATCAACGACGCGAAGTGCTAGGAGCAACAGTGAGCAACACGCGCAGGACCACGGAGTTCCAGAGGTACGGCGGCAAGCGGACCAGGCCCCGCGCGGTGTGGCGCGGTCACGCTCGCGGGCCGCGCAGGTCCCCGTACGCGGGGGACATGAACGGGCAGGCGGGCGGCGTCATGGAAGCGGCGCTGTCCGCGTTCGGCAACCAGATGCGCGGCCTGCGCATGGGCGTGCGCGGTCACTCCGACAGCAGGAAGGGAAGCTGACATGTGCATGAGCTGCGATACCGGCGCGATAGCCAAGTGCACCCACCCGACCGGCCACAAGCCCGTCCTCCAGCCGCAGCAGCACGCCGCGCTTGAGTCCCCGCTGAAGACGGCCGGGAGCGTGCTCCAGTCCATCGGCGGCGCTTGCGCGTGCGACCATCCGCACTGCTGGGCGCGGGTAGCGCGGGTGGGCCTGGCGGCGATGGAGGCCGCAGCCGGGTCTATGCCCGGCCGGATGACCGCCGTGGTCACCTACGACCCGGAGCTGCTTGAAGTGGGCCGGGTAGCAGCGCTGCGCACCAAGCGCGCGAACGCGTCAGGCACCGTGGCAGCACGCCGCGCCGTGGCGGCGGACTACGCGGCGCTAGCCGACGCCTTCGAGGAAATCAGCCGCGCCCTCCCGCAAGGGGAGTAACCCGAAAGGAACGCATCATGCCTGACCGCGAGGTACCCGGTAACGGCACAGACCCGCTCAACAAGCTGCTGGCCATCCAGCCGGCAGAGCTGATCACCGCAGTGATCGAAGTCGATAACGGCAAGTTCGGGGCCATCACCATCCGGACCACCAGCACCACCGTGACAGTGATCCTGGCCGGCCCGGACCTGGACAACTGGATCGCGCACCTGATGGAGCACCAGCGGGAACTCAACAGCCCCCTGATGGTGCCGTCGAAGAAGCGCCTCATCACGGGGCACACCCCCAACGGGAACGGCCCGGTAGCCACGTGAACACCCCGACGATCCCGGACGCCATCGTGCCCCGCCCCGGGATGATCGGCCTGACCCTGATCAGCGGCAGGGTCGGGGCCGGCATCAAGTGGGCGCAGCGCTTCAACGGGGACGGGTTCTCCGACTGGGAGCACGCCTTCACGCTGCTGCCGGGGAACCTGATCCTCGAAGCGGAGCCGGGCGGGGCGGTCATCCGGCCGCTGCACTACGACCGGGTGTACTGGTGCGCGAACATCGAACGGCTCCAGCCGCAGGTGACGAACGCGCAAGTGCTGGACGTGGCCCGGTCGCTGGAGCACGTCCCGTACTCGTTCCTCGACTACGACGCGCTGCTAGCCCGCCGGCTGCACCTGCCCGACTGGCGGGTGTGGCCCAACCGGGACAGCACCGAAGGGGTACCCAGGGAGGGGCTGCTGACCCTGCGGGAGTTCGTCAGGGACACCGGGCACATGATCTGCTCGCAGGAGGCCGACGAGTTCAAGCTGCGGCTCGGCTGCCACGTCTTCAACGACCAGCGGTGGCCGCAGGATGTTACCCCGGGTGCGCTGTGGCGGCGGGACCTGGAGCTGACCGGGTGAAGCCTTACGAAGCCCACTGGGCGTGGACGTGCAGCTGCGGGGTCGGCGGCCTGTTCCTGCTGGTCGCCGACCCCGTGGTGGATGAGGAGGCTGGTCTGCAACGGCAGGCGGCGGACATGATCCAGGGTCACCTGACCACGCACCTGGTGCACCCCGATCCGGAACGGTTCACCGCGCACGCCGGGCCGGTCAAGCTGACCGGGAAGCTCCGCAAGCCGCAGGTGGTCGTGGACTGGAGCACACGGTGAAGACACCGGCCACGCGGGTACACACGAGTAAACCTAGACCAGTACGGTAGGACGCGCTAAAGCCAGCGTTGCCCTACACAGTGAGAGGAGGACAAGCCATGCCCACACTCCAGAGGATCGCGGTGAAGCTGCTTCGCGGCTGCGGATGCAGCTGCCAAAGCTGCCGCAACGGCAATTGCAGCATGTGCCTCAACGGCCCCGCCCACTGATGCCGTGGACGCCGGCCGTGTCCGCTACCTGGTCAAGGACCGGGGAGGCTCAGAGGTGCTGGAGCTACGAGGCGAGGCCCCGGCGCGGTGGCTGGCGCGGGTGGTGCGCGGGACCGTGGAGCGGCTCTACCTGGCCGTGACCGCTACCGAGGTGATCGCGGACAACCGCCCCAGCTTAGGAAGGCGCAGGGAACCCCCCGGAGATCAAGATCCCGGGGGGTTCCCGCTGTCCGCGCGCTACCGGGTGGGTACCGGTCCTGCACCCGCCTGCGTCGCTCTCAGCGCGCTACGCGCTACCTGCTACTGAGTACCGGGATTCGGGGCTTCGAGCATGATCTGCTGCGCGGTCTTCCCCTGCCTCGCCGCCACAGTCGGTGTACCGGACAGGTGCAGCAGGTACCCGATAAGGATCGACGCCACCGCCACCGTCGTGTTCAGCACGTCGGGGCTGACGTGGAGGTGGAACGCCCCGAACGCCGTCAGGACCGTGACCGCAGCCGCCGCCGCTGTCGGGAGGACTACGGGGCGCACCGCGAACACGGCGACGATAGTCAGCACACCGGTCACGATCGTGTCAACCGCGCCAACCTGGTCCCGGGTAGCGTGCCAGCCCCAGGCGACCGCCATCGCCACCAGCGCGTTGATCACGTACAGCGTGACCGCAGGGTTGAGGTACAGCTTGCGGAGCATGGCGTTTCCCTTCACAGTGCCCAGACGGCAGGCCACGTAGCGGGGCCGACGATGCCGTCCACGTGCAGCCCCTTGTAGAGCTGGAAGTTCCGGACGGCGGTGTCCGTCTGCTGGCCGAACACCCCGTCGACCGTGATGCCCCGCACACCCCGGATACCCGAGTTAGCCAGCTTCGACTGGAGCAGCCGCACGTCGCTGCCCTGCGACCCCAGCAGCAGCACCGACACCGGCATCACCGGCCCCGAAGGACCATCGTGTCCGAGCACCAGCTGCTCCAGCTGCGCGAGGGTACCCCGGTAGGCGTTGAAGTCGACCCGCTGCCCGTGGAGCACCTGCGAGCTGGTGTACTGCCAGATGGCCGGAGACATGCCCCCGTAGGTGTTCCACCCGGAAGCGTGATCACCCTGGTACGTGCTCGCCGGGTAGGCGCTGGACACCAGGTGCATCCCCCGGTCCCGCAGCGGCTTCAGGTCCGGTGCCCCCAGCTGGAGCCAGTACCAGTGCGGCAGGTACACCAGGTTGCTGATCCCGCCGTCCTTGCGGTACGTGTCGATGAACGCCGTCGCGTCCGCGACGCTCGGGTTACTGGACCCGGTCGGCTCGAAGTCCACCATCACCGGGGTCTTGGCCGCGTGAGCGTGGCACCACCCCGCCTGCGCTGCCGCCGCGCCATGGTGCAGGAAGTGGTAGGCGAAGAAGAACACGCCGTGGCGGGCGGCCATCGCCTTCTGCTCGTCATACCACGGGCTGACGAAGCCCGTGCCCTCCGTGACCTTCGCGCACGCGGCTGGCACGCCCGTAAGGTCGATGTTCCCCTGGTAGCCCGAGATGTCCGGGTAGGTGATCGTCATGCGCTGGTAGTCCTCTCGGCCGGTGCTGGTCTCAGCCCTATTCTGGCAGAGAACACCGCCCCTGCCCCTGGAGGAAGCCGTGACACTGCACAAGCCACTGTTCATGCAGCCAGCCGGCGGCGACCCCGACCTCACCTACACCGCAGCGGAGGCCCGCCGGCTCATCTCCGTCGTGTCCCCCTTCGACGGGTGCCTGCTCTCCAACCCAGGCGCGTACAACGTCACCCAGCGCGGAGCCGGCGCGAACTTCTCCGTTGACGTGGCCGCAGGCACCGCAGTGGTCACCGGGGACGACGTGGCCGGGCAGAACAGCTACGTGGCGTGGAACGACGCCACGTTCAACCTGGTGACCCCCGGTGCCCCCGGCTCCGGTACCCGCCTGCACCGTGTCGTCCTTCAGCTGCGCGACAAGCTCAACAACGGCGCGTGGACCACCTACGACTTCATCCCCGTGCTGGTGCAGGACACCGGGGCCGGGTTCCCAGCAGAGCCGAACTCCTCCTTCACCCTCGCGCAGGTGTCCATCGCCACCGGGCAGGCCAACGTCTCCAACGCCAACATCACCGACATGCGCGTCGGGCTGGGAGAGACGCGCGCCTGGTACACCGGCACCCTGTCCCGCACCAGCACCACCCGCACGACGGACCCCACCCTGTCGCTCATGCTCGCCGGGTCGGCTACCTACCGGGTGACGTACGGGCTGTTCTGGACCGGGACCACCGGCCACCTCCTGTACGGGTGGGACCGGCCCTCCGGCGCATCAGGGCACTGGGGGCACTTCGCCAACATCGGCGGTGCGCCCGGCGCGAACAACTACGGGTACGGCTGGTCCGAGTTCGAATCCGCCGTCACCCCCAGCTCAGGCGCGAACTTCGGCGGCGTCCACGGCACCGGCACCGTCATCACCACGGCCGGGTCACCGCAGCCCTGGGCTGTCTCGTGGGGATCCTCAGACGGCACGGCGATCGTCCTCCAGGCCGGGTCCATCATCACCGCTGAGCGCATCGGCTGATGCCAGCGTGGCTCGACATCATCGGCGTCGGCGGGGGCATAGCAGGTACCCTCACCGGCCTGTTCGCCTACCGTGCCTCCCGCCAGGACCGCGACAGTGACAAGCTGGGGGAGGTCCACGTCAAGCTCGATGACATCGGCCGGCGACTCTCGCGGGTAGAGACCCAGATGGAACCATTCTGGGCTGCGGTACAGGCTGACCTCATCAAGCTGCTGCACCACCCGTGGCCGGAAAGGGCAGACATGGACGCCCTGCTGGACAAGCTCGACCCCGACAAGCCCGGCCACATCACCCCCGCCGAGCGCGCCGAGCTGAAGCAGATCCTCGAACTCGTCATCAGCGACGACCCCGACCACCCCCCGCCGTTCCCCGTCAGCGCAAACGAACGGGTGTTCGCCGTATTCTTGCTACACACCATGGACCTGGTGCGAAGCTGACCTAAGTGGGGGCGAGTAGTTGACCGGCAACCGCGCTGAAACGCCTGGCACCGACCCGATGCAGGCGACATTCCTGGCGATCGTCGGACGGCTGGAGCGCGCCCTGCGCGTCTACCGGTACGCCCTCATCGCCCTGGCGGTCGTGGCCGCAGCGCTGGTAGCCGGAGGCGTCGGCCTGTACGAGACCCAGCAGGGAGCATGCCACGCCGGGAACGAGTTCCGTGCCGGGGACGCCGCCAACTGGGACAACTTCCTGGACATCGCGCTCGGCCCCCACCCAACGCCGGGGAACGTGAAGACCGCAGGGCTGATCCGCGCGTCCATCCACAAGCGCGACGCGCCCCGCGCGTGCAGCAGCATCCTGCCCTGGGGCTAGGGCACGTGTTTCACGGCCAGCACGTTGTCCACCGGGCAGTAGATCACTGACGCGTCCGCGCACAGCAACCGCACCCACGCGCCCCCCCGGGGGGTAGCGGTCTTACCGCTGCCGCTGTCGGTGATCGACACGTCATAGTCCAGCGTCACCGACTGCGGCGCGGCAGCGATCACATGCCACCCGTCAGGCAGCAGCACCTGCGAGATCAGCCCCACGTCCAGGTTCACGGCAACCCCTCCTAGCGGATCGGCGGCCCGCCCAGCTGCCAGCCGTTCAGCCCCGCCTTCAGCTGCACCGTCCTGATCATCCGCTTCAGGCTAGGCGGCAGCCTGCCCAGCGTAAGCGTCACCCGCTCATCCCCGGCATCCCCCAGGGCGATGTCCAGCTGCGTCACCTTATACAGCAGGTTCACGTCCAGGCGCGTCGTCCGCAGCCGGAACCGCAGCTGGTCCCCCGGCCAGATGTGATCCGGCCCCTTCCACGCCCCCGGCTTCAGCTCCACCGTGTAAGTAGCCAGCAGCCGCATCACGTCGTTCGCCAGGAACGTGCCGCGCAGGTTGAGCGCCAGCTGGATCACCTCGCTGGTCGAGACAACCGACTCCCAGCGTCCCTCGGGGAGCGTGGCGATCCCCGCCTTCGTCACCGTCACCGGGGTAAGGCCCGCCGACGACGCCCCCGTAAGGTACAGCACGTCCGCGTACGTGCTGGGGTCAAAGGACCGGGTGACCTTCCCGACCTGGTTATCCCCCCACTCCAGGATCACCCCGTGGTCCTCCAGCAGCCCGCCCGGGAAGATGTCCAGCCGCAGGTCAGCCGGCCCTTCCTCGCACGTCACGTTCCAGTCAAACCCGTTGTCCATCTGCGCCAGCGCGACGATGTTGTCGTAGATGTAGTCGGTCTTCTGGTACGTCACCGTCCGGTCACTGCCACCACCCGCAGCGCCCGCGCCACGCCCGATACCCAGGTACCCGCCCGGCAGGCCCTGCGTGTAGTCCATCATCGACCACACGATCAGCGCCTGGTCAACCGTCGTGAACGACAGCGTCCCAGCGGTCAGCAGCGCCCGCCTGCGCAGCAGCTCCCGGTAGGACAGCGCGGTGAACTGGGCGTCGTGGCGGATCGCGTCAAGCGAATCGCCGGTCGGCCCGATGCGGCCACGGAACAGCGTCTCGTCATCGCGCTGCACCACCAGGTCCGTGTCCAGCTCCCCGATGAACGCCCCCTCCGGCGCAGACCCCGACAAGGTGAACGCCGCCTCATCGGAGGCGGCAGGGTCACAGCGCAGCGACAGCGACCGGGACCGCGCGGACGGCAGCTCCATGAACACCCCGCCCGGCACCTGCGGTGCATGCGCGGTACCGGTAGCCGGAGTGGCCAGGCCGTAGAACCACTTCGCCATCTAGGCCATCCTGCGCGGGGTGAACGTCAGCTGGCACGCGCACCCAGACGACGGCAGGTCCGGCGCGTACCGCAGCAGATTGTCCCCCGGCACCAGGTCAAACCAGCGGGACGCATCCCAGTCCAGGTAGGACAGCCGCGACTGGTCCGGCGCGGACAGGAAGTTCGCGCTCCGCGCGGCAGACGACACCTCCACGTACTCCCCCGCAGCGAGCACCAGGTCATCGGTGAACACCAGCGCCGTGCCCGCCGTGTCATCAAACAGCTGCGGCCCCGTGCACGGCCCGTACAGCCGCGCCACCCAAGGCGGCCGCATCGTCCCCGTCACCGTCACGATCGAGTCGGCCGACACGCTCGACGGCCCGAAGTCGATGAACGTCGTGGCGTTCACGCTCACCCCGGTCGTGGAAGCGAAGTGCAGCCCGCCCGACGCCCCCGTCACCCCCGGGATCATGTACGTCACCGCCGCCGCGTCCTCCCACACCCCAGCCGGCGCCTTCCACTGGTACGCCGCCGTCCTGCTCGACCCGGTACCCCGCACCAGCGGCTTGTTAGCGGTGCTGTACCGCAGCCGCAGGATACGGTCACCCGGCCACTCATCATCGGTCACCTGGAGGTAAGGCCGGGCGTACGGCACGCAGAACTGGTCAATCTCGTCCATCAGCGCCCGGAACTGCCCGTAGAACTTCAGGGTGAGCGTGACCGCAGCAGCACCCGCGAACTGCGTCAGGTCCGTCGCGCCGTCCTGCTCCGGGGTGTCGTCGGTCACTTCCCGCACGCTGCCCTGAACGTCAAGGCCCTGGAAGGCGATGCCGTCCCCGCGCGGCTTCAGCAGCGACGACAGGCCCCGCGCGTCGTCATTCAGCAGGATCTGCGTGATCACAGCAGCCCCGATCCCGCGATGGCGAACCCCAGCTTCTGCGCCAGCAAGTCAATGTCGGCCTCCTCGCGGATCACCACCAGCCCGTCAAAGTGGATGTGCACGTCACGCCCGCCGCCCTTCCCGATGTACTCCGGCCCGTTCTCAGCGAACCCGTACCCCTGCCCCGAGTGCAGCCCCACGCCAATCACCGGCTCGTTGACCCACCCGCCGTCCTTGTACCAGTTGAAGCCCTGCTCATGGCCCCACGCGGCCTGAGAGCTGCCGTACCGGCCGGCGATGTACGCGATGCCCCACCGGACCTGGTTGGCGTAGTCACCCAGGTTGTACGGGTGCCCGTGACCCAGTGACTGCGGGATGCCGTAAGCGCCCGAGCTGGGGTTGACGGCCCAGGCGTTCCACCCCGACTCCTGGTTCCACAGCGACAGCAGCGCCGGCCACGACCACCCGGCCGGCAGGATCGACTGCGCGAACCGCTGCGCGGCAGCAGCGGTACCCGACGCCGCAGGACCGCCCACGAACCCCGACGCCACCGCAGCGGCAGCGGCGGCAGCGGCCTTCTTAGCCGCCTGCACGCTCGCGAGCGCGAACGCCTGCGCCGCCAGCTCAGCCCACTGCGCGTCAGCAGTCCCGATCGCGTTGCCAGCCACTCGCATCCGCCCGCCCACCAGCCCGCCCGCCGTGAACCCAGGGATGTGCCCCCGCAAGTGATCAACCGTGCCGGCCGCCACCAGGTGCTCCGGCACCACCAGCTCACCCTTCGCCAGCAGCGCGGGGAAGTCATCCACCCGGGGACCGGCACCACGACTGATGAACAGGCCATCGCGGATCGTGTGCCCGCCGATCGCCCGCACCTGCCCCGTGGACGTGTTGATCGTCCGCGTGTTGATGCCCGTGCCCGAGATGATGATCTGGCCCTTGCCGCTGGTCGTCAGGTCCACGTTCACGCTCTTGGTGATCGCCGCCAGCGAGGCGTTCACCTGCGCGTGGAACACGTCGAAGGCATGAGCGGCGTCATGCAGCTTCCCGCCCAGCCCGGGAATCCACCCGAACGCCGACGCCACCGCGTGGATGATCGTCCCCACGAAGGTCAGGAAGGCATTCACCACGGGTGCGATGAAGTCCTGGATCACGAACCGCTTCAGCAGGTTGAGGATCGTGTTCCAGTGCTTATACACCTCGATGACGCCCAGCGCCAGCAGCCCCACCGGCCCCAGCAGCGGCAGCAGGAACTTCCCGAACCCGTTCCAGATGAAGTCCCACGCGGCCTTGGCGGCTGCCTTGATGGCCCCCCACGTGACATCCCAGATCCGCTTCAGCAGATCAACGTGCGTCACCAGGAACCCGATCGCCACGATGATCGCCGTGATCAGCAGCACCCACGGGTTACCAGCTGCGGCCAGCCGCATCGCGATGCCCAGCGCGATGAACCCCAGCGCCACCAGCTTCAGCCAGTCGGGGAACTTCCCGATCAGCTTGGAGATGGCCAGCAGCCCGTTCGCGAAGTTCACCAGCACCCCGCCCAGGAACGGCAGGACCGCCTTCAGCAGCGCCACGAACGTAGGGGCCAGCGCAACCAGCAGCACCGCGATAGCCGCGAACGCCGGAGCCAGCGACTGCGCGAGGATCACCGCCATCTGCGCGAGGACCGGGGCCAGGATCAGGATCACCTTGCCCAGCGTCTCGAACAGCGCCGACGACGCCGACAGGCCAGGCGCTATCCCGGTCACGATAGCCGCGACCGCCTTGCCCAGCGCGCCAAGCACCACAGCTAGCGCAGTGAACGCCGGGGAAGCCGCCTTCAGCAGCGTGGTCAGCGCTGGCAGGATCGCCGTCACGAACAAGTCGAACCCGCCCAGGATCGGCTTGATCAGCGGCGCGACCGCCGTGAACGCCTGAGCCAGCAACGGCAGCGTGTCCTGCGCCAGCTTCCCCAGGCCCGTGACAAGCGGCCCGATCAGCGTCCCCGACGCCCCGAACACCTGCCCGAGCGGCCCCGCCAGCGACTGGATCAGCGGGATGATCTGGCTCATCGCCTGAGTCAGCGCCGGCACCAGAGACAGCGCAGCACCCCGCAGCGCCGTCGTGAACGCCGCCCCCACCTGCTGAGCCTGCGCGAACAGCGGACCCTGCGTAGACGGCCCCACCTTCGCCCCGGCCTGCTGCGCGACCAGCTGGTTGCGCTGGAGCGACTGCTGCTCAGTCACCCGTGCTGCCGCGCGCTGCTGCGGGGTCGTAGCCCGTGCCTGCGCCTGCGTGAACGCCAGCACCGTCCGCTGGTTAGCAGCAGCGAGCGCAGCCGCCACAGAGGCCGTCGTAGCCCCCGTGTCCTTAGTCCCGATCAGCGTCTTAGCGCCCAGCCCCGCAGCGCCCAGGCCCAGCAGCCCGAGGATGCCCCCGCCACCCAGAGCCAGCGCTGCGGGCAGCAGCCCGCCCGCCACCCCCACACCACCCGCGATGGCCCCGCCCCGGCCGCCTACCCCCAGCAGTCCGGTACCCGGACCCCTGATCGCCTTCAGCTGCTTCTCGATCTCCGACCGCGCCTTGCGCCCGAACGCGAACCCGTAGCTGCGGCCCGCCCGGTCACCCGAAGCGGCAGCCTCCGCGTCGGTGACGAACCGGCCCTTCAGGTCACGCAGCCGCCCGTCCGCACCCCGCTTGAAACCGGTACCGAACGCCGCCCCCGCCTGCACCCCCGCAGCCGCAGCATTCGCATCCGAGATGAACCGGCCCTTGCTGTCCCGCAGCTTGCCATCCGCCCCGCGCTTGAACGCCTCCCCGAACTCAGCGCCCGCCTTCGCCCCGGCAGCAGTCGCATCGACCTTCTTCAGGCCCTCCTCCGCGTCGCGCTTCAGCTGGTCAGGGCGCAACCGCATGACCATGAACACTTCAGCGATCGACGGCACGCTCAGTCACCTCCCGCCTGCTGCACGAATCGCATCACCTGCAAATGCCGGTCCTGCGGGTACTCAGGCTCCGGGTACAGTCTGCCAGCCAGCTTCTCCGACGCCGGCTCGTAGTCAGTCAGCCTCGTCGCGCCCAGGCCCACCGCTACCGCAGCGAGGAGCCGCAGCTGGTCCTGCCGGTCAGCCAGCGCGGCCCACTCGATCTCGGCGGCATCACAGACCGCCAGCAGCGTTACCCCGCGCGGCGCTTGCCCGGTGCCTTGCGCTGCACCCTGCGCGGCTGCGCCGGCCGCTGCGCCATCTCCGGGGTCACCACGATGATGTCGGCGTCCCCGCCAGCCAGGGCAGCGAGCTGTGACGCGCGGTCGCCCTTCGTACGTGCACGCCCAGGCGAGGAGTTCCCGGACGGCATCGTAGGGCGCTCAGCCTCATCCTCCTGGCGCTCCTCAGCCCACGTGGTCAGATCCTGGATGATCTCCCCCAGGATCTCCCCCTTCGGCCTGTGCCGCTTGAGGTGCAGCTTGAACCGGGGATACTCCGGGCCAAGCATCAGCTGGAAGAACTTGGCGCAGAACGCCACGCCCTCAGCCGACATCAGGTCCGCGCCGGACGCGGCCAGCCCGGCGATCTCGGAGAACTCCAGGGCGAAGTCCGCGTCCTCCGGCCTGATCCGCGCCGTGAAGGTGGTCGCCGCGATCTCCTCCGGCGTCATGTCCTGCCGCTGGTCCATCCCGAACGGGTACGTGACTTCCTCGGCCGTGGCCGACTCAGACGTGTACTGCTTCATGCCCGGTGCACCCCTCACGCACGGCCAGGCGAGACCATGATCGCCTTGAACAGGCGAGCGCCGGTCGCCGGCTTCTCTAGGTTGTACTGCGTGGTGATGGTCGCGTTCGTCGCGCCCTTGCGCCGCTGGATGTTCACGTCGCCACCCTGGAAGCACTGCCGGAAGATCCACCGCTCCGTGTGGTCCTCAGACTCCCACCCCAGCATGCGCCGCACCTCCTGCCCGGTGTCCGGAGGCTCGAACGACACGATGCCCGCACCAGCGGTAATGCTGCTGTTAGGCGCGTTCATCGCCCGCTTCAGGTTCGTCGCCGTGATCTCAGCCATCGCGAACTGCACGTTACCCGTGCGGCCCGTCGTCTGGTACGACAGCGGGTCCAGCTCCTCCGCAACGTCAACCACGTCCGTGTTGATCGTGTAGTGGAACTCAGACCCCTGGTCGGTGTAGCCGATCAGCACCCAGTTGACGCTGACCGTCGACCACGCCGTCACCAGGTCCGTAGGCTCCGTGGTGCCCAGGTCAGCGACGTAGGTGTAGCCAGGCCCGAGCGCGAGGTTAGCTGGGGTACCGCGTGCAGCCATAACTCATCGTCCTTCCCCGCCGCGCTCGCGGCGTCCGTCTCTTCGTCCGCTGCGAGTGCAGCGTCCGGGTCTGTCTCCGGCCCTGCCGGTACAGCGAGGGGAACCCCCGGGGTGTCCGGGTGCGCGACCTGCGCCGCCCACTCGTTCGCCTCCACCAGGTCCGCAGGCACCCTGTCCCCCGCGCGGAACGCCGGCACCGGCATCACGCCTGACGCCGGGTGCCCGATCATCAGGTCCGACAGCGCCAGGTAGAACGCAGGCGGTGCAGCTGGTGCGTCGTCCACTGCGGCCTTGGGCTTGCGCGCGGCCATCTCAGGACTGGGCCATCCGGTAGACCCCGACCGTCAGGCCGGTCACCACCGTGTAGTTGATGTGGCACTGCCCGTCCGCAGGGTCACCGAACGGATTCGACGGCCACGGCCCGTACAGCTTGTCCTGCGTAGCGCCCAGCGCCCCGCCGCCCACCGCCAGCGGCGCGAGGAACGTCCCCGACAGGCCCGCGTTCGCCCCCGTGTTCATCACCGTCGCGGTAAGCGCGGTACCCGTCGTCTTCAGCCGCAGGTACACGTCAGGGCCAGGCGCGAACGTGTCACCGCTGGTACCACCCGGGGTCGTCAGGGCCGCCGACAAGTCCAGGCCCGTAAGCCGGCTGGCCGTGGAGAGAACCGCGTACGCCGTCATGATGCCTCCATCAGAAGGAAGTCAGCCCCCACCTGGAAGCTGTAGATCTCGCTGCCAGCGGGCGGCACCGGCTGGAACATCGGCCCGTAGTGGTTGTCCGCAACCAGCACTGTCACCCCAGTATCACCGCACGGCTGCGGGCAGCCGGTCAGCGACTCGAACGCTGTGCGCAGCGCGGCGGCAGCGCGCTCAGCGGCGTCCTCAGTCCCCGCGTACACGACCGCCTGGATCCGCGCCGTCGTGATCGCGGAGTCCTCGGCCACCACCGACGTGACGCCCTCCGGATTGCGGGCGATCACCGCGTACGCCCCGTCAGCCGGAGACGCCTGCTCGCGCAGGTAAGCGCCCCGCCACGCCGGGAAGTCCTCATCAGCCAGGATCGGCTGGGCGTTGATCCACGCGCGCAGCGCGCTCTCCACGGCAATGCTCACCGAAACCACCGTCCTCCCGCGCGCCTGCCAGCCAGGGGCGCGCTCCCAGCATCCACCCGGGGTGGTTGGGTGCACCAGTGCGCCAAGCCCGCCAGCGCCGCTGTGCGCCCCGCCCGGCTCATAGCTGCACCCGCCGACCCTGGAACGTCTCAGCGGTGCGCTCAACGAAGTGCTGGCCGTGCGTCCCAGGGTGATGCACCACCTGGCCGAACACCTGGCCCGTCTCCCGGTTCCGCAGCGGCCAAGGCCCGTGCGACCTGATAATGTGCGGCACCGTGTCATCGTTGACGTACCTGGCGTAGTCCGCAGTCGGCCCCACGATGTAATACCGGTCATGCGGGGTGCCCTGCCGGAAAGCGTGGATGCTGCTGCGCAGGTTCCCGCTCCGGTGCAACGGCCCGACCGGCGACACCGGGGCCAGGAACTTCATCGTCAGCACAGCCTCACGGGCCATCCGGTCCAGTTGCGCGCTGATGCGCGGGTCACTGTTCAGCGCGACCAGCAGCGCCTGGTCATCCCACACCACGGTCACGTCGGCGTTCGGCACGTCAGTTCCCCGGCACCTGGGCAGGGCTGATGTTGATGATCAGGTGCTCACTACCCGAACCGGGCGACGTGTCCCCGTACGCGGGCGGAGTCGGGAACCCCCACTGAGGGAAGATCGCCGCGTCATACCCGCTGCCCTGCGCCGCGCTGATCGCCGCAACCAGCGCAGTGAACGCCAGCCGCGCCCGCGCAGTCAGCGCCGCCGCCGTCTGCACGTCCTGGTCCCGGTTCGGGTACGCGATCTCGATGTCCGCCGCGACCTGCCACTCCACCGCCTGCCGCGCCAGGTCGCTAACCTCCGGCGACTCAGCCGCACCCGCAGGCAGCTCACCCAGCTGCGCCACGATCGCAGACAGGGTGTCATCGATCATCTGCTGCACGTTCGCGTCACTCGGCGTCGTGGCCGAGCTGAACGTCATCAGCAGCCGGTCGCTACCAGGGGTCTTCGTGTCCCTGGTGCGCCGGGGCACATGCCGGGCAACGTCCGTGAGGCCCGGCGCCCACGCCTCACCCGGCATGATGCCCTCCTGCTACTTGGCCTTGCTGCTGGTGCGCGCAGCGGGTGCCGTCTTGGCCGCGTCCGCCGGCACAGTGTCCGGCCCGGCCTCGGGTGCCTTCCCGGTGTCCTGCTCAGCCGGCTTGACCGGAGCCTGCTCCTGCTCGGGTGCCTTAACCGGGACCTGCTCCGGCTCGGCCAGGACAGGCGCAGGCACGTCCACCTCCGCGATCAGCTTGTCCCGCAGGTGGTAGAACACCGACTCATCCGACACGTCAGCCGGCACCGGGGCACCCGAGTGGAACGCCAGCATCCGGTACCCCTGCGGCGTAGCCGTCACCAGGTTCACCATCGGAGCGACCACCTTATAGCCGGGTGCCCGCTTGAACGTCTCCGGGTGGAACAGGCTGTCGTCCACCTTGTCATCCGCCATGATCGCCAGTGCCTCCGCTCAGGTGCCGGTGTTGGTGAGCTGGCACATGCCGCCAGGCTCCTGGACCACCGGGACCGTCTTACGGCGGCCCTGAAGGTCCCACTTGTCCTTGTCGTCCACCCGGATCGACTTGACCTCGACCGCCTGGTCAGACACCGCATACCCCGGTGCGCTGTCCTGCTCGTCGGCCATCCCGCCCAGCTGCGTGGAGTCCAGGATGATCGGCCCGCCCGTGAAGTAGTTGCTACCAGCAACCACGATGACCAGGCCCGCGATGACCTCGATCTGCCCCGTGTAGACCGGGTTGTTGCTGTCCTCACGGCGCAGCGCGTTCGTGATCGCCGTGTCCGACATCATGTAGGCGTACGCCGTGTCGTTGACCACGATCGTGTCCGGCTTGTAACCCAGGTTCTTCCCGAACACGATCGCCTTGGCCCGCAGGATGTCCCGCAGCATCGTCGGCGTAGCAGCAGTCCACGCGCCACCACCAGAGCCGGTCACCGAGAAGACGTTCGCGCCAACCGCCGACTGGATCGCGCTCATCGTCACAGAGTCAACCTGCTGGATGATCGAGTTGACCGTCTTGCGCAGGTTCCGGTCGATCGTCGCGCCCGCGTACACGTTGCGGGCGATCTCCTCATCGGTCACCGGGACCTTCTGGCCCCACTTGCTAACCGCAGCAATCGCGGCAGTGCCAGTGGGCGTGTTCGCGTACGGGTACTCCGCACCCGCCCCGACCGCCTCAACCGCACGGTCAGTGACGAACGGCTCAGACTGCTCGTACAGGATCGCGCCGCCGCTCGTGCGGAACCGGCCCGTGAGGATCTGGTCCGACACGAACCGCAGGTCCATGAAGTTCCGCAGCCGACGCCGCAGCTGCGTCGGGGACGCCAGGAACCGCGAGATGGTCTCGAAGTCACCCGAGAGGGTAGGGGGGCTGGCCGGGTAGGTACCTGGCATCGTGAGCCACCTTTCTGTTCAGTCAGGCGGGGTGCCCCCGCTATGCTCCGAGGACCCGCGCGAACACGGTTCCGCCGGCGTTTCCCGTTCCACCGCGCACGCAGTACCCCAGCAGCGTTCCCGCCGCTGCGAGCGTGGCCAGCGTGCCAACCGTGCAACGTCCTGCCGCGTCCGCCTGGACGGCGTTACCCGCCGCCAGGACACCCGCGCTGGTGATCGCGATCTCGTGGAGGTTCCCCGGGATCAGGAACACCGTCACCCGCTCACCGGTTACGGTGTCCTTCGCTGCCGCCCCGATCGCCCGGTCACCCGGCGCGGCAGTGGGAATCACGGTGTCGTCAGCCGACAGCTTGACCAGCTGACGGCCGGTGATCGCCGCGCCAGCGGTGAGGGTGATGGCCTGAACGTCGGCCGCGACAGGCGTGTAGTCGCCCATGTCAGATCTCCATCCAGCGGACAATCAGGCCGTCCGCAGCAGTGGTGAGCGCGATGCCGGCGACACCGCGCAGCGCGACCAGGGCCGCGTTGATCGTGGCCTGCGACGGTGCGCCGCCCACGTCCTGCACCGCCACCGTCTTCACCTGACGGCCGGCTGTGCTGGTGGTCCCCACCTGGTCCCCCGCAGTGACGGTGCCGTCAGCGATGGACTCATGGATGATGCCACGCCCGAACACCGTGCAGCGCCCGTTAATGGGCGTGTCGTTGCCCGCCACACCCACCCAGCTAGTCGAGGCGTTCGCGGCAGCCTTAGCCACCGTGCCAGACCCGGACACCACCAGGAGATCCCGGGCGGTAACCGCAGCGCTCACGGTCAGCGTGACGATCCGGCCCGGCGCGTACGGGGGCGTGTAGTCAGGCATCAGTCAGGCGCTCCCCTGCGGCTCAGTACGCGCCCGGCGCGAACAGGCCCGCGAACTCGCGGTCCTCGTCGTCGTCCTGCTGCGCGCCACCCGGGGTGCCGATGTCGTTCACCGGGACCACGTTCTTCGTCAGCGACGCGATGACCTCGCGGGTGCCGTCCGGGTCCGCATCCCACAACCGCGCCCAGTGCGCGGTGCGCGCAGCAGCAAACTTGCCCGCCGCCACCGCCGACGCGATGACCGTGTCCCGCTCCGCGTGCATCGTGCGGGTACGGAACTTCTCCCCCGCCGCGATCTTCTCCTGGATCGAGTCCCACTCCGACTGGTCAACCAGCCGGGTGCCAGCGGGGATGTTGAGCCGCCCGCCCGCTGCGCGCGGTGCGGCAGCGCGGGTATTCAGCTCAGCGGTAGCGGACACCAGCATCGCCGGCGTCAGCTCCGCGTCCTCAGCCAGGCCCAGCGTGCTACGCAGGGCAAGCAGCTGCTCGTCGGTGAAGTCCACTCCCG
>Ga0137407_10000193_pt1 | contig 44373 bp, 29 predicted proteins | sample CZOMad2_2_16fung_FD_108410 | JGI IMG/M metagenome (GOLD analysis project Ga0137407, IMG submission 108410) | Vadose zone soil fungal communities from Angelo Coast Range Reserve, California, USA - CZOMad2_2_16fungal (Illumina Assembly) | ecosystem: Environmental > Terrestrial > Soil > Vadose... | reverse complement strand
CGCTTCTCGAGGACTGGATCGCTCATGGGAGCAGCTGGCGTTGTTGTTTCATCGCGGCGGTTCGACTCGATACCCCAGCGCGAGGATCGATTCCAGTACGCCGCGAGTGGTGATCCGGTCGTACTCCTTTTCCGAATCGGACAATTCAGAATAGGGAACAAGACCAGGATGCTGCTTCGCCGCGTCGTCACGCTTCGGTCCCCAACTCCACCCATCTTTCACCCGCTGTTGCGCCCAGAGTTCGTGCACGTTCTCGGCAACGCGCTCGATGAGTTCGTTCAACTGCGATGAAAGCATGACATGGCTGACATCGATCGGTTTGGGAGTGTAGCTCATAACATCAGGGACCTTTCTCGCAGCGCAGCTCGCGATTGCATCGCGCGGTTCAGTGATAACGATAGCACTATTTCCGTTCTCGAAACTAATCGTGTTTTTCCTCACGATTTCTTAATGCCGGATTGATTTTTTTTCCGCACCCCGCAACTCAATGTCGCGCCCTGAAAGTTCCTTGAGAATTCCATCAAGCTCGGGGACTGCCTGCCCCAATCGCGCGCGCGCTTGTTTGAGCAACTGGAGATTGGCAAGAGTCGTCGCCGTCTTAAATGAGGCATTTGCTGCAAGCACCACCTTCGGGAGCACGTGATTCGCGACTAGCCAATCCCCGCCTATGCAGGCAAGCTCGAGGACCGTGGCGAGATCCCAGTAATCGCTCGAGCTCGCGCCGCCGCGACGCGCAACTGCGAAATTCACCAACGGCAGCAGGCGCTCAGCCTCTTTCAGCGCCTCCGCGTCGCCTTTCTGGATGAGTAGGTTGATCGCGTTTACGCCAGGGTAATAATCGCGCGGATCGGCTTCGAAACCTTTCGTGTAGGCGCTAATCGCGTCATCAAGCGCAGCAATCGCTGTGATCTTTTTAGCCTGCGCCGCCTCCTTGTAGATATCCTTGTGGATGCGCCCCTTGATCCCGAGCGTCTCTGAATCCGCGCCTCGATCTTTAAGCAGATCCTCGAGAACCTTGAGCGCTTTCTCGCGATCGCCTCGTTGATTCCTACGGTTAAGCGCTAAGGCGAATTGCTGCTTGGCGACGACGTAGTCCTTCAAATTATCCGGAAATGCGTTGTAAAGAGCGACCAATTCTTCATAGGCTTCGGCATCACGAAAAGATGACATCAACTCGATCAGCACCGATCGCTGGACAGTCTTCAAATCGCCGAGGCTGCGCTGGATTTTCAAGAGCGCGTCCCGTTTTTTGCGGAGCGTTCGTTGCTCGCGCGCCGACGAAAGCATCTTGCGAAATTGCTCAACGCGCCGAATGCGGTCTTTGAATGTCTCGGCCACGTCATCGGGCAAATCGATGCCTGGAAAATTTGGGAAGAGTTGAAAGAGTGGGCTGTCATTCTTCGCGACTTCGTCGATTGCCGCACGCAGACGCTTTGCGAGTTCGGTCTTGAGCTTTTGCGCTGACGTTTTGGTCAGTTTGCCGTTTTTCAGTTGGTAACCGACCGCACGGACCAGCGCGACATCAAAAGGCAGCGCACCGATATTGGCGAAAATCGGCACGGTCGTAAACGGTTTCGCCGTGTGCCGAATCCCGAGCTCGTAAAAGACGTTCGCGTTGGCGAGGGTTAGATCGGCCACGACGAACTCAGCCAGCAGCAGCCGCGCGAACATCGCACTGTGGATAATCCCGCCCGTTTGCTCTTCGTCCCCACGCAACGCCTCCAGGTCGCAGTCCTCAATCGCCGGTTTAATCGCCTCGTTGTAAATTTGATCAAAATCGACGACCACTCCGCTTTTAAGATCCGGCTTTTGCCCAAACGGCATGTCCACAAAACAGAGGGCGCGGTAATTCATGGTTCTCATTCTTATGACAGTGACAGAACTTAGTTCCTTCTATTCCTACTCCCTAGCTCGGACCCCAGCAATTTGATTACTTCGTCGCGCAACCTCTTAACTTCGTCGTTGTCCGGAGCGAGCTGTAGCGCACTGTTTGTTAGAAAATCAGCTTCTCCTCGAGCGCGCCGGGCTTCATCGGGGTCACTGCCTTGTTTCAGGGCTTGATCGGCAAGGCGTCGGCCAAGATAAGCGGTTACGCGAGCATTCGCCGGATCGACCTGTATCGCTGCTCGCAGACCTTCGACTGTTCCCTCCTTGATCCTGTTCTCCAGCCATTCCGCAATTGTGACTTGCGAAAACGGAGAGATCGTCCGGCTTCTAGCATCTGAGACGCTCCATTTCAAAAATCGCTCTAGCGGAGTCAGTCCAGAAGACATTCGAGCATATCTTTCAGCAATCTTTTTCCGAGATGCTACAACCTGGTCTGGAGTCAGTAAGTGAACATTTTCTGCCTGCCCAACCGGTTCCCCGGTTGCGCCGGCGGCGGCTTCAGATAGTTCAGCAAGTAGAAGAATATCTTCTTTCGTGTCCTTGTCTGTCACGCTTACCGCATCCCACACCCGCGCGGTGCCATCCTTTGACGCGGTCACTACACGGTTACCATCCGGACTAAACTGCGCCGACAACACTTCGTCTTCATGTATCAGGGGCTCGCTAACCGGTCTGCCGCTGGCAGCATCCCACACCCGCGCCGTCTTATCGGTTGAGGCAGTCACCACTCGCTGGCCATCGGGACTAAAGTGTGCTGACCAGACTGCGCCTTCGTGCTTCATAGGCTGGCCAATTGGTCTCCCGCTTGCAGCATCCCATAGACGCGCTGTGAGGTCGGCTGAGGCCGTTACTACTCGCTGACCATCGGAACTAAACTCCGCTGACAAAACTCCGCTTTCATGCTTCATAGGCTGGCCGATTTGTTTGCCGTTAGCAGCATCCCATACTCGCGCCGTCATATCCCATGAGGCGGTTACCACACGTTGGCTATTCATACTAAACTGTGCTGAATTAACGTACCCTTCATGCTTCATCGCCTCGCCGATTGGTTTCCCACTGGCAGCATCCCATACCCGCGCAGTCATGTCGTATGAAGCCGTCACCACCCATTGGCTATTGGGACTAAACTGCGCGGACCAAACCAGCTGCTCGTGTTTCATAGGGTCACCAACCCGTTTGCCGGTTGCGGCATCCCACACCCTTGCCGTCTTACCCCATGAGGCGGTTACTATACGCTGACCATCGGGACTAAACCGAGCCGACAAAAGTCCGTTTTCATCCTTCATAGGCTCGCTGATCGGTTTACCGCTAGTAGCGTCCCACACCTGCGCCGTGCCATCCCACGAGGCGGTTACCACCCTTTGGCTATTGGGACTAAAGTGAGCTGCAAACTTGCTCCGGGCGATATTCCACACTGACGCCATGTCCCCACTGAGCTGTGCTGGATCGACCGATGGTCCATGTTTCATGGGCTCGCCAACTGGTTTGCCGCTGGCGGCATTCCACACACGGGCGGTATTATCCCGTGAGGCGGTTACCACGTATTTACCATCGGGACTAAACTCCGCTGACGAAACCCAGTCTTCATGCGTCATGGGAGGCTGGCCGATGGGTCTGCTGCCAGCCACATCCCACACCCGCACCATATGATCCAATGAGACGGTTACGACACGCCGACCATCGGGACTAAACTGCGCTGACGAAACCCAGTTTTCGTGCTTCATGGGCTCACCAATTGGTTTGCCGCTGGCCGCATCCCACACCCGCGCTGTGGTGTCGGCTGAAGCTGTTATCACCCGCTGACCATCGGGGCTAAACTGCGCCGACGAAACCCCGCTTTCATGTTTCATTGTCTCGCTAACTGGTTTGCTGTTGGCAGCATCCCATAGCCGCGCCGTGCCATCGACTGAGGCAGTTACAACCCGCTGACCGTCCGGGCTAAACTGCGCGGACACAACTCCGTTTTCATGCTTCATGGGCTCGCCAACCGCTCTGCCGCTGGCAGCATCCCACACCCGCGCCGTCATATCGGCTGAGGCAGTTACTATTTGCCTGCCGTCCGGGCTAAACTGGGCTGACAAAACCCCTCCAAACGGCACTCCTCCGTGCTGCATAGGCTTTCCAACCGGTTTGCCGCTGGTCGCGTCCCATACACGCGCCGTGCCATCCGCTGAGGCGGTTACTACCCACTGACTATCGGGACTGAACCGTGCTGAATTAACCCGCTCTTCATGCTTCATGGGCTCGCCAAGTGGTTTGCCGCTGGTCGCATCCCACACTCGCGCTGTCTTATCGTTTGAAGCGGTCACTACTCGCTGACCATCCATACTAAACTGCGCTGAGTTAACAGGCAGTTCATGTTTCATCGGTTCGCCAAGCGGTTTGCCGCTGGACACATCCCAAACTCGCGCCGTTTTATCAGTTGAGGCGGTCACCATCCGCCGACCATCCATACTAAACTGCGCTGAGTTAACAGGCAGTTCATGTTTCATCGGTTCGCCAACAGGTTTGCCGCTGGACGCATCCCACACTCGCGCCGTCTTATCAGTTGAGGCGGTCACCACCCGCTGACCATCAGGGCTAAACTGTGCTGAATTTATGCCACCATTGTGCGGCATTAAACCGGTTAATGGAACGCACCAGCTTAGCTGTGTCAGCAAGGCGACTGTGAAGCCAGAGGCTTCCCTATTGTCGGGGTTCAGCCGCAAGGCTTTCGCAAGTTGAGCCAAGGCTTGAGCATTCTTCCCGCCGTCTGCTAAGCGCGAAGAAAGCAACACATTTCCCTGGCTCGTGGTTTCGTCGGTCTCCTTCTTCGCAGCAACGGCAACCCGTGTTTGTTTTGTTGCCTTGGCCTGCGAAAAGAACACCATAACCGAGAGCACGCTGGCAATCAAGAATGCGAGTGTTACAGCCCCGAGTGTGATCTGCCGGCGCCGTCTTGCCGCTTTGCGACTGGCATTGATGTATTCGGTTTGCAGCGCGGTGGGCTTTGGTTCTTTATTAGCGCCCGCTTGCGCGAGCCACTGTCCCGCCGACCGCAGCTCCTCTCCGCGCAAGACAAAGCTGTTGTTCTTACGGTTGGCTTCCCACTGAATGGCGCGCGTAAGTAGACGGGTATGGAGGTGAACCCAATCAAGATCGGTATCGATGGCGCTGATTAATGTGTCAGTCGCCTTTTCAAAATCATCGGTGTCTCGGAAGAAAATCCAGTTTAGCTTTGCCAGCGCTTCGGGCACGGTATCGGCCTTCACTTCTCGGGCGACGATTGGTACCATGCGTTTGTTATTCGCGGCTGCGTGCGCGATCTCGCGACCGCAGGGGATCGAAGCGACGGAATCAGGCGTGAGCACGAAGACGAACGTATCAGCGCCTTCAATAGCACCGTAGATCGCCTGCATGAATTCCTCAGTCGGGCGAATGTCCTCCCAGTCCACCCACGCCTCTCGGCCACGACTCTTCAAAGCTTCATCCAAGCGATGCACAAAGTCTTTGTCCTTCCGCGAATAGGAAATGAAGATTTCTTGCGGCCGTGGCAGCTGTTGGTCGCCGGGCGCTGCTGGCATAACATGATACCTTAAGTATGCGAACAACCCTTAAGTTCGCGGATTCCCGGCGGGAAGAGGGTGAGGCGCTGTGAGAGGCGCGCCTAACGAACTTTCGCAATTACAATTTTTCAAATACCAGACGGGCCGTCAAGACAATTCGCTCCAGAGCGTTCGTGTTTAGCGAGGGTGAGAGCGGCTGCGACCAACTCAGCCAGCAGTAATCGCGCAAACATCACGTTGCGGATGATCAGGCGTGTGTGCTATTGCTCCACGGGATTTGCAGCCGGGGGCTTCAAAGGAACTCGCAGTTTGGAGAAGAATGCGCCTGATCAAAGTCATCGCTGGTGGAGCTATGGTGGTGCTCCTGGTTATTTTACTCACGAGGCCTCATCCTTCAGTCCGCAAGACAACGGAACTTTACCAAAAAGTGGCCGATCGAGCAGAGGCTGTCGCGAAGAATGACCTCGGCCTGCGCTACACAACTGGGCACGGCGTGCCGAAGGATTTAGGCAAGGCAGCAGAACTTTTCCAAAAAGCGGCCGTTAAAGGATACGCCGTCGCGCAGACTAATCTCGGCCTGCTTTACGAAGCTGGGGCGGGGGTGCCGAAGGATTTAGGCAAAGCAGCAGAACTTTTCCAAAAGGCAGCAGATCAAGGAAACGCTGTCGCGCAGAGTAATCTCGGCTGGTATTACGAAACTGGGCAGAGCGTGCCGAAGGATTTAGGCAAGGCAACAGAACTTTACCAAAAGTCGGCCGCTCAAGAGAACTTTTACGCGCAGAATAATCTCGGCCGGCTCTACGCAACTGGGCAGGGCGTGTCGAAGGATTCGGGCAAGGCAGCAGCACTTTTCCAAAAAGCGGCCGATCAAGGATACGCTGGCGCGCAGAGAAATCTCGGCCTGCTTTACGCAACTGGGGAGGGCGTGCCAAAGGATTTGGGCAAGGCAGCAGAACTTTTCCAAAAAGCGGCCGATCAAGGTGACGAATTCGCGACTACAATCCTAAAGAGGCTATCCGGTGAAAATGATTGAGTGAACTTCCACCACCTTTTTTCTATCGCCCGCGATACCGGAAAGGGAACGCCACGTCAACACCGCCAAGATTTCGTTATCGCCCGGCGCCAGGAGATCGTCGAAGAGCGGCCGGCGATGAGAAGAATGATGCCGGCGGTTCCACACAATCCTGCGTGCAAGAGGCAAAACTATGTCGCAGGGTTTTCGAGTAGGCCGCAACGCCATGCTCTGTAAACGACCCGGGTATCTGCTGAATTGACTAATTGCTTGGAAGACATGCCCGTATCCGGCAGCTTTGATGGCCTTCACGATTGACCCCGCGCAAGGGAACCAGAGTGAACACCCAGACGATCGAGCAAACCGCTTCTGAAGTGCAGCTGCATCGTGTCCTGTACGTTCTCAAATTTCTTCGCGGGCTGGTGCTACATTTCCTTCTTGCCGTTTTGGCAGCCCTATTGCTTTTCGTCGCTGGGATCGATGGAGTGTATCCGATTGCCACTAATTTCATTCATGCGGCCCGGGCGCTATCAATGCAGTATCAAGCCCCGATCGGTCTAGTGGGTTACTGGACAGTTGTCTCGGTCCTATGCGCTGGACTGCTGTTTTTGCTGATTTGGATATATCGTTCGATCACGAACGTCCGCCGAATAGCGCTGCGGTTTCAAGCGATGTTGTTGCTGATCATGTGCCTTTCGAACGTCAACACAACATGGCCGGAATTGAAATTTGCGTTTGAAAATTTGAGCACTGAGTTTGCCATCCTGGCCGCGCTAAGCGCCGGATCACTTCTTCTGGTTTTTCCAGTCAGCGTTGCCATCGCGCTGTGGGGCGTCTCGCGCTGCCCGGAACGGTCAAGTCTGCTGGCAACATTGGACCCGCGGCTCGCTCCGAATGCTTGGACCTATCTAAACAAGCTCCTCGATCTTCCGCGAACGCCGCTGCAGACGATACCGACAGCCGCCGCCTACGTGCTCTCTCTTGTTGGAACGATCTTGTTGATAGCGTCCGTGATGCACTTGTTATCGCTTGGAGGACTGGCGAACAAGTTGGCCCTCTTGGCAATGGCGTGTAAAGGCGATGTTATGCCGGAATGTGTCGAGGTGTCCTCCGGGTGGGCCCATCAGACTCTGTTATCGATGCTAGTGGCCTTGGTTGCGTTCAAGATCGCAACTTTCCTGCAAGCGACCGCAAAGCGGCTCGGCGTGCTTAGCGTTTCGGACGTGATCAAGAAGCCCAATGAGCGATTCGTGCTTTATCTCCGGCCATTTGATGCAGACAACGTCATCTTGCCAAGGCCGCGCCTCCCGCTGTTGAGCAGGCTGTTTTCGTTCACGCCGTTCCCAGTGCGGATCGAGCAGGAATTGTTTGACGTCGCTGATGGTTATCGGCTCCTGATCGCAGTCGGCAAACCAGGCGAGAAGGGCATGCGCGGCGACGTAGCGTATCGCGCTTATCTCGATGATTCCGAGTGGCATGAATATGTAATGACCAAGATTCGATCGGCTGATCGAATCGTCATGGTGTTGAAGGATACGGACGGGGTGCGCTGGGAATTTGGCCGGGTGATCGGTGAGGAAGCCATCATGAAAACGCTCTTTCTTTTCGATCCGGCTGTGAGGAAGCCAGAGGAATGGGAGACCCTCGACAAAATGGTTGCCCCAATGCTGCAAAGCGCCGGCGTGGCGCCCGAGGGATTTGCATTGAAGCCGCAGCTAATCGGATTCTTTTTCCAGAAGGGAAGTCTGGTGGAGATTATCAACACCAACCGGACCGCTACGTCCTATCGAACGGCATTCTCCCACTTTCTAGCAGAGAACCTGAGGTGAACCTTGCGACGGCGAGAATCTCATCAAAACGCAGCCATTGAGCCAGCGTTGATTCGTGCCGCTCTTCCTCAGCGCTTCGGGCACAGTGTCAGTGTCGACTTCTCGGGCAACGATCGGAACGATCCGTTTGTTATTCACCACCGCGTGCGCGATCTCACCACCGCAGGCGACTGATGCAATCGAGTACGGCTTAAGGACAAAAACGAAAGTGTGCCAAGCCCTTCCCGAGGTTCCGACCATCCGACGAAAAACAGAAAGTCGATAGCACGACGCCGCTCGGCTTGATTCTTGCGGCATTTCAGGAATCCCAGGCATTTTGGACGGAAATTCGTCTCGCATTGGTTCGATACAAGTTTTCCCCGCGCCAGCCAAAGCACCTGCGGGTTCTTGGTTTTGCCGAATTGATTTTAATCTTGTCAGAGGTATGGCGATTTCGATAAGATCGACCATTAAGTAGCCCCAATGCGAACGCGTAATTCGGTCTCGATCCCGCGCCGGGCACTTTCTTTGCTGGCGTTGCAGCCACTGCTTTTCGCGAGTTGCTCGGTGCTCTTCGTATCACCGTACGAGCTCGAGGGTACGCGCCGCACTTTGCGAATCGTTGGGCATCTCCTCGACTACGAGCTCGTGTTCCCTCAATCTTCAACATTAGTAACCACAAAACCAAGTGGCATATGAAAATTGTCGATTATCCGCTAAGCAGCGGGCGATGGTTCGCGCAGAAGCAGTTGAAGAAATACATCATCTGGCACGGCACTCAAGGCCGGACTGCCTATACGCCATCCAATGGCCGTCCCGGTGAAGCGACCAGTTCCATCGATGGGTGGAATGCCGCCAAAAAGCACATCGGCACACCGTTCCTCGTGGATCGTGACGGCACGATCTATCGCACCTTCAAGGACGACCGAGAATGGATCTTTCACCTCGGACTCGCTAGTACCCAGGGCCGGTATGACAAAGCTAGCATCGGCATCGAGTTTGCCAATGAACTGGAACTCATTGCTGCGGATAAAAAATTCTATGCCTTCGATTCTATTCAGAAAAACACGGAATACACCGGCCCCCGCGTTCAGCGTACCTGGCGCGAGCATGATTGGTGGGCCCGGCTCGACGAAGCACAGGTTGATGCCGCCATCGAGCTTACGGTTGATCTCTGCACCCGTCATGGAATTCCCAAGACGTTCTATTATCCCTCCACTGTCTATGACTTTCCGCATTGCTTCGAAGTTGCGGGCATCCTTTGTCACTCCAATTGTCGCAAGGACAAAACAGACCTCATGCTCGAAGACTGGGCTTGGGCGAAATTGCGGGCCGCTGGTTTTCAACTGGTTGGTGGAAGTGATTCTGTCTCGAAGAGTCCTGCCATCGCAATCTCTGCGCCGGTCGCTTCCAGCGCCCCGATCACTACGACGTTAGAGGCGCGGCCTGTAGCTTCGCTCGGCAGATACAAAGTACAATCGCCCGACGGCACGCTGAATGTTCGTTCCGCTCCGAAGGCGTCGGCCAGGAAATTGCTTGCGCTGAAAAACGAAGACGTTGTCGATATCTTTGGCGTGAAGGGGGACTGGGCCGCAATCGCGCCATCCGCCGAACAATGGGTTGCCCGGCAATATCTCGAGCCGGTCGAGGCCGTCACCTCCACCTTGGAACCGACCGCGCTTCCCACTCCTTCGGCCGATCCTCACGTCGCCTACACTCTGCGCTCCGCTTTGCTCGCCAACGATCCCACGCTTCGCCAGATCGCCGAGACGAATTTAGTGCTCGTTCCCCCACAACATCCTGAACCGGTGTCTGGTATCGAGGCCATTCAAGAAGCGATCAACCGTCTCGGGACTGCCGGGGTGACGCTGCCACGCATCAACTTCGGTGCCGACGACAAATATCGCGGGTGGTTCGGCGAGCAGACGGCGAATGCGTTGCGCGCGTTCCAGCGGTTTGCCGGAATCGGTGTCGGTGCAAAGATTGGGGACGACACACTGCGCGCGCTCGACAATGCGCTGGTCTCCGCAGGTGTGGGTGATCTCGTGCCCGGTGCCCAGGCGGGACAATCGGAGGCCTCACTGGCGGCGGCGAAGAAACGTACTGCCGAGGCACCGACGCCGGCTGGAAAGTTCGTGAAGACGCTGGCGAAAGTATTTAACAGGGGGATTCCGCCTTTGGGATTTCTGCAAGAGCTTGTCGATTGGGGGAAAATGGCTGCGAATGAGATCTTTGCAGATAAGAAAACCGAGGAAAAAGATGTGTATGCGAGTGTGGAAAAGGAGCTTGGTCCCTTCGACGGTATCCCCTACCGAAAGGCTTGCATGCTCGAGGTGATGCGCGTGCTGGCTGGCTTCGAATCTTCGTGGAAATGGGATACGGGTCGCGACAAGACGAATCCTGACGAGAACTCACCCGATACGATTTCGGCTGGTCCGTTTCAGGTGAGCGCAAACTCGATGGGGTTCGGTCAAGATCTCCGCGATCTGGTTGCGCCGCATGGTATTCGCGATGAGAAGCGCGACGGAAATGCGTTTCAAGCCCTGATGAAAACCAATCACACTTTGGCCTTCAATTACATCTCGCGCCTGCTGCGCCACACCATTCGCCATAACGGCCCAGTCAAACGTTCCGAGATCAACCCATGGCTGTCGCGTGACGCGGTCGCAGAGTTCCAAGTATTCCTCAAACCAATGCGACTTGTTCGTCCCAGGACAGAGAGGACATCACGGAGAAGCGGCGGTTCTTCCGGCGTATCGGCGAAAAGACGCAGTCGCGCTGGAACCTCGAAACAACGGTCGCAGCCTCACTGAGTGTATTGTGTTTGTGCTCGCCGACGGGACGTCGCATCGGCTCGATCTCTCCGAAGGTGACACGCAGAAACTGCGCGACGCGAACAATGAGGAAGGCAGCAAGAGTCTCAACCCTGACCTTCACGCGGTGGACTATCGATGGCTATCGAATGAGACAACTAGCGCGTCTTCATGAACTTTGGAAGTTTCTTCGGTGGCGCAGCGATCGCGCTATAGCAGTTCGCAGAGCTTCGACTGTTCCCTGCTTGATTCTGTTCTCCAGCCATTCAGAAAGTGTACGTTGGGAGAAAGGAAAATCGTACGGCTTCTGTAGTCCGCGACGCTAGGACCATTTTGGCATTGTGATAAAGCAGGCAAAGGATGCAAAATGCGCCCACCATGAAGAACCGAGCAGGACTCACTGGTGTGTGCTGCATCTTAATCACATCGACCATTGCTTACGCGATCCCACAATCCGGCAGCGATCCTACAGATGCACTTCTCGCGCAGCTAAAGAATTCTGAACCTGACGCGCGAATCGCAGCGGTGCGCGAACTCCAAACATCCCTCGATCCGAGAATTCCTGATGCGATGCTCTCGCTTCTCTCGGATGAAGGGAACTCCATTCGCAGGCTTGCGGCGAGGGCAATTGGGAGTCGCTGGTGGCAAATTTCTAAGGAGAAGGTGTCCCAGTTCGTTGAAGCCCTCCGTAGAAACGAAAACTCGGAGTTCGAAGATGAAAGGAACATGGTCGCCCGCGCAATCGCTCTGCTAACGCGAGACTACAACTCGAAAATGCTCGTCCGCAGCGGCAACGATCGGTGGGTCGTGTATGAACGTCGTGGCCTTCCATGTCTGATCGACACGACCACAGACACCGAGGAGTTGCTAGGATGGCCTCGCGACGAAAGCACAACTTCTGAGGGGATGCTGGTTCCCGCACTCGGAAACGAACCACTGGGTGATGCAGTGGTATGGCACCCAACCAAAGAAGCAGTTGCGTTTTCAGTTCTGAAGAGTCGGCGTTCGGTGATGATTTGGATTTGGGAACACTCATTCGGCCTGCAGAAACTGCAGCCCGCGATGCTGATGGAAATATTGAAACTGAAGGAGCCAGTTGACGAACCGAATCCGTTCACCGCACAGATAAAGGAATGGAAAAATAACGAACTTCATGTGTCGGTCGGCTGGGGCAGCGACGAAGAGAGCGCTATAGTAGCTTGGGATCTTTCGATGGATACCTGGCGGGTGGTATCGCGGGAAGCTCCGACGAAGGGTTAACAGGGATTAATCAAACGTTCTAAGGATCAACGATGAGGAAGATCCCGCGGTGGGTTATGCCGCCCGTGCGATTGCTGTGGAAACTTCGCTTCACATATTCGATCCGTGGTGTTGATCGCATGGTTGTCGATTTGATCAGTAATTAAGTCATCGTGCTTTATGATGGGGCTTCTCCCCGAGAGACACGTCAACAAAGAGCGCACGTTTGTAGTTCAGTGTATCGCTATCACGGTTCTACTAGCTTTTGCGAAGGCCAGTGATGGCAGTTATTCCATCGCTATGGATGCCCCGGCCTTCTTATCCTGCGTTAGCTCTTTGTGGGAGTCCTTGTGATTCCACTCTTTGACGCCGAAAGCTTCCGGTTCCGGTGTGGGGGGCGGTCGCGGGCGCACCGGCGGCAGCTCGCCGACGGTGACATGCGAGTCTGGACTGATCGTCCGTTCTGGTCCACGCATAAAGAACCACCGGCCAAAACGCGACCAGAAGTCATCACCTTTCAGCGCAAGCAATTCGCTGCGCAACTCGATGATGCTCTTGTCCGGCACCACCAGCACGCCTTCTTCATTGAATTTCCGCTCGCCGACAGCCTCGGCTAACTCCGGTACCCATGCCGGCAGCGGCGACTCCAAATCCACTACGACATCCCACACTCGCGCGGTCCCATCGTCAGACGCGGTAACGATCCGCCGCCCGTTGCTCGAGTCGCGTCTGCACCTGCGCGCCGGTTTCGCTTAGCCGGCTGGCAAACAATGTGGTCGGTTCGGCGCGCTTGTTCGCGAAGTCGATCTCGTCCTGCTGTTGCGCGGTCAGGCCCTTCGGCGGGGCTCCGCCTCCCGTTACCCCTTCCGGACGCGGCCGGCTCGGACGCGCCGCCACCTCCTCCGCCACCGGTCGCGCTGACGCAGGCATCGCACGCGGCCTCGCTGTTTACGCCGCCTCCGGCATCGGCGCCACCTCCCGCCGCTCCTCCTCCTCCGCCACGTACGGGAGCAGCCGCAGGCTGACCGGTGAGAAGCGTGTTCAGCGCCGCCGCCGCCTCGACCCGCTTCGCCGCGATGACCCCTTCCAAGCGAACGGACAACGGCCGTGTCCAGCTGGCGGCCGCCTGCGAGACGGTTCCCGCCAGGCCGTCGAAGGCGGATTCGAAATTTGTCGTGGTTTCGTTGAAACGTCCCGCCGCCTGCGTGCTCGTTTCGGCCAGAAACGCGTCGAAGCCGTCGCGAATCTGGCTTGCCTGCTGCGCGTGTTCCGCTTCGCGCGCGTCGAGGCTGCGCGTCAACTGGTCGCGGTTGGCGTGGAGACGGAGGTCGACTTCCCCTCCGATGCGCCGCGTGGTTTGCAGGATGTTGTCCGGCGCGCTTTCGGCCCTCTGGTGGAGCACTGGCGACCCTTTCGCGGCGGCATTGCGCAGGGTCTTCTCAAAGCCCTCGGCGGCGCGCGCGTAACCGGGGAGCGCACCGTTTGCGCTGCCCTGCACACCTTGCACGGCCCCCTGTGCCTCCTGGCTGATTCCGGAAAGCACGGCTCGCGCCTGGCTGGCGGGAATGCTGCACGCTGTCGGCCTGCTGCACGAGGGAGCAGAAAAGGAGTCTTTGTCCGGTGGGTCTGGGAGCAGTCTCTGCATGGCGCGACGCGCAGCCGGGTCCTGTGTGCAAGGATTTGCGCAAGATTCAGTCGACTCTGAGGGCCCATCTCCCTCACAGCCTCACAGCCGAACAACCGCTTTTGTAAAGGGAAGGGAAGGACCCCGAGCGGACCGGCTACTTAGTTTACGCTCTGGCCAACAGCCGCGACCCACGGGATGACTCCCTAACTTGTCAAGACAACTTAGCGCGAGTGCAAATCGCCGCTTCGAGTTCAATAAACGCCGCCAGTTTTTCATCCGCACGCACAACGAAGCATTGATCGTCGCCGCGATGGGTGTCAGCAACGAAGATCGTTCCTCCGCATTACCGCATGTCATGCGTTTAGAGATCTACACCGATGAGAATGTCGAACCGCAGATGCTGATCGAGAGGGCCAAGCGCTGACTTGGTCCTTGCCCCTCAGCCCGAGAGGCACTGTCACCGCTTCGCGAGGCGCACGCTCGATGCTGGCGTAATGACCCAGTGAGATCCGGAATCTACCACTGCCTCAGTCGATTCCACAGGTTCCTCGCTCCTACGTGAGTCGAGAAGATCACTCTATACGACGGTAACTGTCCTGCGGGCGAAGCGGAGCGGATTCGCCGTGTCTCGGACGCGGACGATTCGGGGACCGGGGATGGCAGCCGGATCGATCTGCAAGAGGATCTGCGCGCCCGTTTCGGTCGGAGTCGCTCCTGCGACAGGATCGACCAGCGTGATGTTCGTCCCATCGGAGGATTCCAACGTGATCGCTCCGCCACGCGCTACTTGGAAACCTGCCCCGCCTGATTGGTTCAAGACAAAGTGCGGATCAAGGGTCACTGCGCACGTGACGGGAACCGCCGATGCCACGTCCGGTCCGACCGAGACAGTGAACGTGACGGCCATGGAATCTTCCGGCGGCTGGTCAGCCAAATATTGGAGACGGAAGATGCCGCCATCGTTGATGAAAGCTTGAAGGTTCGCGGGCACCGCCTCCGCCGTGACCGTTACAGGCGCAGCACTCGTAGGTGCAGCCGGAACGGCAATGCGCGCCGGCACCAGGAGAAAGCCCGTATCACCGGGACGGACATTCGTAACCGGCGGAGCCGGCACAGCTGCATCGAGCGCCGTCCGGTAGGGAATTATGTTCACCACCGTCACCTGGAATCGCCGCACCGCGATGTGTACATCGGCTGGCAGGTGCATCTTGCCGATGCCGCTGTCGAAGGCGCGGGTAACCGCGTTGAACCGATAGAACCGGCTGACCTCGACATCCTCCGACGCTCCGGCCCCGTGTAAAGCAGCGGCGGCCACTAATACGAGATCGTTTTCCACGTTCAGAAACGCTCCCGGCTCGCTCACGGTTAGGCGATACACCCGACTGCCATTCGGTGTCACCGCGACTGTCGCGCGCTGGAAAGGGATTACCGCCGGCGTTGCGGCTTCCGCGACGGCCTGCCCTGCCAGCGTTACCGCGACATCGGCCGGCGTGATGTTAAAGGAGATAGTGGAAGCGCCGTCGCTCTGCGCGTCCTGCGCGTTCGCCAAACTGCCGATGCCCCTTGCGGTAAGTTGGAAATTCGTCCCGGCGGCTGGCACGCGTGTGAAGGCGACGTAGCTTCCCGAGGAACGTTCCAAGAAATTGCTCGCCGGGATCCAGCCGCGGGCGCCAACACCTGTCAACGTGCCGACGTTATCTTTCGCAGCGAAAGTCTCCGCGACGGAGCCCCACGGCAACTGGCCAGCGGAAGGCGCTGAAGGAGGAGGGGCGGCACCTTGTCCCGCATCAAACGGATGAAAGGATTGTAATGACACACCGGGAGCATCCTGCTGCCCGGAATTTATCATTTCATTGGGTGGGTCATTATCCCGTGATCCACCCACGACTGTGAGCCAGTAGCGCGCAACATCACCAACAAAGTCGAGTGATCCGTGGCGCGTTCCAATGGGCGAGTAAGTGTCGCCGCTCCGCTGCGAAGCTTCCTGCTCCATTCGGGAGCGGTGCGACGTATCGGTGCCGAAAGGGGGGCGGCGAAACAAGTTGTCCCAAAAGAAGTAGCCCGGAATTAGCACCGACCAACTGGACGTGCCGAACAAGTACCGCGCGGCGTGCGCAAAGATGCTCCCGGCCGTGCTCGTCGGGCGCGCGCGGTAGAGAATCTGTCCCCACGGATCGTGGAAGTATTGCAGCCAGCCGAGGTGCATGCGATTGAGGATCTGCTGGTCGGCCCAGCCAATCGGATCGTCTTCGCCAATCTTCGCGACCAGGAACTCGTCGCTGCTGTTCGCCGCGAGCACCGGTTCCTCCAACTCGGCCACACCCTCGGCGGCCGCCGCGGTAACCACCGTATTGAACGTGGCGCCACTCGAGTTGCGCACGTGCACGCGGTCGTTGACCGCCAGGGTCAGCGTACGCCCACCGGCGGCTTCGACCTTGATCGCCGCAGGCTTGTTGGCGTCGGGCACGCGTGCGGGAAAATAGGAGTGCCAGTCGGCGAAAAGCGCGTCCGAGGGCGCATACGGAGCGACGCGCACTGAGGTCGTGGCCAGATCGACCGCGCGGTCGAGCGTCAGCGTGCGGTCGTTCATCGCGGTGACACGGCGGATGACCGTCTTGTCGCCCGCCTGCACCGAGACTTGCACTTCGGCGCGGAAGCCTTCGATGTTTTCGCCCGTTTTGATAGCGATGGTCGTTCCGCCGGCGCCCACGGTACCGCTGCTCTCGCGACGCGCCAGCCGCCGGAAGGCTTGAATCAACCGGATGATCAGCCAGATCAAACCGCCATAGCTGGCGGCTGAGGCGACGTTCATGACGCCGCCCAGCGTGAGGAACGAGAAGACGTTGGCTAGCCCCTCGGCGGCTTCCACAGCGCCGGCTTCCTCACGACGCACCTGGGCGTCGCCGTTGCTAATGCCTTTGCTCGAAAGCTCGTTCAATGCCGTCTGGCCCAGGGCAAACCGCTGCCCGTCTTTCGTTCCCAGTTCGATCGTTGCCACCCGCCGGTTTTGCGAGACCTGCACCGTACTGCCCTTGTCGAAAGCGACGCCACCGAAATCGGGAATCTCCAGACGCTGATTTTCCGGGTCGTAACGCGCCGCCACGTATTTCGAGTATTCGGGAAGTCCGGCCGTCGTCGCCTGTTCGGTGATCAATTCCTGAAGCCACAACGGGTAGAACGCCAGCAACCACGGCCCCAGGCGTGCGGACTGATGTGTGTGGGTCAACTCGTGATCGATGAGCGATTGCCGGCGGTCGAGTTCACGCGACTCACTCTCGTGCGCCTCGGGCACGCGGACGGATCCGTTGTGCAGCCGGCCATTCACCCGCAGCACCGTTTCCACGAACGGCACGGCCAGGATGAGCCCTGTGCCCGCGCTCGTGATCGGCGCGTCCAAGAGCGACAGCGAAGCGCCTTCGAAAGTGAAGTCCGCGCTGTAGCCGGCCGAACCGCCGGCCGCGGCGGGCACCGCACTCAAGCCGACCGGCCCCGTCAGCGCAGGGTTCGCGGTGAAGACAATGCGCAACGGCTGCGCGGCCGCGACGTTCACCCGGCGCACGAAAACGTCCGCGCCTTCAGCCAGACCGACGATGCGGTTGTTGGGGAAAGCGCCGGGCGACCAGGCGGAGAACTCGATCTGGTTCGGCGCGATGACCGCGCCATCGAGGCCGAGGCGCGAGCTGCCGGTGCGAGGGTCTGCCACGTCGATACTCGTAACGGTCAGTCCGGTAAGCGCCGCGAAGTTCGCCGGCAAATCGTCGTCGTTCTCGCACGTGATCACGGTGCCGGAGACGGAGCGGATGCGATAGAAGCGCTCGCCGGCTGTCGGTCCGGTCCAGGCCACCTGCACCAACTGTCCCGCCGCGAACCGCGGGAAGTCCACCGGTGCCCCGGCCGTCGTCGGCCGCACGCGAATCAGGTTCACCCCGCGCGCTACGGCATCGAACGGCGGACTTGTTGTCTGAAGCAACACGGCCTCGATGCCCGGCCCGCCGAGAGCGGTATTGCGTGAGAAGGTCACCGTTACGCGCAACCGCCGCACGCACGCCGCCTCAGCATTGGCGCCCGCGGTCAGCAACACGAACTGCGACGGGAGCAAGTTGGGGAGATTGACCGCGCCGACGGTCGTGGTCGCCGAGTCGCCGGCCACCGTGACCGCCGCGGTGGCGCCCGCGGCAGGCGCGAGCGGCGGAGGCGCATTCAGTTCCACGACTTGAAACGCCCGGGCGCCGCTGGGCGGCGGAGCGTTCAGCCCGAGAACTTGCGCCGTTGCCAGCGTGAGATTCGTCAGGTCGGGCCCTGTCGCGGTGAAGAGTTCCGCATCGAAGGCCGCCGGATTCGCGTCCGGCAACCCCGGCGTCAGCACAAACGCGTCGTAGTTCAAGGCTGTGATCCGTCGCGTCGCCAGGTGGCCCCCCTGCCCTTCGAGCCAGACGAACCCCGCGTTGGGCGCGCTGCGAATCACCGTGGGCTGATACGTCAACACCGCCGCCGCTTCCGGCGCGTCTGCGCGGCTCCCGACGCTCGTCCCCGGCGTCAGTTGCTGCCACGTCACGGCCGTGCCGTTGCCGCCGAGCGCTGATAGATCGCGATCCACCGTCACATCCTGCCCGTTAACCGCCGTCACGATCACCGCGATCCCGGCCGCGCCCGCGCCGACCACCAAGCCGTCGTTCACTGTCGGCACGGTGCCGCTGACGACGTGGAAGACGGTTCCAGTGGCGGTTAGCGTGCCGTTGAAACTGCCGGCCGCAGAAGCAAGACGGACGTTGAGGTTTGAACCCAGGTCCACAGGCAGCGCAGCGTCCAGAGCTAGCTGCGCTTCGAGTTGGGAAATCACCGCCGCCCCGACCGTGGCGCCGGCGCGGTTCAAACGCAGCACGTCACCGACGTGATAATTGCCCGTCGTTCCCGTTGCGCTCAGCGCGCCCGCGCGCGCGGCCACTGGCGTCAACGGCTCGGTGCCCGTGGGGCCCGTCAACCCTTGCAGATGAATTCCGGTTGTCGCGAGACCGACGCCGGTGGTGTCAAAGCGAATGGTGGTGGCGCCGCCTTCCTCCGTCGCACTCAGCACGCGAGTGACTTGCGCGGCGCCTGTCCCGTCCCGCAACAAGACTAGCGCGTTCGGCGTCAAGCCGAGACCGGTGGTGTTCGCCCGCACGAACGCCCGTGCCGAGATTGTGCCGAAAAACACGCCGGCGGCGGGCTCCAGCTCGACGATCTCGCCGCTTCGCGGCTTGATGCTGCGCCGCACGTTGCCGAAGTGCAGCCCGCCTGACGGGAACACCGGCACCAGTGAGCCAGGAATCGCCGCTTCCGCGTCGCCGCCACAGCGCGACCAGTTGACGAGGTTGATCCTCGCCGGCGCACTGCGTTGGCCGTTCAAGAGGAAAGGCGTCTTGTCCTGCGGCGCACACCGCAAGACTGTGCCGTAAAGCAACGGCCGGAAGGCGGCGTCTGGCGCAAACAGGCGGGCGTCTTCGAGATTCGAGAAATCCGACGCTTCGTCGTTGACGATGAACTGATAGGTGAAGGCCGTCGGGGCCGCACGCGCAATCCAGCCGTCGGCCCGAATGCCGAACGAATCGAAGCCTTTGGCAGAGACCCCATCAACATCGAAGGCCTTTCCGAAGAACCAGTTCCGGAGGTCGTCGATCTGGAAAGCCGTGAAAAGGTTCGGGATGAACCACAGCACCATCGCGGGCACGACATCGAGCGTCAGCCACATGCCGAAGATGCTGCCGAGGGTGTTTTGGTACGACCACGTGAGCGCGCTTGGGATCAGCCACCAGTAGTCGGAAATCGCACCGCTGGGATCGGCGAGCGACAGTGGGTTGTTGCGCGCGACCGCGTACGGACCGCTGGCGGCAAGTTCGGCTGGCAAAGGGCCCGCGAAGCCCGCCGTCCGACGCGGGTCGGCTGCGCTGCCGTTCCACGGATCGGGCGCGTCGAACGAGCCGGTCAATGGATCGAGCCGACGATGCTGCAGCAGGACAAACGAGCCATCGATCGTGCCGGAAAACAGCCCCGGCATGCCCCGGTGCCGCAGAAGGTTTTCGCCGAAAGCGTCACGCGGGATGCGCTTCACGCCGCGCCGCGTGATTAGGCGCACCGGTGTACCGGTTGGATCGAGCGAGAACACCGCCGCCAGCGGCTCGCCCGGTGAACCGTCGATACGCGCCAGGCAATGGTAGTGGTCCCAAAGATACGTGCAGGCGACGCGGCCGTGGTGATCAGTGATGGAGATCAGCCGGCCTGCGGGGTCGAAATGCCACTCTTTGCTCGGCTCACGCCGCGGCAACCGCCGCCCCTCCTCGTCGTAACGCACCTCTTCCACACTGCGGCTGGTCCGTACTCGTACCGGCCGGCCCGCGTCATCGCGCACGATTTGCCGTGTCCCTTGCGGCGTGTCAATGACCGTCAGGTGCGGTCCGGAATAGCCGTAAAACCAGTTGCCGCCATCGCTGCAGCAGGCCCGCACCCGTTGCTCCTCGTCGTACTCGACACGCACGCCGTCCACTTCGGTCAGCAACGTCTGCTCGTTCCAACGGTAGTTCTCCACCCAGGTTTCGCCGTTGGCGGTCACCGTGCGGAGCAGGCCGTTCGGCAGCTGCGCCTGGCGCATCACTACGAAACCGTCGTCGAAACGGAAACAGTTCTCCTTGACCGCGTCGAAGTACGTCCGGTCGCCGACGCGAATCCGCAGCAACCGTCCGTCGGGCGCACGCTCATAACGGAGCTTCACGTCAGAACCGGGAACTGGGTGATCGGCAGGACGCAGTGTCGACTCGAGGCTCGCGAGTGCCGCTACATCCACGCCCCGGAGAGTCGGGTTAGCCGAGCCTGGGACTCGCCCCTCCGAGCTCTCGTGATGGTGCAACAGGTTCATGATCACCCCACGCTTACTTGTGCCGACACGCTTGCGCTCCCGGTGGCAAACCGCAGCGACTGGAGCAACGCCACAATCTCGTTTCGGATGCCGTCCAGCGTCTCACCGAAGGCGTCCACCAACCGCGGCCCGAGCTGGTTCACCGACTCGATCAAGTCGTCGAGGTCGATCTCGCCCAGACGCTCGCCGACCGCCATCAACGATGCCCCCACGCCCTGAAGCCTGGTCACCGGGTTCGCGGCTTCGATGCGATCCACCGCAGCCTGCAAGAAATTCAGATCGCCCAGCAGCGTCTGCGGGTTCAGCGCGCGGATTTGCGTGGCGATGCCGCGGGTGACGCCGGCGAGTTCCTCGGCCAACAACATCGGATCGTAAGCCGCGATGTCCGCGCGCAGGACGCCGTGCAATTCGGCGAGTTCGTCCGCCAACCGGCGCGGGTTGAGCACGTCTAGTTCGTCGCGAATGATCTCCAGCACCGACAGGAACTTCTGCGCCTGCGCCATCGGGTTGAGCGCATTCACGACCGCGCGCAATCGCGCCACCGCCGCGCGCGCGTCCGCCGCCACCTCGGTTAGCACCGCCGGCGTCTTCGCCAGGATAACGCCAACTAGGGCGTCCATTTCCGCCGCGATGGGTTCCGGGTCGAGCGCAGCGAGAAAGCCGTCGAGGCTACCGGTCAGGTGCGCCAATGGCGACGACTCGAGCGCGGTAGCGGCTTGTTCCAAGGAACGGGCGAAGTCGCCGCCGGCGTGGCTTGCGGTGTCACGCGCCGTGGCCCGCACCGCTTCGAGCGATTCCCGCAGCACCGAGCGCAGGGCGCCAGGTCCGGCCTGGGCGACAAGGTCGAGCGAAACGCTGAGGTTCGCAGCGGTGGAGAAGTTGCCTTGGATCGCAAGCTGGGCGCGCAGTTGCGCCGGGCCGACCGGGAGCAGTAACTGATCGAAGGCGGCATCAAGTCGCCGTTGCACTTCGTGCAGCGCCGCCTGCACCTGGCGCAGTTGACGCGCTAAACCGCCGCACAGTGCATCGATGCGCGCCAGGACGTCGCCCGCGGGTCCGGCTTCCAACGCGTGCAAGGCGTCGCGCAACTTGCCCGGAATGTAGCCAAGCAGCCGGATGGCGTCGCCGGCGCGAACATCGGTCGATTGCGTCGGCTCCACGGGCGCGGGTATGGATGGATCGCCGACTTCGCTCTGCGAGCTGGGATCGAGGTGACGGATCGGCTCCACCATGGCGCGGCCCATGACGCGACCCGCAGAATCGATGGCGTTCACCATACTGGTGGCGCTGGCGATGGGGGACGGCGCAGGGAGGCTGCCGAGCACCGAGTCGTAAGCTTGAATCACCGGTGCCAGCAGCAGGTGCGGCTCGGCGCGGTCCACCAGATCAAGCACGGACTGGAACGGCCCGCGGATTTGCTCGGCGATAGGGCGTGGATCGAGGCGTTCGATGGCGTTGGCGGCTTCGTTAAGAAAGCCCGACACGTCCGGCAGCAACGACGCCGGATTGAAGCCCCGCACCGTGTCGAGCGCCGCCTTCACCTCCTCTTCAATCGACGCGATCAGTTGCGCCGGAATCAGATTCTCGATCACCCGCTTGGCTTCGGCCAGCCCACCCTCGACCGTTGCAGCCACATCCGGCGGCACGCGCAATTCCTCCGCTACCTTCCGCGCCGGTTCAAGCAACTCCTCGAAGTCGATTCCTTCGAGCATCGAGATCAACTGCTCGATTTGCGGCCGCAGCGGCTCAGGCAAGGGCACGTTCTTGAGCAAATCTTCCGCGGTTTCGCGCAGCTTCGACAGCGACTCGACCACCTGCTGGCCCACCTGTTCGAGGCCGAGGTTGTCGATGGCGGTCGTCACGCCGTCGATGGCCTTTTGGAAGTCGGCGAGGCCGGTGGCAACGCGGTCGAGAATCCCCTGCGCCTGATCGGCCAGGTGGTTGACCTCGTTGGCGATCGTCTCCAGCGGTGCGGTGATGCCGTCCAGCGCAACCGTCAACGTCGCGTTCACCTGCTGCAATGCCTGCTGCACCTGCGCCGTGAGGGCGCCGGAACTGAGCTGCCCAGCGATGTCCTGCAGCGCGCCGCGCACGGTGTTGGCCGGGCCGGCGAGGTTCGCCGCCTCGAGAGCGCGCGCGGCGTCGTGGAGAAAGCGGCTGAGTTCGGCCCGCAACTCGCGCACCGGCAACTGCCGGAACAGCTCCCGCACGCCTTCCTTCGTGCGCGCGACGGCCTCGTCAATCGGCCGCTCCAGCGCCTCGCGCGCGCGTTGTTCCACTTGAACCGGAAACTGTTGCAGGAACTCGCGCACACGCGCCGGGTCGAGGTTCTCGATGCTCTCCCGAGAGGCGGCAATCTGGACGCGGAAGTCATTCAGGAAATCGATCACGCTCTGGCGCCCGGCCTCGATGGTCGCCGTCATGGACTGCAACGCCCCAAGCAACTGCGGCACGCGCAGGCGGTTGATTTGCTCCAGAGCGAAGGCGAGGTCATCGCGCACCACGCCGAGCGTGTGATCGCGCACCTGACAAAGCTGTGCCAACGCGGCATTGACGCGCGCGGCATCCGCGGTCGCAGCCGCGCTGGCAACGGCGTCCAAAGCCGCGACCAAACCGCTCGTGCGATCCGTCGGGAGCGAAAGTTGCGCGGTCGCGCTCAGCAAGCCGGAGACGCCGTCGCGCAACCCAATGAGACTCGCACGCGGGAACGGCAGGATGACTTCCACGGCTAGTTCGGCCAACGGCTGCGCGTCGCGCGGCGCCTGTTCGACCATACGCACCACTTCCGCAAAGTTGCCGGCGCGTTGCGCAAGCGTGCCGCCGAAGCCGGCGGTCTTGTCCTGTACCAGCTTCAGCGCGTCGCCCAGCGACCCGCCGAAAACTTTCCCGAAGTCGGTCGGATTCGCGCTCAAGTTCGTCACCAACCGGCTGACCACCGTCGCGCCTTCCCGGACCGCGTCGGCGTAACGGCCCACCGGCAGAAGCGAGAAATCAAACGTGCCTCCGACCTGCGTCACGGCATCGACGACCGGCCGCAGCAAAGCCTCGGGACTGGAGAAACTGCCTTGGACTCGCTGTAGATTGCGGCCTAAGCCACCGAGGGCGTTCGCCGCCGCTCCGCCGCTGACCAACGCCTGTACGTCGGGCGTCTGCACCGCGGCGCGAATCGAGCCGCGGCCGTTGACGATGCCGTCCACGTTCAGGCTCTGCAGTTCGGTCAACAGGCTCATCGCGCATACCTCAGGGTCAGATCGGAGACGTCCACAGTGAGGAACAGGTCCGAGGCGAGCAGCGGCGGCTGGTTGACGAACGGCTGCGCGGGCAACGCCCGCGCCGGCTCGTGCGACTTCTCCATCGTCACGTTCGCCAACAACGTGCCGCCGAGAAACAGCGGTCGTCCGCCGGGATCGGGATCGTGAATTGCCACGCGCACGAGCGGCTGCGGCACGGCAGCCCACAAAAAGCGGCCGCGGTTCGCCCGCACGCGCAACGCGCAGCCGTTGGCCAGCGTGAGCGGCGCGGAGACTTCGGCCCAATGCGTCTCGATGCGCGAGGCCGGCGTCACCATCACGAGCGCCGGTAGACCCAACGACTCGCCCGCGGTGTCACCAATAGCTTCCACGAACTCAAGCGCCAGCTCGCATTCCTCTGACGCACGGCCGACCACGCCGATGCGTGCCGGCTGCACGCCCGCGCTGCCTTCCGGCGGAAACGCGCGCAATGCGCCCGCCGCATCCACGATCAAGCCGCTGATGGCCGTCGAGGGGGAAGGCAGCGCGTCCGACAACGTCTCCAGGATCCGAATACCGTCGTAGCGGATGGCGAGATCGCCCGTAACTGACGAAGGCGCGGTCGGAGCGAGCCCGGTGCCAAGATCGAGCTGCACCGGATCGCCTGCGAGTTCCGTCGTCAGCACGCCTTCATGCACTCGCAAGAGCGCGCCGGAGACACGGCCGAGGTCGAGGAACACCGCGCTCGGCTCGTCGCCTTCGATGTGGAAGCGCGCGACCAACTGCTCACAGTTCGCCAGCTTCTTGTTGAAGGCCTGTTCGAGCGCCAAGCGCAGATCGACCTCCGCGTCGGGCGCGTCCGCCGGCAACTCGGGCATCCGCCACAGCACCGTGTCGTCGGGAGCGAAAACCTTCAGGTTGCGCGCCGGTGTTTCGGTGGTCACGTGCGCCTTCGACAGCGCGATCGCTTGCGACTGGAAATCCGACGCGTTGTTGCCCGTGACGAGCGCGACACGAACGCTGCCGGCGAAGACAGATTCGTTCAGGCTGTAAAGCCGATCGCTGAACGAAGCACCAAGCAGCGTCGCCGGAACGAAGTTCTGGCGACTAACCGCCGGAACCGAAAACCTCGGCGCGTCCCAGCCGCCATGCGCCGCGGGAAACGCCACCGTCAACCGACGCCCCGCCAAATCGCCTTCGGCTTTGATTTCCGCGTCCTGTCCTTGCTGCTTTAGGCCGACGAGCGCGAGGGCCTTAAGAAACTTCTTCGGCGGCAGCGCCACCACCTTCATGCCGTTATCGTCAGTCACCCGCACATCGTCGAAGGTTTCCGCTACCATCGCCGGGCTGATGGTCAACGCCGCCTGCGTCACCTCCGCCTTATTCGCGCCAGCGATCGAGGCCCAGGAAATTTGGAACTCGTGCGCCGGCGAGACGCTGGTCGGCTCGAAGAACTTCGTCGCCGGCGCCGGGCGCTTGCTGGTGATGCGTTCAAGGACAGCCATGGTCAAGCGCCGCGCACCAGCAGCGGAAATCGCCCAATCTCGATGCCGGCACCGTCCTCTGTATTGTCCATCGACACGACCAACACGTCGGCCGCAGGCGCCGTGGGCGGCGTGTAGCGCAACTGCGCTTCGCCGTTGTTGAATTCCAGCACGCGCGCGCCGCCCGGACCGTCCGTGCCGCCGGTGAGCTGGCCCGCGCCCGGACGGCCGCCGTCATCGACGAGCCGGACCACCAATGCCCCGAAAGGCCGTTGCGTCACGCCGTCGCTGCGCACGCCGACCGTGCCCACCGCGCCGGCGCGCAACGTGAAATCGACGGTCGCGCCATTCGCGACGAGGCGCGGCTTCTCCGGGAGCAGCGCCATCGGCTGAAGCGTCTGTCGAATGCGCGCTTCATCGATGGCCACGCCGGTTTCGCCGGTGATACCGACCGGCCAGAAGAGTCCTTCCGCTGTGAGCAGAATCATGCCCGGCGGATCGGCCTGCTTGATCCAGAGCTGATGAATCTGGAAACCTGGATCGTTCGCGCCGCCGGCAAGTTCGTTGGCATGGCGAAACTCAGGCGCGTCCAAGAGGTGAAGCGTAGCTTCGCACACACCGAGAACGTCGGCGCGTGACTGATTCTGCAAAGAGCGAAACTCGAGACGCACCTCGCAGCGCAGGCGCAGCACACGCCGCTGTTCCGGCGACCCCGCGACCACCTCCCGACGGACGGCATGCAGCACCTCGGCCAGCGGCTCGACGTGGGTCACCGAGACGAGCACCTGCGACTGGGCCTGTCCCGGAGCGACATCGACCGCGCCTTGGGCCGGGGGTGGCAGACGCGCTCCGACGACGTCCGCGAAGCGGCGCTCGAATTCGGCGATCATGGGTTGATGCGATCGGGGTTGACCAGGACGCCGGCCCTGATGGTACCGCCGCCGGCCGTGACCGAGGTGCGCCGCAACTCGTTTGCGATCATCCCGGGCACCGCCGCGAACTGCTGGCTTACCGCCTCGTTCACGGCCACGCGCACGTTGTCGCGCACGGACACGGCCACTTCCTCGCGTGCGACGGTGCGGATCTCGGCGAGCAACTGCGTGCGTAAAGCGCGCCCTTCGTTGGCGGCCGCGTCCGTGGCCGCCTTCGTCGCCGCCTCGGTGACCTGCGCGCGCAGGTCGCGGCTCAACGCGTCGATGCGTTCCTGCTGTTGCGTGTCCAGAGTCTTCAACCGGTCGTCCAGAGTGCCGCTGAGCTTCTTGGTCGCCGTGTCGATTTCGGTCAGTACCAGTTGGCGAAGGTCGTTGCGAATGGTGCTCGAATCCTGGTCCAGGCGTGCAAGCACCGTCGCCTGTTGCGCGAGCGTCTGTTCATGGCGGCCGCCTTGCGCGGACACAGCGTCCAAGCGCGTCGAAATCGCCGCCAGATCGTTGCGCAAGGAAGCGAATTGCGCCGGCAACTGCTGCGCGACTTGCGCCTGGACAGCGCCGGGAATACCGGCGCGCAAATCGGCCACGGCGGCGTTAAGGTCGGTGCGGATCGCTTGCTCGCGCGTGGCCAACGTCGCGGTCGCCTTGTTAGTGGCGGCATCGATGGCGGCGGCCCGCGCGGTTTCGATGGCTGCGTTAAGGTTGCCGGTGATGGTCTGCGAAAGGCCCGGCAAAGCATCGTTCACGGCGCGCGACACCAAGTCGTTCACGCCGGCGAGGCGGTTGTTCACTTCGCCGCGAATCTGTTCGGTGGCTGCGCCGAGCGAGGCGTTCACCTGCTCGCGCAAACTCGCACCCAACCGCGTCTCGACCCCGGCCAGTGCTTCGTCCGAAACCACCACCGGACGGTTCTTCAGAATGTCATCCAGTTCGCCGTGGGCGACGCTCTTGTTACCGAGTTCGACGAGGCGCTGCTCGATGCCGGCGGCGTCCAACAGTTCACCGGTGGAGGCACGGAAACGCTCGCGGAAGCCCACGAGTTCATCCAATCGTTGGACCACGCCGGTGATGTCCACCACCTGGCCGTTCACCTGCAGACGCGACGCCGCTTCGACAGCAACGCCCAGGTCCCGCTGCACCGCGGCGAGAGAACTGCGCATAGCCTGCAAGTCTGGCCGCGGGTCGATGACATTGTCCACCGCGCGCTGCACTTTCGTCACTGCGGCTTCGCGCGCGAGATCGCGCGTAATAACGTCGGTCAGGCGCCCGCGAAACTCATCGACGCGCTGATTCGCCCCATCGAGCTGATCTGTCATCCGACGGAGCCGCGCCTCTAGGTTCACAAGGCGACTCTGCGTCGCCGGATCGGCGAGCGGCCCACGCTCCATGATCTCGCGCAAGCCCGGCGCCAGCCACGCCGCCGTCACCTGGTCGAGATGCGAGTGCGATGGGACCACGTCTGCGCCCGCCTGGCCGAGCACGACGCGGACGATGTCGCTAAGGGATCCGACGAGCGTGTTCCAGTCCTCCGCGCGAATCAGCTCGCCGCGTTGCACGTGGCTCAGCGGCTGGAGCTGATTCAAGAGGGCCTGCAAACGTTGGAGATCCTGCGGTGTCATCGAATGCCTCCGTTTCTAGTCCCGGGCCACAACCTTGCTCAACTTGTTACCCAAAGCGCTGCCGCTGCGGTTGTAAATCTTCAGTTCGGTGTCGGCCTTGGTGGCCGTGCCGGCACTGGAATAAACCTGCGCCACATTTTGCAACGCCTGCACGTTGGCGCTGGCGGCAAGTTCCGGCTTTGCGGCGATGAAATCGTTGACCACCACCAGCGCGCGGTTGCTCGCGTTCACCAGTTGCCCGGTGAACACCGCGGGGTCCGCTTGAACGGCCTCATTGAGGCGATTCACCCGGCCCAAGAGTTCATCCCGCGTCGCTTGCGGCGCCTGGGCTTCGTCGAGCACCGAGGTGACGATCCGTCGAATGCTCTCGGTCTCCAGCTCGCGCCGGAATTCAAGCAGGCTGCGGCCGAAAGCTTCGGTGAAGTTGCGCACGTTCTCCTGCACTTCGGCGATCTTTTCCGCGATCTCCGGATGATCGTGCCCGCGCGGGGAGAGGAGGTTGGTCAACTCGAGCACGTTGCTCGCGAGATCGCCGACGACGCCCACCAGTGTGTTCCAGTCCGCAGCGCGGATTGCTTCGCCGGGTGCCTTGGCGCCGATCGGCGCGAGGGAGTCGCGCGCCGCCGTCACCGCCTGCTGCACCGGGCCGAGATTCGCATCGGGTATGTCGCGGATTGGCGTGTCCTGAAAAATGCTGGGCGGAATCGGGATCGGGATGCGCGTCGGCGCAGGCTGCGGGAAGAGCCGCACCTTGCCGGTGTAAATCGGGTTCGCCAGGTTCGGGTGCGTCACCTTCAAGTCCCACAGCCCGGCGTCGAGATCGCGCGCCACAACCGTGCCGTCCAGGAACGGATTGCGCGTGATGGTCTGTCCGGTGGCGGGATTGTGCAGGGTGATCTCGGCGTCGCGATTGGCGGCCGGGAAACCGGTGAGCTGCAAGCTGAGAGATGTTTTGGTCATGGTACCTCCATTGTGAAAGTTAGAAAAGCCATTGCAGGTCGCCGTAGGGGAACGCGACTTCCCAGAACAAAGTCAGTTCGTGGTCGTTGCCCTTTTCCAGTGGCGCAAAGGTGACGCGGTTGTAGAGCGTGACGTTGTCGCCGTCGCGCGCGAGCAACGCCGCTTCACGCAACGTCCCCACCGCCAGCTCCGCGGGCACGGCGGCGCGCACGCGCACGCGGACTACACGCTTCACCGCGTCGGGCGCGTCGATCTGAAACGCCTCGGGCGCGATCGGCACCTCGACGGCGTCGGCCAATGCAGCGGTAGCGAAGGCGTCGGATTCCGGCGCGTCACTGGTGCCGACAGCCATGTGCGTGATGCCGGCGGCCTGGTGTGCGAAGAGGCGGGCGAGCAGGGTCGCGCCGCTGCGCAGGACGGCGTTGTAGGCGCGACGCTCCGCGACCAGTTCAGCGGCGGGGTTTCTGAGTTCGAGATGCAATTGCGCGCTCACGGCAACTCCTTAGCGGAAGGTGGATTGTTGATAACCGGTGACATCAAACGCGCCGCCCGCGTCGGGCATGCGATCGGCCCCCGCGCTCCCGGCCTCGCGCAGGCGCAGCGGCAGCACCGCGGTAAGGAAGTCGGCGGCGCCCTGCACCTCGGAAAAGCTCAGGTCGGGCACTTCGCTGCGCACGCCCGCGGCTTTCAGTTGCGCAATGCCTTCGGCGACGGCGGTGCTGAGTTCCTCGCGCGCATCGCCAGCGGTGGCTCTCGCCGTTGGACGGCGGCGCACTGCTTGCAGCGGCAGGCGCAGCTCGATCGACGCGGGCTCGGCTTCAAGCCAAGTCATCTTCAACTGCACGGCGGCTTCTTGGAAAAAGAGCGCGTCGTCGAACTTACCTTCGTCCCAGCGGCCCTGCGCCATCGCGAGGTCCGCGAGCGCGAGCAAAAAACGGTCGAGGCCGCGCTCGTCGAAGTGCGCCACAGGGAGGAACCACAGCTCGTTGGTGCCGCGCGCAAGCCGCAGGCCGCGAGCGGGAGACTGGATTTGCGGTGGCTCCCACGGCGTGCCCGGCACGAGACCGGTGATCGAGCGCAGACGCGCGGTGACATCGGCGCGTTCGAGTTGGCCGATCACGGCGCCGTCCGGCGTCCCGCGCAGCCAAAGCCGCTGGCCCACCGGGATTTCGCCGAGGAACAGGATCGCCTCGCTGGTGGTGAGATTGGCGATGAGCGGGATGCTTTCGGGCCCACCCGCCAGACCGACGAGCAGGAACGACGGGCGCACCTCGTCGAGTCCCTTCATCTGGACGCTGAAACGCGTCAGCGGCACCGCGCCATCGGAGGGTGCAGTGCCGTAGCGACGGCGCGCCGGGTTCTCGATCAACTGCGGCCCGCCACTGCCGAAGCGGTGGCCGGTGGCGCGGACATAGGCGTCGGTGAATTCGCCGGCAAACTGCTCTAGCGCGACGCGGGTGACGGCGCCGTTTTGCAGCGTGGCGTTGCGCTGCGCGTGAACCCACGCGCGGAAGAACCGCAGGTTTTGCCAGGGCTCCGGGGCAAAATCGAGCAGGGCAGCCAGCCCTGCGGCTTCGTCGGGTTCGAGCGCGTCATCGAAGAAATGCGCGCGCTGCACCTCGCGGGCGTATTCGTCCAGGATCTCCAACTGCACCGCCGGTTGCGTCAGCATCGCCTGGACCAGCTCGCCCTCTCGATAAAGCGCGGGCAGACAAGCGGCCATGTCGGTTACGCGCTTCATGCGGCACCCTCCCGGACGTCGATGTTTAACGCCGCCCTCTCCAACCGCTCGCTTGGCGCCGGCGCGTAGGAGCCAACGCCGTCGGTGAGCTGGAAGAAGCGGCTACCAACTTCGACCGTGACTACCGCATCGGCCCGAACGATCCCGAAGCGCGTGTCGTCTCGAATCGCGGCGGCGAGTGAATCGAAGGTCAGCGGCGCATCAGCGGCACGCGTTGCGAGATGACTCGTGAGGGCCTTGTCGATCGCGCTGCTGGCCTGGGCCTCGGTCACGCCGGCCGCGAGATGCACCGGCAACTGGGCCGAGACCTTCACTGACACAACGGATGTGGATGCCTTTTCCGTCGCCGGCGCGCTAAACTGGATCGGCGTCGTCACGTCGAGAACCTCGTTGGCGCCGAGGGTCAGCTCCTCCACTTCGGCGCCGCGGTCGGGGGTCAGGAAGACATGCGTATCGACGACGCGCTCGTCGCCCAGTGCCGCGGCCGCGAGTTGCGCGCGACGCACCGTGCCGCCGGGCGGCAGCGCGCGCAGCGCCGTGAGCAGCCGCGTCTCGATCGCCTTCTGCAACGGGCTGAGTTCCGTGCCGGAAACGCCGGTGCCGGCCAGCGTCAATGCTACGCGCACGGTGACGCGCTTCCGTGCGGCCGCGCCCGTCAGCACGCGGATGCCTGCGGGCTTAGTCTGTTGAATCCGCTCTTCGACCTTCGCCTCAGCTTCGGGTGTTTGCTGGTTGTAAGCGACATCGACCCGCACCTCCCCCGGCACACCGTTCGGAAATTCCGTCAGCGTCACGTCCTTCACCTCCGGCAGCGAGAGCAGGTGGAATCTCAGCGTGTCGAGCGTGCCGCGCACCGCACCGTGAAACGCGCCGCGCGCGCGCCGCCGCAACTCCTCATCGGTCTCCGGTTGGCTGAGGCGCCGCGCGGGCTCGGGATTCACCACGCTGTCGATGCCCGCGACCAGAACCTCGAAGCGATCAAGCTTGCCCGGCTCCACCGGCTGCGTGCCCGGCTCTTCGCCAACGGCCATCACGTCCCGCGTCGATTCGCCGGGCTCGAGCACGAGTTCTTCCTGGGTGAAGTAGCGATGGCCCGCGTCGTCGGTGAGCACCGTGCGCGCCGGCACTGTCACGCGCGTCGCCGTGCCTGCGCGCCGGCTGAAGCGCGCCTTCACTACTGGTGTGCCCGACGGCAGTCGCACCATGCCGACCAGCGCTACGACTTTGTCCAGCGAGCGGCCTTCCGCCGTTTCGACGAACGCCGATTTGTAGATGACGTCGAGCTGCTGGTAGGTAACGGCGAATTCGAATGCGACCGTCTCGACGAGCGTGCGGACGACGCTACCGACGTTGAGGTCCGTAAGCGGCGCCGGATTCGCCTGCACCGGGTAGTAGTTGACCGTCAATTGCGTGTTGGGCACCGGCCGGCGGCCACCTTCGCGGAAACGGATCGCGTCCTTGTCCTGGTCGTTGCCCGAGGTGGAAATCAGCTCGAAGTCCGCCGCGGTGAACTTGAAGGGGACCTGTTTCTCGCCGGCGCCGACGAAGCCCTGCAAGTGCGACACCCGCCGCACCGGACGGTTCTTGAGCTTGGCCGGTACCAACAAACTATCACCCGCCGGTGCCGGCAGGCTCTCGGCCACAGTTCCCCCGGTGAGCGTGGTCAGGAGGTCGCGGACGATTTCGTCGTAGCGGCGTGGCTCGTAACTCACAGGCCCACCTCCAATCCAATCTCGACCGGCGCCGCGTCGGTGCGCGGCTTCACGGCGAGGGTAAAGACGAAGTTGTCGAAGCGCTCGGCGAGGAGATCGAAATTGAGGCTCAAGGCTTTCGGTTCGACGCGTGGCTCCTGGGCGACGGCCTCGAGCACGAATGCGCGACAAAGGTTACGCAGCTCCTCCGACTTCAGCCGGCCGATCAGCTCCGACAAGCGCGAGCCGTAGTCGGGATGGCCCAACCCCGCGAGCGCGCCGCGCGGCGTCAGCAGGCGCAGGATCAGCGCCTGCGCGACGTTCTGGCGGCCGGCGATCCTGTCGAGATCGACCGTCTCTTGCGGCTGATCGGGGCGCGCGCGGCGGATGGGGCGCACGCGCTTCGCCAGGTCGAGCGCGGAGGCGTCGTGCGCCACGAAGTGCGGCGTGACGGTCAAGTCGATGCCCAGCTTGTCAGCCATATCAATTACGAATCAATTGCGAAGTTCGAATTTCGAAATGTGAATTTTCAGATTCATCCAATCAAGACCGTCCCGACGGCGATGATCTTTCCCTTGGGCGCTGTGGGCGCGATGTCATCGCAGGTCACCACGCCATCCGCATTCCGCGCCGCAGGGTTGCCGCCGATTTTCACCGTGGCGCTCCCGAGCTGCACCGTGCCGCGATTGGCGGGAGGCACCTGGAACGACACGCCGGGCGGCGTCGGGATGTGCGGAGGGTTGTTGGTCGTGGTCGACCCGACGACGGCCGCGGGCTGGCCAGCGATCTTCACCGTCGCCACCGTGCCACCGTCAATCATGCCCTGGAACGCGTGCGGCAGCGGCGTCGGCACCGGCCCACCCGGCGTCGGCACCATCACGATGTGCGTGTCCACCGCGACGACCACGGAGTTTTGGATAGCAGCAGGCTGGCCCATCAATTCACCTCCACCAAGCCACCGGTGACTTTGACCTTGGCTTGGCCGACGAGTTCCAAGTTTGCCGCCGCCTCGATTTTCAGGTTCCCTGCCGATTTCAGCGCGACGTCGCCGTCCTGTTTCAGTGTGAAGGTCGAGCTGCCGGCGGCGATTTCGATACGGCCGCCGCCCGAGCCGCTCAGGCTCACCTTCAACTTGCCGACCGTGAGAAGGACCTTCTCCTCGGCGAGTTCGACAAGCACGTCGCCCGGCAGCGTGAGCTTGATGCGCGCGGGATCGCCGATGATTTCGCAGTTGAGATTGGGGCTACTCGCGCCGGAAGGCAGGCGCAAAACGATTTGTCCGTCCTTGTGCTTCGGCGGTTCCTGGTCCGGATGATAAACGCGGCCGACGACAATCGGCGCGTGGTAATCGCCTTCGAGGAAGAGCGCCACGACGAGATCGTCCACCGCCGGAATCGCCGCGAAGCCCATTGCGCCAACGGCGACCGGCACGCGCGGCAACACGACGCCGGAGTCGCGCAGCTTCACCGTTACGGCGTGGTCTTTCTGCGGGCCGTCGGCGGGGAAGACGCTGGTGACCTGGCCAATGCTGGCGATGGCGCGCTCACCGGCTTCGTGCCGCGCAATGCGCGTCATGCTGTCGAAGAGCAACGCCGCGCTCATAGCAAACCTCCGATCGCCGAGAGCAACGAGCCGAGCAGCGATGACGTGTCCGCGCTCTCCGCCTGGATCACCGTGGCTCCCCCCGAAGCGGGCCGTAGCCGGTGGACCACGCACGTCACGAGCCACGGGCCTTCGTTCAAGCCGTCGGGCAACTCCTGCACCTCGATCACCGCGCCGGGCTGCAAGGTTGGCAGGAGAAAGCACGTGGCCCGCAACCGCTTGGTGCGCGCGGCCGCGGCGGTTTGTAACGCAGTGGAAGCGTCGCTGGCCGCACCGGGCGTGCGCAGCATCGCGAACGACGGCCGCAGCACATCGACCCCGCCGTCGGCGGATGTCGAGGGAAGGAAATCGGTCGTCTGGCGCAGCGCATTGGGCGCGCTCGCGGAGCCGGCGGGGCCGAAGCCGACGGCGAATCGCCGCGGGTTGCGCGACGGGTTTTCGGTCACGCGGTAGTCGAGGAACTCGCGGGCATATTTCAGCGCCACCGTGGCTTCGGTCGGCCGCGCAATGACGCTTAAGCGGCCCTCGGCATCGACCCGCGCGATGCAGCCGCCGAGCCGCGCCAGCTCGGCGATTTGTTCCGCGGCGGTCCGCGCCGGCACCGCGACGTAGGCCGGAAGCGGCAGATCGAGGTCCATATCACTTACCGACGCCTGAACTTCGCCAGCGAGCGCGCGGATGACATCGGCGGCGCTCTGCTTCTCGTAAGTCGCCGTCGGCCGGAACGTCGCCAAGTCCGCCGCGGCATCGGCCGCAATGACATTGATGCCGCGCACGTCGCGCTGCACACGCTGCACTTTTCCCTTGAGCACGAGTTCGCTGCCTTCGCCCCCGTCGGCTTTCAGCTCCGCGTCGTCGCCCGGCGCGGCCTCAAAGCGCGCATTTGCCGGCAGGCGCACTTCAAACGAACTGCCGCGCGGCAGCAACGCGAGGCAGGCTTCCATGGCGAGCGCGTGTGTGTCGTAGCGCAGGTTGCCGAGCGTGACCGAGAGGCTGGGCGCGAGACTCATTGCGAGAACATCCCTCCCAGCGCGCGAGCGGCGTCCTGGAAACTGCCGCCGAGATTGCGCGCGTTGTTCACGGTGTTGTTGAGCGGATCGAAGATGCCGCCGAAGTCGAGCCCGCCCGAGGCCGCGAGCGAGGCGAGCGACCCGAGCGTTTCGATCGCACCCAGCGCCTGGTCCGCGGCGGCCGCGATGTCACCGGCGAGACCTTCGATGTCACCCAGAATGCTCGGATCGATGCCGAGATCGCCCAGGCCGAAGTCGTCCAAGCCACCGAAGCCGCTGAGTTCGGCGGGCGGCGGCAGGGGCGGGCTCTCGACGAGTTCGAGGTGATAGCGCACCTGGTTCGCCCGGCCCGCGTATTCCTCGGCGTGGAAGGCGCGAATCACCACCCTCTGCAAGTCGAGCGCGCTGGTGATGTCCGCCGCGAAAGTGACTTCATCGCCCGTCTGCGAGGCTTTCTGCAGCGTCCCAAGATCGTCGGCCGCGCTGTCGCCGAACAACACGCCTTCGATGCAGATGCGATGCGAAAGCCGTCCCATGCGCTGCTGCAGTTCGCCTTCGAGACCGGAGATGCGCGCCGCCGAGAAGCCGGCGTCGAGGCTGTGCTCCATCCGTTGCACGAACTGTAGGGAAATGTCTCCGAGCAACGGAATGCAGCGCGCGCTCATGCCTCAATTCCACGTAAGTCGCACTCGGCCTCCACGCTTCGGGCGAGTTCGTCGAACCAGTCGTCGAAGTTCGCCTCGGCGGAGGCAGCCGGCGGTGAAGCCATGACGGCAGCAGCGACTGGCGACTGTGAATCGACGGCATGGACGAGTGGTACCAATGGTTGCTCAGGCGACGGAGCATTGGGCCGCGCGTCGGGCGCAGGCGGAAAAGCCTTAGTCCGGCTGGCGAGCAGCGCTGCGCGCCCAGGAACGGCAGGTACCGCCTTGCGCGACACTGTGCCGCCGCGCGCCAGGACGACGATCCCTTCGCCAGTGGAGGCAGGCGTGGTTGTCGTGGTTGTCGTGGGGACGGGACACGTAGAGGGCGATCGAGCGGTTTGCTGCTCGACTTCTTTCGGCATCTCGTGCGGAAGAATGATCCACCGCAGCCGACGCGAGGGGGTGTGCGTGGATGCGGGGATGTCGCTCGCAGCTGGAAAACCTTTTGCGCCGGGCCTGCGGATCACGAAGGCCCGCCGGCGGCCCGTCTCTGAAATTAGCGGCGCAGCTACCGAAGGTTCGGTAGGTCCGACGGGCTTTGTCTCAAGTGCGCTTTGCACCTTCACCCGCGGCGGCGTTGACCGTGGAACATCGGCTTGAGCGCTCCGGCGCGTCGTCCGGGCTGCACTTTGACTCGCGCCGCGATTCAGCAGGCTTTCCACCATCTCGCGACACAGCGCTTCCAAGTCGGGCTCTTCGGCTGCGGTGAACACGATTCGTCGCCAGCCGTCGTCGGTTGTCGGCGCCGTTGTGACGGCTGCACGATCCACCATCAGCGCCGGCGTGTCGTTCAACTCGTGCCAGTTCCATCCGCACGCCTGCGCAGCCTCCACACCGGTTTCCGCGAAGGACACTGCTTCTTCGCCACCGCCGGCGAGCGCCAGCACCACGGCTCTCAGCACGACGGGATCGAGTTCTCCTCCCTCCATGATCGTCGCTGCCGTGAGTGCCTGGATCAGCGCACCGGGGGGATCCTCTTCGGCCAGCGCATCCGCGATGAGCCGCGAGCGTTCGGCGAAAGACAGGAGCCCCACGACCGGACCGCCAGTGCTCTCGACGCGCAATGTCCCCGGTGACGGCCCGCGCAGGAGCGTGACGTGCAACGTCCCGAGGGTCACCAGGCCGCGCTCGATGTCGACCTGGATTGAAAGCGAGCAGGCCATCGGTCAGGCGCGTTCTTCGCGCGCGCGTGTCGCCGTAAAGCTGTAAACCGATTCGCCGTGTCCGCCAACACCGAGCTCGAAGCACTTCTCAGTCATGTAGCATTCCTCGAAACTCACGTTCATCTTCGAATCGCCATGCACGAGCACCGCGCTGAGTTGGAAGGCTTCAGCCGGCGGCACCGCATCGACCGCGGGCCCGGTCGAGGCGACGGTGAGGCGCCCTTCGACAACCATGCTGCCCGACACAATGCCGATGCGCTCGGCCGAGCCGAGGCCGAAGATGTTTTCCCGGGCCTGCACCCGACGGTATTCCAAGGAGCGAACGCCCTCGATCGCTTGGCCGTTAATGAGTACCTGACTTTCGTGGGCTGCGAAGATGGTTGGCACAGTCTCCTCCTAGTTCTTGACGCGAATAGTGGCGTAGATGTAATCGATCGCGCGCACGGGCCGGATCGCGATGTCGATGCGAACGATGCCCTGCGCGAAGTCCTGCTGGGTCGAATAGACATCGACCGTGAATGCCGGATCTTTACCGTCGGTCGAGGGCACGAGCGCGCCCTCGCGTTCCATGCGGGTGAAGGTGGCGACAATCTGCTGCTTGAGGGCTAGGCGGGCCTCTATGTTATTGAGTTGCCCGACGAAGTTCTCCGAAATCGCCTTCGCCTCGCGGATAGCGATGTCGGCGACGCGCGTCACTGAGATTTGATCGCCAGAAGTGTCCAGCCCGCGCAGCACCACGACGCCGCGGCCAACGCGCTCCTGGACAACCAGCAGGTTGGTCGTGGAACCGAGCAGGCGGTTGAGTTCGCTTTCGCGGTAGCGCGCGGGGCCGATGCCGAACAAGGGAACGCTCTTGAACGTGGGCGACTCGCGCGGGTCCAGGCGGCCGACCAAACCGGCGACCGCGCCTTCCGCACCCGGCGGCGAAATCAGTACGAAACGGCGGTTGCGCACGAGCGCCGAGTGCTCGCGAATCTGGTCCAAGTTGCTCCCTTCCGCCGTGGTCACTGACCCAAAGGCAATCCGTGGCGCCGCGTTTTCGGCCATCGTCACCGCGTGGGCGACGAGCGCCTGGTGAATCTGCCGTACTTCAGCATTGGCGCGGCCCGGCTCGATCGAGACCAGTACGAGGTCGACGCGCGGGTCATCGGCCAGCCGATCGATCGCGGCTTGATACTGCGCGACGGTCGGCGACTCGCCATCGGCGAACGCGACGGGTTGCGCGGTGGCGGAAGGCAGACGGTTTTGATCGCGTGAACTCAACGGGATGAACGTCACCAGACGGCTCTGCGCTGCCAGCGTGTAGGGCAGGTATTGGTCCGAGTCAGGATCCATCACCAGTCCCACAAACTCTTCCTGCAAGCCGCCTTGGAACACCCGCACCTCGCTTGTGTTGTTGGCACCGTCGTCGATGCGCACGCTGAGTCCCGCAAGCTCTGCGCCGTCAGCCGGCCGCAATGTCATCAACGCGCGCGTGCCCGGCGCGGGTTCGAGCACCTGAATTTGTGGCGTCTGCTCCGTAAACGCGTAGGTGCCGGGACGCGGACGAACATTCGCAAAGCCTGGGTCCACAGCGACGACGTAGCTCGATTGGCGGTTAATGGCGTCGAACAGATCGTCCGGCTGTCCCGGCGCCACCTGGAGATCGGCGAATGTTTCAAGCAAGCGATTGTCGCGCCGCAACCGAAGCGTGACTCGAATGATGTCGTTGTTTGCGTTGGTGACCGTGCGAACTTCGGCGCGAAGTGTGTTTCCCGCACTCCCGTTGCTGCGCGCGCGGAGGAGAAGCACGCCTTCCGACTGCGCGTTCATCAGCGTTACCGACGCCGGTCGGCCACCGGCGACAGGAGAAATCACTGCTTCGCTAGTGCCGTTCGCCAACGCGTGCGCGACTTCGGGCATGCTGCCGAGCGTGCCGGGGCCGAGGAGATCGCGAATCTCGCCAGTCTTGGTGACGCCGACCAAATCGCCTGCGGCGGGAGGACGGTCAACGATGCCGACGGCACCGAGGATTCCTGAAGGTGCTGGCAAGGGTGGCAAAACATCGAAACGCGCCTCCACCCGAACACCGGGAACTACTAGTGCAGGCATATTGCCTCCACAGGTATGCAAGACTGGCCGAAGGCCAGAGTCCAGATTGATCTTAATCGCATTCTCATAATTGCCATTCCTGGTCTAAGACTTGCGAGCTAATCAGTCGTGTTCCTGCAAGCAAGGGACGTGCCTGGACTTTTCCGCTGCTGTTGGGCCAACACCAATTGCATGCCTCCGGTGTTCTCGTTAGTCTCAATTCCTCCTCTGAAAATGCGCTTGGCCGAGAAGTTCCCTTTCCGTGCCCGAACGGGCATTCGGCATTGGATGCGAGAGCCAGTGTGAGGACAATTTTGTCCTACCATCCTGGCGAATATTCGCTGCCGATTTTTTCGTGACCCTCTGCGCGTAGATCAGGACAATTTTGTCCAGGCTCAGGACAGGCCTTTTGGCAAACGCCACCAAAATCACGACCCGTTCCGCATCGCTTAACTCGGAATCGAAAATTCCAAACGGCCGCGCAAAACCGCGCGAAGAAATACCCGAGAAAAAGCGGTCGCAGAACCATTCGCGGCGCGCGCCGCATGATGCACTCGGCGGCGCACGAGTGGGAGCAACGTTTCGATCGGCAGAGCGTGGAGATTAGATTCTGCGGCAGCCTCCGCCCCAGGCCCGCGCTCGGATGGCAAACCATTGCATTTCGTCATTCGTTGTCATCAGGATCACAATTCAATGCCGACTGTTGAGAGAGAGAGGACAGATAATCTGCAGAGACACGGTAAAATGTTTTGCCGTCCGCGGATCGCTTTTCTTCGAGGAACCCTCGTTCGACCAGTTCTGCGACAGTTCTCGCGATCTTGGGCACCCAGTTTCGAATACAGGAGTCGAGTACCCACCAACGAATACCATCAATCGTGTCCTGTGCCCGTGGCTGCCGAGCCAGGTAATCGAGGATTTCCGAAGCCGGTGACGGGAGTTGCGGATTGTTAGGCACATTTGATCCGAGTCGGCTTATTGTGTAGCAACCGCTGTGCCTGGCACTTTTTCAGCGGCGCGGCTCACCCGATTCATGCTCTGTCCGTCAGGCGACAACGTTTCAGCGCTCCTCTGGGAAACGCTGCTACGCTTGCTGAGTTTCGTGTGCGCTTGCCACTGAATCCAACCTGCGTTGGTAGGCGAACAGAGGACATTCTTGTCCTATCGGTGCGCGACATCCGGCTCGAGAATTCGACTAAATCATATGCGCAACAGCCGAGGACAATTTTGTCCTGTCCGTGAAAGGGATTTCGACATCGGAACAGCACCGGCGATGTGCACGGACGATTTCTCCCGAGCCGACCGATCTCCAGGCGAAGCCGTGCTCAATCGCGGCCTACCTCCGCCAGCAGGTCGTGTTTGCGCAAAAGCTCCCAAAACGCGCGGCGGTTCTTTCTGGCTGCGAATGCGGCGCGAGTGACGTTCCCGTGGTGCGCACGCAAGACTGTCTTCAGAAAATCGTGCTCGAATCGCCAAACGACGCGCGATTTCATCGTTCGAAAAGACTGGTCTTCCCCAGCATATCCTTCTTCGGGGAGGCCAAGGTCCGAAGGTTCGATCTCGTCTCGGTCGGACAACAGGATCGCACGTAGGAGCACGTTCTGGAGTTCACGAACGTTACCCGGCCAAGAATGGTTGAGTAGTCGGTTCAGCGCGGAAAGCGAGAGAATTTTAGGTCGCGTTTTTGTGATCGCTGCCTGCTTCTTCAGGAATTCGTGGCTGAGTAAGAAGACATCCCCGGCACGCTCACGTAATGGTGGAAGCGTGAGTGTCAGTACGTTCAGTCGATAGAACAAATCCTCACGGAATTTTCCTGAACCGACAAGGTCATGGAAATCCGCGTTAGTTGCCACCATGACACGAACGTTTGCATGAAGGATCTGATGCGAACCAACCGAACGATATTCTCCGTCCTGCAGGAAACGGAGCAGCTTAACTTGGGCTTCTGGGGTCAGGCAGTCGATTTCGTCCAAAAACAGAGTGCCGCCTTCAGCTTCGCGAATCAGTCCCACTTGATCCGACGCTGCACCCGTAAACGCCCCGCGTTTATGACCGAAGATTTCACTTTCTACCAAGTTCTCTGGAAGTGCACCGCAATTAACCGGGACAAATGCTCGTTTGGCCCGCGAGCTAAGATAATGAATCGCACGGGCGAAGATTTCCTTGCCGGTACCAGACTCTCCGGAAATCAGTGCCGTGGCATCGCAGCGCGCGAACCGCGGTATACACCGGACTTTATCAAGAAACTCCGGGCTCTCTCCAATGATGTGATTCAGCCCAATATCTTCCTTGAGTTTTTGCACAAGTACATCACTTTGGGGCGCGACTCGCGTCTGGCGCTTAAGCCGCGCTATCAACTCAGAGCGCCGCAACGGAGGTAGCAGAAAATCCGAAGCGCCCATCTCGAGTAATCGGAAGAAATCAAACGTATCCGGATCTGTCGTTGTTACTAAAAGTGATCGATCTGGAAAAGAACGTCGGAGCGATGCGAGGAAAAGACCGGTCGTCGCTGCATCGAAAGCCCCCAGCGTTGCCACGACTATGTCGGAATTGGCACACCTGCCCACATCTGAGTGGACGTCGCATTCCGAGTGACACTCGATTCGCGAGCATGTGAAACCCTCCGCCTCCCCAAGTAAACCCTCGATTGAATCCGCCAAAATATTCGTCGCCGGTCCGCAAACGATTGCCACGCGAATCCTTGGATTAGATTCCGCCAGATTTTGCGATTCCGCGGGAATCATAAGTGCCGATGTTATTTGGTTGTTCGCTGCAATCCAGTTCCGCCCGGAACCGGGAACCGTATTGATGCGAGCCTTCTTCCAATCAAGCGACTCGCTTACGCGGTTCGGAGTTCCAGTTGGATTTCGGAGATCGCGTTAAGCGGCGATCCAGCGAAAGTTCAGCCCCCTGGGGCATTTCACCTCGGCCGAAGATGCGTTGAAACGTCGGATGACGTAATCAGGGAAATTCCTTAAGGAAAATCCGGGGGCTCTGTCAACAATAAAATCTCAAAAGTTGAGATGCGGAAGGCAAAGCCTGGCGTGGAATCTAGTAAAAACCAGGCTTCCATTGCCGAAACTCGAATGAGGACGTTTTGCTAACCCGGTCGTGAACGCTACGCTGATCGCGACACATCACGTTTTCCCTCGTAAATCGATTGTCTTTTGAAACGAAAGAAACGTTTTAAAATCGACGATTTCGGAATCCTAAGTTTAAAATTTGGCTCCAGCGGTAGGATTCGGCCGTTCTTTCCCCAGTATTTGATGCGATTGAAACGCGGTTTACCTGGGTAATCAAGCAAACTCTTCAACTACTCGCGCGAACTTTTTCAGTGCGGTTTGCTGGCAATTCTGCTGGCAGTGCTGTCGTTCGGTTATCATCGTTCCGATTAGCGAAGGAAATCAGACACTGTTGCAGCAGAACTACCCTGAAGGAGACGCCTCGCAGTGTCTCTTCTATCGGAACAAGTAGCCGTTGGAGTTGCCATCCGGGAGGTATGAGGCGGTAGTTAGAACGAATAGCGATACTCCCAATCGTTCTTCTTAGAAGATTTCTCGCGCTTGGTTTTATCGGCCGAGGGCAAGATCGTAAATCTTGTTAACGTTCTTCTTCATCTCGGTAGCCAGCGCAGGAGTCACCATGCCCTGGCTGACCTTCCATCGCAGATGCGCGACATCGGCGTCGAATTGGACCTGAAGATGGACTAACAGCGGACGGTGCGCAGGAAGTTTGTCATCGGCAATGGCCTTTTGAAATTTGGCTTTTCCCTCGTCGACTCTGGCTTCGAACGCGAAGGAATTGTAAGGTTTTCCGGGTATGGCAAACTCGTCGATAAACGCGAGTTCAAAATTTCGAAGGCTTTCGATTGCTAGAACTGCTAGCCGAAAAATCGCTTGTTCGAAACCTTGATCGGCCGCTTTTTGATAAAGTTCTGTTGCTTTCTCTAAATCCGTCGGCACCCCCGCTCCATTTTGGTAGAGCAAGCCGAGACCAAACTGTGCGTCAGCGTCTCCCTGGTCGGCCGCTTTTTGATAAAGTTCTGCTGCTTTCCATACATCCTTCGGGACCCCCTCTCCATTTTGGTAGAGCATGCCGAGCATAGACTGCGCGGGAGCGTATCCCTGGTTAGCCGCTTTTTGAAAGAGCTCTGCTGCTTTCCCTACGTCCTTCGGCACGCCCTCGCCGCTGTAATAGAGGATGCTGACATCAAACTGCCCGCGGGCGTCTCCCTGGTCGGCCGCTTTCTCAAAGAGTTCTGCTGCTTTCCTTATATCCTTCGGGACCCCCTCTCCCTTTTGGTAGAGCAAGCCGAGATTACACTGCGCGTCAGCGTGTCCCTGGTCAGCCGCTTTTTGATAAAGCTCCGCTGCTTTCTGTAAATTCTTCGTCACGCCCTCGCCTTTTTCGAACCGCATGCCGAGTATATTCAGTATGGCAGGATTTCGTTGATCGACCAATTGGGCTTCATGGCGAGACCAAATAAGAAAGCCGGCGAGTGCAACGAAAAATAATACTATGGCGTTGACTAGGATCCAGCGCTTACTTGTCCAAACTTTGGATGCCGTTAAAGGAGCGATCCAAGAGGTCGATGGAACCTGAACAGTAGCTGGCGTCGCTTGAGTTGATTTCACCGGCGTCGTCGGATCTTTCGGTTCAAGTTCCGGCGGACGTACGGCTGCGGGCTCGAGCGGAGGCGCGGCCGGAGTTGCGGATAACTCTGCTTCTTTTTGGGTGACGACGAAGGACTTTTCGATCGCCTCGATCAGTCGCTTTACATCAGCGTGGAACCGCGTTTCGCTCAGCTCTATGGCGTTCCGTCGAGAGAGCGGTGCCAATGCTTCTGGAAGATCTTGCTTCCGCGGCATCTGTGCTCCGCCAAGAAGGACTGGAATGACGCGAATGTTGCGCTGGAGGGCAGCCACGATTTCCATACGTACAAAATCCTCTGGGTCGTCGAGGCGGCGCTTACCTGACGCGTCCGTTGCACCTAACCAGCGGGGGCCGATCGCTATGATAGCGATGTCACAAGCGCCGACTTTGCGTCGGATCACTTCGACGAAGTCTTCGCCGGGCTCGATTTGGTCGATATCGATGAAGACCTGATCTTCGCCAAAACGCGTAATCAATTGGTCGTAAAGGCGACCCGCGTAAGGCGCAGTGTCTTCACGGCGATAGTTGATGAAGAGCTTCGCTTTCATCTGACTCCATGGCAAGAAATGCCAAACTCGCGGTTATTTTACGGCGGCATGAAAGGCGGGGTCGAGCTTTCTTTTCCGGGTCTCTTTAAGCTGTCCCCCACTTGTTACGCCCGGCGATAGGGTCGGTATTTTCAGTGGTAGGATTCGGCGGT
>Ga0137407_10000192_pt1 | contig 44528 bp, 36 predicted proteins | sample CZOMad2_2_16fung_FD_108410 | JGI IMG/M metagenome (GOLD analysis project Ga0137407, IMG submission 108410) | Vadose zone soil fungal communities from Angelo Coast Range Reserve, California, USA - CZOMad2_2_16fungal (Illumina Assembly) | ecosystem: Environmental > Terrestrial > Soil > Vadose... | reverse complement strand
CGCAGAATCGTTGAAATGTGCGATCAGCCTGGAACGCAGGGGAACGCCATGTGTATCATAATAGTGCTGTAAGAATTCGGCTTTTAGTTTGGCAACGTCCACATTGGAAGGGCATTCGGACTTACAACCTTTGCAGCTCAGGCAAAGATCCATCACGTCGTAAATCTCTTTATGATCAAAGCGATTCAGCTTATCGGAATTTGTAAGAAATTCACGAAGGATATTTGCCCTCGCCCGCGTGGTATCCTTTTCATTACGGGTAGCCATATACGAAGGGCACATTGTGCCGCCCGACAAATGCGTTTTTCTGCAATCGCCTGAACCATTGCATTGCTCGGCATGCTGCAATATATCCTGGTTGTTAAATCGAAAAACAGTCTGTAGTGCCGGGCGTTGTTTTCCGGGTTCGTAGCGAAGCATACTGTTCATTGACGGTGTATCAACAATCTTATTGGGATTGAAAATATTTTCCGGGTCCCATGTCTTCTTGATCGTTTTCAGCAATTGATAATTTTTTTCACCCACCATTTGCCGGATAAATTCGCCGCGCAATCGCCCATCCCCATGCTCGCCACTCAGCGAACCATTGTATTTTTTTACGAGTGTCGCGATTTCTTCACCAATCGCCCGAAATAATTGGTTCCCTTCCTTCGTCTTTAAATTGATGATGGGGCGTAAATGTATTTCGCCCGAACCCGCATGTGCATAATGGACCGAATAAAGATTATATTTTTTCAGGATTTCATTGAAATCCCGGATATAAGCAGGCAGATCATTTACATCCACCGCCGTGTCTTCAATAACAGGAACGGCTTTTTCATCGCCGGGCAGATTTGCAAGCAGGCCCAGCCCCGCTTTTCGCAGGGACCATATTTTTTTTGTGTCGTCGCCGAATAACAAAGGGAAATGATACCCGAGATGAGCAGCGCGCATATCCGCCTCAAGCTGTTGTGCAATGGTTTTGATTTCTTCCCTGCTCTCTTTTGCAAACTCAATGACAAGAATAGCGCCCGGATCGCCTTGTACAAAAAAACGATTTTTTCGTTGTTCGATATTATCTTTTGTGCATTCCAGGATATAATGATCGATCAGCTCACTCGCACTTGGGTGATATTTCAACGCAATCAGGTTAGCTCTTAATGATTCATCAATGGTATTAAAATGTACGCATAATAATCCAGTCTCTTTCGGTGGAAGCGGAACAAGATTCAATTTGATTTCGGTGATAAAAGCCAGCGTTCCTTCGGAGCCTGCAATCAACTTACAAAAATTAAAATCTGCTGTACCTGCTGTAAATGGCGCTGTGTCCAATAGCGCATCTACTGCATACCCGGTGTTTCTTCTTTCAATCGTCTTCTTTGGAAATTCTTTCCTGATCTCCTGCTGGTTTTCATAATTACCCAACAGACTGCGGATCGTTTTATAAATATTTGCTTCCAGTGTGGCCCCTTCGCATTTATTATGAAATGAATCGATATCCATCGAAGAAAAAACAGCTTCCGAACCGTCGCTGAGCAATGCCTTTATCTCAAGCAGGTGTTCGCGGGTGCTGCGGTATACGATTGAATTGGAACCGCAGGAATTATTACCCACCATTCCACCCATCATTGCCCTGTTGGCCGTAGAAGTTTCAGGTCCAAAAAATAATCCAAATGGTTTTAAATACAAATTTAATTCATCCCGTATAACGCCGGGCTGTATACGAATCCATTTTTCTTCCGGGTTTAATTCCAGGATACGGGTGAAATATTTGGATACATCTACAATAATGCCATTGCCTACAACCTGTCCTGCCAGTGAAGTGCCGGCAGTTCTGGGGATCAATGATGTTTTGTATTTACGAGCAAATGCAATCAGCTTTTTTATATCATTTTCAGAATGAGGAATCGCTACTGCCATTGGCATTTCCCGGTAAGCAGATGCATCGGTGGCATATAAAATCCTGGTAGTATCATCAAAGAAGAATTCTCCTTCCAGTGTATTTGCTAGTTGCTGTAAATCTTTATTCATTCCCTGCATTCCCGTTTTTGAAGAAGTGCAAATTTACAGCGCTTTCCAACCCAATGCAAATTGCATTGGGGATATGCTTTCTACGCATGAGAGGTTGATTAAGTTGAAAAGTTGATTGGGTTGAAGTGTTGATTAGCTGTTGGGTTGAAAAGTTGAAATGCTGACTAGTTGAAAAGTTAAGCCCCAATTATAAACTTAATTCAACATATCGACTAATCAACACTTCAACCTACTCAACTTTTCATCACCGTTCTTATTTATTTTTCTGCCACATTTTTTATTAAAGCGTCTATATTTACGACTGAAAGATGAGGTTGAAGTGTTGATTGGTTGATTAGTTGAAAAGTTAAGCGTCAATTATAAACTTAATTCAACATATCAACTTTTCAACTAGTCAACATATCAACTTTTCAACCAATCAACTAACCAACCAATCAACCAAATAAATTCCATCTGATATTGTCATGACCAAACCTTCCACCAGTTTATTTCAGCTTGCGGTTATTGTTAGCGCTTTGGGATTTTTTGTAGATGTATATGATTTGCTCCTGTTCGGCATTATCAGGAAACCAAGCCTGGCGGCCTTAGGACTTACACCCGACCAGGTGTTAAGCAAAGGAGAACTTATTATCAGCGTTCAAATGACCGGACTGTTGCTGGGGGGCATTCTCTGGGGCATCCTGGGAGATAAAAAAGGAAGGCTGAGCGTTTTATTTGCTTCAATACTTCTATATTCTGTAGCGAATATTCTGAACGGAATGGTCGCCAGTATTCCGCAATATATTCTATTGAGGTTTATTGCAGGAGTCGGCCTGGCGGGTGAACTTGGTGCAGGCATTACATTGGTAAGTGAGTTACTGCCGAAAGAAAAAAGAGGCATTGCTTCTGCAACGATTGCTTCATTTGGAATTCTCGGAGCCGTTACCGCATTCCTGTTCAGCAAGGTTTTTGATTGGAGGGGCTGTTATTATATCGGTGGTGGATTGGGATTGATATTATTGCTCCTGCGCATATCCGTACACGAGAGTGGACTATACACACGCATCGTTCATGCCGATGTGCAACGGGGAAATTTTCTCATGTTTTTCAATAACAGGAAAAGATTTATCCGCTATATGCGTTGCATTTTGATTGGACTGCCGGCATGGTATATTATCGGTGTACTGGTTACTTTTTCGGACCAGTTTGGAAAAGAGTTTGGCATTCCTGATATTGATCCGGGAAAAGCAATTATGTACCTGTACCTCGCTATAGCTTTTGGTGACCTCAGTGTTGGGTTATTGAGTCAGCGTTTAAAAAGCCGTAAGAAAGCATTGTTCATCTTTTATGGGGTCACGATTTTATTTGCGACACTTTATTTTTTGCAGCAGGGTGGAAACACTACCAGCTTTTATTTTATATGCGCCGGATTGGGTTACGGAACCGGGTTCACCGTCGTATATATTACAATGAGCGCTGAACAATTCGGCACCAATTTACGCGCATCAGCCGCCATCAGCATTCCGAATATGGTAAGAGGCGTATTGCCCCTGATCATCCTGCTTTTCAAATTTACACGCAACCTGTTCAATAGTTATGTTACCGGCGGGTGGGTAACAGGTGTTGTACTGATGTCAATTGCTATCGTGGCAGCATGGTTTACGGAAGAAACTTTTGGAAAAGATCTTGATTTTATAGAAACATAATTGTTTGGGAACTGTTAGGGTTAATCGTGAGACATGAGAAATGAATGTGCGAATGTGCAGATATGCGAATGTGCGAATTTCTTCGTCGTGCAGGTTTAATGAATTCGCACATTCGCATATCTGCACATTCGCACATTCATTTCTCACGTCTCACGATTAAAACAACAATGAAACATGCAATTAAAAGAAGCCATTGGACTCATAGATCATGTGGATTTTAAACCCACAGGAAAACAATCATGGTATGACCTGGGTGCCGGCAATGGAACATTTACGATTGCCCTCGCTCATTTGCTTCCGGCAGGAAGTTTAATTTATGCGATTGATAATAATGCGGCGGCGTTGCAACACATACCAGGCATATCGGGCAATGCGAATATTAAAACATTTCAACAGGATTTTATATTGGATGAATTGCCTTATCATAATCTTGATGGGGTAATGATGGCCAATTCTCTTCATTATGTAAAAAGTAAAATTGCTTTCATCCAAAAAATCAAAGCATACCTGAATCCGGTTCATTCCTTTCTTATTATAGAATATGATACGGCCAGGGCCAACCGATGGGTACCCTATCCCGTTAGTTTTAAATCGCTGGAAGAATTGTTCAAAAATGCAGGATATAAGTCCGTAACAAAGTTGCACGAAAAACCATCGGTTTATAATAGCAGTATGATGTATTCGGCAGTGATAGATGTCTGAACCGGGATTGTCAGAACTGCGGTTAAGGTGCAGGGTTTAAGGCGTAAGGTATAACATACTTTACGCCTTAAACCCTACACCTTAACCGCAGTTCTGACAATCCCGGTTCAGATTATTCATATTGTATGTAACTTGAAATCAAATTCTAAAACATTTATTTATGAAAGTTAATATTGGGATTTCTGATAAGAACAGGCAGGAAGTTGCTAACATATTATCCGGACTTCTTGCAGACGAATATGTATTATATACCAAAACCCGCAATGCGCACTGGAATGTTGAAGGGCCTGACTTTCACGATAAACATAAATTTTTTGAGGCCCAGTACGAGCAGCTTGAGGATTTTGTTGATGATGTAGCTGAGAGAATGAGGTCACTGGGACATTATGCTCCGGCTACTATGAAGTCATTCCTCGAACTGACTCATCTTACAGAGAAAAGAATTGCAGGAACATCCAGTAAAAATTTTATTAAGGACCTGCTTGCGGATCATGAAAGCGTTATCATTTTGCTAAGAGAAAATATCAACAAGATCGGGGATAAATTAGGTGATGTGGGTACAAGTGATTTCTTAACGGGCCTACTTGAAGAACATGAAAAAATTGCATGGATGATGCGCTCGCATTTGTAGGAGAACCATGAGCCTCCCCCCAACCCCCTCCGGTGGAGGGGGAGTGAATCGCAACTCTCTATAAAAAGAATCAGAGAATTGCCGATAACTCCCCCTCCACCGGAGGGGGTTGGGGGGAGGCTCATGGTTCAGATAACTTTTGAATCTAATCAAAACCCAAATGTCAAAAATTGCGGAAAGTATCATCAAAAAAATCGGGCAGCCTGCTATTATTGAAAAGCTGACAAAAGAACTTTCATTATCGGAATTGAATTCGTTTTTGCTTGAGGTATTCAGGAAAGTCACATTACAGATTAATCCTCCTGAACTTCAAAAGAATTATGAACATAACCGTTTCGTTTCATTCTCGCAATATGATCCCATAGCATTCAGGGAATTTGAAATTATATTATTGAAACTGGCGAAAGAACGTGGCTTTATTCCAATGGAACTATCGCCGGTAAGTCCGCTGGGATCCTGCTCTGTCATTGCCACAGCAGATCAGAATAAAATTATTTCTGCAGGTCGCGGCACGGAAGTCGTCGCGGATGCAACCAATGTACTCGCGATGGAATGCAGTAAAATAAGAAAGAAGACAAATTTCAATAATGATAAATTGCAATTTTGCACGATCCACAAACATATAAGGGCCCAGCATTTCGGCAATAAACCCGGCCATACTGCTCATTTCAAAATTTTTTGTGCAGTGACGGCAGGAAAAGATTCAGGCAGTTTTGAATTTGAGAAAAACAGTTTATTCAGCCATCTCGATTTTTATAAAAAATATTTAAAGGAGCAACTGCATATCAATAATATGATCCTGCGATTAAAAGCGTTGAATTCAAACGAGGATAACAGGTTGTTCGCGACGGTCAGCGATTTTATTGAATCCAATATTAAGGATTTTACATATCAAAAAATAAGTGCGGAGCAGTCAGCCCAGCAATATTACAAACGACTTCAATTCAAAATTTATATATCGGTAAATAACAGGGAATTTGAGATCGGCGACGGGGGTTTTGTAGATTGGACACAAAAATTAACAGGGAATAAAAAAGAACGGCTGCTGATAAGTGGGATTGGAATTGAATACCTGTACAAGATTTTGAGTGGCGTGATATGATGCAAATGTGCGAATTTACCAATGTGCGAATGTGCGAATTCTTCAAGGCTGACTGCACAAACGAATTCGCACATTCGCACATTGGCAAATTCGCACATTATTTAATAATCCTAAAGCACCAACGGAATAATTTTCCCTGGAAATCAAATGGTGTAGTAGCCCTGGTTATATCGCGAATGGAAGAAGCTGCTATCTCTTGTTCTTCCAGCTGAAATTTCCTGTAATTGGTGCTGAAATATATAACTCCTCCAGCTTTCATTGCATGCAATGTTTTATTGAGCAGTTCCACATGATCGCGCTGGATATCGAGAAAATCTTTCATGCGTTTGCTGTTGCTGAATGTGGGCGGATCGACGATTACAAGGTCAAAGAAATCCGGAGTAAGTTCGTCGAGATATTGTTTTACATCTGCGTGAATGAACTGATGCTTTTTTTTATCGTATAAAAGATTCAATTGCAAATTTTCTTCTGCCCATTGGAGATATGTTTTTGAAAGATCCACCGATACGATATTTGCAGCGCCTCCTGCTGCGGCATACACGGAGAAAGATCCTGTATAACAAAAAAGATTAAGCACATTTTTTCCGGCCGACTCCGATTTCACCATGCCCCGCGTTATGCGGTGATCAAGGAATAATCCTGTATCAAGATAATCAGTAAGATTTATTTTAAATTTCAGGCCTTCTTCTTCCGCTATGAAAAATTCTTCTTCACTGTTGAGTTTTTCATATTGTCCCTGTCTTCCCGCTTTTCGCTGGCGTTGTCGCAGATATATTTTCCCGGCATCATCTTTCAGCACTTCCCGGATTACAACCAGGCATTGCTCAAACCATGCTTCATGCGCTTCTTCATCCATACCATGATAGCGTTTGTATTCGGCCAGATAAACACGATTGCCATATAATTCAATACAAAAAGGAAATTCAGGCAGATCATGATCATATATCCTGTAGCAGGAAATCTGCTGGCGCTTCGCCTGCCGGCTGATATGCCGGAAAACTTTGATCAACCGGTTGCGGAACATCTGTATTTTCTCTTCGGTCATGATGATAGAAGTTCATGGTTGATGGTTGATAGTTCATGGTTCATAGTTGATAGTTCCATACTCTCGAACTCTAACCATGAACTATCAACCATCAACCACAAACCAAAGAAACGCGTTAAATTTGATTTTTCATTCAATCAATTAACGCATGATCATTAGCCAAACCAAAACAGTGCTCAATAATGGAGTTGAAATGCCTTTGATAGGTTTGGGGGCATATGATATGCACGGAAAAGAAGCGGAACAGGCAATATTGGATGCACTGCAAATTGGCTACCGGCTTATTGATACGGCATCCATGTATCATAACGAAACCGAAGTTGGAAATGCAATAAGAAACAGCGGTCTTACGCGGAAAGATATTTTTATTACCACCAAAGTAAATAACCTCGACCAGGGATATGACGCAACATTAAGAGCATTTGATATTAGTGCTGCTAAACTCAAAACGGATTTTGTTGACCTATACCTGGTGCACTGGCCCATCCGGGGAAAACGAAAAGAAACATGGAAGGCGCTTGAGCATATTTATGCATCTGGCAGGGCAAGGGCAATCGGAGTTGCTAATTACCTGATTCCTTTTCTCGAAGAATTAAAAACATACGCTACACTGGAACCGATGGTAAACCAGGTAGAATTCAGTCCATATTTATTCCTGAAAGATTTGCTGGATTATTGCAACAAACATAAAATTCACTTACAGGCCTATTCTCCGCTTGTACGCGGGAAAAAATTCAGTGATGCCCGGCTATTACAACTTGCAAAAAAATATAAAAAACAGCAGCACAGATCATCCTGAGATGGGATATACAACTGGGAGTTTCTCCCATACCAAAATCAATCAACCCGCAACGATTGAAAGAGAATTTTGATGTGTTTGATTTTGAATTGTCACAGAATGACATGGATTTGCTGAATAGCTTCAATGAGGATCTCCGCGTGGTAGATGATCCGATGGATTATTTTTGAACTTCAGATTAGAATGATTTAAATGATTTACTATGTGAGGATTGATTCTAAACTAATACACTTATAATTGATAAGAAAAAGAAATTTCATTATTTAGTCTAATATATAGAGGCGATCATCACATAGCAAATCATTTAAATCATTCTAATCTGAAGTTCAAAATGAAAATCCCATTCTTATTATTTCTGCTCGCATCAGTCAACTGTTATTCCCAACAGCAAGGCTCATTTGCGATCAATGGCGTTCCTCAAAAGCTTTCCTGGGTGAATAGTCCGCTAAAATGGAAATATGAATTGAAAAAATTAACTATTTGGGCGGGAGAAAAAACGGATCTTTTTGCTGATCCGCAACATGAATATACAGTTATGAATTCTCCCAAAGCAGTTTTCAGGCCTGATGAAACTTTCTTATTGTCGGGCAAAGCTGAAGTCAATTTCAAAACGGATTATGATGCTGCGGTATTGGTAGTTTACGCCGGAGACGATGCATGGGCAAAACTTTGTTTCGAATATTCACCACAGAAAAAACCTTATGTTGTTTCTGTAGTGAATAATGGATTATCTGATGACTGCAACCATGTGCCTGTTAACGGGAACAAAATATACCTGCGCATTGCAGGCCTGGGAAATAATATTTTCGCGTTTCATTATTCTTTGGATGGAAAATATTGGCATATGGTTCGATATTTCTTTCTGACAACAAAAAAAGAAGTACGGGTTGGATTTTCTTCTCAATCCCCTACGGGAAAATCATGCCGAAGTATATTCTCGGGAATATCCTATTCCGGGAAAAAATTAAAAAATCTTCGCAATGGAGAATAATCGCAAAAGCCTGTAAACAAAAATCAGATATATTTGGATCCGTTAATTATAGTATGAAACTAATATCTGCCATTTACCTGTTGTTATGGATTCAACTTGCCACGCAGGCGCAATCAAACCGATTCATTCATGTAAGCGGGAAAGAAATCATTGGTGCCGATGGAAAAAATTTTTTAATCAAAGGCACAAATCTTGGCAATTGGCTGGTCCCTGAGGGATATATGTTTAAATTCAAAAATGCCAGTTCACCCCGGCTCATTCAGCAAACGTTTAATGAACTGATTGGCCCGGATGAAGCGAATGCATTCTGGGAAAAATTCCTGGATACATATATCACGGAAGCCGATATTCACTATTTGAAGAGCACCGGCATGAATTCGATCCGCGTGCCATTCAATTACAGGTTGTTTACAGATGATCCATATCTCGGGGGTCGCGGCGAATCAAGAGCTTTTGCCCTGCTCGATCGTTTGATCGGCTGGTGCAAAAAGGAAAATTTATATGTTTTACTCGATATGCATTGCGCACCAGGCGGACAAACAGGCGATAACATTGATGACGGTGATGGATACCCGTTTTTATTCGACAATGAAAAAAGTCAGCAACAGACTGCTCAAATCTGGAAGAATATTGCAAGTCATTATAAAAACGAAACAATTATTATCGGTTATGATCTGCTCAATGAGCCGATTGCACATTATTTTAATGCAGCTCATTTCAATCCGTTGCTGGAGCCTCTATATAAAAAAATAGTAGCGGCAATCAGGGAAGTTGACCCGAATCATATTGTTTTCCTGGGCGGCGCACAATGGGATTCAAATTTTAAGATATTCGGTCCGCCATTCGATAAGCAGTCAGTATATACTTTTCATAAATACTGGACGCCAGTCAAACAGGAAGTGATCCAGGAGTATATTGATTTCCGGGATAAATACAACGTTCCCATTTATTGCGGTGAAACCGGTGAAAATGAAGATGCATGGATCATGGATTTCCGCAAGCTGTTGGAACAAAACAATATCGGCTGGCATTTTTGGCCGTATAAAAAAATGAACAATACAAAAGGTATTATCACATTCAATACACCGGCGGGGTATGAACAGATCATTCATTATGCCGATACTACAAAGGCAAATTTTGAGGCCATACGGAAATATCGTCCAAAAGATATTGAGCAGTTAAAAAAAGCGCTCGATGATTTTTTGAATAACAGCCTGTTTAAAAATTGCACTCCAAATAGCGGCTATATTTCAGCGTTGGGATTGAAGGTAAAGTGAATCTTTATTACAGCAAAGGAGTTGAGTGGTTGAATGGTTGATAGGTTGCTGCAGGCACTATTATTTCAACATTTCAACTTTTCAACCCTTCAACTCCCTTGCGTCTCCGCGTCTTTGCGTGAAAATAAAAAAACCTGCGTTATCATGAAGCAGGTTTTCTTATTGGTTTTCTGTAAGGAATTATTTTACAGTTACGCTAATAGACTTCGACAACTGGCCTCCATAAGAACGATGGATGCCATCTGCATATTGAAGCGTTAATTTATGCTTGCCGGGAGCAAGCTTAATTTCTGTTTCTGTTTGTGCTTTTCCAAAATGAAGATGAGTGCTGTCTTTCTTCACTACGCTACCCGCCTCGAGTGAATCCTCAGCATCAATCAACAAATGATGGTGACCTGAACCCGCGACAATCGGGCCTGCCGTATCAAGTTTAATACCATCAACACCAAATTGTACTTTTAATGGAGACTTCACAGAAGCTCCATCTTTTAAATTTTTAAAATACACTTTCGCGCCGGCAGGTATTGCAGGCAACGGAGTGATTGCTGTTGCAGAATCATGATGCATGTTTTCGTGGCTGCTGTCGGCAGCGGTTTTTGTCGCTGTATCCGTAGCAGCAGTTGTGCTGTCAGTGGAATTATTACAGGCGATCATTCCCAGTAATAAAGCTGCAGCAATAAAAATCTTTGTAGGCATGGTTGGTTATTTAATATTAATAAATCAGAACATTAATATGATACAAGTTAGTTTAATTTTAGAAGTTGAGCCAAAGCGTTAACAAAATTTATTCCCTGATCCAGGTAATTTTTTCGTTAACAGGTGTTCTTGAACTTTGAACGGAGGGAATTTGCACATAACCCAGGTAAAAAAATCCCATCAATTTATCATTATCCTGCAACCCAAAAAAAGTTTTTGCTTCACTATCGTAAGTAACGCCACCGGTAGTCCAGTAACCACCGAGCCCGTAGGCAACGGTTGACAAATATAAATTTTGCACTGCACAGGCTACAGCAGCGATCTCTTCCACTTCAGGAACAACGGGATTTCTTTTCATTCCAAGAGAAATGATATGTGAACAAAGCAGCGGCGTTTTCAATAATTTCTCGTATTTGTCCTGCTTAAACTTCTCGCCTGCATTTTTGCGATATAGGTCGGATTGAAAACGCGCGAATGTTTGCAAACCATTTCCGGTGAATATAGTAAACCGCCATGGTTGTGTTAACTTATGCGAGGGCGCCCAATTGGCATTCTCTAATAATTGCTGAACGATTTCGTCCGGTATTTTTTTCCCTGCCACATACTGATCTGCAAAAACACTTCTCCTGGAACGAATGAGTAAATTAACCTGGGCTGTATCTAACATAAACTTCTGATTTTTTCTGATTTGTTCTGATTGGACTTCTGATTTTGGCTGACTGGAATGATCGCTGTCAGAAATATTTGGATCAGAAAGTTACTATCCAGCGATTCAAAGTAGCAGGGCTCCAGGAGCCGGGTACTATGATCCTGCGGATTGTATAAAGAGGATCATTCTCATCTCTTTTTTCATTCAGCTGGAAGGCCGCAATAAAACCACGCTTCTTTAATTCCGGTATTGCCTCTTTATTCCACAATCCGAAAGGATATGCAAAATAGCGCATATGCCTTCCTGTGATTGTTTCAAGTTGATGAGTCGGTTTTTCAATCTGTATAATCCAATCGTTTCCCTGGTATTTTTTTACATTGTGATGATCCCATGTATGAGAGCCGATAGCATGCCCCTGGTCAGACAGTTCCTTCACCTGTTCTTTGCTCATGTAATGTGGTTTCCCCAATGATACTGTCATGATAAAAAATACTCCCTTGAATCCATATTTTTTCATTTCCGGAAGCGCTACGGTGTATTGATCGAGGTCGGTATCATCATAAGTCAGCATAATCGATCTGGCAGGAAGATTTTTGCCTTTTGTCAGATAAGCATATAGTTCGTCGGGAAGTATGGTATGATACCCACTATCGGCAAGCATTTTAAGCTGCTCCCGGAAAGCAGATACCGGTACAATATAACTCCTCGCATTTTTTGAATCCGTAGGCCGCCAGTCACGGATCTGGTGGTAACATAATATTGGTATCTCCTTGCGTTTCAGTATGATTGCTGCAGGAGGAACAGTAATGCCGGTGGTGATTTTAGTTTGATCAGATTTTGAAGTACTATCTGTTTTTGGAATCTTTGTTTTATCCTCTGGCGACTGGCAGGCCACCAGGAAAATGCAAATAAATACGGATGCAGTTATTAGGTTTCTCATATCAGGTTTCTCACTTTTTTTGCTCGAAGATAAATATAAACTGAAGGTTGACATAAGAACGCTGAAGGCTTATTGTTGAATAGCAAAGAATTCGGCATAACAAGGGTAAATTATGTATCTTGCAGCCAATTTATTACCAATACAATTTATAATGAGCACAAAAACAACAGGTACCGTAAAGTTTTTTAATGTTGACAAGGGATTCGGCTTTATCAAGCACGACGATTCCGGCAAAGAAACTTTTGTACACGCAAGCGGGTTAATCGATAAGGTTAAAGAAAATGATCGCGTGGAATTTGATGTACAGACCGGCAAAAAAGGCCCAAATGCAGTAAATGTTAAACTGATCTCTTAGATCGATCTTTTACAACATTATTTAAGGGTTGGCTAAATGCCAGCCCTTTATTTTTTATCAAGGTACAAGATGCAAGATAGAAGGAACAAGGTACAAGGTACAAGAGAGACTCTCTTGTACCTTGTACCTTGTTCCTTGTTCCTTGTACCTTACTCATATTATTTACCCGGCGCCCACTGTTCTTTCCATTCTATTACCGGTTTGCTTCCGGCAAAACTAAGTGGCAGCCATATATAGCGTGAATCTTCCAGGTTTGTTTTATCCCACCTGTCGGCCATAAAAATAAACCTATTGTCCTTACCTGCTACCGGGAATACGTAAGTGCTTTGTGCATGATAGGTACTATCCGCATCAGGTCCGGTACATGGATTTCCAAATAATTTCCAGTCATCCAAAGGATGATCCGCTTCCGCATAAAGCGCTTTATTGGGATCCCATCCTGTACAAAGAGAAGTAATGAGATAATATTTATCCTGGTATTTAAAAATGGCCGGTGCTTCGCGGTTTTCCCCGATCAATATTCGTTTATACGTTGTAGTTGGTTTAAGATAATCGTCCGACAAAAGACATACCTGCATGGTTTTATTATCTTCCGATGAGTAAATGAGATAAGCTTTGCCATCATCGTCCTTATAAAGCGTCATGTCCCGCGACATCTGTCCATTCGGCTGAAGGCTTCCCATATAACGATAAGGCCCGGCAGGTTTGTCGCTTACCGCTACTCCCGTATGAGCAAAACTATAATCATCCTTATCGATATGCATCCACATTACAAATTGTTTTGTATGGTTGTTATAGATCACTTTCGGGCGTTCAATTACTTTGCTGTAATGAATTTCACTGTTACTGTCTTTCCTCTCAGGCGCCAATGCAACGCCCTCGTATTTCCAACGTAAAAGATCTTTAGAAGAATAACAGGATATACCTGAAGCTTCTACGCGATAATCTTCCCATGAAGTCACACCAGGCACCCGCCATGTTTTACCTTTTTTAATTTCTCCAAACCAGTAATAGGTATTATTATGATACATGATGCCTCCTCCATGTGCATTGATCGGATTATCACTCATGTCCTTCCATATCCCAGCCTGTTTTATCAGTCCTGCATCGGGTTGAGCGAGTATGAATAAAAATGAATCAGATAGTAAAGCAAGAAAAAAAAGTTTTCTTTTCATATAAAGCAATTTGAAATAATTGTCGTTCAAAATTATTATGATTCAAACAGAGATTTTTCGAATTAATAGTAATTATACAAATAAAAAACATACCGGGACTTTATCAACCACCAGTCATTCGTTTTAATTCGTGAACTAAATTGCATATCTTTCGCTACAAACAAATTTTTTTTATGCGTCTCATCAGTTTTCTTGCAGTTCTTTTATTATCATTGAACAGCTCTGCGCAAAATTTTTATATGTTCGTAGGCACATATACTTCGGGCAAGAGTGAAGGCATCTATGTTTACCGGTTCAATACTTCTACCGGAGAAGCGGGACTGCTGAGTACCGTTACATCGACAAATCCTTCCTACCTGGCTATTGCTCCCAATGGCAAATACCTGTATAGTGTAAACGAAAGCGGGCAAACAGGAGAAGTAAGTTCTTTTGAATTCGACAGGGGAACGGGACGACTCCATTTCATCAACAAACAATCCAGCGGCGGTGCTGATCCATGTTATATCTCGGTGGATAAAACCAACAAATGGGCTATTGTTGCCAATTACAGTGGCGGAAGCCTTTCTGCTCTGCCTATCAACGCGGATGGTTCTCTGTCTCCGTTAACACAACTTCTACAACATACAGGGAGCGGTGTGATTAAAGATCGCCAGGAAAAACCACATGTGCATTCAACAGTATTCTCGCCGGACCAACATTTTTTATTTGCAGCAGATTTAGGTGTTGATAAAGAATTTGTCTATCATTTCAATCCCGTTAAAAAAGACCCCCTATCCGGTGCAAAAGATTCGATGGTTGCTGTTGAACCCGGCAGTGGTCCGCGTCATTTTGTATTTCATCCCACTAAACCATATGCCTACCTGATGGATGAAATGACCGGAACAGTAGATGCTTTTACTTATACCAGTATTACAGGCGGACTGAAACATTTTCAACGCATCAGCAGTCATCCTGCCGATTATAAAGGAAATATGGGCAGCGCCGATATACATATTTCTCCCAATGGAAAATTTCTGTATGCCTCTAATCGCGGCGATGCCAATAGTATCGCAATTTTTTCCATTGATGCTACCGGGAAATTATCTATTAAAGGATTTCAACCGGTATTGGGATCTACACCGCGAAATTTCATCGTTGATCCAACGGGGCATTTTCTATTGGTGGCCAATCAACAGTCAGACAATGTGGTTATTTTTTCCATCAATCCACAAACCGGCTTGCTGAAATCGACCGGGAAACAGATTAAAATTCCAAATCCTGTTTGTTTGAAAATGCTGAGGATGTAAAACATCTTAATTTAGCATTGCGGATACAATTCGCATGTCTTCATTCAATTCCTCTTCGGTGATCAAAAAAGATTATGATGCAGTAGTGGTAGGATCAGGCCCCAATGGGCTGGCCGCAGCGATCGCAATGCAGCAGGCCGGTCTTTCTGTATTGCTGATTGAGGGCAAAGCGACTATCGGCGGAGGACTTCGTTCAGCAGCGCTTACACTTCCCGGTTATCTGCATGATATATGTTCGGCGATTCATCCATTTGCAGTTTGTTCGCCTTTTTTCAGATCGCTTCCCCTGGAGGCGCATGGACTTGAATATATTTATCCCAAAGTTGCGGCAGCACATCCTTTTGATGATGGCACTGCGGCTGTACTAAAAAGTTCGATTGAAGAAACGGCAGCAACATTCGGCAATGATGCTGCATCCTACCAGCGATTGATGGGACCATTGCTGGAACACTGGTCGCAAATATTTCCCTTTGTTTTGAATCCCACTTCTTTCCCTGCTCATCCATTCGAGTTGGCGAAATTTGGATACCATGCTATTTTACCGGTAAGCAGGTTGGTTAAAAAGCATTTTCATAACATGCATGCACAGGGTCTGATTGCCGGAATGGCCGCTCATGGGATGCAACCATTTACTAATGTGGCCACCGCCGCCATTGCAATGGTGTTTCTGTTATTGGGACATAGTTCCGGCTGGCCACTTCCAAAAGGCGGCTCACAGCAAATTTCAAATGCATTAGCCTCATATTTTCTACAGATCGGGGGAAAAATCGAAACAAATTTTATGGTTAATTCTCTGGAACAATTGCCCTCCTCACACGCGATCCTTTTTGATATCACGCCAAGACAATTGTTACGGATAGCAGGAAATAAATTGTCTTCGTTATATAAATGGCAAATGAAAAGATATCGTTATGGCATGGGTGTATTCAAGATAGATTGGGCATTGGACGATCCGATTCCTTTCACGGCTCCGGAATGCAAGCTTGCAGGAACCGTTCATCTCGGAAATACTTATGATGAAATTGCAAATGGCGAACAACTAACCGCACAGGGCAAACACGCTGAGAAACCTTTTGTATTATTGGCGCAGCAGAGTTTGTTTGATCCGGGCCGCGCACCCGCAGGTAAACATACAGCATGGGCCTATTGCCATGTGCCCGGATCATCTACGGTAGACATGACGGATGCCATCGAAAAACAGGTAGAGCGATTTGCTCCGGGATTCCGGGAACGCATTCTCGGGCGCCATACTATGAATACAGCTGAAGTGGAAATTTATAATCCTAATTATATCGGTGGCGATATCGGCGGCGGTGTCCAGGATATCGGACAACTTTTTACAAGGCCGGCTCTCAGATTTTCACCTTACAGAACCTCTGCGAAAGGAATATACCTCTGTTCTTCCTCAACAGCTCCCGGAGGCGGTGTACATGGTATGTGTGGCTATCATGCAGCTAAAAAAGCGTTGCGCGATATTTTTAAATTGAGTTGATTGATTTATATTTTTTTTCTCACTATGAATATTCAGCAATCGTGAGGCGTGAGACGTCAAACGTGAAATATCAAGTGTGGACAGAACCTCCGTCGTCTGACGTCTTACGTTTCACGAAAAAAATTATCTTGTGTTTTATCTCTGGCGCGTTTAGCCACTCCTTCTCTCCAAACCAAATAAGCATCGCGCATACAATGCCCGCATGGACGATAACCGGATTCAATCGCTTCTTTCACGGAAATAAAAAATACCTGGTTTTCTTTTTTCATTCGCTTGCCTGAACTGCATGAAAGTGTACCATATATTTTTAAAGATGCATTTCCGGCAAGCATAATTTTTTTTTGCCTGATTAATTGGCGAAGTCTCAACCTATCCTCTTTATTATTTTCAAAATCACCATGCCTGATCATTGTGCGTCGTGAAAAATAATTCCTAATGTATGCCTGTTACCTGTATGAACTGCACTAACACCATGTTTCATGCTTACACGATAATATCCACGTGTACCTTTTTTCGGACGAAACTGCGTCGTAAAAATTAATATATCGCCCTGCGCTGGTTGTAGCACAATCGCTTTTGATTGTGCCCGAGGTATTTGTTCAGTCATTATAAATTCTCCTCCTGTATAATCCTTACCGGGTTCATTTAAAAACACAACTGCCTGCAAGGGAAAATAAATATCTCCGTAGAGATCCTGGTGCAAAGTATTATGTCCGCCTTCACCATATTTCAGGATGAGTGGTGTAGCCAGCGACTGGTTATTGGATTTGCATATATTTAAAAAATCATGATGAGCAGGAGGATATTGCATACCGGGTCCCAAAGCGTCATTCCATTTATTGGCAACGGTATAGAGATGTTCATATAAATATTCCCTGAGTGTTTCAATGATCGAAGGCAAAGGATATTGTAAATATTTATATTCACCCAAGCCAAAGCGATACCGTTCCATCAGGATTGTTTTCCGGAAATATTTTTCTTCCCCATACATGTAAATGATCCCATTGCATTCTTCTTTATCTAATACGGATTTTAAAATAGAAAATCCTTTTTCATGAATGGAACTATGAGCTCCATTCCAGTCAATATGATCCAGGTTCATTATTGAAAATTTTATGCGGTTTCTGTTTTGGCTGCTTCCCAGCCGATCATTGCCATTTTACGGGTTGCGCCCCAGCGGTACTCGCCGATGCCACCAACATTTTTAATTACCCGGTGACATGGAATAATAAATCCGACGGGGTTACTGCCGACAGCGGACCCAACTGCCCTTTGAGCTCCCGGATGCTCAATGGCTTTAGCAATATTTGAGTAAGAAGATAAATGTCCTTCCGGAATCCGAAGCAACGCTTCCCATACTTTTACCTGGAAAGGCGTTCCTTTCAGATGCAATTTGATTTTATCAGTCTGGCTGAAATCATTATTAAAAAATTTTTCCACCAATTCATGATACTGATTTTCTCCTTCAAAAAATCGCGCATTGGGCCAGAGCGATTTCAATTCTTTTTCCGCTGCTGTTGCCGACTTTTCAAAAAACAGCAGGTTACAAATGCCTACCGAAGTGGAAGCCACAATGAAATTTCCAAACTGTGATTCATGGAAGCTGTATTGTATGGAAAGATTTTTTCCGCCATTTTTATATTCGCCCGGCGTCATGCCTTCAATATTGACAAACAAATCGTGCAACCTGCCCGTCCCGGACAAACCCGTATCATAAGCAGCATCATACACTGAGGTTCCATTTTGCTTTAATATTTTCTTCGCATGTTCCACACTGATATATTGAAGGAATTTTTTTGGACTGATACCGGCCCAATCGCTAAAAATTCTTTGAAAATGAAAAGGACTTACGTGGATATTGCTGGCGATTTTATCCAGGCTTGGTTGATCCTGCATATTATCCTTAATATACTTCAGGGCTTCTGCAATTCTATAATAATCGTGCATATAATAATAGTTTATACAGCAAAACTAAGCTTAGCAGAAGGTAAATTAAACCCGGAAATTGCTATAGTTGAATATTGAGTGTTGCAATCAGCTTTTCCAAAGTTTAAAACTTTGGAAAAGCTGATTGCAACACTCAATATTCAATTTCAGTCTTTTTCAAGCCAAACAACTTTCAAATGCGATGCATGATCCTGCCCGATAATATCCTTATAAAGCTCGGGTTGCCTGGCTTTTTTATACCGGTAACCACCGGCTCTTACCAGTTTTTCCGGAGTGAAAGTAGCTGTTACAAAATCATTCCCCAATGTGTTGCATTCCGCCACAATATCTCCATAAGGATCAATGATCAAAGAATTTCCATTCTTTAACTGATCATCGTCCATACCGATCGGGTTGGAAAAAACAACATAAGCCGCATTATCATAAGCCCTTGCTGGCAGCCATTTCATCAGCCAATCGCGCCCCTTCATGCCATTGAATTCCAAACGCAGTGAAGTGGGATCATTCTCCCTGTTTTCCCAAAGCGAAGGATTTACAAAACCTGCTCCCGGCCGGGATGAAGGTGTGCACATCGTTACATGCGGCATAAAAATGATATCTGCTCCCAATAAATTAGTCGCTCTTACATTTTCAATAATATTGTTATCATAACAAATTAAAATTCCACATTTCCAACCATGCATTTCAAATACACAATAGCTGTCGCCTGCTGATAAATATTTACTTATAAACGGATGAAGCTTTCTGAATTTCACAATCAACCCCGATTCATTGACACATACATAGCTGTTATATATTTTTTCTTCATAATCTTTTTCAAACAATCCTGCTAATACAGTAATTCCATATTTTTTTGCGATGGCCGTTAACTGACGGATGCTATCGCCATCGGGAATATATTCTGCGATATCGAGCATCTGTTCTTTTGAAAGATGTCTTGCAAAACTGTATCCTGAAATCGAACACTCGTGAAAAGCAATTGCTTTTGATCCACTGGCAGCCGCTCTCGCAGAAAATTCTTCAATGATGCCAAGGTTATAATGCTTATCACCGTTTTTATTTTCAAACTGGGCGGTTGATATCTTAATTTTCCCCATTTTTATTATTTTTTCGAAGGAGCCGGTGATCCTTGTTTTTAAATTAACACGAGCTGCTTTATTGACTTGACATTTCCTGCCGGTTTGATTTTCGATTTCTGATAATCAGTAGCAATATAACTCCGGTTGTTACATATACGTCGGCAAAATTAAATATTCCGGTTCGCAGGTTGTTAATTCCCAGGTTCATAAAATCAACCACGTGGCGGTCGAATAATATCCTGTCAATAATATTCCCAATGCCACCTGAAAAAATAAACGCGATGGGCAGCATTTCCAACAAACTTATTTGCCTGGATTTATTGATTGCATATATAAATAATCCCACGAGAAATATTAATGGGAATATACTCAATACCCAAAAACTAACCAGCTTCGGCCATTCTGCGCCAAAACTTAAAAATGCGCCGGTATTTTCTGCATACTGAAGTCTGACTGTATTATGCAGGAATGATAAGGGCGGCTGATCCATTAAATGAATTTTAGCAAGATTCTTTGTCGCCCTGTCACAACCAATAAAAGCAAAACAAAGGAGGCAGAAGAATAATATCCGGTATCTGACTTTCATAGTAAACGCTTATTCAGTGAATAATTTTACAAGTTCTGTTTCTTATCTAAGGAAAACTAAAAATACATTAAAAAGGACAGGCGGTTTCATAGAGAATGGTGAAATTATTTATCTTAACAGCATTAACAACATTCCCGCTGCTAATAGCCCCTTAATTTATTAATATGAAAAACAGAATATTGCTTTTATTGTTCGTTTTGCCTTTCCTGGTCAAAGGCCAGTCAAATGATGTAATATCCATTGGGAAAAATGATTCGTTGCATTCCGCATTGCTGAAAGAAACAAGACATTATTTAATTCATCTTCCGGCGAGTTATAATAATAAATTTTTTGCACAAACGAAATACCCGGTATTGTATTTACTGGATGGGGAGTCGCATTTCAATTCAGTAAGTGGCTTGATTGAAATACTTGGAAGTGGGATTAACGGCACGCATGTGATCCCGGATATGATCGTAGTGGCCATTCCAAATACAGATAGAACGAGAGATCTTACTCCGACACATACCGATCTGGATAACACAGGTCAGCCGCAGGAATATTTGAAAACCAGCGGAGGCAATAATAACTTTCTACATTTTATAAAAGATGAACTGATCCCGCATATTGATTCTGCATACCGTACTATGCCATACCGGGTTTTTGTAGGACATTCTTTTGGCGGCATAACGGTGATCAATGCCTTATATATCATGCCGGAAACATTCAATGCTTATATCGCCATTGATCCCAGTTTGTGGTGGGATCATCAAATACTACTTAAAAAAGCAGAAACTTATTTTCAGCATGCCAGCCTGAAAGGAAGATCATTATATGTTGGCCAGGCAAATACCATTGTTACTGGTGACACATCTGTAAGCGAGCATTTCGAATCCATTAAATCCTTTGCAACATTATTGGAAACGAGAAATCGTTCCGGATTAAAATGGAAATATAATTATTATGACGACGATGATCATGGGTCGGTTCCTTTTATTTCTGAATACGAAGGGTTAAGATTTATTTTTGATGATTATCATATCCGTTGGACAAAAATGTTATTCCACCCGGAGAAGCTGAAGGAACAGTTCACTAAATTCTCAGCGGAAACGAATGTTCAGTTTATACCGCCGGAAGATGTAATCAATTCGTTTGGTTATAATATGCTAAACACAAAGCTGTACGATCTGGCGATACAATATTTTCAGATGAATATAGATTATTATCCGAAAAGCCCGAATGTTTATGACAGTATGGGTGAAGCGCTGATGAAAAAAGGAGATACTAAAAAAGCCATTGAATATTACCAGAAATCCCTGCAATTGAATCCGACAAATGATAATGCGAAGAAGATGATTAGTAGTATGCAAGCCCCAAAAAAAAGTTGAACTTCTGATTTTTTCTGAGTTGATTTAAATTCTGACTCTCTCTGATTAAATGATTTACTATGTAGGGCCTAATGATTAGAAAATTTTTTTCGCACAGAGCTAACAGAGAAAAAGAGAACAGCCTCTTTTTCTCTGTTAGCTCTGTGCGAAAAAAATAATTACTTCGCCGGAATACTACATAATAAATCATTTAATCAGAGAGAGTCAGAATTTAAATCAACTCAGAAAAAATCAGAAGTTCTTTATTCCAATATTTATGAATTGATAAAGCAGCCCCCAAAGAAGTTGCTTGTGGCAATGATGCCGCAAAAATTTCCATATCCGGAAATGCTTCTGTAAGCAAATGCATATAAATAGGATTTTTGCTGAAACCACCATCAACGAATATACGCCGGATAACCGGCCCCTTCAATACCAGCCGGGTTGATTTTACCTGTTCTTCAGCCAAATCAATCATCAATTGATGATAAGCTGTTTCATAATTTTGAAAAGATGATAAATCTTTTTGTTCAAATAAAATATCCTGCGTTACAACGCTCTTTAATATTTTCAGCATTTCAATATCACATTTTATGGTTGCATAATAATCAACCGGCGTTTTAAAATGAGCTGCTATTCGTTTGATCTGTTGTTCATGTATGTAACCTGCAAATAACCTCGAGGCTTTTACGGGTTTACCCTGGTAAGTAAGATAACAAAGACAATCATGCTCCAGTTCCTGCTTCGTCAATGGCAGATCATTGAAAGGATTTAAACTGATGCACCAGGTACCGGTCGATAATAAAACAAAAGGCTCATGAAAGCCGTCAAGATAAGGTATCAATGCAGCTGAACTATCGTGCAGACCAATACCGACGGGGATCGGGGTTTTGGAAGCATTGCATATATATTCTCCGGGAGGAATGTTACTGGGATGGATACGCGCAAACAGAGATTCAATCCCTTCCTGATGCACCCATTCATGATAATCATTTTTTTCAAAATTCCAAAGATTGGTATGGCAACCTACACTGGTAATATCTGTAGCCATTTTACCGGAAATAAGAAAACCGAGATATTGCGGAAGGTGTAATGAGTATTTAATTTTTTTAAACAATTCAGGTCTTTTATATTTCAGCCAATACAATTGCATGCCTGAATTTAAATTTCCCAATACCGGCGACGAAGTTTGCAAAGCAAAAGCAGTCACTCCTCCATAGGCATTATAAAATTGCTGCTGCAGTTCGGCAGGATATGGTTTTAAATAATTGTAAAGAGGAGAAACCGGCTGGCGATTTTTATCGAGATGAACAAAGCTGGCGCCATAAGCAGAGAAATTGATGGCGCGTACCTCATATGCCGGGTCGGAGCAAATGCGCTCAACAGATTGCTTGACCCATTGGGTCAATGCATGTATATCTTCACAAGGAAATCCATCTTCATCAACAGTTTCCGGCAATTGTATATTCTCTTCATGCAACAACTGATACCGCTCATCGAACAGTAATATTTTTTTGTTGGTTTTACCGACATCTAATATGGCGATTACGGGAGTTGACATGATGAGAATTTTGATGTGCGGATGTGCAGATGTGCGAATGTCTGAACCGGGATTTAAAACGATTATACTGATTATTCTGATAATAATCCTGGTTCGACAAGTGTAATCGTATTAATCAGTATAATCGTTTTAAATCCCGGTTCAGACATTCGCACATCTGCACATCCGCACATCCGCACATTATAATCCGGTCGCAACAGTTTTCAATCCTCTATTCTTCATTAAATTTTGTCTTACTTTTTCTTTCCTGTAAATGGCGAGCGGGTCCAATGCGCCACCTGCGCGCAATCTTGCTTCGGCTACCAATGCGCGTGTGTCTGTCCGAAAAGCATTTTGTAATATTTCCTGTGCAGTTACAACGTCATTATTTTGTTGTGCCTCCGTAAGTTTTTTTCTATCCACAAGCAAAGCCTGGGCATAACTGATCATGATCGCTTCAACAGACTGCAGCAAATCTTCCAATGGATCTTTAACGTTGTGTGATGCGTCAATCATCCAGCCAAGATCGTTTGCATGATTCATATTCTGCGCGTCCATTCCTTCTACAAGCTCATTAAAAATCAGGAATAGCTGGTATGGTTTGATGCTGCCGACGGTAAGGTCATCATCTCCATATTTTGAATCATTGAAATGAAAACCTCCCAGTTTTCCTTCCATCAACAACAGCGCAACAATCTGTTCAATATTTGCATTGGGCAGATGGTGTCCTAAATCAACCAATGTATATGCTTTAATACCGAGTTTTGAAGTATACAATAAGGATTGGCCCCAGTCACCGACAGTTGTTGAATAAAAATTGGGTTCATATGCTTTGTACTCAACAAACATTTTCCAGTCAGCCGGCAAAGCAACATACACTTCCCGCAAACTTTCCAACGTATTTTGAAATGCGTTCCTGAAATTCAATTGTCCCGGGAAACAGGATCCATCACTCAACCAAACGGTCAATGAAGTTGATCCCAGTTCAATACCATGCCTGATCACTTCGATATTATGTTCAACAGCTTGTTTGCGCACGGCCTTATCGACATGTTGCATGGATCCGAATTTATATGTCAATGGCTGACCTGGTTGATCCTGGAAAGTATTTGAATTCATTGCGTCGAAACGCAAATCATATTGCGCCGCCAGGGTTTTGATTTCTGTTGCATTGGATGGAATATCCCATGGTATATGCAATGATATGGCACCGCTGGAACGATTCAATGCGTGCAGCAAACCAACGTCTTCGATTTTTTCTTCCAGGCTACGTGGTTCACCACCACTTGCAAAACGCCCGAACCTTGTACCGCCGGTACCCAGTGCCCAGCTTGGTATGGCTACCTGGAAATCTATCAGCTTCTGTAAAAAAACATCAATATCTTTTATGCCGGAAGCAATAAAATCATATTTGCGTTCATGTGCTGACAATAAAGACTGATTATGCTCCTGCAGTTTATGTTTTTCTATTCGCATATTCTTTTTTTATGGCAGATAAAAAATTTCTTTTAAGGAAATGCTGACAGGCGAATTGTCCGCATTTGTTTCCATAATATCCTTCATATAATCCCACCATTTTTTCATCAGGGGTTCATGTGATAATTCGCCCAGTCTTACAGCATTTTCTATAGTAAGATACCCAAATAATGTATGTGAAGCTTCGTCAAGAAAAATCGAATAATCTTTAATTCCTTTTTGCCTGAGCAATGCTGCGAGTTCAGGCCATAATGCATCGTGTCGTTTTTTATATTCATCCACCTGCCCTTCGAATAATTTCATGGTAAATGCTATACGCTGCATGTTGAATATTTTTTAACAGGAATTTTAATTTCCCCATACCTCGTCATTTCGAACCCCGCAGCAGTGGCTCAGCATATCAGAACTATTTCGCGGGGTGAGAAACCTGACCGCATCTAACGTTACAGATAGTGCATGAAGTTCACTTTATTATTCGCGTGGGGTTTCTTACCCCGCAAATTAGTTTTCATATCGTAAGTCTTTGTCGAGGGGTTTACAATGACGAGGTATGAGGAAAATCATTTAAAATCCCGGTTCAGACTACCTGACAAATGCCATTGCTACGCCTCCATCCACATTCAATGCATTGCCTGTAGATTTATTTAAAAGTCCGCTTACAAATACAAAACACGCGTTGGCAATATCTTCCGGCAAGATGATTTCATTGAGCAAAGTACGTTTTGCATAATATGCAGGCAATTCTTCTACTTTTACTCCATATGCTTTGGCTCGGCCTTCGGCCCAGGCGCCCGACCATATCTTACTATCGGCGATCACTGCATCCGGATTAACAACATTCACTCTTATTTTATCTTTTCCAAGCTCTGCTGCATTCAGTCTGCTCAAATGCAATTGTGCTGCTTTCGCTGATCCATAACCGGCATTGTTGGGTCCACTGACAAGTGCATTCTTGCTCACAATATTGAGTATGTCACCGCCAAATTGTTGTTTGCGCATAATCTCAGTAGCTTTTTGTGTAACGAGAAACTGTCCTTTTACCAGCACATCATATAACAAATCCCAGTCTTTTTCTGTGTGATCTTCCAATGGTTTGGAAATGGAAAGTCCTGCGCAGTTTACCACGATATCTACGCCACCGAATGAAATTGCTGCTGTGTCGAATGTTTTATTTATCGTTGCTGCATTTGTAACATCGAGAATATCCACTGCGAATGCATCATTTCCATATTGCTTTGAAAATTCCTGTTTTGCATTCTCCAGTCGTTGCAGATCATTATCATTGATCAAAACACAGGCGCCTTCATCTGCAAATTTTTTGGAGATAGCTTTGCCGATACCTCCCGCGCTCCCAGTGATCAATGCGATGCGTCCTGATAATGCTTTTGGTTTAGGCATGCGTTGCAATTTGGCTTCTTCCAATAGCCAGTATTCAATATTAAAAGCCTCCTGCCTGGGCAATGAAGTGTATGCTGAAATTGCTTCGGCGCCTTTCATTACATTGATGGCATTGATATAGAATTCGGCTGCTACACGTGCCGTTTGTTTGTCCCTGGCAAAAGTGAACATGCCGACGCCGGGATATAAAATCACTACAGGATTCGGATCACGCATGGCCGGACTGTTCGGATGTTTGCATTTGTTATAATAATCCGCATATAATTTCCTGTACTCTTCAAATTGAAGAGACAATTTCTCCCTGATAACAATATCATCAACATTTTCATTTGTTGTAATATTCAATACCAGTGGACTGATCTTGGTACGCAAAAAATGGTCGGGGCAACTGGTTCCCATCGGCGCAAGTCTTGACAGATCGTTCGAATTAATAAATTCCAATACTCTTTCATCATCGGTAAAATGGCCGATAGCCCCCCTTCGCCCCTCCGGTGGGCGGGAAGATGCACACAAGCCCCTGAGTATGGGGGCGAGTGATGCGGCTTTCTTTAATCTTTCTGGTTGACTCAACGATTGAATTTTAGTACCACCAAAAACGAGACCCTTCTTTCCATAATTATCTTCAAGATATTGTGCGCATCGTTCGATGACTTCAAGTGTGTTGATATAACTTTCATAAGCAGTATCGCCCCAGGTGAATAATCCATGCGAGCCAAGCATGATCCCACGTATACCGGGATTTTCATCCAGGCATTTTTTTAATTTCAAACCAAGATCAAAACCGGGCCGCTGCCATTCCACCCATCCAATCGTTCCGCTGAATAATTCCTGCGTGATGCGTTTCCCGTCTTTTGCAGCAGCGATCGCAATCGCAGCATCAGGATGCAGGTGATCAATATGTGCGAATGGAAGAAAAGCATGCAATGCTGTATCAATAGAAGGAGCTTTGGAATGAAGATCGAAAAGGCAATGATTGAACAGCTCTACCATTTCATCTTCATATTCAATACCACGGTAAATATTTTTCAGGCTAAGTAGTCGATCCATATATAATGCAGCGAGCCCGTTTTTTTTCAAAGTCCCCAGATCGCCACCCGATCCTTTCACCCACATCACTTCTGTTTGCTTTACCGTAAGCGGATCTTTCGCGGATGCTTTGCAGGAAGTATTGCCCCCACCGTAATTGGTTAACCGAAGATCAGCACCCAATAAATTGGAACGATATATCAGCAGGCCCACTTCATCACCTGCCAACTCTGAAGCCCTGGCTTCGTCCCACAGATAGCTCACATGTTTAAAACCTTTGACTTCAACTGATGAGTTTGGCAGACCGTTGGTTTCATTTGTTGCCATAATATGTTTAGTTGTTTGTTATAAAAAAATTTGTATTACCTGAATATTGAGTGTTGAATGTTGATTATTGAATTTTTTTGGTGCATCCTCAAAAAACATTCAATAATCAACATTCAACACTCAATATTCACCTTAACGGATAGTCGCTAAGTGCTCCGTCAGACCGGGACGGTCAGACGGGGCTTACTACTTCAAAGAATTACCAATACCAACCAGAATAACCGATAACAGGATTGTTATAATGCCGATGGTGATCGTCGTTCTTGTTTTACTGCTGACTCCTTTCCATTCTTTCAATGCAAAACCCCATGCATTTGCTACGAGTATGATAAATGCCATATGCAATATCCAGGAACTGGCTCCATTGCCAAGTTTGCTTTCACCCATACCATAAAAAAAGAATTGCAAAAACCATGTTGTTCCTGCCAGTGCAGAGAACAGGTAATTTTTTGAAAGAGGAGTTTTACTATCAACATAATCACCGAAAGTCTTGTTACGGGAATTCAGGATCATGCACCAGATAAAATTCGTGGCGAGTCCGCCCCATAACAATACCACATAAGTAACATTGTTCTGATAAAGTGGATTCATCCCCGCAGCTACTGCAGCCTCTGCCATCGGTTTACCCGCTTCAATACCAAAATTAAAACAGGCACTCATGATGCCGGAAAAAATAGCAACAACAAGTCCTTTGACAAGGTTGAACTCCGCAACTGATTTTTTCTTCTCCGATTCCGGCAATTCTTTTTCCTTCAACACACCAGCCCTGCCGCAGATATAAATTCCGAGCAAACAAATAATTACACCCAGCAAAACGATAAGTCCCCACCTGGTATGAAGCAAATCATGCAAGGTAGTTTTACCAGGAGCCGGGAAAAAATTATAATATACAGAAGGAACCAATGCACCGAACGCAGAGCAGAAACCTAATACAACAGAATTGCCGAGCGACATTCCGAGATATCGGACACCAAGTCCATAAGTCAGGCCACCGAATCCCCACAACACACCGAACAATATGGTATATTGAATCGTATGTGCGGGTGTCGCTTTGATGATTTCTGCAAATCCCGGAACGGTGAGCCATGCTGCCAATGGCGGAACGATCAGCCATGAAAATATTCCTCCAACTATCCAATAATTTTCCCAATGCCAGCCTTTCACTTTTTTATAGGGCATATAAAAGCTACCCGATGCAAAACCTCCTATAAAATGAAATATAATTCCGAATATGACTTGCATGCGTTGGTTATTTATGAGGCTAGTGGCTAGTGGTGAATGGCTAGTGGTCGTTAGTCACTAGCCACTCACCACTAGCTACTAGCCTTTAAAAGTATACAAACATTCCTTCTCAACTATCATGGACTGTCCTGAACCGTTAAATCCCTGCCGGGCGGGACTTTCACACTATTCTATATTTTTATTACCGACAATAAATACTGAATTTATAGGATCCAGTTTCAAAGCAAAACGGGTAAAAGTTTGATTGTCTTTTTTGATATAAGTTACATCACTGACTGTTTTGACAGTTCCATCATATGGATTCCATAATTGCGGTTTGATATTTCCGCGAACTTCTATATGAGTGGCAACTTTATCATCTGTAGAATTCGCGAAGAAATAAATATCTTTTCCGTCTTTCTTTTTGTGAATATAGGATAGCATTCCTTTTCCGCTATTCGGCCTGGGATTATTTTCAAACGCCACATCGGGAGTCACGGACATCCTTCCTAATATTTCTTCAAATATATTGGCATCAGGTTTTGGAATGAATACAAGTTTTCCTCCTTTTGCATTTGATTTTATATTCCCATTGCCTGCATCATCGCCAAACATGGATTTTATCAACGATATAATTTTTTCATCCTGCCCAGGCTCTGCCGATTTCGAAGGAAGCACTGAAGTGGCAATCACAATTCCTCCAATATCATAAAAAGCTTTGATCTTTTCAAGTGCTTTCACCGAGATAATATTTCCACCGGGCATTATCAGCACCTTATACATTTGTTTATCGACCGCATTGTTCAATATCATTTCATGATTACTGAACTTGCATCGGTCGCTGCTGAGAATTTCAGGATGAATAAAAGTGAAATCGCGATGCACTTCGTTTGTGAGCATGTCGCTGATGGCGAGATAATCTGTTCCCGGAGCGACGTATTTCCCCCAGCTTTGCATACCGGTATTGCCTTTCGCATCAAAATGAAACCATCCTTCGAGCGAAGCAATGGGATACAATACCGCGATATCGGCAACTGTTTGCCCGCCCTGCAACATCATGCAGGATCGTCCTGCCCACGCATCATAACGGTTAAGCTCAGGGTCAATCTCAGGACTATACGCTGAAATCAATGGAGGAATACGAACCGCATTGGAATCCGGATTATACCACATGCCATGAGGGATTAAAAAATTGATACCACGGGTGAACACATCCATTGCACCGCGATATAAAGTTTTTTTATTGAATTTTTCGCCGCCGAATAAACCGATCGCACCATAAATTTCGCAGGCAACAACAGGCTTGTCGTACATGTTGCCTGCCGAGCTGATCAATTTATATCCTTCGCGCCCATGACCATAATAAAAGATGAAATCCATCAAAGGGATTTGCTCATACCGGTAATATTTGAGGATATCACCATTCATATCCACCGGCTGGATTTCATAATTGCCTGGTGGATGACCGGAACTTTTCAATCCATATTTATTACACCAGTCCGCAACTTTCTTTGGAAAACCTTCTGCCATCAACTCAGCACGTGTATTGAATAAGGCAACTCTTGCAGCTTCTGTTTCCGGCCCGATATCTTCCCATAATGCGGGATAGTAAAGCGCCGGATCTTTTCCATAGATCGCTTTAAATTTTTCGTTGAACTTGTTGGTCCATGTACGCTCGCCATGCTTGGGTCCCGTAAAGAAACCCACATCATCAAAAAATATCTGTTTGATGGTTGTTCCGAAATAATTTTTATATCTCTTCGCAAACTGCTCATTATTCAACTCAATATATTTATCAATCGCTTCCGGGTCCAGGTAATCAACTGCGATATCATTTGCAGCATTGCTCTTCAACACGTCGGAGGTAAATAACATGATTTTCCATTCACCAGCAGGTGCATTCCATATGAGCTGACCTGCGTTAACAGATTTCACGATATCAATTCTTTCTTTGGTTTGTATATTCATTGCTACCGCGGCCATAAGAGCTCCTTCCGGTACCAACATGCTCACAGATAACGGACCTGTAACGACAGAATCTTTTTTTGACAGCACTTTCCTGGTATCACCCGGGTATAATTTTTTCATCCTGCCTCCTGCTGAACCGCTCGGAAAGTCGAGATCATCATACCATATAACGTGCATGCCCAGTGTTTTTGCCTGCTGTAAAATATGACTGTAAAAATCAAAATACGCATCGCTCAGGTAAGCAGGTTCCATACCGGGATAAACTTTTCCACCGCCTCCCAACCCCTGCTGTTGAGAAACAGGAAGAATGGTTACACCTCCAAAACCACTTGCATAACGCATGTCTTTCATCTGCCTGTCTATTTCTTCATAGTTGAGTTTTCCGTTCATATGCCAGAAGGGCATCGGCTTGTATTCAGCTGGAGGATTTTTAAATAATTTCGCCCAGTCGGTTGACTGGGAAAAGCAAACAATCGTTAACATGATCGCATGCAACAGACAAATAAATTTTTTCATACTGGCAAGTTTTGATCAATGAGATGAATAATGGATAAAAGTAAATGATGAGGATGATGTAACAGTTATGAACTGTTGGCAATGTGCGAATTTACCAATGTGCGAATTCTATTGATCGATCGGACTAAAGAATCCGCACATCCGCACATTGGTAAATTCGCACATTAAATTTATTTTTTCTTCATCAATCCCTGCGACTGCAACCAATCAGCAAAACGTTCTATCCAGTTATCGGATGGGAGATTTTGTTTTCTCATGCCGAATCCATGTCCACCTTTGGCGTAGATATGTATTTCGGCAGCATGTTTTGACGCGATCCAATCATTATATAGTGCAAGACTATGTTGTGCAAGTTGATCGTCAGTAGCGGCAGCAACAAACATAGGTGGTGCATCATTTGGTACTTCCCTTTTTGAAAAACCTGCGACGTAGGCATAAATCGGAGCAACATAATCAGGACGGCTTTCGGTAGTATGTGAATACGCAACAGCAGCTGTTATAGTACCACCCGCGGAAAATCCCATCAGGCCGATATGTTGCGGATCAATATTCCAATCTGCCGCATGTTGCCGGACATAAGTCACGGCCTGTGTGCCATCCGCAATAGCCATTGTAATCACAGGTGCAATATCCTCCTCAAATTGTTTGGTACCCATTTTTGTCATCAATTCTTTCACGGGGTCTTCAGTGAGGCAATGGAAAAGCCTGTATTTAAGAACAAAAACCGTGATGCCTTTTTTAATCAACCATCTTGCTACCTCGAACCCTTCACTTTCAATTGATAAAAAATGGAACCCGCCACCGGGACAAATAATAACTGAGGTCCCATTTGCAATTGATTTATCTGGTAAGAAAACAGTTAACGTCGGCTGGCTTATGTTATAAACTACTTTTACACCAATTGCATTGGAAGAATTTGCTTTTTCTTTCCAGCTCCAACTTTCAGATCCGGGGGCGGCACCACTATAAAGCGGAATTACTTTTTCCTGCGCCTGAACAAAGCAGGTCGTTGCAAGCAAGGCAATCATCATTATTTTTTTCATCGTGATAATTTTTTATTGAAATGTTGGTTTCGCGCAGAGCCTCACCCTCGTTCCCTCTCCTGAAGGAGAGGGAGGCCGGGCTGAGAATAAATTTCAGCAGTTGTGCTAACATATTATGGTGCATAACTATGTTCAACTGAAATTTTTAATTTATAATATTTTTCAATAATAATAATTCTGGTGAACAGAATTTCGAATGCTGATATGTCAATACAACCGCTCAATTATTAACCGATGTTTGGCCTCCCTCTCCTTCAGGAGAGGGAACGAGGGTGAGGTTCTGCGCGAAACATTTCTTAAAGCAAATCAGTTAAATCAGAAGTTCAATCTCAATCATTCAATGCCTGATAAACCAATACCCTGAATTTATTATCGATCTCACCCCCAAGCGTACCCCACATTTGTCTGTAAAGGATCGTGATCATCTTTTCTTTTGGATCAACCCAGTAAACAGTTGCAAAAGCGCCGCCCCATCCATAACTTCCCGCCTGGTTGGGATACATACCGCTGCCTTTTTCAGATGTTACCCTGAATCCCAAACCAAATTTATCTCCTTCCAGATCCAAGTCACCAATCTGGTTCATCGTCATCATACGCACAGTATTCCGGCTCAATAACCTTTTACCATTGTATTCACCGCCGTTCAATAACATCTGCAGCATTAACGCATAGTCATAAGCGGTAGAAGAAAGACCGCCGCCTCCCGAAAAATAAGTTTTACTCTTTAACGGATAATCGCTGTCTACACCAAATACCTTTGCCTGCTTATTAAAATGCCCGTTGGTTTCGATATAATGATTAACCAATCTCGCCGCTTTCCCCTGTGGAAGATTGAAATAAGTATCTTTCATGCCTAATGGTTCAAATATCCGCCTGGTAAAAAATTCTTCCAGCGTTTGGCCTGACCATATTTCAATGAGGCATCCAAGTACGTCGATATTTAATCCATAGGTCCATTTTTCGCCGGGCTGATGCATGAGCGGTAGCGCGCCTAACCTGGTCATTGCATCCAATAGTTTATCATCCGGCACATAAAATCCGGCGGTCAGATGACTTTTTGCGTAAATGGCAGTAGCTTCCCTGCTGCCGATTTGCGCATAACCGATACCGGAGGTATGCGTGATCAGATCGCGAATGGTGATATCTCTTTTCGCCGGTATTGTAGTATACGTACTGTCCTGAGCATTGAATTTATCCAATACTTTTTCGTGGGCAAAAGATGGAATGTATTTTGAAACAGGGTCATCAAGCAAAAACTTCCCTTCTTCATATAACATCATTGCAGCTACCGATGTAACCGCTTTTGTTTGTGATGCAATCCTGAAAATATCATCCTTTAATAAAATATTTTTTGATTCGAGATCTTTATACCCTACCGATTTATAATAAACAATTTTCCCGCCTCGGATCACGAGGCCCACTGCTCCGTTGATCCAGCCTCTGTCCGCCCATCCGGTCATACTCGTGTCAAGGCGTTTTAGTCTTTCAGAAGAAAATCCTGCAGATTCCGGAGTCAGGGCATTTATTATTTTTTGAGCAATGACTGCAGATGAAATAAGAATTATAAAAATTGAGCATGATATTTTCCTGATCATAATAGAAAATTTTATTTTGATATTTTTTTAAATAGGTTTTTACAGGTCAACCACCTCGGATTAATCAACTTTTCCAAAGTTTTAAACTTTGGAAAAGTTGATTAATCCGAGGTGGTTGACCTGTTCATAATTATTATTTTGCCACTGTAAAATGATATTTCCCTGAACCAACATTTAAAAGCAGGTATCCATTATCGTTGCCTGTAACCTGCAAATTTTTTACTGTAGTCAATGCCTGGCCATTTTCCAGAACAGTATTGGCAGCGGTTGCCGGTATGGCAACTGTTGCGGTTGTGTTTGCAGGTATTTCCACATCTAATATAAAATTGCCATTCTCCTGTTTCCAATGCGACCTGACAAATCCATAATAAGTTTGCAAATCAGCAGCGGCGTTTGTCAAACCTTCTCCAACATGCGGCATGATTTTAATATGCTTGTATCCCGGCTTATCCGAATAAGTGTCAATGCCGGCCACTACCCTGTACATCCAGTCGCCAATGGCGCCATAAGAATAGTGGTTGAATGAATTCATACCCGGCGTTTGAAAAGTACTGTCGGGTTTGCGTCCATCCCATCTTTCCCATATTGTTGTTGCACCCATTTTTACAGGATATAACCATGATGGATATGTTTGTTGCAATAATAATTTATATGCAACATCCGTATGACCAAATCGACTCAACACATGACAGAGGTAAGGTGTACCGAGAAAACCGGTAGTCAGATGATTATCGTAGCTGTGGATATTTTCCACCAACCGGTTCGCAGCCTGTACCCGCAACGATTCGGGCAACATATCAAAATTCAGTGAGAGCACATATGCTGTTTGCGTGCCTGAAACCAATCTTCCATTCGGAGTCATATATTCTTTTATAAAAGCATCTTTGATTTTTTGCAATAAGGCAGTATAGTTTGCAACATCATCTTCTTTGCCAAGCACCTTTGCAGCATTGATCAATAGCTGTGTCGACTGTGCATAAAAACATTGCGCGATCAGGTATTTATCTGTTACGGCAGCCCGTCCATCATTGTCATCATCCGGTCTGTAAAAAAGCCAGTCACCAAAATGAAAGCCTACATTCCACAGATCATTTTTACTGTTTGAATGCATATGCTCCACCCATGCTTTCATGCTGCTGTACTGCTGTTCCAATATACGCTTGTCGCCATAAGCGAGATACATATTCCACGGAATAATTGTTCCAACATCAGCCCAGCCGGTACTACCGATATTGATATTTAAAATATTCGGAATTACAAATGGTATTGCTCCATTAGGAGCCTGGTCGGCAGCAACATCTTTCAACCATTTGGCAAAAAAATCATTTACGTTCATATTATAAGCGGCAGTTCTTGAAAACACCTGCGCATCGCCAGTCCAGCCGAGACGTTCATCGCGTTGAGGACAATCGGTAGGAACGTCCAGGAAATTTCCTTTTTGTCCCCATTCGATATTATGCTGCAATTGATTGATCAATGCATCCGATGAACTAAATGAACCGGTTTTTTTCATATCTGAATAAAGCGCAACAGCTGTAAAATTTTCAGGTTTCAATTCACCCGGGTATCCCTGCACTTTGATAAACTGAAAACCGTGAAAAGTGAAATGCGGTTCAAATATTTCTTCTTCTCCTCCTTTTAATATATATGTGTCTTCGGCTTTTGCTGCGCGCAAATTTTCTGTATAAAAATTTCCTTCTTTATCCAAAACTTCCGCATGTGAAATAATGATCTTATCTCCTGCATTCCCTTTTACTTTTATAACAGCCCAACCAACCAGGTTCTGCCCGAAGTCAATTACTTTTTCACCCTTTGGCGTGGTAAGCATTCTGACTGGCTTAAAAGTTTCATGCTTCGTGATTGGTTCATTATAGGTAGCAACTAAGTTATCATTCGAAAAAGCAACAACTTTTACTCCGCTCCAACTATTATCATTATACGAAGCGGTTGACCAGCCCATTTTCTCTTCACGGGCATCGATAAATTCCCCGTTATACAATTCAGCACTTTTGATAGCGCTTACCGTAGATTTCCATGACTCATCGGAACCAATGGTTTCTACAGTTCCATCATTATAAGTCAGCTCCAGTTGAAACAGCAGGCACTCATCTTTCCCGTAAAAATTTTTATTTTCTGTAAAACCAATATATCCCCTGTACCAGCCACTACCTAGCGTTAAACCAACAGCATTTGCACCTGTTGTCAATAATTCTGTAACATCATACACCTGGTACTGTAATCTTTTTTTATAAGAAGTCCAACCGGGAGTTAAAAAAGCATTTCCTACACGATGGCCGTTAATCTGTGCTTCATACAAACCATGTGCGGTGATATATGCGAGTGCCGACTGAATTTTTTTATTTGCGTTAAACGTTTTTCTGAAAAGAGGACTTGGTCTGTTGATAGTATCTTCTTCAAATCCTTGTCGTATCCATTTCGCCTGCCAGTCGGAAGCATGCAATAATCCCATTTGCCAGAAAGCGGCTTCACTCCATGGTGAAGCTTTGCCGCTATTGTCCCATACCCGCACCTGCCAATAATATCTTTTCCGCGATTCCGGTGCAGGACCCTGGTAGGTAATATGCACTGATGAATCAGACATAACCTTTCCACTCGTCCATACAATTTTTTTGTTTTTGAGAAGCGCGGATAAATCATTGCTTATACGGATTTCATAAGCCGTTTGCATTGTATTTCTTTTGTCGGTAGTGAATTGCCAGCTAAATCGAGGCACCAGGATATCCATTCCCGTTGGATTGCTCCTGTTTTCTGTAAGCAGGTTTTCCACTTTTACCTGGGCCTGGCTCATGAAGCATATCAATATAGAGATAGTTAAAAAGGAAATTGATTTTCTCATAATGGCTTTCGTTTATAGTGATGGTTAGTGGATACGAATATAAGCACCCTGCTAAAAGTATAGGGTATAATTTATTTAGCTGTTATGAACTGTTATGAATGGCGAGTGGCGAGTAGCTAGTGGCTAGTAGTAAGTGTACCACTAGCCACTAGCTACTCGCCACTCGCCATTCACCCCTAGCCTAAAATCAATAGATTTGTACTTCATGGACTCCGAAAATATTTATCGCATCATTGTTATTGATGAGCATTCTGTAACCCCAAAATACAGGCAGGTTATTGATTCGCTGCTAAAAGGAATAGAAGAAGGAAGGATACATAAAGATTATCTTCTTCCCTCTATTAATGATTTAAGTTATGAGCTGGAAATATCGAGGGATACATGCATCAGGGCATATAAGGACATGAAACAAATGGGGATTATTCATTCCGTACCGGGCAAAGGGTATTTCATCGCCAATACGGATTTCAAAAAAAGAATAAAAGTTTTTTTGCTCTTCAACAAACTCAGCACACACAAAAAAATTATTTACGATGCATTTGTTGCTGCACTCGGTGATGTTGCTGCTATTGATTTCTATATTTACAACAATGATTTTTCATTATTCAGAGAACTGCTGAAAAACAAAAGAAATGATTATTCTTATTATGTCATCATCCCTCATTTTCTGGAGGGCGGTGAGAATGCATATGAAATCATCAATACCATCCCAAAAGATAAATTGATCCTGCTCGACAAACTCCTGCCTGAAGTGACGGGGAATTATGGAGCTGTTTATGAAGATTTTGAAAAAGATATTTACGCAGCGCTGGAACAGGCGCTGGAAAAAATAAAAAAATATGATACGCTTAAAATAATTTTCCCGGAATATACTTATCATCCAAATGAGATATTGAAAGGATTTTACCGGTTTTGCATTCAGTATGCGTTTAATTATGAAGTAGTGAATATCATTGCTGATGAAAAAATAAAAGAAGGGACTTTATATATCAGCCTGATGGAAAACGATTTGGTGATACTGATCGAAAAGATAATTGATGCAAAAATGGAGGTAGGCAAAAAAGTCGGCGTTATATCTTATAATGAAACGCCTTTAAAAAAAATCATATTGCAAGGCATCACTACGATCTCAACTGATTTTCAGCAAATGGGAGAAAAAGCAGCGCAACTGATCATGGGAAGATCAAAGGAACATATCGCGATTCCATTTTATCTTACTTTGAGAGATAGTTTATAGTTCATGGTTCATGGTTCATAGTTGATAAGTTGAGAGGTTGAAGAGTTGAAAAGTTGAAAAGTTGAAAAGTTACGGCTCGGATATCAACCCTTCAACCTCTCAACTTATCAACTATGAACCATGAACCATGAGCTATAAACAAAAAGGGGAGCGTAAAAACGTTCCCCGTGAATAATTGTCATTAACAACTATCCTGCTTTAAAATCTTTAGACATTCATACAGACAATCTTTATATAATAAATTAGTATGCCGAAAATTAATGGTTTGATTCAGAGTATATTATAATTTTGCAATTTCTACGAAATGGTTCGTTTTAATACAGTGATTGTCCGCTTTTGATACAAAGCAGTATCTTTTCCGAAATAAAATCAATCATGGAACTACTGGAGAAAATAATAAACTGGGCAGAAAAGAAAGCCGGAATCAGTGTATTGATATTATCCGGTTCCCTTGCAGCCAAAGGCAAAAAAGATTCATTGTCTGATTATGATATCGCCGTTTATGGAAATGATTTTGATTTTATAAAGCAGGATGACTGGATCGATGATATCGATCACTATCTGATTTGCATTCATGAAAGTTTTGAATTTCTTGACCGGCAGATACCCGCGCGCTTAATTATTTTTGATGAGGTATTGAAAGTCGATTTCTCTTTTCATCCTTTGCAATCCTTGCATACATTGATCAGTCAAAAAAAACTGCCCGATGATTATGATATCGGTTATCGTATCCTGCTCGATAAAGAAGGCATCGCATCAAAAATGCAAAAACCAAGTTACCGGGGTTTCGTAATGCACAAACCATCGGCAAAAGATTTCCAGCAAAACTGTAATGAATTCTGGTTTGAAATATATCATGTTGCAAAATATCTTTCCAGGAACGACCTATGGACGGCAAAATCGCGCGACTGGGCCGCCAAGGAATGGTTGAGAAAGATGATTGAATGGAACCACGCAGCAAAACTGAAATGGGGTTTCAGCCTGAAAAATGAAGGGAAAAATATGAAAGAGTGGATTGATAAAAAAACATGGGAAGATCTTCATAAATCTTTTGGCAGGTTCGAAAAGAAAGACAGCTGGAAAGCAATGGAAAAAACAATAAAAATATACAGGAGGATTGCAATCAAAACTGCAAATCAATTGAAGTATAAATACAATCAAAAACCGGATGATGCTATTTCTGAATTTATCAAAAATCTGGTCTGAGTATTAAGTCCTAATCATCCGGATCGGGCGAAAAAATCATTTTGTGAAAAAAAATCCACAATTTTCCCAAAGTTAATACTGAAATGGAAAAATGATGAGTTCAGTTCCTAATATTAACTTGTTGGAAAGTAGAGAATTGAGAATTCTCATAAATGTTTTACCTTATCCTTTCTTTTGGTCTCACAATTGCCATAATAAAAAACAGTTAAATCCTAAACATTGTCTGAAATTCTTTCACAGAACAGCAAAGTACAAGAGCTCGCCAAAAAAATGGAGCCAGCCATCATTCCTCAACAAAGTATGACGGAAGGAGATTATCGAAAAATCATAGAAAGTTTACCTGTTGCAATTTATACCTGTGATAAAAACGGTTATATAAAATTATTTAACCAGGCCGCCGTGGATATCTGGGGCCGTGAGCCGGAAATTGGTAAAGATTTATGGTGCGGTTCCTGGAAAATTTACAACTCCGATGGGAATCCGCTCTTGTTTGCTTCCTGTCCGATGGCAATTGCTTTAAAAGAAGGCCGGGCCGTATACGGTGAAGAAATCATCGTTGAACGACCCGATGGCAGCCGCCGCAATGTTGCCCCTTATCCCCAACCTCTTTTCGATGATTCGGGTAAATTGAACGGTGCGGTAAATATGTTGGTAGATATCACCGAGCATAAAATCATCGAAGCAAAAATGGCAAACATGGTAGCCATTGTGCAATCATCCGATGATGTCATTGTCAGCAAAACACTGGAAGGAATTGTTACCAGCTGGAATGACAGTGCAAAAAGAATATTCGGTTTTACTGAAGATGAAATAGTTGGTCAATCGATTACAAAACTTATTCCGAAGGATCGGGAAGATGAAGAACATCACATACTGGACCAGATCAAAAAAGGCGAAAGGGTCGATCATTTCGAAACGAAACGAGTCACCAAAGACGGAACCCTCCTCGACATTTCACTAACCATATCACCGGTGAATGACAAGAAAGGCAATACCATCGGGGTTTCAAAAATAGCCCGTAATATCACTGCACAAAAAGCTGCTGAACGAAAGATTCGTGAAGGTGAGGAAAGATTTAGAATGGCCGTGGAATCTACCAAATTGGGTACCTGGGAATATTATCCGTTAACGGGAGAACTTACCTGGTCGAAGGAATGCAAAAAAATTTATGATGTTCCTGAAAATCTGGAAGTCGATATGGATTTCTTTTCAAAACATATTTACCCGGAAGATATTGATTTCGCCCAATCTGAAATTACGAAAGCCATGGATCCTTCTTCGAATGGCAACTATGATATCCAGTACCGCATTCTCCGTTACAGTGATCAGCAGCCAAGATGGGTCAGAGCGCAGGGAAAAGTATATTTTAACAACAAAGACCAGGCAGAAAGATTTATCGGAACAGTATTGGATATTACTGAAGAAAAGCTTGCGAAAGAAAGATTGGAAAATATAGTTTTCGAACGCACCCGTGACCTGGTCATGCTCAATCAGCAGCTTGAAAAATCAAATCTTGAATTGCAGCAATATGCGTATATCGCCAGTCACGATTTGCAGGAACCCCTGCGGAAAATTCAAACATTCTCCGAATTGCTAAAAAAGAATATTGACAATGAAGCAGATTTCAAAAAATATTTTGATAAAATAAACGGTTCCGCAAAGCGGATGTCAATCCTGATCAATGATGTGCTTAATTATTCCCGGCTATCCTATACAAGAGAATTACTAACCGATATTGATCTCAACCAGGTTCTTTCCGATACACAATCAGATCTTGAATTATTGATCGAACAAAAACAGGTAGTAATTCAATCTGAGAAATTACCGGTTATAAAAGGAATTTCTTCACAATTACAACAACTCTTTTTAAATCTTATCAGTAACTCAATTAAATTTTCTGAGAAAAATCCTAAAATCCGGATATTCGCAACAATGGTCAGCCAGGATGAATTAAAAAAATATCCAGAATTAAAAAAAGAGTGCAACTATATAGCACTAAATTTTAAGGACAATGGCATCGGCTTTGAAAAAGAGCATGCTGAACAAATCTTTAACATATTCCGGCGTCTCAACAACCGTAGCGAATATGATGGTACCGGCATCGGATTGGCACTCTGTAAAAAAATTGTTGAGAACCATCATGGAATTATCAGAGCCTCTTCTGAAAAAGGCAAAGGCGCTTGCTTTATGGTCCTGCTGCCTGCATAACAAAGATACTGGCTTCCCTTAAAAAAAATTATCCTGAACTTTCCGGAAGATTCATAAATTGATATATTATTTTCAATTGTGAAGCGATTTTTCTATATTTTTTCTCTGGCGGTTATGTGTGCAACAGAAATTTTTGCACAGCCCTGCAATAATGCCGAAGAAGCATTTGCAAATGCAAAACAAAAGAACCTGCCTGTACTCCTGGTTTTTTCAGGGTCAGATTGGTGCCTTCCCTGCAAGCGGCTGGAAAAAAATATTCTTGGCGACACTATCTTTAAAAATTTTGCGCAGCAGCAACTGGTAACTTTTGTTGCAGATTTTCCGCAAAAGAAAAAACTGTCAGCTTCGCAAAAAGTATCTAATGAAAAACTCGCAGATGAATTTAATCCAAAAGGGATTTTTCCATTGCTTTTATTAATAAAACCAAACAGAACAATTGTAGCTTCGCTTGAATATGAAAATTATTCTGCCCGGGATTTTGTAAAACAGGTCAATAAAATTCTAGCATCGGGAAATATGTTGAAGGAACAAACAGCCAAAACCAAACTCATGGGCTCAGCTTTTGAGTTCATTGTTACTGCTACAAGTAATCAGGCAGGCGATATTTTATTGCAGGATTGTATCCGGGAAGTAAGCAGGCTGGAACAAATGCTGACAGAATTCAGCGAAGATTCAGATACTTCGCTGATCAACCGGAACGCAGGAATTGAGCCTGTTGAGGTTTGTGATGAAACCTACCAGCTGCTGCAGCGATCTAAAAATATTTCACAATTGACAGATGGTGCATTTGATATCTCCGCGGGAATCTTAAAGAAATTATACAATTTCAAACAACAGGATTTTGAGTTACCCACGGCCCAGCAAATTGCAACAACACTTAGCAAAACCGGTTATAAAAAAATAAAATTATTACCCGGCAACAGGGTTTTGCTCGAAGAGAAAGGCATGCATATCGGTTTCGGCGCTATCGGTAAGGGATATGCGGCAGATAAGGTAAAAAAACTGATGCAGGAAAAAGGAGTAGAAAGTGGTGTGATCAATGCAAGTGGTGACCTTATCGCATGGGGCATGCGGCCCGGAGGCGACCAATGGAAAGCCGGTATCGCAGATCCGGAAGATGATTCCCGCATCTTATTATGGCTTCCATTAAACGGACAGGCAATTGCCACTTCCGGTAATGCCGAGCAGTATTTTGAAATCAATGGTAACCGTTACTCACATAATATTGATCCGAAATCTGGCTACCCGGTAAAAGGAACCAGGAGTGTGTCCGTAATCAGTCCGTCTGCCGAATTGAGCGATGCGCTGGCTACTGCTATAACGGTGATGGGCATTGCAGCAGGTTTACACCTGATCGACCAACTGCCGCAAACATGGTGCATTATTGCAGACGAACATACTCAATTGCATTATTCAAAAAAAATAAACATGAATGCCACTGCGTAAAAAATATATGACTTTCTCTATGGGTATGGTAATGATCATGACTTTTTCCTGTAAAACAGTTAAACCTTACCAGCGCGTTTTCCTGAATGATGATGCCATGCAAACCGGTAAACGTGCAACCGAAAAGCTTTCATCGGCTGTCCATAACTACCGGGAAGGTGCATCCGGAGGTGGCAGCGGAAACACGAGTGGCGGTTGTGGTTGTAATTAAACGCTGCCATGAAAAAAAAATACATTGTATTTGGTGCGATGGCAATCTCTTCTTTTTATGGGTTCGCCCAGCAACCAGCCAATTATACAAAAAAGAAAATTTCCAAATCAACCATACAGATCGTTTACTCCCAATATTTGCAAAACGGCGACCATTCTGCTGTTACCGGGGGAAAAGGAACAGAAAAATTACAGGTATATTCTCCGGGAATTATTATAAAGCAGCAGGCTGATTCATTCAACCTATATTCCGTGGAAGCCGGTATTGATGTCATCAGCTCTGCTTCAAAAGACAATATTGACTTTGTTGTATCATCTGCTTCTAAAGTCAGCAATCGTGGTTACCTGCATATCGGTTATGACAGGAAACTAAAACGAAATAATAATATTACCATTGGTGGAGCAGGATATTTTTCCATTGAGTCGGATTACCTTTCACTGGGCGGGAAATTATCTGCTTCTTATATTAGTGCTGACAAATCACAAGAATTCTCTGCTGAACTACAGGGTTATTTTGATGATCTGAGATGGGGAAGACTAAACGGGGAGCGTCCACTCAAACTGGTGTACCCGGTTGAGTTGCGCAATCGCGAATGGTTTACGGAATACCGGCGTCAGTCTTTCAATCTCAACCTGAGTTATCAGCAAACGATTAATGAAAGGATGATCATTGCTTTCTTCCCGGGCATTTCATATCAATATGGATTATTATCCACTCCTTATCATCGTGCTTATTTCAAAGACAGTACAGAACGCGTGGAAAATGTTCCGGACAAAAGATTGAAGATCCCCCTCGGTTTACAACTGAATTCATTTATTGGTGACCGGTATATACTCCGTCTCTATTATCGCTTTTATAAAGATGATTTTGGAATCACCGCGCATACCTTCAACACCGAATTTGCCGTGAAGATGAGGCCCAATCTAACACTCACTCCATTCATCAGGTTATATACCCAGGAAGCTGCTTCATTTTTTAAACCATACAGGCAACATGATCCGCAGCAACAATTCTATAGTTCCGATTATGATCTTTCCAAATTCAACAGTTATGAGCTTGGGATGGAAGGCCGGCTGGCGGGTATTGGGAAAGGAGAGAAAAATATTTATACGAATAATATGAGCCTGCGTTATTCTTTTTACCACCGCTCTGATGGAGTGCACGCACATATGATTACCCTGCTGCTGGAACTGGTTGCTCATCGGATTAAAACCGGTAAGCAATAACCAATGTTTTATACTTGAATATTGAGTGTAGGATTAGGTAGAATATTCGCAAATTCCGTCCGCCAGTTGGCGGACGGCTGGTAGGTAGAGTAATGTTACGAATGACGTTGCGTCCGCCAGTTGGCGGACGCCTGGTAATTTACCAAACATCCCTACGGGACGTCAGACGTCATCTTATTTTTTTCTACCGACCAGATGTCCCTCCGGGACATTTAAATGATAACTGGTTTTCTT
>Ga0137407_10000191_pt1 | contig 44778 bp, 33 predicted proteins | sample CZOMad2_2_16fung_FD_108410 | JGI IMG/M metagenome (GOLD analysis project Ga0137407, IMG submission 108410) | Vadose zone soil fungal communities from Angelo Coast Range Reserve, California, USA - CZOMad2_2_16fungal (Illumina Assembly) | ecosystem: Environmental > Terrestrial > Soil > Vadose... | reverse complement strand
TCGGCTACCAGGAGCTCGCGCGCCAGGCCGATACCGATCGCGCGCTTTATGAAAGCGTGCTCCGCCAGATCAAGGAAACCGATTTGACCAAAGGCACGAAGACGAACGCGGTCAGCGTGATCGAACATTCGCCATTACCGAGTACGCCGGTAAGTCCAAGCACGATGCGCGTGATCGCGCTTGGTTTGCTCGGCGGAATCGCGGCCGGTCTCGCCACGATCTTTGGAATGAATGCGCTCGATCGATCTGTGAAAACCGTCGACCAGGCCGAAACGACTTTCGCCTTGCCCGTGCTCGCCGCCATTCCAGAAATTTCCGCGGAAGAATCCAAGGGACCGCAGGACAAACCAAATGCGCCGCCCGGCAGCTCGAGTTATCGGCTCGTCGCCGAAGCGCCGGAAGGTCCCGCGGCCGAAGCGTTCCGCAATCTGCGCGCCGCTCTTTCGCTTCTCGGGCCCGAAGCCGAGCGCAAGATTTTCCTGTTCACGAGCGCACTGCCTAACGAGGGCAAGAGTTTCACGAGCGCGAATTATTCCCTCTCACTCGCCCAACAGGGACATCGCGTTCTTCTCATTGACGGCGACCTGCGCCGCCCGAGTCTGCACAAGATCTTTCGTCAATTCGGACCCGATGGCGACCAGGCCGTTTCCAAAACCGGCGATGAGGAGTACGGCATCGTTGATTACCTCGTCGGCGACATTGCGCTCGCCGATGCCGTTCGCGTCGTTTCCGCGCGGGACGTTGACATTATTGGAACCAGCGATCCAACTTCGACGAGCACTGTCACCGCCACCGGCGGACAGCTTTCCGTTCTGGCCGGCGGTCGTCGCGCGCCAAATCCGGCCGAGCTGTTGAGCGGCCAATCGTTTGCCGAGCTGCTGGTTGAAGCGGCGCGAGCCTACGATCGCGTAGTGATCGACAGCGCACCTGTTCTTGCAGTGAGCGACACGTTGCTCATGACGCCTCACGTTCAGACTGTTTGCATGGTCGTGCGCGCACGCCGCACTGCGCGCAACGCAGTTCAGCGCGCGATCCTACTCCTCGGCGGCTCCGGCACTCGCCCCGTCGGCGTCATTCTCAATCGTCTCCCTCGCAACCGCGGCACCGATTACTATTACTACTACGCCTCCCACGGTTACGGCGCCGGCGAAGGCTCCTACACCGGCGGATACGCGACCCGGAGAAGTAGAAGGTCTAAAGGCTAAAGTAGAAGGTCTTCGGCTTTCCCCGACTTTCTACTTTAGCCTTTAGACTTCGGCCTACGCTCCCACGTGCACGACCCCCAGCAAATGCCGAGATAGGTCGCGACGAACAATTGGATCGAGAAGATCTGAAGCGGAAAATCCACCGCGGCATGAATCGCCACGCCACCCAGCGCCAGCAGAGAGCATAACAAAAGGATGCGCTGGCGATTGCTCCAGTCTTCGCGGCGAAGGTAATTGCGCACCGCAAACGCGATCCCGCCGAAGAACAATGCCCCGAGCGTGAGCGCGCCGACCCATCCCCACTCCAGCAAGGTCTGCAAATAATCATCGTGCAAAAACCGCCACGTGCCTCGCGGATGCTGGCCCGCTAATTGTTGATAATGCGGAAAGATCGACCGGAACACTCCGGGACCGAAGCCCAGCGCGCCCCCATCGCCCACGGCGGTCAACGCGGTGCGGTTCGCAGCCCACCGTTCGTCGACCGGCAATTGTTTCGTAAACTGCTGCCATCGGAGCAGCGGTTGATCCAGATGCGTAGCTTGCGCGACGGCCACAATAACGATCGCGACGATGATGGCGCCGAGGGCGAGCTTTTTTTTGTCCCCACGCACCGCCCTCGCGATCAGCGGGCGAAGGACGGTTGCAAGCAAAGCGAGAATTAAGACGCCACCCACGACCTGCGCCATCCGCGAGGTGTTCGAGACAATCGCGAGTACCACGATGATCGCGGTTCCGGCAAGAAGCCCGCGTGCCACGCGTTGCTCGGAACGCGAGATCATCCAACCCGTCAGCCCTATCACTGCCGGCAGCACCAAATTTAAAAAGGCGCCCGCGTTCGCGTGGTAATAAAAGGTCGCGAAGAAGGTGCTGGTGAAATGCATTGCCGGAGGAGCGGGTTGCCAGAAAATCATCGGCGCGCGGCTGGCTTTTTGAAGCAAGCCAAGCAGCGCGATTGCCGTCCCAGAAAGTGCGAGCGCTGTCCAAAGCCGCAACAACCAGCGGGGGCGCTGCACCATTTCTGCGACAAACATAACTGCACCGACGAGCAGAGTTACACGCAGCATCAATGCGCAGCTCAAGACGTAATCGGCCGAACCCGCGAGCTGCGGGAGCAGCGCTCTGACCGGCGCGAAAACGCGAAATCTGGGGTCGTAGACCGAGTGAGCATTCAGCGCCATCCACCAGCCCAGGAGCAGAAGGGCCCCGACAATGATCACCAGACTGCGCGGCACCATCGGCCGGCGCCAATCCACCACGAGCGAAGCCACCCAAAAAACCAGCACCAATCCCAACAGCCCGTTGGTCAGCTCAATCGCCCAAGCCGTTGTCCCGCCATAAAACCATGGCGCGGCAATCATCGTTGCGAGAAACAGCCAACGCGCGAGGCTGCGCAGACTTCCGCGCGTTCTGATCCATTCGATCGGGCCTCGCATTCCTCGACCAGTAGAAAATAGAAACTTTCTACTTTCTACTTTTTACTTTCGCCTTTCTTCAGCGTCCCTTGCCGAAGAGAACCGTGTGCACCGTCTTGAGCACGATCATCGCGTCGAGTTTGAGGGAGTAATGCCGGATGTAATAGAGATCATATTTCAGTTTTTCGATCGCATCCTCATCGCTCTCGCCATAGGGATAATTTACCTGCGCCCAGCCCGTAATGCCCGGCTTCACCAGATGTCGGAAATGATAGAACGGGATCTTCTGTTCATATCGTTCCGCACACTTGATCCACTCCGCGCGCGGCCCGATCAGGCTCATATCGCCTCGAAGCACGTTCCAAAGCTGTGGCAGCTCGTCGAGCCGGAGTTTCCGGAGCCACCGTCCCACCTTCGTGATTCGCGGATCGTTTTCACGCGTGTAAATGTCTTCAGTATCCCCGTTCGGCGCGTCAAACCGCATGGTGCGAAATTTGTAAGCGGTGAACAATTCCCCTTCCCGGCCCACCCGCAGCTGTCTGAACAGAATTGGCCGCCCACCCACCAGCCAGATGGCGAGTGCGACCAGAACCATCAACGGCGAGCTAAGAACCAATAACACGGCAGCCAGGCCGATATCGCAAAGCCGTTTCAAGTAATGATAAGGCGAATTGCGGGCGAGCTGGAATCCCATCTGGAGCGGCCAGAACGGATCGATCGAGTGCACCGGGACACGACGCCACTGCGTTTCATAAAATGACTCGAGGGTATAGACACGCGTCCGTTGAAATTGGGTTCGGACCAGACGCTCGAGTAATTCAGGCCGAAGCCGATCGACCCGCTCCGCGAGCACAATCCCGCTGTAACGATCGCTGAGGTTGCCGAGCTTCATTCCCAGATTTCCTTCGATGACCGGCGAGCTGCTTCCCGCTATGTGTTCCCCAACGTGTTCCTCAGCGATATCGACAAATTCGAGGCGCTGCCGATTAGGAGACAATCGGTAGGTTTCATAAAACTGCGCCGCCATCGGTCCGACTCCGATCACCAAAAAAGCTCGGTTTGCCGTCGATCCGACCATGAATTGTTGAATCAACCGCCGATAAAGAATGGACCACGGAAGAAAAACGACGAACGCTAACAGAACCACCCCACGGCTTGGTTTAATAGAGCCATCATAAACCGCGGCTGAGTACACGATGAGTGAGCTCACAGCCGCCGCGCCGATCACAGCAAGAATGTGTTCCGCCGTGTAGGTCAACCCTCGTTTGTCGTTCCGCGGATCGTAACCTCCGATCATGAAGAGCGCCTGGCACAAGACCGCCAGTTGGATCACATCGACCAAAACAAACTCGAACGGTCCAACGAAAAAAAGATCGCGCCGAACAAAGCTGATCGTGCCGTAAATCACAACCCAACTCAGAATATCGGTGAGGAGGAGAGTAAAACTGATCAACCACTCATTATTCGCCAAACGAGACTGGAAGTCCGAGTCAGACCGAGGGCTTTCGGCGTCGCGGTCTGCGACGTCGACATGATCTGCCGCCAAACTTAACTCTGAGTTTCGCGCCGACATTTTATCCCAGCCTGCTTACATTAGCAGGCATTACGCCGGGATGGCAGAGGAGAATTGTCTTTCCCCCCGAACGGCTCCCAAGCGGCAGCGACTCGCTATCTTGCCGTAATTTCCACCCAACTTGGGCGCTCCGAACCGGTCAGCCACCGATAAACCATCGCCATTTTTTCGGCGGCCAAATCCCACGTGTACTCCCGCGCAATCAACTCACGACCCCGCCTTCCCATCTCCGCTCGCTCAGCATCCGACAAGGCGATTGCCGCGCGGAGCGCTTCGATGAGGGGTTCCAATCCAATATCAATCCACCAACCACATTCATGGCGCTGGAGATCGGGCCAGGGTAAACCTTTCGTCGTTATGACGGGCAACTCGCACGCCAGCGCTTCCGCGACAACCATCGCAAAATTCTCACTGAACGAAGGGAAAACAAAAAGATCGGCCGCCCAGTAGTAACGAAAACGCTCCTCACCCCAAACCGGATCGAGTAGCTCGATCGATTGATCCAGGCCGGCGGAAGAAATCGCTTGTCGGAGCTCGTTGACGTAGCTCGCTTCACCAGGACCGATAATGGTTAGCTTCCAATCCTTTGGCCGAAGTTCGTTCCACGCCGCGATGAGATTCATCAAACCCTTCTTAGGATGCAGGCGGGAAATAAAAAGCGCGTGGCGTGTCTTCCTGCTCGGCGGCCGTGCATCTTTTTCCGGACGAGGCGGCAACGTCACTCCGTTTGCCACCACGGCGATCGGAGTTCGCAGGCCCGCAGCGCGGATATTGTCCGCTTCCATCTGTGAAGTCGCGCGCAGGCAACCCGCTCGTTCCAGGATCGCGTCCTGATATAACCGGCGGGCAAACCATTTCCTGATTCGGGAACGTTGCAGCGACCACGGCTCCAGCATGCCATGTATGGAAACGACATACGGCTTGGCGTATTTGCGTCCCCAGAACGCCGCCGCGACCGTTGTGTAGGTCCATAACCCATGGGCGTGAACCAGATCCGGCGCGATCCTTCCCAGGCCTTTCACCAACGCCGGTGCGTAGGCCAGTCGCTTCGGGCCGCGCTGAGGATAAGTGCAAATCTCGGCGGGCCCCCACGCTGCTTCCTCAGCCGCCGTTATCTCCTCTCGTGGTCCGCAGATAGTCACGGCGGTGCCGTCTTTCATCGAATAGCGCGCCAGATGACTGATGCTGACAAATAAGCCGCCCGTCGATTGGGACAACGAAGGAACAACTTGGACAACCTTCATTTCGCGGAGTCACCTCTTTTCGGCGCGAGCTCGCGGTAAATCCCAACGTATTGCGCCGCGACTTTCGCGGCCGAAAATCGTTCCACGTTGCGGAAACCATTCGCGACTAGTTCCGCTCGATACTCGGGCTCTGCGATGACTCGAAGAATTCCAGCACGAATCGACGCCGTATTGTAAGGATCGACGAAGCAGGCCGCGTTACCAGCCACTTCGGGCATGGAAAGGATGTTACTGGTCACAACCGGGCGGCCGACGGCGTTCGCTTCCAGGATTGGCAATCCGAAACCTTCATAGGTCGATGCGAACACAAGCATGTCGCACGAGCGATAAGCTTCGTGCACCCGCTGCGCATCGAGCGGGCCAGGCGCGATATAGTTTAAGCCGAGTGCGCGAAAACTCTGTTCCTGTGCTGGACTCACCGCTCCGATAATCAGCCATTCACACGCAATTCCTTGGAGCGCTTCTGCGACGCGGAGAGCATTCTTGTTTGCCGCTGTCCCTACTTGCAGGATCCGCGGCTGCCCGGCATTGAATTCTTTCGGGTCCGGCCCGAAATCGCCGGAAATGCACGATGGAATCACCCGAATTTTTTCGGCATCGCACCTTACATGGTGCAGCAACTCTTTCTTGCTCGACTCCGAAATCACAGTAACGACCCGCGCGCGCGCGATCGGCAGCACGTACCAGAACCAACGCAAGACAGCTCGCCTCGCGCCCTTCAATCGCTCCAGCGATGCTGAGTCATGAATCGTCAGGACGGTCCGGTTTTTGTGCAGGAGCAGAGCGAGAAAATGGACATCGCCCGTGATGTGATTGATGTCGCTTTGGTGAAAGGTGGCTTCCACCATGTTGTAGAGACGGCGAAGGATGCCGCGGCTGACAAAACGCGACACAAAAACGCGACACACTATTCCGGGCGGCATGCTTGCGCGAAGCGCCGCAAAGACGCGTTCTACGCTGACCTGCCCCGCCTGCGGTCGCCGCTGAAAATGCGTCACCGTCATTGATGGTGCCAGCCTACATTACGTCGCGCCGAAGCCATGCGATAAGCTTTTCCCCATAAGCTTGCCAGGTCAGAGAGGCAGTCTTCTCACGGGCAGCGCGGCCCATCGCCGCGAGATCCATTGGATGGATGAGCGCCCAGTCCAGAGCAGCTTCGAGTTCGGCCTGCGCGCCATAATTCACCAGGACGCCATCGCGCTTGTCGTCGATAAAGTCAGGCGCGCCTGAATTCTTGCTGGCGATCACGGGCACACCACAACTCATGGCCTCCGCCATTACATAGCCGAAACCATCCGCCATCGCGTTGAACACGAAGCCACTCGCCGCGGCATAATGTTTTTGCAATTCTGCTCGCGGCAATCTCGGAATGTGGGTGTAGGTCCCGCGGTAATCGCGCAGAAATTTTTCATCGAGAAACATGTCGCCTATGAGCCGAAGCTCAGCGGCCCGATGCGCGTTGAGCTTCTTCCAAGCCTTGAGAAGACGGTGAACCCCTTTGCGCATCGTGATGTTTCCCGCGTAAAGAAAGATCGGTCGCGCCTCTGGCGCCGCTCTAATCTTCCAGTCTGTATTGCAACCAAAAGTCAACACTTCCACCCGCGCCGTGACTTTCGGGGCTTCAGCGAGCGATTCCGCCACAAAGCGGGACGGCGCCAGGACAAAATCTGCCATGCCCAGCTCCGCGTCCTTGCGCTCGAGACGATCGTGAGCTTCGCGCGCTTCGTCTATTGCGGCCCGGCAAATCTGCGCGAATTCCTGTTCTTCTTGTTCCATTAGACGACGCACGGTCCCCCAGTAGGCAGTCGGTAATGCGTAAATCTTTTTCAATCCAAGCTCAGTAGCCCGGCGAAAACTTGCGATCGCGGAATCTTCCCGCGCAAGAACGGCAGCCAGTTCTTTTCGTAAACGACGGCTCGCTATCCGATCGACGACGGAAAACGAGTAATCGACCGCCCGTGTCCGCGAAAGCGGTCGGGCAAAATAGTAGGCTAGATCGGCGAGCAAACTCTGCCGCTTCCGAGAAGGAGCGATCGGCGCTATGGGCCGCTTAGCGAATCTTCGGGTAAGGCTGCTTCGCCTAAGTACGTTCATTAACGCAGGACTCGGCGAATAGCGCGTGACAACGCAGTCCAGCAGATCGTTACGCTCGAGAATCGAAATTGTTTCGAGCACATCGACCGGCAGAACCGGAGCTACTAGTAAAATCTTTCCCATCGCTAGGTCGTGACCGCGATCACCCGACCCGGCAGCAAGCTAGCTTCAGCCTTTGCGAGAAGCAGGCTTGCGATCGACCAGACAAAGAAGGACGCGACATGATCAAAGACCACGTTGCTGTAAAGGAGCCAAAAGATTAGAACCGCCCCCGTCACAATCGAACGCCGCAGCGGTATGTCAGGCGTATCGCGCTGCGCCCGGTAAAGCGTCACAATAAGTCCGGTGCACGTTACAAGAAAACCGATGAGACCCAGCGCGCCTGTTTCCATAACGATGCGCGAAAGTTGGCTTTCGAACTGGCGGAAGCTCATCACGCCTGTTTCGGCGAATACTCCCCCCACCTGCTCGGAGCCGAAACCAGCGCCAATCGGCACGATACCTATTAACTCTATCACCTCGCCAATTGGCGGAGTCAGTCGCTGTTCGATATCCTCCGCAGCCTCGTTCCGCGCCAAAAGAGTATCAGACACGCGTTCGATCAGAGATGCCCGGCCGATTGCGAACAAAAGCACCATCAGGAGTACGGCGAAGATGGAAAGCCGCAGAAAATTCTGGAACAGCTTTCGCGATGACAAAAGCCATGCAATCAGAATCGCAACTGCGATGATCGTAGGACCACGGGAAATCGACAATAGCGCGCACCAAATCCCGGCCAGCGCCGTGATGACTCCGGCCGCAAAATACCATCTGCGGCGCTCGCCGTAGTTCATCAACACCGTTCCCGCCCAGGTCCCGACCATGGCGAGTGTCCCGAACCCGGTGATGTATGGAAACGTCCCCATCGCCCTGACACTTTCCTCGAACATCACAGCTTCATATTGTTTGCTGGCGTAATAATTAATCGGGTCATCTTTGGAACTGGAATATTGAAGTGTGCCCAACCCCGCGTTGATGAGCGTCAGCGCCCCTATTAGCAATGCAACTCTGTGCAGTCTCACCTCGCGCAACCGGCTCATTGCCAGCAAAGCGCAAACCGGAAGAAAGATTAAGGACCTGATCGATAGAGCAGCGCCAACGAAGTTGACAGATCCCAAGTTAAAAACCGCGCTGGCGGCAGCGCCAACAACGCAAAAAGCTAATCCGACTTTGAGGAATGCCCACAGTAATCGTCCCAAGTCACCAAGGGCGATCGGGCGAGGGATGAAAAGAAGGATCGCGAATGCGACATCCTTTGAAAAGTACGGGACGTATTTCAAAAAGCCTTCATCGTCTCGGAGGAGCCATTTCCGAATCGCTCCATCGAGAACGCAAAGCGCAATGCTCGAAAGAATAATCAACTCGGCACCGATCCGTGGGACTCGTTTGGGCAAAGTGGAAGCCTCTAACCGCGGATCCGCATTCCGGGACGCCACCGGAGAATGACTATAAGCTAACTCCGACATACCACGGCTCCTATTACGTCCAAATATTGAGCAGATATGCACGACGGGTCGTGCTTCGCCAAATGCGCATTCGCAGGATGCAGTAATTCAGACATTCTTGTTTCGTCATTCAATAGTTCGGCGATTCGATTTGCTAACGCGGTCGCGTCTCCATTCGGAAAAGTGATTCCACAAGGGCCAACCGCTTCGGAAAGTCCTCCGGCTTCAGAAGCAATCGCGACACAACCAGACGCGATTCCCTCCAATGCGACAATACCAAACGGCTCATGCCAAAGCGAGGGCACCACAATGATTTTGTGCTGCTGCATTATAGCAGCTATTTCCTGCTGAGTTTTCAAACCGGCAAATGTCACTTGATCGGACAATGCAAACTTTGCCGCTAGTGTCTCCAAGGCCGCGCGCTCTGGTCCATCTCCAACTATAGTCAACTGTGGACGCAGTTTGCGCTCGCGAAGAATTGCGAGCGCATTCAATAATGTATCCGCCCCTTTATCTGAAACGAGCCGACCCACAAAGATCAAATCCTTCGGCCGAGCTTGCTCAGCCCCTACCTTGAAAACAGTCGGATCGTATGGGTTGGGGATGACGCGGCATGGGATTCGAATGGCTTTTGCAATTGCCTCGCTCACCGCAATGTTCTTGTTTGCCCGCTTCGTCAGTCGTAGCTTGAGCGTCTCTTTCCAATCTCGGTTACCCGATCGATCAATCGTGTAGAAGCCGTGATGAACTGCTACAAAAGGCCGCCGCACGAACAAAAGTGGCCATAGAGCACGCAGGCTGATGTTGAAATGAACGAAAACATCATGCGTTCGCAGTAAACCAATCCACGTCGGCGGCGATGGCCGGTGAGAGACTGGAAAGGGGAAAACAATTTTACTCGCGGGGTCAGCAGGGACGTCCGTCACGACCGTGACCGATTCACCTTGTTTGACCCATTCTTGCGCCAGGATCCTGGCCACGGTTTCGATGCCGCCAACGCTCGGGTAAAAGCGCGTGTGAACCAGAATACGCATCGTTGGAACTACCTGCCGCGAAGACAGCGCCAGCCCGGAACTTTCAATCGCGATTCAGCACGACCCGGATCGATCGTAGCGAGGTAATTGGTAGCTTCCCACGGCAATCCGTCTTTGTCCCGCCTGACAAATGGATCCCATAAACGCGGCCCGCGTAGCGTCTTGGCAAACTGAAAAATCCTGTACCCATGTTCGAAAAGCAGCTGAACCGATTCTGATGGAAACGGTTGATGATCTTCCCAGACTACGTCTCGAATTTTGTGCTCCCCTAGAAGTCGGGCAGCTCCGCGAAGAACGTCCAGCTCCGCGCCTTCAACGTCCACTTTCATAAGGCCAAAATCTTCCGCGCCAGAAAAAATCGTATCGAGACGGCGAATGGTCACCGGATGCTTTACGCGAGCGGATGTTTCCTCACCGCTGCGAATCACCGACGCGGTGCCTTCATTCGAAGCGAAGTCAATCGATTCAGCCAGTTCGGCGGTCCCGTCGGTTGCACCAATCGCTTCATTATAGACTGTCACGGCAGACGCATTCGTAAGATTCGCGACGTTGTGTTTGAGCCGGTCGAAAACCTGCGGGTGAGGCTCGAAACAGAACACTCGACCGGTTGAGCCTACCTTTGCGCTCAGCAGGCTAGTCATGTAACCGAGGTTGGCGCCAGCATCGAGACACATCTCTCCGCGATCCGTGAGACGCCACAAAATCTCGGAGACCGCGAGTTCGTAAACGCCAAGGGTGAGAAGGCTTCGTCCAATAGCGTCTCGCTCGCGGACGACTAAGGAGGCGCCCCACGGTACCCGCACTTCGCGTGAAGCATTGCCTTTTGAACCTAAGGCGAATCGTATCTTGCGAACGATTTGCGAAGGCCGGAACCAATATTCCGGTTTGTTCCAAAGAGTCGCGAAAGTCACAATATCGGCGCAACCAATCTTGGACCTCCTAAGCGCCGAACGGCGGCAACAGGCAGAGCCACGACCCACACAATCGCAGACATCATGGCCAGCCACGGCCGCTTTACTTTTCGACGGCTCGCGACCAAATGCCGGAAGCTGTACCAAAGAATCAGAGAAGCGTTCCGCCAGCGGAGATACTTGAGATTGAAATACCAGTCGCCGATAAAGTGATGAATCTCGAAGGGATCGTTCCAGCTCCGTGCCCCTCCGCCGGGCACTCTTCGAACGCCAAGGTGAACGATCGATGCTTCCGGATCGAACTGGAACTTGTAACCGGCTCTTAAGAATCGCATCGCAAAATCTGTTTCTTCGCGAAAGGCGCCACGCGTGTAGTTCTCATCCATGCCGCCAATTTCAAAGTAAACGTTCCGCCGAATAGAGAAATTTCCGGACGCCATCCACGAAGTGCAGCATCGCCTTGCGTAGTTCTTGGGAAAGCGGATCCAACCAAGATCGGGGTCCTCAGGATCGAATTGCAGTTTAGTAGTCACGGCGCGCTCTGATTCCAAAACTTGGCCCGAAACCGCAACCACCTTCGGGTCGAGATAATTCCTGGCGTGGGCCGCGATGAACTCAGGCCCCACTTCAATGTCGTCGTCGAGAAAAAGCAATACATCCCCGGTGGCCTCAATGGCGCCCGCATTCCGAGCTTTCGACGCGTTAGCCTCCGATTGGTGAACCAAGCGAATCCGCCCTTCGTGGTTCCAGCCAGAGAGAACTGACCGTGTTTCGGAGTCCGGGGAGACGGTCTGATCCACCACGATGATTTCAGCCGCACTTGTTTGAGCGATTAGTTGCTCGACCGTTCGAAGAAGGATGGGACCGCGATTGAGAGTCGGAATAATGCAACTGATTCTCGGTTTCATGCAAGTCGCATCGAAATCCCGCGATCAATCCTTGGTCGTGTGCCGGAGAGCATCCTCAAATTGCCGTGATAAAATCTGGAAAGAAAAACAACGTTCTCCGGCGGCCAACGCTCCTGCCCCAAGCTCCCGCCTCCAGTTCGGTTGTTGCGCCAGAGATCTTACTGTGTCGGCAACGACGCGCTCATCGTTCTTGTCTACCAATATTGCCGACCGCGGATTTTGTTTTCCCCACGCAATCGCGGAGCAATATGGCGGTCCATTAATTAAGAGAGGCAATCCCACAGCGGTATAATCGGTTAGCTTGCTTGGAAAACTAAGTTCCATGTTCACGCGATCGGTAGCCGAGAATGACATCGGCACAAAAAGTATATCCGCTTCTTCTCTAAGCCGCACAATTAAGCGTTCAGATGAAACCAGTCCGCGCACGATGATATTATCGGCGTCCAAGCCGATTTGCCGGGCTCGTTCCTTGGTGAGCGGGCCGTAGATGAGAAGCGTACCTCCAATCTCTCGAAGCGCCGAGGCCATGGAGCAGAGAAGCCGAACGTAGCCCTCGCCGTTGACGGTTCCGGCGTAGCCGACTACAAAGCCGTTCGTGCGCACTCGCGTCACCGGCTCGATCGCCACCGGTGAATCATGGGCGCGGATGGGATATAGAACTTCACCGGAAACTCCGTAGAAATCCTGGTATCGTTTGGCCATTCCTGGAGAAACGCACAAGCGCGATGCTGCGTAGGTATAATAGCGGGCAAACATCTGTGACGCCTTCTTTTGCACCGTCTTCAATGCGACCACAGATGTAAGCCAGTCGTCATGCAAAATAAGGTGGAGTGGAAGGTTCTTGCTCCGTGCGTACTCGGCCGCTGTGAGCCATGAATAACCGTGCGCCACGGTAAGCACAGCGGCGGGCGAAAACCCTTCCAAGACCTTATCCAGCCGCTGCGCGCGCGCAGGCGCACGTTGCAGAACCAACGATCCATAGACTCTGGCGAAACGGCTATTTAAGAGCCGGCCCCATCCTATGGGAAAAGGACGATAGTCGATGCCTTCCAGACGCCGGTCTGGTCGAGAGCGCCAGGGCGATGGCTCAACGATACAGAGCTTCTCGCGCGGATAACCTTGCAGCAAACGATAAAGCAACGCCGAGCCGTGATAAGAGTTCTCAACGGGAACATCAGCTAGATAAGCCAAAGTGGGCAGGTCTATTGATTGCATCTCGACCTTACGCGGACGCAGCTGGCTTTACAAAGACAGCGATAACGTGATCCTTACCGGCACTGAAACCTGGCGCGACCTGCCACCGCTCAGCTTTCCGAACTCCAGGCAGCAGCCGCAGCAAGCTCTTGATGATTGGTTTTCCCTGTCGAAACTGCCAATATGCGAACTGCTGTACGTGTTGCAGGCTCTTCCGCCACCAGGTGGAGTCGTAATGAGAGACGTTTTTCCACTGCCTCAGGTCCATCGCCAGTCGGTCGGTTAACCACGCCGCATGCCGCCGTGTCATCATGATCACATGCTCGATCACCCGAAAGTACCAGAATTGCGCCGGGTCACGTCGACAGGCGGCATAGTCACCGTCACCGGTCGCTATGATAAGGTTACTGCCGGGCTTAATCTGGGCGACAAGACTAGCCAAGATCGGCATAGGCTCGCTTAGATGCTCGAACACATCCATCATCACCACTGCATCAAAGAAAGAATGAGGAGTGGAAGCGAGTTCGTCCGACGACAAAACACGGATTCCCTTATCTTTCGCTTCTGCCGCCGCCAGCTCATTTACTTCATATCCATAGCATTGATGACAATTAACAAGGCGACCAAGCAAGCGACCTGTGCTGCATCCGAAATCCAGAATCTTGGAGTTGGCTGGCAAATTTTCCAACGAACGTAGAACCGCCCTTTCGGTCGGATATAGGATTGGTGCTTCCCATTTGCGAAAATCGACTGCTTCGTAGTAGGCAGCGAAATCATCCGCGGACAAAGTTCTTGTTTTATAAAGCAAGCCGCAGCTGGCGCACTCTTTAATTGAGTAATTCTGCTGCACGAAATTACCTGATGCGGTGTCCACCGAAAATCCGTTAATTTCCTGGCTGCCAATTGGAAGGCCTTCCGTGCTTCCGCAGGCGGGACACCGTTGTATGTCCATAAGCTTATACTCTCGTCTTGAAGCAAGCGCGGCCGCACCTAGTCAAGGCTTCGTTTGGCGGAACGAAGTCCGGCGATTGTATCCGCGATCATGACAGGGATTGGAGCGGCAGCAGTGATGACGGTGAAAAGGACGACGTTGTGAAATTGACGCAGATCGAGACTAACTGCGGCGATGACTTGGGCGGCTATGATGGTGGGAATATAGCCAACAGCCTGGATGCTAATCCACGCCTTGCTGCTGTTGAGGCCCCACAGAACAGCCAGCAGCTGTGTGAGGCAACCCGCGGCCACGACCCAGCCGCATTCTGCTCGAAGCCCGGAATACTTATCGCCTAACAACCAAAGAAAAGGGCCAGGTAACCAGGCGGCGGCAATGACTACTGGTAACAGCGTCAGGATAGTTCCACCGACCAACAAGAGATACAGACTGCGAAGCCGAGCCGGGTCCTGACAGCGAGCGAAACGCGGTGTCAGCACATTCGCAAACATGACCGAGAAGACGGCGAACAGCAACGCCAGTCGTCCCAAAGCGGTGAGGTCGGCGATGCCGGTCGCGTTTCGCGTGAAGGTGAGGATCAGCAAAGTGATCTGACCCTGAAGGCAAAAGAAGACGGTGTTCGGCAGCGATTTCAGCGATAAGCGAATGAGTTCGCGCCGGTCCTCGGGGTTTGTGCGCGCAGAGGGATCGGCGACATCTCGCGACCAGCTACGAAGGAAGATTGCCTGCGCGATGTAGGTGATCGTCCCCGTAGTGGCGGCCAGGACGGCATTGATTCTCGAAGCGGCCAGCCCGCCGATCATCGCGAGACGCAGGACGCCGTTGCTCAGATCCAAGCGCTGCACGGACTGGTACCGGCCGTGGAGAAGCAACGTGGCAGACCAGATGGTGCTGCCGAGAAGAGGGATGACGGACGCTGCGATTGCGAGGCAAAGGCCCAGCGTCGCCCCGGGCGTAGCTCCGTTCCGGCGGAGCAGCCAGATCATCAGCGGAAAACAAATCGTGGCGGCGACAAGGGCGAATTGACGCCGCAAACCGAGTGCGGTTTGTACGAGCTGACCGAACCGAGACCGGTCCTCCCAGACGCGCCCGCCAATTGAACGCACACCGATTCCGATTCCAAGGTCGGCGAGCTGGGTGCATGCGACCTGGATGGAGTTCGCAATCGCGAAGAGCGCGTATTCAGTCTTCGAGAGATGGCGGACGATGATGAGACCGGCGAGGGCCATCAACAATTGAACGATGGCCTGGAGCGAACTGAACTTAGCGACTCGCGCCGCCCATCCCGCCAAATGACGGCCGCGAACGATCCATGGATCTGCGGCGAGATTCTCTTCCCCCGCCCCAACGACGTCAGGTTGCTGAGGCAATCCGTTCATCGTTCACATGCACCGGATTCATCAGACCAAAGATTCGTCGCCATGTCGAACGTGCCGAAATTTTCGGCGTAGTCCCAGAAGGGGACGCTCGAATCCGTAATAGGAGACTATCGCGGCCACTACGGCGGTGAACATCCAGATGGGAAACGTGAGAAAACTCTTGGGTGCGAATCCGAATGCGGAAGCGCGCGTGCAGAAAATTTCCTGCCAGATGTAAAGCGAATAGGATAGCACGCCAAGCCAGCAAACCGGCGCGACGTTTAACACTCTGAAAGCCCACGCGCGGGGTGATGAAATGCTGTGCATGATCAAAATTGTGAGACCGACGGCTTGCAGTCCTGGTCCAAATGGAACGTTGACCTTTCCCGCAAGCTGGAGTTTCTGCAAAGCATAAGGCACGAGCAAAAAGATCAACGCCACCATCGACCATAAAATCCTTCGCTGCTCGACGCGCTTGAACCATGAAGGCTTCGTCGCGAAAAGCACCGCTCCAGTGCAGCCTAACGCTATCGCGTCAAAGTAATTGAAAAACGAATGAGGCGGAAACAGCCATACCGGAATGGCCCTGTATCCATGCGTGCTCACATAACTGAGGACGCGGAAGATGGGCGCTACCGCCAGTGGAGCAGCGAGACACGCGAATCCTATCCGGACCGGCATGCGAGTGCGCAGGATTATCACCAACGAGAGCGGCCAGACGATATAAAACTGTTCCTCGACTGCGAGCGACCAGAGATGGGCTGATGTGAACTCACCCTCCAGAAAGTCAGTGGTGAACGTCAAGTTTCCGACCCACGTGGTCGCGTGCTGTCGAAAATCAGTGAATTGAGTCAACAGCCATAACACAAAAACAAAGGCGAAATAAACTGGCGCGATGCGGAGGACTCGACGCACGTAGAAATCCCGGAGAGAGATAGTCCCAGAAAGTTGATGCTCGCGTCGGAGGAGCCATGTTATCAGAAATCCGCTGATCACAAAGAAGCAGCGTACGCCAAGATCTCCATCGAACAGCCAATCGAATAGCCGATCCCAGCCTGCGGGAAATCCGTCGCTGTAACGGCAGTGAGCGCCAATGACGAGAGTAATACTTACCGCTCTCCAGCCATCGAGAGAAGGAAGTCGCCTGGGCGACATAGGCTCCGCCGTCACGGTCTGGACCGTCTACGCAACCTTTCGATGAACGACCAGGGATGACTACGATTATCCATTGGACCCATGACGTTCGATGATAAAACTCCCGAGCACGAGGACATCCATTTTCGTGCGCAAAAAGCAATCGAGGGCTTCCTCGGGGCGACAAACAACGGGTTCATTCTCGTTGAAGGACGTGTTGAGAACCATCGGGACGCCGGTGAGCGAGTGGAAGGCGGAGATGAGTTGGTAGTAGAGCGGATTCGTCTCGCGATGGACGGTTTGGAGGCGGCCGGAACCGTCGACATGCGTGACGGCGGGAATAAGCGGGCGTTTCTCGGCGCGGATTTGGAACACTTCCATCATGAACGGAACGTCGTCCTCCTGCTCGAACCATTCGGCCACGGCTTCGCGCAGGATGGAGGGAGCAAAGGGACGAAACGATTCGCGCCGTTTGATTTTCGCGTTCAGAATTTCTTTCATGTCGGCCCGGCGCGGGTCGCAGACAATCGAGCGGTTGCCGAGAGCACGCGGCCCCCATTCCATCCGGCCCTGGAACCAGCCGATTACTTTGCCGTCGGCGATCGCAGCAGCGGTGCGGGAACAAAGTTCCGTGTCCTCGATCCGATCAATGCGGAGGTCAGAGGTCAGATTGCGAGAACGAAGCAGCGTGTCGATTTCTTCGTCGGAAAATTGCGGACCGGTGTAGGCATGATCGAGGGTCAGTCGCGGTTTCTCCAATTGCGAGAGCACCATGGTCGCCGCGCCGATCGCGCCGCCGGCGTCGCCGGCCGCAGCGGGCAGGTACATTTTCCGGAACGGTGTTCGCAAATAGACTTTGCCGTTTGCGACGGAGTTCATGGCGCATCCGCCGGAGAGCGCCAGGTTCGGGCAAGGCCGTCGTCGGTGAAGGGCGTTGAGCAAAGAGAAGAAGACTTCTTCGTACATGGCCTGGGCGGAACGCGCGAGGTCTTTATGGCGCTGCTCGAGCGGCTCGCCGGCGCGGCGTTCGGGGCCGAGCAGATCGATTAGCTTTTGGGTGTAAAGCGTTCCGACTTCGGGCGCGCAATCGTTCCAGCTGTAGGAAACGTTGTCGGTGTGATGCCGGAAATATTTCAGACCGAGCTTGAATGTTCCGTCGGGCTGGACGCGAACCAGCTCGCGCATCTGGTTGAGATACTTCGGTTCGCCGAGCGGCGCGAGTCCCATCACTTTGTATTCGTCGCCAAAACTCGGGAACCCGATGAACTGGGTAATGGCCGAATAAAAAATGCCTAACGAGTGGGGAAAATAAACGCGCCGGTCGATCTCGATCTGGTTCCCCTGCCCCATTCCCATAGCAGTGCTGGCGAAGTCACCGAACCCGTCGATCGAAATGCAGGCGGCCTCTTCAAACGGTGAAACGAGGAAGGCGGAAGCGAGGTGAGCGAGATGATGTTCGACCTGATGAACCTGAGCGCCTAACGAGACGTTGTAAACGCGTTCCAGTGCTTCGTGCACGGACGATGCCTTCCGAATGTTCTTCACCTTCTGGAACATCAGGCGCGGATCGGGCCGGTGTCGCAGGACAAACGCGAGTCGGCGCCAATTATTCACGCCCGGCTTTCGATTGACGGCGATGTGATCGACGTCTGGCAATGCGACGCCCGCTTCACGCAAACAATAATCGATCGCGTTCCTCGGGAGCCCCGCCCAGTGTTTGATCCGGCGAAAACGTTCTTCTTCCGCGGCCGCGACGAGCTTGCCGTCCTTAATCAGGCAGGCCGCGGAATCGCCGTGGTACGCGTTAAGGCCGAGTATGAGCATGGTATCAGAGGTCGGAGGTCGGCATCAGGTCTTCTTAATTCCTACTTCTTACTTCTTACTTTGCTACAAGTCCGCCCAACGCTTTTTGAGAGGCGGCAATTCCGAGCGGTATTTGAAAATCATCCGCGCCAGGGCGAAGGCGATGCCGATTCGGGGAAAAATCATGCCCGGTTGCGCGAACAGCCGGAAAACCCAGCCAAGGTGACTTCGTTCCGCCCACTCCGGAATCGCTTTCTCTTCACCCGACAAGAAGCCCAGCGCAGCGCCGATGCAATGAATGCTTGGGCGGTAGAGAAGATAATCGCGCAGATAATGCGCCAGCTTTTCCTGTCCGCCGCCGGCCATCGCGATAATGACATGTTTGGGTTTTTCTTCCTCGAGCCGTGTCAGGATTTCATAATCCTGCGAAGAAGACCGAGCGATGCCGGCAACAAAAGAAGATTTCTGATCAATCCGAACTCCGCGTTGCGCCAACCACGCCGCCGCTTTTTCTCGCGCGGTCGTCGAGTGAAAAATCCAAAAGGCGTTGGGTCCGCCCTGAATCACATCCTGTTTCAGCAGGTGCCGGAAATAGCTCAGGCCGGAAATGCGACTGATCTTTTTGCCGCCGGCGACTCGCCATAAGAAGACGAGCAAGCCGCTGTCGGCCAGGGCGAGATCGGCGCCTTGCATCGCGCGTCGATACTCGGCGTCGTAATTCAATTTGATGAGCGCGGGCGAAGCTGGAATAACGACATATCCGCCAGCCTGCACATGGAGCGTGACAGCTTCATCTACAGCGCCGGTGAAGAACGAAATGCCCAGGACATGCTCGGATGATTCGGTGGGCGAAGAAGAACTGGATTGGCCTGCCATTTATCGTTGGTCTGAACGCTACGCGGCGGCCGGGGGGAGCCGCTCGCCACATTTTAGAATCAGCCCAGGCAAAGCGAGCGCGCTCGCGGCGCGGGGAAGAAAGCGCCGGGGGTTCGAAAGAAGCCGGAAGAGCCAGCCGAGGTAAAGGCGATCGGCCCAGGTTGGAATCGAGACCTGATAGCCGGTGATGAAACCAAGCGCGGCGCCAATGCAGTGGATCGCGGGATAGCCGAGGTCAGAGGCCGGAGATGGGAGGTCGGGGGGAGGAAGAGATTTTTCGCGCAAATAAGAACCGAGTTTTTCCTGCACGCCGCCGCTTAAGGCAATGACGATGTGGCCCGGCTGGCGCGAGTGAACGCGCTCGAGTAACGCGGGATCTTCCACGATCTTGCCGTAGATCGGCGCGATGTAGCAATCGTCGGCTGTGGTGAGAAAACCGTGGCTTTGGAGCCAGAGTAATGTCTGGTCGCGCGCGTTTTCATTGGGCAGGACCCAGAGAACCGAGCGGTCGCCGCGGAACTCAGCGCGGCCTAACAACTCCTTGAGATAGGCAAGACCGGAAATGCGTGGAATGCGCTTCCCGCGAAGCAAGCGCCAGAGCAGCACCATGAAACCGCTGTCGGGCAGGACGAGCTCGGCGCGGGTCATCGCGTTGCGATAAATTTCGTCGCGTTGCAATCGGCGAAAGCAGGTGCCGGAGGGCGCAACGATGAGACCGCGATGCTCGAGCGCGCGATCGACGGCGGCGGCGACTCCACCGTCGAAGAAATCCAGACCGAGAATCTGCACGAGACAAAGTAGAAAGGAGAAAGTAGGAAGTAGAAAGTGGAAACGCCGCGAGGACAACGCGTTTGAAGGCTCGGGAAATTTCCGGAGGTCTCGTCGCGGCCGCGCTGACGCTGCTCGCGCTTTGGTTCGTGCTTTGCCGGCAGTTGAGCGGCGAGTGGTCGGTCAACGAGCAATACAGTTATGGCTGGTTCGTGCCGTTTTTCGCGGCGTTTCTTTTCTGGCTGAGATGGGACGATCGACCGCAGGTCGATCGCGAAGGTCAGAGGTCGGAGGACAGAGGTCGGACGCAGACAGAGGGGGAAAACGCCGAACGCCCAACGCCCAACGCCCAATACCGAATCAAAGGCAGGAAAGTCGCGATTGGGATCGCGATTGCGGCGCTGGTGATTTTGTTTCCGGTGCGGTTGTTCGAGGTGGCGAATCCGGATTGGCGGCCCATCGATTGGATTCACGCGGCGACCGTCGTCGCGTTGACGTTGCTGGTGGTTTGGGCGGCGGGCGGTTGGAGGTGGGTGCGGCACTTTGCGTTTCCGGTTTGTTTCATTCTCGTCGCGGTGCCGTGGATCAGCCCAATCGAAGAACCGATCGTGCAGGGTTTGATGCGAACGGTCGCGGCGCTGGCGACGGAAACGATCACGCTTTTCGGCGTGCCGGCGCAGCTCGAGGGAAACCTGATTCGAGTCAGCACTGGATTGGTGGGCGTGAACGAGGCGTGCAGCGGCGTGCGGTCGTTGCAGACGTCATTGATGATCGGGTTGCTCTTCGGCGAATTGAAGCGGCTTACGCTGGGGAAGCGTTGTGTGCTGATAATCGGCGCAGTTTTTCTTGCGTTGCTCGCCAATTTCGGGCGCGCCCTTTTTCTGATCTGGATCGCTGCGACGGAAAATGTTTCCGCGGTGGATCGATGGCACGACATCGCGGGATACGCCATCGTCGCCGTCGTGTTTCTTGGCTCGCTTGCGCTCGCGGCGGCGCTCGCGAAAGGCGGAAGGCAGAGGACAGAGGACGGAGGCCGGACGTCGGACTTCCGCGAACACCGAGCAGAGTCGCCTATTTACCGTCCTCCGTCCTCCGTCCTTCGTCCTCTATCTTTCATCCTTTCCCTCGCCTGGCTTCTTGCCGTCGAGATCGGCGTTGAGGGTTGGTATCGAATGCACGAGCGCGGGCTCGTCACCCGCGAGCGCTGGATGGCGCGCTGGCCGGAACACGCGAAGGATTTTCGCGATATTCACATTGATGAGACAACGAAGCGGATTCTGCGCTTCGACGAAGGGCGCGGCGCGACGTGGCGGATTCAGAAGACGGAGGACGGAGGACGGAAGGCGGAGGACAGAGATCGAAATTCGGATAATGATACGGCGCTGCTTTATTTTTTCCGGTGGCGGCCGGGCGGGAACAGCGCGCTCCTCGCAAATTTGCATCGGCCGGATGTGTGTTTGCCGGCAAGCGGCTGGGTTCAGATGGGCGATTACGGGATTCGCTCCTATCGGATCACGGAAAATTTCTCGCTGTCGTTCCGGCATTTTGTGTTCAGCCAAAATGCCACCGCCGGCCGGCAACGGTTCGCCCATGCCTTCTTTTGTTTGCGGGAAGATCGGGTGCGCAATGACAACGATGCCTCACTCGCACGCGAAGAATTCGCCCAGGAACCAAGCGAATGGTCGCGTCACGAACGGGTGAGCCTTGTCGCGCAAGGTCGGCGTCATCTCGGGCAGCAGGTGATGGAGTTCGTGTTGCTAACGACGAAGGAGGTGAGGCCCGAAGAGGCGGAAGCACAGTTCGTCGCGTTTCTACCTGAACTCGTCGAACGGAAATAGAAGACGGAATTCGGAATGCGAAACTGGGAATGTGGAATGAAGAGGCCGGAAAGGAGTTGCTGCGAACTCGTCGCGTTGCGCATTCTGGCCAAATGAAAAATGATCTGGAACTTCGAACCAAACGGTTTGCACTAGACGTCATTAGCTTCGTGACCTCCGTGAAACCCTCGCGCCCGGCGGACATCCTCGGTCGGCAATTACTCAAAAGCGGCACATCAATTGGCGCGAATTACCGCGAAGCAGTGCGTGCGGAATCTCGAAATGACTTCATTCACAAACTCGGTATATGCGAAAAGGAAGCCGCTGAAACCGAGTATTGGATCGAACTTTTTGCCGAAAGCCGCCTTGCTCGGACCGAGACATGCGGAACCCTTCTGAAAGAGTGCAGAGAACTAATCGCAATTGTCGTTGCTAGCAGTCGAACAGCAAAATCGCGCCTTTAATTTCCATCCGCTGTTCCCAACCCTTTTTCAATTTCGCATTCCGCATTCCCCATTTCGCCTTTGAAACTTCCCATGCCTTCCGACGTCATGCTCACCGACGCCGAAATCGAGGCGCTCGATCGAAGGCGCCGGCAGCTTGTCATTGTCGCGATCGTTTTCGTCGCGCTGGTCCTCGCCGCCATCTTTGGCGGGAAACCGGTGGCGCATGCGGTGAAGGCGTGGCAGGCGCGACGCCATGCGCGCGACGCATTCGCGCTCATGGAAAAAGAACAGTGGAACGATGCCCGCAAGGAAGCGACGGCGGCTTATCAGCTTTGGCCTAACGAACCGGAGGCGATCAGGGCCGTGGCCCGTTTTCTTTCCCGAACCCGCCAGGCCCAGGCGCTCGAGTTCTGGGACAAACTGGAAAAAGAGAAACGCCTGACGCGCGACGACGTGGTCGATGAAGCTTCGATCGCGCTCGTCGCCGGCGACGATACCCGCGCGAAACGCGCGATCGCCGCGTTGCTCGGCGGAAAATTTGGCGCGCTGAAACCAGTCGATCATTTGCTCGAAGCCCAATTGGCGGTTCGCCAGGGGGCTCCGATCGAAGCGCATGATGCGCTCCAGAAAATCTTCGACGATGCGGCCGCAACGAACCGCGAAAAATTGCAGGCGGCGCTGTTGCAGATCGCGATCTCCGGCGGGACCGAGGCGTGGCGCGATGAAGCGTGGACGCGCCTGCGAAAAATCGCGGACGAAAAAGACGCGGCCGGCCTGGACGCGCTCACCGTTCTCGCGCAGACGCTCATCACTCAGGAAAAAGTTCCGGAGAGTTTTCCGATCAACGCGAACGACCTCGCGGACAAAATCGAGGCTCATCCCCTCGCCCGCGTGCAACAAAAACTGCTCGCGATCGATCTGCGGATTCGCGAACAAAAAGATAAGCGCGACGAACTGATCGGGCAGGCGGTCGAGCGCTGGAAAAACGGCGAGCCGGAGGAAATGGCGGCGCTGGCCACCTGGTTGAACGGCAAGAACGAATATCAACGCGTGCTCGACGCGATTCCGCGCGAGAAAGCGGTCCTGTCGCGCGATCTCTTTCTCCAATACCTCGACGCGCTCGGCGGCCTCGGGCGTTGGAAAGAGATTCGCGATCTGCTCGATCGCGATACCTTCCCGCTCGATCAGGTCGTGCAAAAAATGTATCTCGCGAGATGCAACGCCCAGCTCGGCGAGAAAGCCGCCTCGGAAAACAACTGGCAGCGCGCCTTTGAAGCGGCCCGGGGCGATCCGACGAAATTGTTGATGCTAGCGAGCTACGCGGAGAAAAACGGCGCGGTCGAAATCGCCGGCGCCGCCTACGACGAAGCGGTAGCGGAAGCACCGAAGTTGCGCGCCGCGCATCAGGGCCGGTTGCGCCTGGCCCAGGCCACGAATGAGACGAAGAAAATCCACGACGTCCTGGCGGAGATGCTGACAACCTGGCCTAACGACCCGGCGGTGCAGAACGACGAAGGGTATACGCGCCTGCTCCAGGTGGAACAGGCGGAAGTAAAAAGTAAAAAGGAAGAAGTAGAGAGTATTGAGCAGCTGGCGACGAAGCTGGTGGAACGGGAGCCGTCGAGTTTGCCGCACAGAACTTTGCTGGCCTTGGCGCGGCTGAAGTTGGGAAAATTCAGCGACGCAATGGACGCGTACTCGAACATCAAGGCATCGCGCGGCGCGCTCACGGCATCCGCGCTCGCGGTGCACGCCGCGGTCCTGGCCGCGAACGGCCACGCGGAGGACGCGGCCGCCGAGGTTCGCGACCTGGATCCGAAACGACTGCTGCCGGAGGAAGCAGGGCTGATCGAAGCGATCAGCCGAAAGTAAAAAGGCTAAAGTAGAATGGAGCCGGCGGCCAAAGCCGCGGAGGACAATGGAGCGAGCGGGGCGAGCGACATAGACGGCAAAGCCGCGAGGGTAGCGGCCGTAACGCAGCCGAAAGGCGAGGCCGGGCTTTCAAAGCGAGCCGGGAGCCGAGCGAATCAAAGGGCGGAATGCGGAATTGGGAATGGGGAGTGGCGAACACGGAAGCGGAGGACTGGGGTCAGAGGATAGATGACCCGGAGGAAACTTCGCTACCTTCGTTTTCTTCTGTTCGCCTTTCCCGAATAAACACAGAAGGCAGCGAAGGAAGCAAAGGCCGATGCAAAAATGAGAGGCCGGAGATCGCACGGCTGATCGAAAGTAGAAAGTAGAAGAGCGGAGAACGGAAGTCGGAGGTCGGAGGTCGGAGATCAGGACAAATAACCATAATTGCCTGCATTTTTCGCGTTGACTTCCCACGGCCAGATTCGTTTCAATCGCGGCCATGCCGCGTCGCATTTGGCGTCCCCTGCGTTCGTTTCTCATTCTCATTTGCGTAGGCGGCGCTGTCGTCGCCGCGGATAATATCTGGCTGAGCGATCTGCGTTTCGATTTCGGCGCCGCCGACTGGTGGTCGAACGTTTCTTCATCCGAAACGCCCAGCGCCGATATCGCCGTCGCGCCTGAGCCGGCGAACCATCAGGCTCCGGAGCTTTCGATGGGCCGATTGCTGAACGGGTCTCTCTTTTCTCCGACAAGCTTGTGGCGGCTTGAAGATTCTCCCCGCCATTCCTCGTCCCTCGCCTGGATAACCGCCAGTTCCAGCACCGCGATCGCCACAAGTCCGCAGAGTTCTTCAACACCTTTCGTTTCATTGAGCATTTCTGACTCGCGGTCATCCGCTGGCGCCGTTGTTCCTGACGGCGGCCCTCCCCCGCCTCCCGGTTACTGGATCTCGAATGCTTCCGGAAATTGGAGCAACCCCAGTAATTGGCAGGGCGGTGTTATTGCCAACGGCTCCACGGCCCAGGCGCACTTTGATACTCTCGACATCACCACCACCGTCACGGTCACACTCGACAGTTCGCGCATTATCGGCGAGCTCGATGTTGGCGATACCAACGGGACCCATCGCTACGACATTGCGCCTGGCTCCGGCGGCGAAAGGCTCATCTTCGATAGCAACACCAGCACTTCGATCCTCCACCAAAGTTCTACCAGCGCGGGTGACACCATCTCGGTCCCCCTGTTCCTCAACAACGATCTGCAGATCAGCAACGCTTCCACCACAAATCCGTTGCAGATCAGCGGCGGTATTACCGGTAACCGCCCGACCTCCACGCCTTGGCAAATCACCTTCCTCGGCACGGTATTCGTCAGCGGCGACATCACTCCAGGCAGCGGCAGCGATCTCGCCCTTAATATCGGCGGCAACGTCATTCTGTCCGGAACCAACACCTATGGTGGAACAACGTTTGTGACCGGGAGCCTTTTCGTGAAGGGAGATAACTCTGGCGCCACCGGCCCAGTTCAGGTTGCCGGCGGCGGCAGCCTCCTGAGCGGCAAAGGCACCGTCGGTGGGATCGTAACTATTTTCGGCGGCACCATCACCGGTGGCGACACCACTACTGTCGGCAAGTTAACGTTGACCCAAAGCCTAACCATCATGGCAAGCGAAGGCGGCGGCGGCACCTACCTCGCAAATTTGGACGGCGCCACCAGCGACTTGCTCGCCATCACCGGCACCCTGAACATTGGCAATGGGACCACCCTCGACATCCACGGAACCGCCGATGGAACGACGACGTACATTCTGGCCACGTTTGCCGGCGGTGGCCTCTCGGGGATGTTCGACTTTGTCACAGGTCTGCCCACCGACTACACGCTGGTTTATACTTCCAGCGACATCGAGCTGGTCCCGACCGCGATCCCCGAGCCGTCGACCTGGATCGGCGCCGCACTCGCCCTCGGCGGGATCGTTTTCGCCAGGCGAAAACGAAAACGCTGAAATTAGGAGGCGGGCGCGTTTCCGGTTTTGTAGGGCAACCGCTCCGGTTGCCACCCTCGGATCGCCGGCAAGCGATGCGCTTGCCCTACAATTCTGGCGCAGCGTCGAGTCCTTGGGCCACGCGCATCTGACTTCAGCGTTTCAGCGTTTCAGCGTTTCAGCATTTGCCCGACATCTTACGCGTGAATAATTTTTGTCGATAATTCTGGAAATTTACGTTGACACGTTTTGCGAAAATCGGTGTGATCTCCAGAACTTCTTCACTTGCGCTTACCTGCGCCATGAAAACAAGGGGTCCATTTGCCGCCGCTCTCTTCCTCCTCGCAGCTACAACCGCGATAGCCGCGCCGAAGCCCGTCCCAACTCCTTCGGCCACGCCAAATCCCTCGCCGTCACCCGGCGTAAACCCATCACCGTCCGTTACGGCGTCTCCCTCCGCCACGGCGAATTCCTCACCGACGGCCACGCCGCGGACTGGCCAGACAAAAAAGTTGCCGGCGCCGTTGATTGATCCCGACGGCACTTGGATCCTCAATGCCAATGGTAACTGGAGCAACACTGCAAACTGGGCCGCCGGAATTATCGCCGACGGCGGTGGCTTCGCGAATTTCAGCACCATCGATATTACGACAAACGTTAACGTCACAATCGACAACAACACTTCGCGCACCGTCCGCCGAATTGATATTGGGGACACGAACGCTACGCACAGCTACAAGATTCAGAGCAGCGGGAGCACGACCTTGATCTTTGATAACACAGCGAATAACGCGAATGCTCAACTTAACCAGAGCTCTGGGAGCGCTGGCGATTCCATCACGGCGCCTATTGTTCTTAATAGCTCGCTCGATATCACGAACGCCGTAGCGGCGACGCTGCTCCTTTCCACAGGTGGCATTACCTCTGGCACGATGGGAACGAAAACTATCACCGGGTCGACCGGCCCGGTCACGATCAGCGGCGTTATTGGAGACGGCAACGGCGTGGTAGGAATAACTCAGAATGGGCCCGGCACCTTGACCCTGAGCGGAAATAATACGTTCACCGGTGGACTAACGATCAGAGGAGGTACGGTCAGCGCGACCACCAACGCAAACGCGCTGGGCGGAACCGGGTCGGGAATAGTGACCTTGGGCGACACCAGCGGAAGCGCCAGCGCAACACTTCTGGGTAGCCAGTTCACCTTCCCTAACCCGATAACTGTTGCCTCGGGAAGCTCCGGCACTCTCACCATCGGCAACTCCGGAAACAGCTCCGCCACGTTCAGCGGCCCTGTCACGCTCAACAACAACCTCACTCTCACTGCCAGCGGGTCGGGTTCGGTCAAGCTTAGCGGCGGCGTCACCGGGACCGGCAATATCATTCTGAACCATACCGGGATCGGTAACAGCACCTTCCTCGATACCACGCTGGTCAACAATACAGGGACGATTACTAACTCGGGCACCGGAACGGGGACGGCGACGATCAATAGCAAATTGGGCGCAAGCGTTACGCAGGTAGCTCAAGAGAGTCCGACGTCGGTCTTAATACTCAGCATGACGACGAATAATGCCTTCGCCGGGAGCGTCGCGGTTAATGCGGGCACTTTAAAACTCGGGAGCGCGTCAGCATTGAACTCGGCAAACGTAGTTTCAGTCGCGGCAGGTGCCACGTTCGATATTAATGCCCAAAACCAGACGATTGCCGGCCTCAACGGTGGGACGGGCACGGTGACGAATAGTGGTGGCACTCATACCCTTACTTTGGGCGGCAGTGGCAACTATACGTTTGGAGGCGTTATTACCGCCACCAACACCCTCGACATGATTATTGTGAAGTCAGGTAGCGGGACGCAGACTCTCACCGGAGCCAGCACCTACTCCAACACAACGACGGTCAATGGAGGTTTCCTTTTTGCGAACAACACGACGGGCTCCGGAACGGGAACGGGCGCCGTCACGGTGAATAATAGTGGAACGACGTTGGGCGGAAACGGGACGATTACCGGAAGCGTTTCGGTGACATCTGGGGCCAATCTTTCCCCAGGTGCGACAGGCGTCGGAAGCACGGCAAGGTTAAACACCGGTGCGCTGACGCTGAGCTCCGGCTCTTTCTTCAATGTCGATCTAAACAATGCGACCGCCGGGACAGGCTACGACCAGGTTAGCGTGACGGGCTTACTTAGCATCACCAGCAGCAACCTGAACATCAATCCCGGCGCAGGGCTAAGTATCGGGAATACTTTGTTTATCGCGTTGAATAACGGCACGGATGCGATCACCGGAACGTTCGCGGGGCTCGCGCAAGGTGCGACGGTCACGTCGGGAGCATATAGTTTTACGATCGACTACTTTGCTAATGGCGACTTGGGAACCGTTGGCAACGACATCGCGCTCACTGTCACGGCTGCGCCTATCCCCGAGCCCGGCACGTGGATCGGCGCCGCGCTCGCGCTCGGCGCGATCGGATTCGCCCAGCGCCGCCGCCTGCGCGGTTACTGGTCATCGGTTATCGGCTAGAGTCGTTAGGCCGCTCGGCTCCTCTCCGTTCCGCTCTCCTCGTCATTGGGCGTTCGGCGTTGGACGTTCGGCGTTTTCCCCGCTCCTCCTGACCTCTGACTTCCGACTTCTGACTTCTGACTTCGAATCCCCTCCGCTTCAACGATGCAACTTTGTAACGCTTCAACGCCAGAACTCCATCCTCCATTCTCGCTGTCGCGCCCCTGTCACGCCGTAGTCCCGCGACTGCGGGACGAAGGCGGGTCCCCCCGGTTCAACGATGTAACTTTGGTAACGATTCAACGCCAAGAACTCGGGCGTGGCGCCCGAGTTCTTACGTGTGAATAACTTTTCGCCGATAATTCTGGAAATTTCGTTGACAGAATTTCTGGAAACCGCTCTGATGCGCACCTCCGAATTCCACCTGGCATGACCCGTTTCATTCGCTCCTCTCTCCTGGTTTTGTCGGTCCTGTCCATACTCGCCGCAGCGCCCAGCACGCACGCCGGCATGTGGAACGACGAAAAGTACGCTTTCGATCTCCGTTCCTACGATTCTCCCGACTTCTTAATTGAAAGCCCGGCCGTTGCTGCGCATCCGTTACGGCTTAATTCTTCCTTCTTACTTTTCCGCCTGCCCGGTTCGCGTCTAACGTACGCTCGCGCTCAATCCGTTTACGACCGCGACGGCGACCGTACCGAATCCGTTTACCGCTACGCGAACGACGTGGGCACGCTGGCAAATCCGTTCAATGTGATGTTGTTCAACAACGTCGCCACGTTTGGCGTGGCTTCTGGGCCGAAGAGTGCGACTACGTATGGCCTTACGCAGACGCTAAGCACCAAGACCTTCGATGGAGGCCCGGCTGGCACTGGCACATCTTGGAACACGGACGCGAATTGGGTTGGCGATTTGAAGCCCGGTTCTGGCGATCAGGCCCTACTGGACAACAGCGTGCTAGCTACGTTGCCGGCAACAATGACGTTGGATGCCGCTTTCACAATTCAGTCGCTAGTGCTGAATTCCGCGAATTCTGTAATCATAAACTCCAATGCTAGCGGGACAAATTCGAGGACCCTAACTCTAAACGGAGATGGGAGCGCCACCCCAGTCTTGATGAATGTCACCGGAGGAGGTTCATTAAACTTGGTTTCGTCTAGTGGCACTACTGGTTCGATGCCAGTAACGCTGGGAGCCAGTGGTCAATTCAATGTCGATTCAGGCTCCACGCTTACGATTGGAGGGACAGTTTCGGGAACTTTAAGAAGCATCGAAAAGACCGGAACCGGAACGTTGATTCTGAACGGTACGAACACGTTTTCCGGCGGGTTCACTTTAACAAACGGCACATTTCAACTTGGAGCTAGCGGTGCCGCCGGAACCGGAACTCTGACGCTCGCCGGTGGAACGATTACCTCTTCGTCGGGTACTACGCGGACCCCGACGAATGTTTTCAGCATCACGGGTGATACGACGTTCGGCTCAACTGGCGCCGGTACAATCACGTTTAGCGGCGGCGGAACGACTACTGGCCCGAGGCTTCTTACGTTCAATACCACCACGACAATTTTCAGCACAAACCCCCTGACGCTAGGTGGCGATCTAACCACCCAAGGCACTGGCGGTGCGACCTTCAGCGGCGGAATAGCTCTTGGCGGGGCAAATCGAATCATCACAGGCGGCATGACGGGTAATCTGACAATTAGCGGAGGAATTACCGGCACCGGGAATGTCACTCTCGATGCCAACTCGGCGGCTGCGGTTACAGTTTCAACGAACCCGGTCAACAACGTCGGCACGGTTAGCAACTCCGGGACGGCTGGCGGCACGACGACAATCAGTGGCGGTATTGGCGCAAATGTGACGGGAATCAATCAGACTAGTTCTACATCCGCTCTTACGATTAGTGGTGGTATTACACTTGGAAATAATTTGATAGTCGCGTCGAGCGGAACGGCGCTGACGACTATTTCCGGCGGCGTAACCGGCGCTTTCAATCTCACGCTTAACGCCAATACCAGCGGCAATTTTACTCTCTCGGGCACCACCATTAATAACGGCGGAACAGTTACGAATTCCGGCAGCGCCAACGGAACAATAACCATTAGCGCCGTGATCGGTTCCAGTGTCACCGGCGTGACGGAGAACAGCGCGAACTCGACGGTTCTCCTTTCTGGTCAGAATACCTATTCAGGTGCGACGAACTTGACGTTGGGCAACATCACGTTGGGCCGATCATCTACGATCACCGCTGGATCACTTGTTAACGGTCCAGTTGGCACGGGAATTTTTCACATCGGCTCGGGAAGCAGTGCGACCATTCTTTCTACGGATGCGGGCAGCGGGACAACGCGCACGGTCCAGAACACCATTAGCCTGGATGGCGACGTAACGTTCGCACCTGGAAGCGGGCAAACGACCGGCCGGATCGCGCTGGACGTATTTACTGGCCTAAACACAGCGAATACCTTTTCGTTGACCCGCACGAACCAATTAACCGTCAGCACCGGTGAGACGGTCGACTTGATCGGCGCAATTACCGGTGGATTCGGTATTACAAAGCTGGGCCCGGGCACGTTGAATCTTGGCAATGGATCAGCCACGGACGCCAACGCCAATACTTACACCGGACTAACGACGGTGAGCGGAGGATTGGTCAATCTCCGAAAGGCGTCAGGGACTGATGCCATCGCCGGCGATCTGCTGATCGATACGACTGGCACAGTGGCGTTAGGAAACAGTAACGTAATCAAAGACACGTCGTCGCTGACCGTTAACGGAGGAGGCATTTTCGACCTGAGCGGGAAAAACGAGGCGATCGATGCCTTAAATGGCAATGGGACCATTACGAACAATTCCACGCTGGCTGCGACCGCCAGCACGCTTACAACTGGCTCGAACAACGGCGGTGGAACCTTCTCTGGTGTGATCCAAAATGGCACCGCCACAAAGACCGTCGCATTAACAAAGACTGGTTCGGGCATCTTGATTCTTTCCGGTGCCAATACTTATACCGGCGACACGACAATCGCCGGCGGAGAACTTTTCCTGACGGCCAGCGGGTCGCTGGCGGCGACAAGCACGATTCGCCTTGGTGATACGGCGGCTAACAGCCCAAGCGCGATGTTTACCTTTGGTTCGACCGGCGGCGGTGTCTCGCTGGCGAACCCGTTGATCGTTCAGGCTTCAGCAAGCGGCACGGAAGGGACCCGCACAATCCTTGGCCTGGCGACAAACGGCGCCAGTAATGTCTACTCCGGCGTTGTCACGATGAATACCGATCTCGTGGTCCAATCGGCCGCAGTCGGGGGCACGGTGGCTAACGGGGTCGGCAACCTGATCTTTAATGGGGGTTCGATCGACGTGCGAGACAACACGTTTGAGATGAACTCGAACCTCCGCGGCAACAACGCCGACACCTATTCCATCCAGGGCAATGTGACCGTGAATGAAGTCCTGAGCAGCTCGCTCGCGACCGGAGGAACTCTGGTGAAGGATGGATCCGGTTCGCTCATCCTTCAGGGGACAAGCAACACCTACACCGGCACCGACCCGGGCAATCTCAATCCGAACGGAACCCAGATCCGCGGCGGTATCCTTGGCATTTTCGGGGACGGCAGCCTTGGTCTCGCGCCGACGAACGCGACCAATAATATCTTCTTCACCAGCAGCGCCTATAACACGAACGTCGATTCCATCGCACCGACGCTTCGAGCGAATGCAGCGGGGATCACGCTCGCGGCGACCAGGAATATCAATATCGCCAGCGGTGTGACTGGCCAGTTCAATAGCAACGGCACCACGTTCACCATTGCCGGTAATATTAATGGCGCGGGAAACCTGACTAAGATCGGGCCGGGCACGCTGGCCTTGACCGGCGCGAATACTTACACCGGCACGACCACGATTAACGCAGGAACGTTGGACGCCGCGACGGCTAATGCGCTTGGATCGACCTCGAACGTCACCGTGAACAGCGGCGGCACATTGTTATTCAGCAACAACGGGACGATTGATCGCATCAATAACAGCGCCAGCATTAGTTTGAACGGTCAAGGCTCGGCGACGGCGTCTATCAACACCGCCGGCCTGAGCGAATACACAGTCGGATCGGTCTTACCGGGAATGGGCGCGCTGACGTTGCAGTCCAGCTCGATCATCGATCTTTCGAACGGCGCCAGCATCATCGCCTTTGCGAACAGCGCGCTGCAAAGTTGGACGGTGGGCGCGACTCTGAGCATTTACAACTGGAGCGGCAACGTCCTTACCGGCAACGGCACCGATCAACTCTATTTCGGCACGGACGCCACTGGCCTGACGGTTGCGCAATTGAGCCAAATCAGTTTCTATTCCGATTCCGGCTCGACCTTCCTCGGCGTCGGCTCGTGGGGAACTGACCTCGATGGTGAAGTGGTTCCCCTCGCCCCGGTTCCTGAACCGAGCACGTGGATTGGTGCCGCCCTGGCGCTAGGCGCGATCGGGTTCACGCAGCTCCGAAAGCGTTCGCGAGCAGACTCCAACGCTTCCTGAAGCGGCTACGGATTATCGGTTAGTGGTTAGAGGTTATCCGCCACGGCGGATTCGTCCTTCGGCGAATTCGTTACTGCTTATTCGGTCTGGCCTTCGGCCTCTGGATCTCGCAACTTCGCTCTCTTTGCTATCTTGATTCACTCAGCTCTCGCTTCGCTCGCCGCTACCCTCGCGGCTGTACCGTCTATGTCGCTCGTCCCGCTCGCTCCATTCTGTTGAGATCCTCCTGAATTAAAAACAGAAGGAAACGAAGGTAGCGAAGGGTTGGCCTACCAGGGAGAGGTCAACGAACTTCGATGGTAGATAAAGAGGAAGAACAGAGGTCGTCCCTCCAATCACTCGGCGCTGACCGGTGGCAGCTGCAAATCGAGCATGTGTAATTTCCAGCCGACGCCGTTAAACCGGAAACGCAATTTGATTCCTTCGTGCTCCACCGCGAAATCGCGCGGGCTGGTAAAGAAGGCGTGGCGAAATTTCGACCAATCGATCTCACGCGGCTGCGCGCCTTCGATCCCGGGCAGCGAGGAGATTGAACTGGCGTTCTTGAGCGGCGCGGGATCGGAGATGATCGCCGCCAGGCCCTCGGGCGTGATGTACGAATCGATGAGCTGATCGAGGGGATCGGCGTTCGCGGCCAGGAACTGCGCGAGGCGGTCCTTCTTCTTTTTCTTCAGCACCCCGAGGAAATGATCGCGAATCTGCTGCTTGAGCGACCCGCGGACGGCGTTGAAATCGACGCGGTCCGAGAGCGCGTTCATGTCGTGCGCGCGGAGCGCCTCACTAAAGCGCCAGACGGAATAGTAAGGCGACACCAGATACAGGAGAGCCGCCGCCACCAGAACAGCGATGATTGTTCCCCGGTAACGCGGGCGGCGGATCGGAGGCGAAAGATCTGGCATGCACGAATATCGGCGATTGAGAATTGTAGGGCAACCCTGGAGGGACGGGCGCTGTCCCGTCCTTTGGTGGACGACACGGAGGTCGTCCCTCCACGACAGGGAACCGGCGGTCATCCGCCTTCGCAGGGTTACGGCGCGACAGGTAGGCCGCCGCTACATGGAAACAAAAAAAACGCGGCGAGTTTTCCCGCCGCGTTTTCTCGTGAATCCATCGGATCAGTGATTCTTGTTCAGGTGCTTCGCCTTCGCGTTAGCCGACACGGTCTTGCCGTGGATGTTGTTGCCAGAACCCTTGAGGTGATTCACGCGCTGGCTGCGACCGAATGCGGAATTCCCCGGATAACTTGTCCAGGTATGGTGCCTGGCGGTTTTTGCTTTCTTCGTCCGTGGGACGTCCTCATCCTGGTCGTCGGCGTCCTCCGCTCTCGAGCGAGCGTTCTCGGCCGTGGTCCGCCCGAAAGACGAATTGCCCGGGCCGGTGCTGAGATCGGTGCGCTGGCTCATGCCGAACGATGAGTTACCACGACCATTTCCATTTCCGGCGGCCAAGGCCGAAGAAGCCAGCCCGAGGCAACTGACAATCGCCAGACCCAAAGATTGTCTTAGATTCAGTTTCATAAGTTTAGCCTTCCCTTTGTGTTATGAGCTAACAGCATCGCTCATTGCCCTTTGGAGTCGCCCGAATGTGCGCTCCGCTGTTTGTTAATAGACGAATTCTGCGACGTTGATATTCAACGCGAAGTCGTCGCGGGGGGCGTCTGGACCATTTTGCGGTGGATTCAGCATACCGTTGACCTACAATGGACCAGAGAGATGCAAATCCTGATCAAGTTTCTAAATAAGGAAACCGAGACGCGAGCGCTGGAAAAACTCATTCCGCAGTTCTCCGGCAAGAGTTGGGAAACCGGTGAGATGGCGGTGCCATCGCCAGCTCTGGGACTCCTGGCCGAAGAAGGAATCGCATTCACAGTCATCGGTCCAGCCCCCTATGAACTCGTTACGGCGCTACGAAATCCTGGTTCCGTTGTTGTTTAACGACGGGACGCCGGTTCCTTCGTCGCTCTTGACTGAGACTTTCTTCGAATTACGAAAGCAGTTCGGCGCGGCTTCGTGGGAGACGCAAATCGTGCGAGGCACATGAGAACAAAGCGGCGCTCGTTATCACGATAATCTCACACGTTTCTTTGTGGATGTTCCGGATGAACCGCGCCATCGCGACTTTTTCGTGACGTTCAAGGGGCGCCTGAAAACGCGTTTTCAGCAGCTCGATGTATGGATTACGTCGCATCCAATCGACGTGATCTAATCATCGAGCGGTTTACCGCGCCGCCGTCGTCGTGGATGTCCGCTGCAGAAGCGCGTCGTACTTCGCGGAGAGATCGTTTACCTTCGTGAGGTAAACCTGGCGGTCCGGTTTCGGGGCGTCGAGAATGCCGCGCAAGATTCGGGTAGCGGCGAAGAAATCTTCGAGCGAAGTCGCCAGCACAGCCTTCTGAACTTCCGCGGGATGCTCGGTGCAGTATTGGGTGAACACCGCATAAGTGGCGGAAAGGTTTGCGAACCGCGTCCGGTAACGCGCCGTCTCGATCATCGCGGCATCGACGTGGTTCGGCAGAAGATCGGCGACCAGTCTCGCGGCAAGAAGAAAACTGCGCAGGTGCCAGTCGTAATTTTTCCCGTGTTCTTTCTCGATCTGCGCGAGGTAACGCCGCTCGATGTCTTCCTGCACGACGCCCAATTCGCGACGCAACCCCAGCTCATTGCCGAAAAACTGTTCGAACATCGGCAACATTTGCGCGTGCAATTCGTGGCCGTGTTTCGCCGCATCGGTCTTGTATTTTTTCTGCGCGTAATATTCGGACGCGTCCTTAAGCACCGGCGCAAGCGCGGCGGTCGTTTTCGCAAGCTTCATCGCCCCGTCGTCCACGGCCGGCAAGGGCGGCCACATTCCGGGCCCGGTCGCGCCGGCATTCGCGATGTCCTGGGCGGCCGCGGCGATGTCGGCCAGGCCGTCGACGGTTTTCTCTTTCCCGGTCGGGCCGGTCTTAACGTCCACACACGCTGCGTAACGATCGTACGATTTTTGGACGACGCGCGCGGCGGCGAGGGCCTTGTGGTAGATCGCGGTTTTGTCGACGAGCAATTTGAATTTGTCGTCCGGCAATTCGGCAATCGATTGAGCGCGGCCGGCTGCGGAGGCCGCAAGGAGGAGGGCAGCCACGACGAAGCGAGGCAGCGTTTTCATGGAATTCGAGGATGAACAAAAGCGGGCGCGAAGTCACGCCAATTCTTTTCTGGAGGGACAGGCGCTGCCGCGCCTGCATCGCTGGGCGAAGCATTGCGGGCATGGTCCCGTCCCAAATTATTGGGACGACACGGCGGTCGTCCCTCCAGTTCACTTCAGAACCGGAGGTGTTTCACGGTCTGGCCGTGGTTAATGAGTTCGCTGAGCGAATCAATCCCGATCCGCAGATGAACATCCATGAATCTCGACGTGACGATGTCGTCGCTTACCGCGGTCTTGACGCCTTCGGGGACCATCGGTTGATCGGAAACAAGCAGCAGCGCGCCGGTCGGGATTTCATTATGAAAGCCAGTGATGAAGATGGTGGCGGTTTCCATGTCGATGCCCATGCAACGGATGCGGGCGAGATATTTCTTGAACGCATCGTCATGCTCCCAGACGCGGCGGTTGGTCGTATAGACGGTGCCGGTCCAGTAATCGAGGTCGTGATTGCGGATCGTGGTCGAGATCGCTTTTTGCAAGGAGAACGCGGGAAGTGCCGGGACCTCGGGCGGGAAGTAGTCGGTGGAAGTCCCTTCCCCGCGAATGGCGGCGATGGGGAGGATAAGGTCGCCGAGTTTGTTCTTTCGCTTTAAGCCGCCGCATTTGCCGAGGAAGAGCACGGCTTTGGGACGGACGGCGCTGAGCAAGTCCATCACGGTAGCGGCGCTGGCGCTCCCCATGCCGAAGTTAAGGATGGTGATGCCGTTAGCGGTGGCATTGGCCATGGGCCGATCGCGCCCGCGCACTTCGACGCCGTGCCATTCCGCGAAGAGGTTTATGTACTGGGTGAAGTTGACCAGCAAAACATACTTCGAAAAATCTTTCGTGGGCGTGCCGGTATAGCGGGGCAACCAATTGGCAACAATATCGGACTTAGCTTTCATGGGTGTCTAATGCACGACAGTTTTCTGGCACTCGGTCGCACAGCAGTTGTCGCCACCAACGATACATGGCGGAAAAAATCCCAAATCCCAAGTTCCAAATCCCAGGCAATCCTCAATTTTCAAATCCCAACCACGCTGAGGCCAATGCAGTCGTTCGTTATCGGTTTTTGGCTTTGGAATTTTCTCCTTTGGGATTTCCTTGGAGCTTGGGGTTTGGGATTTGGAACTTTCTAATTTCTAATTAGAATCCCTCCCTTATGCCGTACAAGAATCTCACCCCGCCCGCGGGCGACAAAATTACCAGGACGCAAAAGCTCAACGTGCCGGACCGCCCGGTCATTCCTTTTATCCGAGGCGACGGCACCGGGCCCGATATCTGGGCGGCGAGCGAGCGGGTTCTCGACGCCGCGGTCGAGAAAGCGTACGGCGGAAAGAAGAAGATCGTCTGGTTCGAAGTTTTCGCGGGTCAGGCGGCGAAGGACAAGTTCGACGAATGGCTGCCGGACGATACGGTCGAAGCGTTTCGCGAATATCTGGTCGGAATCAAAGGACCGCTCACCACACCGGTCGGCGGCGGCATCACGTCGCTCAACGTCGCACTGCGGCAATTACTCGACCTCTTCGTTTGTCTGCGGCCCATCCAATATTTCGAAGGTGTCCCCTCGCCCGTGAAACATCCGGAGAAAGTGAAGATGGTGATCTTTCGCGAGAACACGGAAGACATTTATGCCGGGATCGAATACAAGGCCGGCACGCCCGAGGCGGCGAAAGTGCTTGGATTTCTCGAGCAGGAATTCCCGAAGGCGTTCGAGAAAATCCGGTTCGGCACGAAGCAGAAAGCGGGTGACTTTTGGAAAGCTGTCGGCGCGCCGGAGAAGGATGACGTGATGGTCGGCGTGGGCATCAAACCGGTCAGTCGCTCGGGCAGCATCCGGTTGATCCATAGCGCGATCAGTTACGCGATCCAGAACCAGAGCAAAAGCGTGACCCTTGTGCACAAGGGCAACATCATGAAATTTACCGAGGGCGCGTTTCGCGATTGGGGTTACGAGATCGCGAAAGCGTATTTCGGCGCGGAAGAAATCGACGGCGGTCCGTGGTGCAAAATTCCGATGGGCAAACCTGGCGCCGGAATTGTGATCAAGGACGCGATTGCGGATATCACGCTCCAGCAGGTGCTGACGCGTCCGGAAGATTTCGATGTCATCGCGACGTTGAACCTGAACGGCGATTATCTCAGTGACGCGCTCGCCGCTCAGGTGGGCGGGATTGGCATCGCGCCGGGCGGCAACATTAACTACATCAGCGGCCACGCCGTTTTCGAAGCCACCCACGGTACCGCGCCGAAATACGCGAACCTCGACAAGGTGAATCCCGGCTCGGTGATTCTTTCGGGCGAAATGATGTTCCGTTACATGGGATGGAACGACGCCGCGGACTTGATTCTGAAGGGACTCAACGGCGCCATCGCCAGCAAACGCGTGACCTACGATTTCGCGCGGCTCATGGATGGGGCGACCGAGATCAAGTGCAGCGAGTTTGGGGATAACGTCATTCAGCACATGTAGATTAGCGGCGGTCTACCTGTCGCGCCGTAGCGTCGCGAAGGCGGATGACGCCGAGAATTCCATGGGTCGGCATTCACAGAGTGCCGCTACCGCCGCCGAGGGTTTCCTCGTGCTGGGATGTACAGTTTAATGCCGGATGTCTGCCGGTTTCTATAGAAAACGCTTTGGCGTTTGACAACCGCCGGAATTTCCGCCAAACCCTTTACTCCGCGACTCAATCGCGGCTCGGCCGCCTCCGGATGGAAGCGAATACCGGCCGCGACGGAAACTGCAGTCATTAGTTAAATTCATTATGAAAAAATTATCTCTCAAATCCCTCATCGCCGTCGCCGCCCTCGCGGCATCAGGCGTGGCGTTCGCCCAAAATGCGAACTTTACCGCTTCGCGGACGTTTGAATTCGATCCCGATAAAACCGGTGGCGCCGTCGCCAACTGGTCAAACGGCATCGGACTTCAGGACGGCAATGGAAACACCAAGTTCGGCCTGCGTTTGGAAAAGAACGTTCCGATCGACGCCAACGTGTCGGCTGGCGCTGTCCTCAACGGCCTCAAAGGCGTTGTGGTGTTGGCGGGCGACGCGATGGGCTACGACATGAAGAACGATAGCACGAGCACGAATCCAGCGCTTGGCAGCGGCCCTCGGTTCAATGTCTCCTGGACGTTGAATGGAACGCCCGGCTTCTCGTTTGTCGGCGGGTCAAACAACGCGACTCGCTCACCGGCATGCGGCGATCCTGCAAACTGGACGACGTATCGCTTGGGACTTCAGAATGCCGCCCAGGCGTTTCCGCCAGTTCCAGTGGGAGCGATTCTGCAGAGCGTGGTCTTGATTCTGGACGAGCCGGCCAAGGACACCTTGGATAACATCAACTTCCGGGATCAAATCGCCGGTAAGCCTGGCTCTTCGTCGACTTCGACGGGCTGCCCGTAAGACACTGCGAAGACTTAGTAACAAAGGAGGCATCCGGTCCGGATGCCTCCTTTTGTTTTTTAGTTAGCTGCTCGCCTCCCTAGTTATTAAGCTTGTAGGCCTCCGCCAGGGCGATGCCGGTAGTTTTATTAACGCCGCGCACAATCGTGGTGTAGTTGCCGGGTACCAGCGTCACAAGAATCGCTGATTCGCGATCATCGGTCGGAGCAAGGCCGGTAGCCTGAATATCCGCCGCGTTTGACGCTTCGCGCCAGTTGTCGTTCGTTGCCAACAGAGTGCCGTTTCCACTGTGGAGCTCAAGGGTAGGGTTCTGCAACGTGCCAGGAAGCGGGCTCCCATTCACGCTGATCGAAGGGCCAATCGCCCGGAACAGGACTCGTTTCGGAACCCCCCCTTGCAAAATCAAGCCGTCGAACAATACGTTGTCGTCGGTTTGCACATCGGCGCGAACCGACAGGTTGCCGAATTCGCCCGGATCGCTCGTGCTCAGATCGTACAGTTCCACCACACCTATGCCCGAACTGTTATCGGCCCCGCGAATAATCGCGGTGTAGTTCCCTGCCGGCAGCCGCTTCACAATCGCCGATTCGTGGTCATCCGTGGGCGCGAGACCGGTCTGCTGGATCTCGGCCTCCTGGCTGCTGCGCCAGTTGTCGTTAGTCAGCGGTGGGCTTCCGTTACTATCGTGGATCTCAAGGTAAGGGTCTTGTAACTTCCCGTTCACATTCAAGGAAGGTCCGATGGCGCGCGCCATCACCCGCTTGGTTCCCGAACCCGAAATAATGAAGCCAGCGATGCCGACTTTATCTCCGGTCTGGGCAAAGACGCGGCCGGCTATGTTTACCAATTGAACGTTGGACGGCGTGGCGCTCGGCGTGGCCGTTGGTGTAGCCGTAGGTGTTGCGGTGGGAGTAGCGGTCGGGGTAGCCGTTGGAGTCCCCGTCGGAGTTGCCGTTGGAGTCGCAATAGGAGTCCCCCCAGGAGTTGCGGTCGGGGTAGCTGTCGGTGTTGCCGTAGGTGTAGGTGTAGGAGATGGATTACCTGTCACCGTGATTACCTGCTCGGCCGTATTTTGGCTCGTAGCTCCACGCGAATCCGTTACCACAAGGGTCGCTATGTACGTCCCGGAATTTGGATAGTTGTGGGTAACGAAAGGCGAGCCGCCGGTAGCGCTCGATCCATCGCCAAAATTAAAGCTATAGCTTGTGATCGTATCGCCGAAATCCTGATCGAAGGACCCCGATCCATCGAATGTTACCAGCAACGGGGCCGGGCCCGATGTTGGAGTTGCCTTCAATACCGCAGTAGGCGGGTTGTTCACCGCGCCAGGGCACGCGATGTTGCCCGCGACCGTGTAAGTAGCTGCGGGGTAGCTGTTGTCCGATTGCGCTTTCACGAACGTGTGATCCACGAATGTGTTCGAGCGCTCGAGCTTGCTCTCCGGGCTGCCAGGGCTGTCCCCAGTCAGGGTTCGCCCGCCAACCGCGCCCAGGATAGAACCGACCGCAGGCGCACTCGGTGCGGGGGTCTGTGGTCCGAAGGCGGTCTTCGGGACAAAGATGGTAATGGTGCCGTCGGGAGTGTAGTTACTCTCGGGTAACGCAGGGTGCGGATTTCCTTCTGAGATTACAAAGACCGCCGGCACCCCGGCGTCGGCGAGAGTTCCGTACTCAAATGTAGGAGAACCAGTTGGCCCGGTCGTCATGCCGACGTAGAACTGCTGGGCGAAAAGAGGATCTCCGCTCACCGGATCGTTTGCCACCGAGGGATAGGTCTCGGCGGCCGCCGAGTTCCACATGATTCTCCATCGACTGTTCGGTGGCACACTCGATAGATCATTTACTTTCATCTTGAACATGAACTTGCCGGGACTCGAGGATGGCTCACCCACAGCAATGTAATCGATCAAGAGAGAAGCCGGCGTGGCCGTACCGGCGTTCGCCTCCGGATGAGTCGGATCGTTCTTGTGCATGACAATACCGATGCAACCATCGCCGACGTAGGGCGCGACGATTTCATTGCGGTCGCAGGACTCTCCCACGCTATTAACGGCAACCACCTTGTAATAGTAAGTCTTACTCGCGTCGTTGGCTGTTACATCGTCGAACGTGCCGCCGGTCTGAGTTCCAGGAACCGTAGTTAGCAACGTCTCATTATTACTTGCCGTGCCCCTGAGTATTTTATAACCCGTAATCGGCGAATTGCCGGTGTCAGCTTCCGACCACGCGAGGTGAACGACCTGTCCAATGCGCACTTGCGAAACCGAAGGCATCCCAGGTCTCGATGTGGGATTACCTGGATCCTTCCCAGCAATCATTCGGCGGCCGGAGGATTGCCGCGCAATTGTAGCTACCACGGTGTAGGCGTTGCCAGTTGCGGTCGGCGCCGCCTGTTTACAGTTGCCTCCGTCGCAACCGTCGACATATCCCACCAGGACACGGCCGTCCTTGTCGATCGTGATGTCGAAAAAGTCGAGGAGGTTGCGAGTAATATCCGCTCCGCCACCTCGGAGCAAGCCGCTCCGTTGCATCGGCGCGTTCGGCGTAGCATCAGTTGTAGTCCAGGTCTGACCACCATCAAAGGTGTGCGCAATATAAAGATGCCATACACCGGTGAAGTTAGTCGTATTAGAATCTCCATTCGCGCCTCCCTGTGGCGTGGTCGATCCGTAGTAGGCGACCGCGGCGCGATTGCCAGTGCCTCCCACCGCAGTGGCAAAAGCGGCATTCTTTATTCCAGAGCTGGCCCCGACGTCGAAGATGTTGTTCCAGGTCGTGCCCGCGTCATCCGAGGTAGCGACGGCCGCAGCCGTTCCATCATTCGAGAAAGAAAAATAAACGCGGCCGTTGTCGTCGATTCCCACCGCCGGGTCGTCACCGCCGCCTACCGTGCCCGGTTTGGACGTGCTCGTGCCGTTCTGGACAGGTTTAACCGTCCAGGTAACTCCGTTGTCGGCTGAAACGATGACCGACTGGACCCCGTTGCAATCTCTATTTGGCACATACACGGTTCCGGCCTGCCCGCTCGTGTTTGTCTGCGTTGTAGCTGGTGTCACCTTTACGTGACCATGCAGGTTTGTAAGAAGACCGCAGTTCGCAACGCTTGAGATAGGCACGGAAGCACCATAGGTCGTGCCGCCATCATCACTGCGCGCGCAGAAAGCTGCGGCGATGTCCTGCGAACAATAATAGATGGCATTCGGATAGATGGTGCCAGGCGGCCTGCTTGGGATCGGCGCGTGGTAAGGCCCGCCGCCAATGGTTTCATGGTCGACAGCGGACGCAATGCCGCCCGGCTGATCCGGCCCTATCCAGGTAACACCGTCGTCGTCTGTGTGCGAGATTTTCACCGTATTAGGACTAAGCAAGGTAAGCTCGGCTGCGAAGACGCGGCTGTGGAGCGCACCCAGAGCATCGGTAAACCCTCGATCAGTGAAGCCAATCGGATCGGAGTCGACCACCACGGATGAAGGCGCGGCGCGGTTAACCCAAACTGCAGCTTGACCGCCGACCGGACAACTATCGTTGAAAGTGATAAAGAGCGTTTGCAGATCGGACTGGAAGTTTGCAAGTCCGGTTGCCCAGTTACTACCAACGGAAGGCTCTCCTCCGTTTCGACCCATGTATTCCACGGAGTTTACCTGCTGCCCGGCCGACGTGGTTTTGACCGGCACCAGAACTCCGGGAACGGCGAAGTTTTCGTATCCAATCTTAGGACCGTTATCCTGAGGAGCAGGCGCCGGCGGGACCGAGGCCAACGGAACTGCGCTGGCGATGCCGTGATAATGATCGGTCACAACCGGAGTGGTATCGGGAACAATGTGAATGGTGAAAGTGCCTACACCATTCGTAGCCGGATCAATAAAAGCCGTCTGGGCGGTAAGCCCGGGCCCATCATGAGCTGACGTCACCAGAGTGCCGGAGGTTGAATTTCCCTGGTGAATATAGATGTCGTATTCGTTTCCGATACTTGCCCAGGTTAACCGAACCTGCACTTTCTGGCCGGCCCAGTTCGCGACGGTCCCGTTAACCGTGAGCGTAAACACTTCACAGTTTACGCCATCAACACAGGCGGCTTCCGTGTTCACCCCACCGCCGGGAGTGACGATGGTTTGGTCCCATGATGCCGTAGAGCCACCCGGGCTTGGTCCCACCGATCCGGAAGTGGGATTTTGGGCGCGCGTGTTCAGGAGCGGAATCGAACAGAAGAGACTAATGCCACACAGGACGAAGAGGGCGCTAATGGTTACGCGAGCTGTCAGGGACGATCGGCTTGTTTTCATAATGAATTAGATTTGGCGGTGATGCATCCGGACGAACGGGCGAACGATGCCAGGCAAGTGGAGTGAAGGCGCGAAGACGGGCGGATCGGAGAATCCGGGTTCGCGACTTTTTGCATAGAATTGACCTCCGGGACGGAGGTGTCAGAACAGGCGGTTCGCTGTGTCCTAACTTGTAATCGCGGGCTGCGTCCTGGCGGATGCCCGTTTCGACGGATCTTTCGCAAATGTAATTGAGGAGGCACCGGCCCGGCGCCTACCCGAAGCGCCTTACCGGCCACCAGTTCCGCCGCAACATCAGGCCTACTGGATGTTGTAAATCTCGACGACGGCGATGCCGTTTCCGGTCTTGCCACGGAGAATAGCTGTGTATCCGGCAGGACTTACCATCCGGATGATCGCGGATTCCAAGTCGTTACCCGGCGGTAGCCCGGTAGCTTCGATCTGCGCCCGGTTCGGCGAGTCTTTCCAGTTATCGTTCGTCTCCAGGGTGTTCCCGTTGGAATCGTGCAATTCCAGAATTGGATCTGCTAACGGGTTAGGCACCTTGCCTTGCAACGAAGGACCTATCCCACGCACTAACACTTTCGTGTTTCCACTTTGGTTGCCGGCGATGAATCCGCCGATCATCACGTTATCGCCGGTGTCGACTAACCCGCGCGAGCTGATGTTCCCCAGGATGGAACTATTCGCGTCCAGGTCGTACACCTCGACCGACGCGATCCCCGTCGAGTTGTTCTTTCCGATCAGGACACCAGTGTAAACTCCAGGAACTAATGTTTGAAGAATAGCCGACTCGCGATCGTCGGGCGGCTGGAGCCCAGTCGCTTCGATCTGGGCGCGATTAGGCG
>Ga0137407_10000189_pt1 | contig 44960 bp, 44 predicted proteins | sample CZOMad2_2_16fung_FD_108410 | JGI IMG/M metagenome (GOLD analysis project Ga0137407, IMG submission 108410) | Vadose zone soil fungal communities from Angelo Coast Range Reserve, California, USA - CZOMad2_2_16fungal (Illumina Assembly) | ecosystem: Environmental > Terrestrial > Soil > Vadose... | reverse complement strand
CGCCACGCTGGTATTCTCGACATTTTCCGGATCGATCGGCGGGATTCAGACGCCGCTGCGCAATCTGATCGCCAATTCATGGATGATTCGCACCGACGGCCCCAGCTTGCTGGCGTTGGCGCAGCATCTCGAATATGCGCTGATCGTGGCGCTCGGCGTGCCGTTGCTGATGCTGATGCTTGCGGCGATCGCGGGCAACATGCTGCAGCATCGGCTGGTCTGGTCCGGCGAATCCTTAAAGCCCAAACTCAGCAAGATTTCGCCGGCGGCCGGAGCCAAGCGGATTTTCGGCAAGCAGGCGGCGGCGAACTTTGCCAAAGGCGTCTTCAAGCTGGTGGCGCTCGGCGCCGTGATGACGGCAATCCTGTGGCCGGAGCGGCATCGCCTGGAGGCGATGTTGCGGTTCGATGCGGCCGCGATCTTCGGCGTAGTCACAAGCCTGACGCTGCATTTGATGGGCGCCGTCGTGGCGCTGCTCGCTATTGTCGCGATCGCGGACTATTTCTTTCAGTACCGGCAATGGTACGAGCGGCAGAAGATGTCGCTGCGGGAGATGAAGGAGGAGTTCAAGCAGTCCGAAGGCGACCCGCACGTCAAAGGCCGGATCCGGCAGTTACGGAATGCGCGCATGAAAAAGCGCATGATGGCCGCGGTTCCCAAGGCCTCCGTCATTATCACCAACCCGACGCACTATTCCGTTGCGCTTTCCTACGAACGCGGCATGTCGGCGCCGGTGTGCGTGGCCAAGGGCGCCGACAGGATCGCGCTCAAGATCAGAGAGGTCGCGCGCGAGCACGATATCCCCATCGTCGAGAACGTGCCGTTGGCAAGGGCGCTCTACGCGACCGTGGAAATCGACGACGAGATACCGGTGGAGCACTACCATGCGGTTGCCGAAATTATCGGCTACGTGATGGGTCTGAGACGGGGGCTTTCCGGCCGGCGGGTATAATGCCCCCCAAAGGGGACTGCCTTAATGTTCCCGAATGAGCGCGGCGGACGAAATAACTGCGCCTTGGACTTGCGCTTGCGGGGCCGATTCAGGCACTCAGGAGCAGGCGTGCGGACAGCGCGCCAAATCCAGCGCGCGCAAGCGCGTCAATCCATGTCGACAGGCCGCGTCCCCTGGTATGACCGCCCAACTTGATCATGATTCGTCGCGAGAGCCGATGAGCGCTCACGAACCGGCGCGACGCAGCGGCAGCATCGTCCTGGTGCTGCTGGTGGCTGGCGCGATCGTAGCAGTTGCGCTCGCGCTCACGACCATCGGTCGCGCGCAGGCGCAACCCTATATTCTCGGGCTGCTTGCGCTGCTGGCGATGGTCGGCTTGTTCAATCTGTTTGCCTTCGCGGCCGGAATCATTCGCTTCACCGATCGCTCGACCGACGATCCGGTGGTTCGCCGCATCGCCGATCTCGCCTATGACGGCATCGCGGTCACCGACCCGCGCGGCCATGTGGCCTATTCCAACGCCGCCTATCTGGCACTCACGGGAGCGGCGAGCCCGCACGACGTCCGCCCGGTGGAACGGGTCTTCATCGGCAATCCCGACGTATCGGAGGCGGTATTCCGGCTCCTCAAGGCGGCGCGTGAGGGCAAGCGGCAGCAGGAGGAAGTCCGGATTGCCGGCACCGATGGCAGCCACGGCCGCTGGCTGCGGATGCGGGTTCGGCCGCTCGGCCAGGCCAAGCGCGAGGCAAAATACGCGGTATGGTCGATTGCCGACATCACCCGTGACCGCGAACGTCAGGAGGACGTATTCCAGGAGCTGCAACACGCCATCGAATATCTTGATCATGCGCCTTGCGGCTTCTTCTCGGTCAATCCGGCCGGCGACATCGCCTATGTCAACGCGACGCTCGCCAACTGGCTGGACTACGATCTGGCCGAGATAGGGTCGGGCGGTTTGAAGCTGACCGATGTCGTGTCGGGCGACGGCGCGTCGCTCTTGACGTCGATCACGCCAGTGCCCGGCGAGGTCAAGACCGAGGTGTTCGACATCGACCTGCGCATGCGCGGCGGCAGGACCATGCCGGTCCGTCTCTACCATAAGCTCGCCTTCGGGGCCGACGGAGCGGCCGGTGCCTCACGCACGCTGGTGATCAGCCGCGCCCGGGACGAGCGCTCCGATCCGCAGCGGGCGGCCGAGGTGCGCTTCATGCGCTTCTTCGACCATACCCCGATGGCGATTGCCACCGTGGACCGGGCGGGCGCGGTGGTCCGCGCCAATGCGCGTTTTGCCAAGCTGGCGCAAAGCCTGAGCCCAGACGGCGCGGCCAACAAATCGATCTTCAGGTCCGTCACCGCGCGCGATCGCCACCTCTTGATCGCGGCGATCAACCAGGCGGCCGAGGGGCAGGGCGATATTGCGCCGGTCGAGGCCATGCTCGACAGCACCAGGGAGCGTTGGGGGCAGTTCTTCGTCACCGCGGTCGAGGAAGACGAACGCGAGACCGAGGCAGCGATCGTCTACATGCTGGAGACGACCGAACGGCGGACGCTGGAGAACCAGATCAACCAGTCGCAGAAGATGGATATGGTCGGCCAGCTCGCCGGCGGCATCGCCCACGATTTCAACAACGTGCTTTCAGCCATCATGATGGCGAACGACTTCCTGCTGAACGCCCACAAGCCGACCGATCCCTCGTTCCAGGATATCATGCAGATCAAGCAGAACGCGACCCGGGCGGCGACGCTGGTGCGCCAACTGCTGGCGTTCTCACGCCGCCAGACCCTGCGGCCCCAGGTCCTCGACCTCGGGGACGCGTTGTCGGATCTCACCATGCTGCTGCGCCGCCTGATCGGCGAGAAGGTCAAGCTCGACCTGGTGCATGGCCGCGATCTCTGGCCGGTGAAGGTCGACGTGTCGCAATTCGAACAGGTGATCGTCAACCTGGCCGTCAACGCCCGCGATGCGATGCCCGAAGGGGGGACGCTGACGGTGCGAACCGCCAACCTCTCCACGGCGGAGGCCGGTCATCTCGCCTACAAGGGCATGCCGGCGGCGGATTACGTCCGGATCGACATATCCGATACCGGCACCGGCATTTCGCCCGAAATCGTCGACAAGATCTTCGAGCCGTTTTTTTCGACCAAGGAAGTCGGCAAGGGCACCGGGCTTGGCCTGTCGACGGTGTACGGCATCGTCAAGCAGACCGGCGGCTTCATCTATGTGGACTCCGAACCCGGCAAGGGCTCTTCGTTCCGCATTTTCCTGCCGCGGCATCATCCCGAGCAGGACGTCCAGCCCGATAGCGTGGCGGCGAATGGCGCCGCCAGGGAGGGCTCGGAGGCCAAGCCGCGCGCCGATCTGACAGGCCAGGGCACCATTCTCCTGGTCGAGGACGAGGAGGGTTTGCGCTCGCTGAACGCGCGGGGCTTGCGCTCGCGGGGCTACAGCGTGATCGAGGCGTCGAACGGGATCGAGGCGCTGGAAGCGCTGGAGGAAAAGAATGGCGCGGTCGATCTTGTCGTTTCCGACGTGGTGATGCCGGAAATGGACGGTCCGACCCTGCTGAAGACGATGCGCACCCGCAATCCCGACCTCAAGATCATCTTCGTGTCGGGCTATGCGGAAGACGCCTTCGAGAAGAGCCTGCCGGAAAACCAGCAATTCGCCTTCCTGCCCAAACCCTTCACGCTGAGCCAATTGGTCGCTGCGGTGAAGGAAACCATGACGCCGTCGTAGGCCGATCCGTACTTCGTCATGGCCGGGCTTCGACCCGGCCATCCATCTTCTTCAAAAAAGGCCCGCCGAAGTGATGATGGACCCCCGGGTCAAGCCCGGGGGTGACGAGCATGGTGAGCCCGCGACCGAGGGCCGCAGCCTGTTGCTCTCGTAGTGGCTTCACTTTTAGGCAACCCTGCCCATGTTAAGGGCAGTTCCCCGATGTCGGGGATTCGAGGAAATTGACATGAAATTCACGCAACGCGCCTGCGGTATCGTCAAGACGATCGCCGTTGTCTTGTCGCTCGCGTTACCCCTGATAGCTGTGGCCTCGTCGGCCGACGCCCGCGTCGGCGGTGGCGTCAGCTCGGGTTCTCGGGGAGGGCGAACGTTCTCTGCCCCGCCGAGCACCTCGACCGCGCCGAATGCGGCTCAGCCGTTCAACCGCACCATCACCCAGCCGAGTAGCCCCGGTCTGGGAGCGCCAGCCGGTGGCGGGTTCTTCAACCGGCCCGGCATGGGCATGCTGGGCGGCCTCGCCGCGGGCTTCCTCGGCGCCGGCCTGTTGGGCATGCTGTTTGGCGGCGGAATGTTCGGTGGCCTCGGCGGACTGTCGTCGATTATAGGCCTCATTCTCCAGATCGGACTGATCATCATTGTGGTCAGGCTCGCGATGTCATGGTGGCAACGCCGTCACGAAACCGCTTCCGCCTATGCCGGCGGTCCGGCAGGTCCGGCCGCGCCGTCGAGTTTCCGAACCGCGACGGGTTTCGGACTGGGATCGGGCAGCGCGCCGCTTGAGATTGTTCCGAGCGACTATGAGGCCTTCGAGCGGTTGCTCGGCGAGATTCAGGACGCCTGGTCGAACGAAGACGTTGCCAGGTTGCACACGCTGGCGACGCCGGAAATGGTGTCGTATTTTACCCGCGACCTCGACCAGAACCGGGCTCGCAACGTCGTCAATAAGGTTTTCGGCACCAAGCTGTTGCAGGGCGACCTCGCGGAAGCCTGGCGCGAAGGCGAAACCGACTTCGCCAGCGTGGCGATGCGGTACTCGCTGGTCGACAAGACCCTCGATCGCACCACCGGGCGGCTGGTCGAAGGCAGCGACCAACCGATGGAAGTCACCGAAGTGTGGACGTTCCTCCGCCCGCGTGGCAGCAACTGGGAGCTTTCAGCGATCCAGCAAACCTGATCGTTTCGCGAAGCGATAACAATGCAAGGCGCTACGGTTCATTCCGTGGCGCCTTTTCATTTCGGCGTCGCGCAAGTGGAATAATTTCGGGTAGGATAGGTTGCTTTCGTAACCGGCCGGCTCATCGCTCGAGCCGTTGAATCAAAAACAATCGGAGGAATAGATGCCCGCTCTCGCCCAGATCATTTCGCGTTTGTGCCTCATCCCGGCCGCAGCCGCGCTCGCCGTTGCGGCTCAACCCGCGCAGGCGCAATCGGCCAATACCACCTTCTTCGTAACCTCCGTAGGCATCGGCAACGGCGCTAACCTTGGCGGTCTCGCCGGCGCCGACAATTACTGCCAGACATTGGCGCAAGCCGTCGGTGCCGGCGCCAAGAGCTGGCGCGCCTATCTCTCGACGCAAGCCGCCGACGGCAAGCCGGCAGTCAACGCGCGCGACCGCATCGGCAAGGGACCGTGGCAGAACGCCAAGGGCGTCGTGATCGCCAAGGACGTCGCCGAGTTGCACGGCGCCAACGGGCTAACGAAACAGTCCGCGCTGAGCGAGAAGGGCGAAGTCATCAACGGCCGCGGCGATACGCCGAACCGCCACGACGTGCTGACGGGATCCCAGCCGGACGGCACGGCTTTCGCGGCCGGCGAGGACCGCACCTGCAAGAACTGGACGAGCAGCACGCAGGGCACGGCGATGGTCGGACATTCCGATCGCATCGGGTTGCGCGACGATGACGCTTCGAAATCCTGGAACAGTTCGCACCCCTCGCGCGGACCCGATGGCGGCTGCTCGCAGGCCGACCTCAAGAGCACCGGCGGTGACGGCTTGTTCTACTGCTTCGCGGCGAACTGAGGCGTCGACGCATCGATCGCTCGCCGATAGCGGACGGCGACGGATCACTCGAATCCGTCGCCGAGCACGCCTTGTTCGATATATTGGCGACGTTGTTCCTCATCGTGGCTGACGACGATCGACAGGTTTTTCTCGGTGCGGCTGAGGCCGTTGAGCCAGGAGAGTTCGGCGGCCATCAGCTCCGGCGGCTCCTTGATCCACGGCGCGTCCTTGCCGGCCTTCATGCGCACGCCGTCCATGTGCCAGGCCACGTCTCCAGACAGCAGCACCTCCTTGCCAGACTGCAGGGCCACATAGACCATCTGGGAGCCCGGCGTGTGGCCAGGCGCCTTGATCAGCGCCACGCCGGGCGCGAAGGCGAGGTAGTCGGCATAGTCGATCACCCTCAGCCGCGCGGCCATTTCCGGGGTCGGCCGCAGCTCGGGGATCTGCGGCTCGCTCATCAGGGCTTGTAGCTGCGAGCGCGTCAGCAGCGTTTTCGGGGCGAGTTCGGCAAACGAGGGACTGCGCACCAGACCCGCAATGTGGTCGCCATGTTCGTGGGTCACGATGATCGCCTTTGCGCGCCGCAGCCCGTCGGCCACGCGCGCCGCGGCTTCCGGAAAATACGGTTCCTGAACTCCGCGGCCGAAGAACTGATGGGTCGCCAGGTCCATGCCGGTGTCGACCATCACCGTCCCGTCCGGATAGACGATCTGGTAGGCGGTCCGCGCCTGCACGCTGGGCTCGGCTGGCAGACCCTTGACCGCAAAATTCTTGGTGCGCCGGCTTTCGGCGAATTTGATCACGTTGACCCGGATCGGACGCGGACCCGGGATCATCCCGGCGACCTGCCGGACCTGGTCCAGATCGGCGCTCCATGGCGGAGAAGGCTCCGCTGCCAACGCCTCCTTCGGGGCCAGCCCCAACGCTACGCACAGGCCGAGCAGTAACACGGACACGTTCAAGGGTTTTCTCATGATTGAGGATGATCCGTCTGGGCTGCAACGGTGTTTATAGCAGGCCAAGATGAAATCTGGTGCTTGATACCAGCCGGCGTTCTACCTGTTCCCCGACCGCCGCGAACCATTACCTTAGCCGCCGATTGAGGCCGGACAACAAACGAAGGGCCGAGCATGCGCTACGAACTCTATTACTGGCCGTCCATTCAGGGCCGCGGTGAATATGTCCGCCTCGCGCTGGAGGAAGCCGGCGCCGATTATGCCGATGTCGCGCGCAGCGAACGCGGCATGGCGGCGATGATGCGGATGATGGAGACCAAGAACGGCACCCCGCCGTTTGCGCCGCCCTTTCTGAAGGCCGGCAAGCTCGTGATCGGCCAGACCGCCAATATCCTGTTCTATCTCGGCTCGCGTCATGGTCTGGCGCCGAAAGCGGAAGCAGGAAAGCTGTGGGTGCATCAGCTTCAATTGACGGTAGCGGATTTCGTGCTGGAAATTCACGACACCCATCATCCGCTCGGGCCCTCGCTTTATTACGAGGATCAACGAAGCCCTGCAAAAAAGCGCACGGGAGAATTCTGGAAGGCGCGCGTGCCGAAATATCTCGGCTATTTCGAGCACCTGGTGCAGCACAATGGCGGTTTCTATCTCACCGGCCGCAGGCTGACCTACGCCGATCTGTCGCTGTTCCAGATCGTGGAGGGGCTGCGCTACGCCTTCCCGAAGCGCATGAGGGCCTTCGAACCCCGGATTCCCGGCCTGATCGATCTGCACGACCGTGTGGCGAGCCGTCCGAATATCAAATCCTATCTCTCAAGCGATCGCCGTATCGCCTTCAATGAGGACGGCATTTTCAGGCGCTACAAGGCGCTGGATTTGTAACGGATACGTCATTCCGGGATGGTCCGAAGGACCAGACCTCAGATGCGCGATTGCGCATCGGGGAATCTCGAGATTCTCCGATGTGCAATTGCACATCGTAGCTCGCGCTTTCGCGCGCCCCGGAATGACGGTTGTGGCCACTACCTATTCCGCCCATCGATCGGCGTCATCGCCAGCCTGTCCAGTTCGATCCCGTCGATGCAGCTGACATTGATTGGAGCCTGTCATCGGGGGGCGCGCCGCGCCGACCCGGTGGCGGGCGACGACGGCGAGATGTCTGCCAAATCCTTCGGATTTACTCAGACGAGCTGATTGACGCGCGTACCCTGGCCCGGCGGCAGCGGGGCCTGAACCGGCGGCTGGGCCGCAGCGGCGTCGTTGGCATCCTTGTCGGCCTGCACCTGCGGCGGCTGGGGCGGGGTGGTGTAGGGAGGGGTCACGGGCGCCGACGCTGGAATGCTCGAAATGCTCATCGATGGGATCCTCTTACGCTGGTCGCCTCACTCTGACGGAGCGGTGCAAATGCTTTATGAATCCGATCCGTAAATCCAGGTGCATCCCCGCCACGCCCGTCACATCGTGAATGGTGGGCCCATGATCCCGCTAAAATTGTAGCGATGGTTTCAACCGCAACGTAACTATTCGTCCCTGCCGCGCGAGATGGCGATCGAGGCATCGGTCTTCGTTCGCGAGCAATTCATGTCGAGACGCCGGTAGCGCGTCTTCACGTCGTCGCCGCGAAAGATGCCCATTTGCGAGAGGCAGGCCGCGACGCCCTTCTGCATGTCGCCCTTGGGCAGCGTGAAGATGATGGCGGCGGCGGCGCCGACGAGGTTGACGAATTCCAGTTTCGGCTTGCGGCTGTCAGCCTTGGCGTAGAGTTCGTTGGTGTAGTTGCGGCTGGCGCAGCCGAGCGAAAGCTCCCTGGCCTGCGGGTGCGACAGGTAGATGACGTTGCCGGCGGTGATGCCGACCTTGAGGCCATCGATCTGGTTCTTGAGCTGGGCCGCGACATCGTCGCAGCGGTCGGCGCGCGCGGGGGTGGCGCTGGGGACGGCCAGCGCCGTGGCCGCGAGCAGCGCGAGCGCTGCGGCAAACACGGTCGTTCTTCGAACTTCTAGTCTCGGTGCCATTGTGAATGCCCCCTTGCGCCATTGAAGCGTTCACGGACGACTCGCGCAAGGGTGGGATTTGCCGTCTTTAGTGGTCCGAATATTTCGCACCTCCGCTCGTACAGCCAGTCGGACGACCAATTCCATACTATTGCATCTTTTAAGCCATACAAAAGTATGGTACATTTAACATATAAATTGATGGCTAGGCGATGTCCGATTTCGAGTGGGATCCCATAAAGGAGAGAGTCAATCGGGCAAAGCACGGCATCGGGTTCGAATTCGCCCAACTGGCGTTTCTCGATCCGTTGCGCGTGATTGCTGAAGACCTCAATCACGGCGGCGGCGAACAGCGCTACTTCTGCTTCGGTCGGGTTGAGGGCGCTATCATGACGGTGCGATTTACACGGCGAAACCAAAGGATCAGAATTTTTGGTGCGGGATACTGGCGGAAAGGAAAGGCGATCTATGAAAAAGCCAACGGTTAAGTATAGCAAGGGCGAGATCGGCCGGGTCAGGATCATCGAAGACTTCCTGCCATCGCCGGACAGGCTGGTGTTACGTGAGGACAATGTGAAGGTAACGCTGAGCCTGTCGCAGCGCTCGGTAGCGTTCTTCAAGCGCGCCGCCCGCCAGCGCCGGGTGCCCTACCAGCGCATGATCCGCGCGCTGGTGGACGCCTATGCGGAGAAGCAGGAAGGGAAGGGGTGAAGGCCCGGTTGAACTAAGCGATACCCGGGGTTGTACTTGCGCCGGACTTCGAGGTGGATATGGATTGTTTGGTGGAACTTTACTATCGACCTGGCGCAGTTTCCGGCGCTGTTACAAACCTTTGTCCAAAAGGAACCTCGGACGCGGGATATCGAAATACAGGGGGCTCGACTAGTCGCCGAGGGATTTAGTGATCTCCAACTTCGCAAGTTCATTCAGGCCGTATGCGAATGGGGGTTATGCCGGTATTGCCGCGCGGGTCATGCAAAACAATCGGCTAACCGATTTAGCAGCCCTATTTCACAAAGCTCATCAGGCGGCTGGTAGTGGAAGGGTTGTAGACGGCCTCGCAATTCTCCGACAAGTGAATAGTCTAGGAATTTCTTTTGCCTCAAAACACCTAAAATTTCTTGCTCCCGATGATGCCGTTGTACTCGATAGCGTAATTGCGGAGCAGCTAGGCTATTCAACAAACTTGGCAGGTTGTGGGGCGTTCCTAATGGATTGCCATGATGTTTTGAATGCGTGCAATCAATTCGAAATCCGGTACACTGGTTGGGGCGCCCAAGGGTGGCGCGTCAGCGACATCGAAATGGCGATATTTCAAAAGATTCGGCAACCCGCTCAGGACTCCCCATGAACGCCCCCACCGCATTCCCTGATCCAAAGCCGGTCCCGCCCTATAAGCACACGCCGCTGTTTCCGCTGGGGGAGGACACCACGCCGTACAAGAAGATCACGACCGAGGGCGTGCGGGTGGAGAAGGTGCTGGGCCGGGACATGCTGGTGGTGTCGCGCGAGGCGCTACGGGCACTGTCCGAGGCCGCATTCGGCGATATCAATCACTACCTCCGTCCCGGGCATCTGAAGCAGTTGCGCAACATCCTTGATGACAAGGAAGCGAGCGACAACGACAAATTCGTCGCCTTCGATTTCCTGAAAAACGCCAATATCGCCGCCGGCGGGATCTTGCCGATGTGTCAGGACACCGGCACCGCGATCATCATGGGCAAGAAGGGAGCGCGCGTGCTCACCGATGGCGACGACGAGGCCGCGCTCTCCGAAGGCGCGCGCGATGCTTACTTGCGCCGCAACCTGCGCTATTCGCAAGTTGCGCCGCTGTCGATGTATGAGGAGAAAAACACCGCCAACAACATGCCGGCGCAGTGCGAGATCTATGCCGAGGGCGGCTCTTTAGAATCAGACTTGGCCTACAAGTTCATGTTCATGGCCAAGGGCGGTGGAAGCGCCAACAAGAGTTTTCTGTTCCAGGCTACGCCCTCGGTGCTCACCAAAGATCGCCTGCTGGCGTTCCTGAAGGAGAAGGTGCTCACGCTCGGCACCGCGGCGTGCCCGCCTTATCACCTGGCCATTGTGATCGGCGGCACCTCCGCCGAGCTCTGCATGAAGACGGTGAAGCTGGCCTCGGCGCGCTATCTCGACGCGCTGCCCACGCACGGCTCGGCGGACGGCAACGCCTTCCGCGACCTCGAGATGGAGCAGGAAATTCTTGCCATGACGCAGTCGCTCGGCGTCGGCGCGCAGTTCGGCGGCAAATATTTCTGCCACGACGTCCGCGTCATCCGCCTGCCGCGCCACGGCGCTTCGCTGCCGATCGGGCTTGGCGTTTCCTGCTCTGCCGATCGCCAGGTGCTTGGCAAGATCACGAAAGACGGCATCTATCTCGAAGAGCTCGAGCACAACCCCGCGCAGTATCTGCCGGCGGTTGAACAGACGCTCGGCGGCGAAGTTGTAAAGATCGATCTCAACCAGCCGATGAAGGAAATTCTGGCGACGCTCTCAAGGCATCCGATCAAGACCCGGCTGTCGCTGACGGGCACCATGATCGTGGCGCGGGATTCGGCGCATGCCAAACTGCGCGAGCGGCTGGAGAAGGGCGAACCGCTGCCGGATTACTTCAGGAATCATCCAGTGTATTATGCCGGCCCCGCCAAGACTCCGGAAGGTTACGCCTCCGGCGCGTTCGGCCCCACCACCGCGGGGCGGATGGATTCTTTCGTCGACCAGTTCCAGGCGGCGGGCGGATCGATGGTGATGGTGGCCAAGGGCAACCGCGCGGTCGCGGTGCGCGAGGCCTGCAAGAAACACGGCGGCTTTTATCTGGGCTCGATCGGGGGGGCTGCGGCAAATCTCGCCGAGCACTGCATCAAGAAGGTCGAGGTGGTGGAATATCCCGAACTCGGCATGGAAGCGATCTGGCGCATCGAGGTCGAGGATTTTCCGGCCTTCATCATCATCGACGACAAGGGCAACGACTTCTTCAAGGAATTGAATCTGGGGTGAGGGGCGAAGCCTGTCCCTGTCTTCTCCGACTTTTTCTTGCAACGAGCCTTTGAGCCGAGACCGCGATGATCGAATGGTTCGATGACCTGAAATTAGGGATGCGTTTCAAGAGCGGTGAGGCGACCGTCAGCGCCGAAGACATCAAGCGGTTCGCGTCGGAATTTGATCCGCAGCCGTTTCACCTCGACGAAGCAGCTGCCCAGAATACTTTCTTTAAGGGGCTTGCGGCTTCGGGATGGCACACCGCTGCCATCGCGATGCGCCTTGCCGTCCAGGCGCGGCCGTTCGGGCCGCATCCGTTGATGGGAGCCGGCGTCGATGATCTGCGCTGGATGAAGCCAGTCAGGCCCGGCGACACCCTTCATCTGGAGGGCGAGGTGGTCGAACTGATTCCTTCGCGAAGCAAGCCGCAAGGCATCGCCCGGGTCAAATGGACCGCCTACAATCAGCACGGCGAAGCCGTCTACACATTCAACCCGATCGCCATCGTGCCCCGCCGCCCGGCGTGAGGACGGCAGCGCGAACGGCACCGCACGGCCACTGGCGAATTATTTCAGGCGGGCCATTTTCATGATCAGGCCCAGATCGTCGCGGGATGGCGGTCGTTTGCAACGCCGTTTGGTACTATTCGTGCGGAGGCGGGCGCCATCCTTGCGATTCCAGCGGGCATGTTTCATGCGCCGCGTAACAGCGACGGGTCGTCTGTCCTCGTTCTCTTGTGTGCATTTGGAACGACGCCCGCGGCCTACAGGTCTGGCCTGTTGGCTTTGGCGTAACACAATCGATTTCATTCCAGACAAGGCATCAGCCGGTTGGCATGCTGGTTGGTCAGCTATCCCGAATGCGGTAGAAGATGATGCTGCTGACGCATCAAGCCGCAATGCATCCGCGCGTAAGGAAAGGCCCATGATCGGATTGTTTTTTGAGGTGAACCCCCTGGATGGTCATGCCTCTCGCTACTTCGAGCTTGCGGCTTTCTTGAAGCCGGAGCTGGAGAGGAGCGGCGGCGTTCTGTTCGCCGATCGCTATACCAGCGTTGACAGACACGACATCATACTCTCGCACCAGTGGTGGGCAGATGAGGAATCCCTGATCCGCTGGCGCGAACACACCCAGCATCGTGCGATCCAGCGGGCAGGGCGTGAGCAGCATTTCAAGGACTACAGGTTGCGGATCGGGCCAGCCGTAGATGCTTTGCGCGCTGCCTCAGCGGCTCGCAGCCTCTGGGTTTTCTATCATGAAACTGAGCCGGCCAGGCCGGTCGGCGGCGAGTTGTTCAAGAGCGTCTACCGGCAAGGAAAATTTCTTGTCCTGTCCGAACACGCGTCTATCGTTCAAGACACGTCGGCAGATCGCAAGGCCTTCGAGATCACTCGCGACTACACGATGTTTGAGCGCACTGAGGCTCCGCAGGAGTATCCGCCGATCATGCGCCATACCTAAAGATAACTGCATCCGAATGCTTGGGGGGCCTGGCAGGCATGTCTGCTTTGTCCGGAAGCCGACATTGCTCGGTCGGTTTTGCACTTCGGCTTTTACGTCTTACGCGACCTGCCCCGGAGATGCGCAACGCGTCGTCTTCCAAAGTTGTGCGGAAGCCGTTCGCCAATCAAACGCGTAATCGTTTGGACCGTGCTGCTTCAGATGCTCGATGCGCGCGATAGCCTCCTCGACGCTTGGCCGATGGCCGGCCGGCACCCACCACAACACGACAGATGGCCCTTCAAAATGCTCGAACCACTCGGTGCGGCGGCCATAGAAGCGTTTATGGACTGTCTGCCAAACAAAGCGCTCAAGCGCATCGACGCTCTCCCAAACCGAAAAATTGACGATGATACGCGGATCGGCATAAGGCCGCGTGTTGGTAGCATTGCCGCTCTCGTCGACATAGCGCCAGATGAACCCGGCGCTCCGGTCGGCAATGCCGTTCACCAAGGCGAGATTGTTGGTGAAATCCGCCATGCGCGGATCGTCGATCTCGTATCGAATGCGGCCAATGTTCAGTTGTGCGAGATGATGATTGGGTGGCTGTTGCAAGGCCTTAACTCCATCGCCGGCAAGCATGATGAATTCGTGCCGTCTCGTTGGCTTCCCCGAGACTTTGAGACAAGATATCGCATTGGATCAAACCAAACCAGAACTGCGGAGATGGCCGACGGGTTGATTTCCAGACTCGATGCAATTCAAGAAACGCTCGATCGCGGGATTCATGATCGCCGTTCTAGGGCAGAACGATCTTCTCGTGCGCGAGCACGCGTTGCACCGCCGGTCGTTGCGACGTTTTATCGGTCAAACGACGCCAAGCCGGATAATGGTCCTTCATGTCAAGACCGACGCGTGCACCCCACTGGTAGAAAACGAGGAGGTACGGATCGACGACGGAATATCCGCCAGCAAGCGCCCATTCTCGTCCATCATCGAGCAATTGCTCGATATAGGTGTATTGCTCCCGCAAGTTTTGCTGCCCCTTGGCTTGCACAACGGCAAAGTCGCGTTCGTCGGCTACGAACCGATTGGGCCGCCATATCTGACCAAACGACATCGCGTGAACGTTGCTGGCGAGCCAATTCATCCATTCAATTGCGCGCACTTCACCCGCCGGATCAGCCGGCAGCAAGCGTGCTTGTGGATTTGTTCGAGCCAGATAGAACAAAATGGCATGCAGTTCCGTCAGAAGATTGTCGGAACCGCCAATCCGACCGGGCACGCCAGAGAGCGCCGGAACTCGTCCTTTGGGGTTGCAGGCCATCCAGGCAGGACTTGTCGTACCCTCTCCGCCGAAGCGGCCACGCGAGGAAACTAGCTCAAGCTCGTATGGCTCGCCAATCTCCTCCAGCACGATATGGGCCGCCATAGAGCAGGCACCCGGCGAATAGTACAAGCGATGATGCATTGAAGAGACCTCAGTTCAATTTCTTCAATCCAGCATATGGTAATTGCAGCCGTCAAATCGGGAAATCGGGTTTTCCGCGTTCGCTTTGCGGTCATCAGCGAACCTGCCGAGAAGCCGCGCTTCTCGATGGTGGATTTCTGCTTTACGCGTTCAACCGCCGCAGGTGATTTGCCCGTCGGGTGCCGTTCGCGATGTCATGTTCGGCTGCTTTGTCCAGCCCTCGTCGAAAAAACATTTCTGTTTTTCCGAAATGAAAATCAGGGTATATCTCGCCCCGTCCCGTCCCACCGAGGGGCGGCTCGCGATCGTCACGAACGCGGGGCGGGATGCGATGGATGCGGGCGGCGCTTCTGACGAGGGCGCAAAACCTGCGGACGGCGAAGTCGCGTGGTCCTGATGCCCCGACGCTGGCATCAAATTGGCGAAAGGCAACTTTCACCAATGACGGGGGCAAGAAAGCCCGGTCCCCGGGGAGAGCGCGCTATAAGCCGTAAACCGTCGCGCGGGGAATGCCGGGTGAAACCGGTGTGACCGTGGTGACTACACTCGTATGCTTTGTTTTTATTGCATGCGAGGCTGCGGGTGCTATCGGAGCGCCCGGCATTCCCCGCGCCCTCTGATTTCGGGGGAGCGACGTTGGCAGCAAAACTCGCGCGATTTGCGCGGCGAGATTGCGAAGCCGTGGCTGTTTGAAATTCGAGCCTGTAGCGGCACCGCGTGCCCCGGATGCTGCGCAGCACCACAAGCGCGTTCACGCGCGTCTTCGACACGCTATGGTGGTGCGCTGCTGATCCGGGGGTCCCCATCGAACCGCTGTGGGTCCCGGCTCTGCGGAGCAGCGTAAACGCTGCACCGCGTCCGGGACACGGAAAAGCCTTACGCCCTTGTCCCGGTAAACGGAAAACTGCCCATCGGGCCGATGCCCATTTCGCCCGAAATACTATCGCCCGAGACCTTGCCGGTGAACTCGAGTGTCAACGGCATCGGGTTGGTGATGGAGACCTTCCAGGCGACGTCGTCGCCGTTGGCCTTGCCGTCGAAGATCTCGGTCGAATTGCCGTCGGCGGCCTGCGTACCCGTCAGCGTGCCGCCGGCATTCTTCAGGCTGAGCGTCGCATTTCGATCGCCCATCGGCGTGCTCATGGTGATGTTCCAGTTTCCGTCGACGGCCATTCTCGCATCTCCTCGTCATGTCTTCGCAAAACCGGAAAACGGTTCTGGGATCGGGCCAAGCTTCCGGCGGTATAGCGCATCTTGCAGTGGATGCCCAATCGTCTTGACGTGCCTTCCAAGGCAATCATGCGCAATCTGGGGAAGGTTCAAGCAAACGGCGTCAAGGGCCTGACATTTGCGCGGAATCGTTCTAGAACAGCGCCTCCGCGATCCGTCGCCTCACTAGCGTGTCAGTTGCCTCATCGTCATGCCTGCCATTTCGTCGAACAAACCCTATCGCGTCGGCCGTTCCCGCACTGGGCTTGGCCTTTTCGCCACCAGACCGATCAAGAAGGGTGCCAAAATCGTCCGCTATTTTGGACCCTTGCTGGATTCAAAAAAGAAAAAAGACGACGCGATCGAGAACAAATACCTGTTCGAGCTGAACAACCGCTGGACCATCGACGGTTCGGTCCGCAAGAACATCGCGCGCTACATCAACCACGCCTGCAAGCCGAATGCGGAATCAGACGTGATGCCGCGCAAGCGCAAGGTGGTGATCCGCGCCATCAAGAACATCTCACCTGGCGAAGAGATCAGCTACGATTACGGCACCGATTATTTCAAGGCATATTTAAAACCGATCGGGTGCAAGTGCGACGCTTGCGAGAAGAAGCGCAAGAAGAAACGCGCCGAGGCGCGGGCCGAACGGTTGCGCCTGAAAGCCAAGGCCGAGCGGAAGGCCTTGAAGAAGGCCGAGAAGCAGGCGGCGAAGGCTCGAGAAAGGCTTGAAGAAGAGTTGAAGCTTGAATTGAAGCGGAGCCTGAACGGCAAGGCTGCCGGGGGCAAGGCGAACGGCAAGCTGGCAAATGGCAAGCCGGCAAACGGCAAGCACTTTAACGGCAGCTTTTCAAACGGGCACGGCCGATCCAAGGTCGCTGGACCATCGGCCGCCGCGGAACCCAAAGCTTCGACGAAGCTCCTCACCTCCGCGACGGCCATAGGTCAGGAACAGCAAGCCTCAGTCTAGACCGCCAGCGTCCCGCCGCTCCGGCGCAATCCGATATATTGCAGCTCGGCGAGCACGCCGACCACGATCGCCTGCATCGCGACCGCGGCTTCGCCGAGCAAGTTGGGCGTCACGGCGTCGCTGAACAGCAGAGCGATACTCGCCAGCGTCCACGCCGCGTTGCCCGCGATCACGATTGCCACCGGGGCCTTGGGCATCGTTTGGCGGGTGCCGAGCCAACCGACCAGCGCCGTGTAGGCAATCAAGAACAGGCCGGACTCGCGCAACAGTGCTTCGGGCAAGTTAAGGAGCGGCGCAAGCTCGCCGGCGCCGAAGGTGAGCAACACGGCGGATACGCCGCTGAAGATGGCGTCGGCCTGGATGGCGCGGCGCAGGAATGCGGACGGATGGATCATGATGGTTCTCCTGTTGAGGGTGGACGGGGGAGCAATCAGCGCGTCAACCGCCGAAGCCAGCTTCGGAACTGACGCAACAAGCGGGCTGGGCACAGCGTCCTGCCGACGCTGGTTTCGACCGCTTGCACATGGGTGAACACGAACACGCCGGTCGAGTGCACCAGCGGCTCCGGCATGTTGAGGAGGCGCGCCAGCAACTTGGTTGCCAGACTGAGCGTCCACTGGATCATGCGAGTGGCTGCGGGTGCGGTGCTGGATCGGGAAGGCGTGTGCATGGTCATCTCCTGTGCCTTTCGAAGATGATCCGCCCGGAAACGCTAATCCATTACGTCCGAGGTAATGGAAGATGTGAAATTCGCATGGTAGGTTTTCCCACCATGAACGCACCATCTGTCACGGCCCGCGCCGAACCAACCAGCCCCGCCCATGTCGGCGACCATCTGCGGCAATGGCGCCAGCGCCGCCATCTGAGCCAGCTCGATCTTGCCGGTGATGCCGAGATTTCCGCGCGCCATCTGAGTTTTGTGGAAACCGGCCGCGCTGCGCCGTCGCGCGACATGGTGTTGAAGCTCGCGGAGCGGCTCAACGTGCCCCTGCGCGAGCGTAACGTGCTTTTGGTGGCGGCGGGTTTCGCGCCGGCGTTTCCGCAGCGGTCGCTCGACGATCCCGCGCTGAAATCGGCTCGCGCTGCGATCGATCTTGTGCTGCGCGCGCATGAGCCTAATCCTGCGCTGGCCTATGACCGGCACTGGAACCTGGTTTCGGCCAACCGGATGGTGATGCCGCTGTTGGCGGGCGTTCCCGAGCGGCTGCTCGGCCAGCCCCTCAACATCCTGCGACTGGCATTTCATCCGGAGGCGCTGGCGGCGCGCACCGTCAACGTCGCCGAATGGTGCGGGCATCTGCTGGAGCGGCTGCATCGCCAATGCGAGGCGACCGCCGATCCCGGGCTGATCAAACTCTATCACGAGCTGAAGGCCTATCCGATCCCCGCGCGTTCAGCACCGCTACCGGCCGACAATGTCGCAATCCCCTTCAAGCTGCGCTTTGAGGGCGAGACCTTAAGCTTTATGTCGGCCACGATGATTTTCGGCACGCCGGTCGACATCACGCTGTCGGAACTGGCGCTGGAGACATTCTTTCCCGCCGACGAACTCACCGCCGCGCGGATGCAGACGATGGCGGCGGATCTCCAATAGGTCCCTTGTCCGGGGCCAGTTCGCGGCTTATCTCTGCGATTTCCGTAAAGCGAGGACATCCCGATGAGCACCCTGAAGCCGCTCCAAATCGATATCGTTTCCGACGTGGTGTGCCCGTGGTGCTATATCGGCAAGCGCCGGATCGAGGACGCGCTGGCGCTGGCGGCGGATATTCCGGTCGAGGTTCACTGGCGGCCGTTTTTTCTCAATCCCTGGGTGCCGCGCGAAGGCATCAGCCGTGACGAATATCTCACCACCAAATTCGGCTCGGTCGAGGCCTACAAAGGTATTGCGGGACGCGTCGTCGCCGCCGCCGGCGAAGAGGGCCTGGTGTACCGGCCTGACCTCGTCAAGCGGCAGCCGAATACGATCGATTGCCATCGCCTGATTCACTGGGCCGACGCGCAAGGCAAATCGGCCGAGATGAAACAGCGGCTGATGGAATTGTATTTCCGCGATGGCGGCAATCTCACCGACGTCAATGTGCTGGTGCAGGCTGCTGCCGATTGCGGGCTCGATGCCGAGGACGTACGCCGGCGTCTTGCCACCGACGAGGACGTGGCGCTGATCTCGGCGCACGCCAAGGAGGCTTCCGACAAGGGCATATCCGGCGTGCCGACCTTTGTATTCGCCCAGAAATACGCGGTGTCCGGCGCGCAGCCGGCCGAGCAACTCGCCCGTGCCATCCGCCAGGTCTCGGCCGAAGTAAACGCGCAAGCGGCGGAGTGAGATGGGGCGTCTTGGGGCTAGCACGCAAGCTCGTCATGCCCGGCCTTGTGCCGGGCCTCCACGTCTTAGCGGGGCCGCGGCAAGAAAGACGTGGATGGCCGGGTCAAGCCCGGCCATGACGTTGGAATTCGGTGGTCTCGCTAGTGACTATTTCGCCGGACCAGATGAACAACGTTGCGCGCGAAATCGAGCACCAGCCGGCGCGCCGCCATCGCCGCATGAATCAGCGACACCACGGGATCGTTTGGGCGGAGCGGAATCAGCACGTCACCGATCTTGAGCCGTCCGCGCCAGATCGGATTGATCATCGGATGATCGGCGCTCGCGGTGGAATCGGCGGTCGCGAGCACGGCATCGGCGCACAGATGCCGTGTCAGGTCGAGCGTCAGTTGCACGCCCGGCGAAAATTTCGCAAAACGCTCGTCGATGCCGAGCTTGAAGTAGAACGCGCGGTCCTGATGCCGGAGCACGATCGCCGCTGCCACCGGCGTATCTCCGGCATGAAGCGTGACGATTTCGCATTGACCGGTCTCAGCGAGTCCTTTGGCGGCGCGCCGGATAAAACCGGCATCGCCTTCGTCCTGCCGGAGCGCGGTGCCGCGCTTGGCTTTCCAGCCGCTCGCTTCAAGTGCGAGGAATATCTCGATTCCCGCAGCGACCGCGTCCGGCGTCCGCGCCACATCGAAACGCACCGCGCCATGCTCGGCAAGCCGATTACGTTGGCGGCGCAATTCCTTCAGCTTCTTTCCGCCGAGCGCGTCGCGCAGCAACTCGTCGGCGTCGCGCCGTGCGTCAAGACAGGCGCGAAAATGCGATTGCAGGAGCCTGGGACGCATGCCGCGTAGTCCCAACACTTCCCGGAAGGCCTTCATGGCGGCGCCGTTGATTGAAACGTCACGCAGGATCACCGCATGCGCACCCTTTGCGCGCGCCTGCTCCAACAACCGCCCGACGGCGTCGCCCGCGACGTCACGGTCGAGCAGTGGCGTGCAAAGCGTGCCATAGGGACTGGCGCTGACCAAAGCGGGCAGGGGGATTTTACAGTCGCGCCACATCGAAATCACCGGCAACAAGCCGATCAGTCGCGCCGCACCGTCTTGCGGCGATGACGTGCCGCTCCACGCGCTCAGTGCGGAGACGCCGGTCCGGCCCCGCGCGCAGGCGTTCACCGCCAATTCCCAGGCCGGCAGATAATAGCCGTTCGGCTCGACGGCGCGTTCGGCCAGCGTGTGCCATGGGTCCTCGGGAATATCCGCAAGCGGGGAAAATGCAATGCCATATGGCGAAGCCAAAGTCGTCGGCGCGCGCTTACCCGCGGCATCGTTGATTGATGCGCGACGGACTACCGCTGTATCCGCAATATCGACCACGTCCCCGTTTCCCGTTCGGGAGCGCCGGCGCTCCCTTAAGCCGCGCTCCCCTCACGTCTCGGGACAAAATCGTAACTGCAAGTCTGGAAAATACCGTTGGCGCGGGGATTCAAATTGAGCGGTATTGTTAATCTGGTGTTTACGATCTAAGGGCCTTTGGCCAAACCCCGCGGAAGATGGTTCCGGATTTGGTCGGACGGTCCAGCAGGTCGCAGACAGCGGCAGAACCCGCGGGCAGTTGTCCGTTGTTCCCGGCGACGCATCGCGGCCTCATCAAAGCGGTCGAGAATGATGCCTGAAAAACAGTTGCGCCGGTTTGCATGACGATGCCCCGGAATACTTGTCCAGCGTGATGTCACCTTCGGTGCGGCATTGCGGTGCCGATCAAGTCGCTGCCCCGTTGCCTCGGCGATTTCAGAGGAGTGGACGATTACATTTTCGTGATCAAGGAATGATCGCCTCGCTAAAGCGGTCTTGAAGATTCGAAGGCAGTTATGTCGCAGGACATGGCGCGCGGACAGAAAAAAATCGAGAAAACGATGATCCAGAACATACGGCCATGTGCTTTCGAACTTCCTTCGCTTTGTGACAATTCAGCACGAAGACGAGGATGAGCATGCCCAGCCCGTCTCATCATCGCGAACAGGTCCGGCAAAAAATCATCCACAGCGCGCTGCAACTGTTTAACCGCCACGGCTTCACCGCCGCATCGATCGACGACATCATGGCTGGCGCGGGCATGACTCGGGGTGGCTTCTACAGTTATTTTCAGAGCAAGAGCGATCTCTATGCCGAGGCGATAAGCTGCTTTGTCGGCGGGAAGCTGAAAGGCATAGCTGCCGTTGACAAGGCATCGGATCGCGCGGCGAGGATTCTCCACGACTATCTTTCGGGCCAACACTACGACGAGCTTGAGACGAGCTGTCCGCTGATCGGCCTGCCCAATGATATTTCCCGACGTGACCAGTCTGTCAGAGAGGCGCAGGAATCAGCGCTGAGAATGATGATCGATACGTTCGAGCGGAGTATGACGGCGGCGGCGGAGCCGGCCCGGCAACGCGCCCTGGCGCTCACGTCGCTTTGCATAGGGGGCATGGTGCTCGCGCGGGCGATTGAAGACCGTTCGCTCGTCGATGAGCTGCGTGAGGCGACGATGGCCGTCGCGCTGACGCTTGGACATTGGACCTAGCTGCGCGAGAATTCGCGGTGTCACGGCGAACGCGCACGCATCAGATCGGCCGATAGCTTTCGAAGACGCAGGTGTCCTCAGGTTCGGCGCGCCGCCGGTCGACGATTACGCCGCCGTTGATCGTGATGCGATAGGTTTCCTCGCCCAGCGGCTTGCCCGTAGCGGAGGTCAACTCGGCTCTGACGCACGCGGTCCAGCCGAGACCGCGAAGATCGTGGCGCGGCGAGGAGACCCGTACCTTTTGCGGATTCGACGAAGCGACGAATATCGAATCCAGTTCCTCGCGGACGAGTTGCTCTACGACGGGGGGCGGCTCAGACGGAGGCGGATCATTGGCCTTGGCGCGCATGAACTCCGGTACCGGCGCACGGCTGTCGGCAATGCCGCAGCCCGCCAGCACAATTGCGCCACTGGCCATCAGCCCCGCATAAACAACGATCCGCCCCATCCGCCGATCTTATCCCGGCCCGGTCAGGAATGCGCGCGGTGAGCCATCAAGAATTGCTGAGGCCGCTGCCGGAAACGGTTGCGCGCGCGTTGCCCTGGTCGAATGCGACACCGACCCGAGTGCCGCTGCACCAGACCGGACGGCAGCGGCGCATGAACTGATCGGTCTCGATCAGGAGCATGAACGATTGCGGCAGGCCGAAGGGATTGGCGACATCGAGCCGCGCCCCACCTGAGGAGATGTTCCGCACCGTGCAATCGAGGCCGCAGCCACCGCCAAAGGAGAGAGTGCCGTGTTTGAGCACCTTCTGTCTGGGCGCTGTTCGCTTCTCTATCATCGCAGTAAATCCCAAACTGCGCCGTTCGCTTTCGTTTCTTGGAATAGCAAGCGGAAATTACCGGCAATTGAATCGAATATGCCCTGTATTTGGATCGAGATTCGGGTTTCGTTAGCGATGATTCATTCACGCCCGTTGTTGCAGGTATTCTCACAGCATCGCAAAGGCGCTTGATACCATCGCTACCGGCTTGTTGTCGGCGGCGCTGGAAAGGGTGACGCGGCCAAAGCTCATGGTGCGCCCGAGCCTGACTACGCGGGCATCGGCCAATACGTCCGATTGCGTAACCGCGCGCATGAAATGTGTGGTCTGGTCTACGGTCGTCATCGGGCGATAGCCGCGGTTCGCGGCAAGGATCGCGATGACCATGGACGTGTCGGCGAGCGCCATCAGTGCCTGGCCGCAGACGATACCACCATGCCGGCACAGATGCTCCGAAAAGGCCATGCGCAGAACCGCGCCCGGCTGCCAGCCAGCCGCAGCGCCAATCGGCGGATCGCATTCGAGGCCGTCGATCGACAGCCCAAGGTCCTGCACCCAAGGTGCGAATACATCGCCAAGCACGCGCCTGGCTTCCACGATATCGAATATTTCAGCGTCAGGCTCGTTTGGCATGCAAGCTAATTCCTGGTCACGGGATTGCCGATAACGCTTGGTCCCCGGCGCCTGGCAAATCGGCCAGCGCCCGGTGCGGCTTGAAAAATTCAGACTTTGGGCCCTATGATAGGCCACGATGGGGGCTTAGGTCATGTTCCGGCGATTGGCACTGATTTTTAGCGTTGTCGCAACGGGCATACTCCTCGTTGGCTGTACCAAATGCGGTCCGATCTGGGACGATTGGATGCAGTCGCCAAAATCCTGCAAGTCGGACCATTTTTAGCTCGCAAGGCGGTGCCCCTGGCGTGACTCGCTTGGCTGGGCTGCCAGCGCGATGATATATTGCCGGAAATAGAGGGGGTGTCCCATGAGAATGTTTCGCGTCGCGGCCATTGCCATGTTGGTGGCCTCACCCGCTTTTGCGCAGATTCCCCAGCTGAATTTGCTACAGGACAACAGGCCCGCCAAGACGCAGGAGGAAAGGGACGCCGAGGCGGCGCGAGATAAAGCCTATAAGGACTCGCTCAAGAAAATACCCGACGCCAAGGCGCCGAGCGATCCGTGGGGCAACGTCCGTAGCACGGATGCGCCGAAAGCACCCGCCAAAGCGGCTGCCTCGGCGAAGCCGAAGACGAAAACCGGTAGCACTGCAAATTAGAGCGTTTTCGAACGAGGTGGATGCCGCTTCGCGTAGAGAATTGCTGTTCCATCCATGGGTGCCGAAACGGGGCGCGCCCGCGGGCTCTCAGGCCAGAATCGCCGATTGATCCACCAGCGTTTCGTAGCATTCGCACGACATGCGCATCAGGGCCGGGCGATCCAGGATCTTGATCACGCCGCGCGAATAGGTGATGGCACCGGCGTTCTGCACCTTGCTCGCGACTTCAGTGACCGAGGTGCGTCTCACCCCCAGCATCTCCGCGAGAAATTCCTGCGTCAGCGCCACGGTGTCGCTCGCCGCACGGTCCGCGCTCTGTAACAGCCAGCGGCAGAATCTCGCCTCGATCGAGTGCAGCGCGTTGCAGGCGGCGGTGACCCGCGCCTGCGACAACAGCACCTCGTTGTAGCGGATGCAGAGATTGCGAAGCGGTTCGCTGGCCCCCGCCGCGGCCCTGAAATGCTTCGCCGCGATCTTGCTGCAGGCCATCGGCATCTGGACCACGACGCGCACCAGCGATTTATAGAGACCAAGGCCAGCCATTGCGCCGACCACGCCTTCGCGGCCGACGGTGGCGGTCTCGATCGCCTTGCCGTCGCGCAGCACCGCGAGCAGCGACAGCATGCCGTAGTGCGGGAAATAGACCTGGTCTACCTCATCGCCGGCTTCAACCAATATATCGCCTTGCGGCAAGACGATCGTCACGAGATGTGGTTGCAGCCGATCGAAATGATCGCGGGGAAGGGAGGCCAGCAGCTTATTGTCCAGGGGAAGACCGGTGTTTAAAACGTGTACTGCCACTGCGATATCCCGCCCGATCGGTCGGGCCGATTACCGCAGGGGGATGAAGTGGTCGCTCCGAGAGGCGATCCGCGGAACGCCTGTTATAGGGACCACGAAGGGGCATTGTCGGTCCGGTAGCCGTCATAGTGTCGATTCCAGACCGAGCTGGCAGCGCATAATCTGGGGATTGAGGGATTCCACCGAACGACTTCCGTGTCGGAAATCGGACATCGCAGGCGGTATGCCGATTCTATCCGACTTCGCTGACCAACCGATGCTTCTTGTCGGTCCTCGGCGCGAGCGGGGTGTCGCCAAGCAACCGGTCGAATTCCAGTCTCGAAATATCGTAGCATTCGCAGGCGCGGTGCCGCAGACCGTCGTGATCGAGGATCGTGACGTGGCCGCGCCGATAGCGGATAAGCCCCGCTTTCTGAAAGGCCCCCATGACATCGGTGACCGTCGTTCGCCGCACGCCAAGCATCATCCCCAGGAATTCATGCGTCAGCAGGAAATCGTCAGAAGGCATCCGGTCGCGTGTCATCAAGAGCCAGCGGCAACAGCGTCGCTCCACCCTGTGCAGGTTCGCGCAGGCTGCCGATTGCGCGACCTGGTTGAAGAAGGCATGGGCATAGCGGAGCATGACCCGGTTCAGCGTCGGGATTCGTTCGAGTTCGTCGTGGAAACGGCGAGCATCCATGCACAGCCCCCTGCCGGGAACCTGGACGTAAGCCGATGAGGGCGCTTCGTGGTCGCCGAGACAGATCGGCAATCCCACAAACCCTTCGCTGCCGATCGTGCCGATCTCCGCGCCGTGACCATCGGACGTCGTGATCACCAGCGAAGCGACCCCGTCGATCGGGAAGTAGACATGTTCGATCGGCCGCGACGCCTCGTAGAGGCTCTTTCTGTAGTCAAAAACGACCGGCGACAAATGCGGGCGCAAGTGCTCGTAGTCGTTATCCGACAGGAGCGAGAGTAGGCGGTTGGTGCGGGGAACGAGCATGCCCGTTCACTTCCAATGTTTGGCGCCAAAACTCGGCGCAGAGGCTGCGGGCCGGTCGGGCGCCGCTCTGATCGTTCGAACTGGCAGGTGCAGCTGCTCTGTTGGCCTCACTCGCAACCCGGCGGCAGTCCCTCGGGGCACTCGGTCGCCGGTGGCCAAGTGTCGTTGCCGGCAATCGTCAAACTTTATCCCCTTTATGTCGGCTATGCGACTCAATTCCTCTCCTCGGCGGGGACTCGGTTTGGCCGCGGCGAGGCCTATATTGAGCCGGTCGTCATATGTTGGAGTTGCGACATGGCCTTACGCCCGCGCGATCTCGCAGACCGGATGGCTGGCCGGCGCAAGCAGGACGATGGTTATCTGCGCGAGACGTTCACCCTGCCACGTGACAAGGCGCGGACAAAGGCGCGCGATTTCCTCGTCCGTTATCCCAAGCAAGCCTATATGAGCGGCGTCGAAAGCTGGCGTGAGTTGCCGGACGGGAACATTGAATTCACGATGCGGCGGCTGCCGAGCGCCGACTAAAGGTAGCCGGTTCTGATCGCTTCAGGACCCGGGCCTATGAGGGTCCCCGGGGCGACCGCTCATCCGCTATCTCGGCGCGCTTTTTTTATTGGGCTCGGTGGTCGCTTCAGCCGCATGCGCCGTGTCCAGCGATTCCGCCACGAGGCGGATTCGAAAAACCGGCCGCCCGGACTCGTCCAGGAGCTCCATTTCCCATTGAGAATTTTGTTTGAGCTTGCGGGAAATTCCGCCGACGATGTCGGCGCAAACGCTGGTCAGTTCGCGCCAGGCGGCGTCGCGATCAGCAAGCTCGATGCCCGAATCGGAAGCGCCGGAGTAGCGACCATTTCGAATGCGAAAGAAAAAGAGCGGCATGGCATGAGCCCGATGCGAAAAGACCGCTCAGGGCTTGTGAGACCCCACAAGATCTGCCGGCCAGTTGACCCCCTATCCTGGGATTGATCAACACCGGGTGTTTACGGAGTTAGGTCGGGAGCAGGGAAGGCAGTTGAGCGATTATTCGCTCTCTGTAATCCGGATCAGGCCGTCGCCGGTGACGATGGGCCCCTTGGCGGTCACGATGACATAGCCAAGGCCGATCAGCTTTGACAGGTGAAGCGCCGGTATCGTCGGGCTCGGAGAGCTGAGCGCGATCTCGATCAGCGAGGCGAACTCTTCGGGTGTCAAAAGCTTCGATGCATGGACGGTCATCTTTAACTCGCGATCGAATCGGGCTTGGCCCGTCATCTCGGAAGGCCGCGCCGCCTCGGGGACGGTCCCCCAAAATCATATCATTGATTTCGGAGAATGTGAGCGGCCGAGCCAATAACTTTTGCCCCCCGCCAGGATCGCCAAGGCGGCACCGCGGGAGCTGTCGAAACGCCGCGGAGGTTAGGTCGATGCGGACCACTTCGGCGCGGAACTAGGCCGGTCTCCGATTCGGAACCGCCATTTTCCCGACAGTCGCTTGCCGCGAAAAAAACCGTTCGGGTGGGGCCGCCGGCCGAAATAAAACGAGCCGACAGCCCCGGCCGCGCAATTGAAATTGTGGCCCCTGCGGGTCAGCTCTACGCGACGATAGAAGACGTCCTTATTGTGACCGCACGCGCTACTCAAAAAGTGCCCGTGCGGGTTTCCGGCCGATGAAAAATCGGCCGACGGGCAGGTTAAAACGGGCCAGCGCCAGGTTCGCGGTGCTGTCCTAATTCGGACACCCGCGATTTGAAATTGCAACACCGTATTCGCCCGGAATCCACAACGGCGGTGCTCTGCGCTATGCCAATAGCCGGGGCGGGGATTTTCATTCCCTATAAATTTACCGAAGGCCGCTGACATCACTCAGCGGCCTTTTGTTTTTGGACACTCGCGGCGGGGAGTTGGGACAATCGGTTTTTGGGGCGTGGACAACGGCCCAACCTCAGCCGAAGTTTCCGTTCATTTGCGCGACTGAGGCGGCCGGTATCAGAAAGCAACAGGCAACCACTAGTGTAGTTCTGGAAGCTATGCTACTTGCCCCGCATGCGATATTTGCCGCTCAGCCTCTTGGATTTGGTAACCGCGGTCGCAATGGCGGTGCTGTTTTTGTACGTCATATTCGGACCCGCATCGTAACGAGCGAATTTTTCCGATTCGGATCATCCCATTTGGGCTTCGGCGGCCCTCATCATTCTAAATGCGCGTTCTTTTTCGACGGGACTTCCGTCGCGCTCTTCGGGCCGATAGTTGTGCTTTCCTGACCTGGTCGCGTAGTCGGTCCAACTCGCGTATCTGAGCATTGAGGTAAGTTATCGTGTCGGTGGCGATGGAAAGGCGCTGCTGAAGAGTACTCATTTGAGATCCCCATACTGACGCTACAACTACAGGGCACAATTGCCCTAAACGTAGGTCAATGGTGGCGCACTGAAGGTTCAAATTGAGCTACTGAGGGGGTGGTTTTCACGACCTATCCACCGACCGACTTACTTAAGTGCGTCGTGGCCGACCCATCAACAACCCTTCTCCGTCTGCGCCAATCAAACTGGGCCGCTGGCCGATTCAATTTAGGCCACAAGGGGTTAAAACAGGCCAGCGCCAATTTTCCGATGCTGTCCTAATTAGGACACCGGCTCAGACATATCAGGACACATACTTTCCGAAGTTTAACTGGGGCTAGCTCTGGTTCTTGCTAGGCTCAGATGCCCGCGCCTCTTCGGCCCCCAAAGCTGGTAACCTTGCGGGTGAACGGCCCCGGTCCACTAGACCGCCGGGGCCGTTTCTTTGATACTCGGGGCGGGGAATTAGGACACCATCATTTCCCACTAGGTATGAGCTTAACGACGCTACCCTTTGAACCGCGCCGCTTTTCTCGCGCTGCCTGATATCGCTTTTTTACTTCGGGGTCGGCAGCTAGGCGCTCAGACAGCACGCGGTTTTCAGCCGCCAAGTTAGCCCTCTCGGAAATCGGTGAAATCGTCCACCAATTCCTTATCCAGCCCCAGTCGGACTCAGGAGTGATCGGCGCCGGGCCAACAATCCATGGCTTTGACGTGACGCTTGGTGTCTTTAGAGGCCGGGGAGACTTGTTTCGGTGATTGAAAGAGGCCGCCAACTGAGGCGGCCTACTTTTCCGGTTGGCGGCGCAGTCGACCATGCAGATCGAAATGAATCGCGACGATGGCGGTTTCAATCAGCACCACCAGTCCGATCATTCCCATGAGGATAACTAGCAGCATTCTATTTTGGTGGCTGGAGGCCGGGGGAGTTGGCCCAATCGTCCAGATGGGCTGTGGTGTTGGCCAGGCTGGCTTTATTGAGAATGACATCTCGCGCGGTGCCGGGTGGCAGCTTAGCGGCTTGCTCTCGTAGCTCTTTAGCCCACGCTGATAGGCGGTCTGGAAGGGTGAGTGATTGTTTGAGACGCCGCCGCCGGTGAAACATGGCGCGCTCCTTTCCTCTAGGAAGGCGGGAGCGCGACCGGTCTCTCGGTCACCGATAAAGGCCACGGGTCCGGGCGGTGATGGGAACATTGTGCTCCCGGAAAATCCAAAGCACGAGTCATTTGTTAAGAAATCGGCAAAGCAAATTAGGCCACTCGACGAATCAAAACAGGCCATGCAAAATCGAGTGTGGAAGATCAGGTCAGTAGTCCTTTCCGTTCTTGTCTGAATCGGACTAATTTGCCGCCCAAACGACCACACCCATATCTATCGCTATTTTCATGAATTAGACAAAGAGGCCGCCAACTGAGCGGCCTCTAATCGTTATGTCGCGGCTGGCGGCTCGTCATTAGCTGGCGACGCCGCCGGTTCGTTCACTCGCAATTTTATATCAGCCGCTTTATCCATTAACGCAGCGGAAATTTTGGGGTCTTGAGTTGCCTTGGCCAACCCAAACAAAATCGCCGCTTGACGCACGAAGTACGCTTTACCAATCACATGATTTCCCCGTGGTATCCCAGCGCGCCAACCGACGCTACGCGGAAGTCGGGCATTCGTTCCGGGCTGAATGTGCAAAAGTGAACTTAGTGGCCTGAGGGCAACATTCTCAAAACAGGCCACTTCCAAATTAAAATAGGCCACTGAGGGTTAAAACAGGCCATTACCATTTTCCAAAAAAGAACATATTGCGAACGTGGAACAAATAGGGTACGGTGTGCCGACGTTCACTGATTCAGCCCTTTGCCGCCCGTTTGTCCCGCTAGCGAATCCCCGCCATAAGGAGCACCACCCATGTCTGCCACTGCGCTGCGTATCGTTGAAGGATCCTCCATGGACAAGACCAAGGCCCTGTCCGCCGCGCTCTCCCAGATCGAGCGCCAGTTCGGCAAGGGCTCGGTGATGAGGCTGGGCAAGAACGACCGCTCGATGGATATCGAGACCATTTCTTCCGGTTCGCTCGGGCTCGACATCGCCCTCGGCGTCGGCGGTTTGCCGAGGGGGCGGGTGGTCGAAATCTACGGCCCGGAATCGTCGGGCAAAACCACGCTGGCGCTGCACACGGTCGCCGAGGGGCAAAAGAGGGGCGGCATCTGCGCCTTCATCGACGCCGAACACGCGCTTGATCCGGTCTATGCCAGAAAGCTCGGCGTCAACATCGATGAGCTCCTGATCTCGCAGCCCGACACCGGCGAGCAGGCGCTGGAAATCTGCGACACGCTGGTGCGCTCCGGCGCGGTCGACGTGCTGGTGGTCGATTCGGTCGCGGCGCTGGTGCCGAAGGCCGAGCTCGAAGGCGAGATGGGCGACGCGCTGCCCGGCCTACAGGCGCGATTGATGAGCCAGGCGCTGCGCAAGCTCACCGCCTCGATCAACAAATCCAACACCATGGTGATCTTCATCAACCAGATCCGGATGAAGATCGGTGTGATGTACGGCTCGCCGGAAACCACCACCGGCGGCAACGCGCTGAAATTCTACGCCTCCGTCCGCCTCGACATCCGCCGCATCGGCGCCATCAAGGAACGCGACGAAGTGGTCGGCAACACCACCCGCGTCAAGGTCGTGAAGAACAAGCTGGCGCCGCCGTTCAAGCAGGTCGAATTCGACATCATGTACGGCGAGGGCGTCTCCAAGATGGGCGAAATCCTCGACCTCGGCGTCAAGGCCGGCATCGTCGAGAAGTCCGGCGCCTGGTTCTCTTACGACAGCCAGCGGCTCGGCCAGGGCCGCGAGAACTCGAAAGCGTTCCTCAAGGCCAATCCCGACATGACCGCGAAGATCGAGGCCGCGATCCGCCAGAATTCCGGCCTGATCGCCGAACAGATCCTCGCCGGCACCCCCGAGCGCGACGCTGATGGCGACGAGCCGGAGGCGGCGGAGGATTGATGGCGCGCCGTCATTCCGGACAGTCCGCGAAAGCGGACTGATCCGGAATCTCGATGGTAATTCAAATTCCCAAGGTAATTTCGAGATTCCGGGTTCGCGTCTTCGACGCGCCCCGGAATGACGCTATCGCGTCACTCCGCCGCCTCCGCGTACTCACTGACGGGCGGGCACGAACACACCAGATTGCGGTCGCCATAGACGTTGTCGACCCGCCCCACCGGGCACCAGTATTTGTCCGTTCGCGAAGTACCATCGGGGAAACAGCCCTCGGCGCGGCTGTAGGGCCGTTGCCACGCATCATCGGCGATGTCGTGCACCGTGTGCGGCGCGTGGCGCAAGGGTGAGGCCTCGACCTTCCAGCGTCCGTTCTCGATCTCGGCGATTTCGCGCCGGATCGCGATCATCGCGTCGCAGAAGCGATCGAGCTCGGCCCTGGATTCGGATTCCGTCGGCTCGATCATCAGCGTGCCCGGTACCGGAAAGCTCATGGTCGGCGCATGGAAGCCGTAATCGATCAGCCGTTTGGCGATATCGTCGACGGTGACGCCGCTTGACGCCTTCAGCGGGCGCGGATCGACGATGCATTCGTGCGCGACGCGCCCCTTGGCATTTCGGTAAAGCACCGGGAAATGCGGGTCGAGCCTGGCCGCGATGTAATTGGCGTTGAGGATCGCGATTTCGGTAGCGCGCGTAAGACCTTCGCCCCCCATCATCAGAATATAGATATACGAAATCGTCAGGATCGACGCCGAACCGTAGGGGGCGGCCGAAACCGGACCAACCGGCGTTTGGCCGCCGGCCGCGGGATGTCCCGGCAGGAATGGCGCCAGATGGGCCTTGACGCCGATCGGTCCCATGCCGGGGCCGCCGCCGCCGTGCGGAATGCAGAACGTCTTGTGAAGGTTGAGATGGCTGACATCGGCGCCGTAATCGCCGGGCCGCGATAGTCCGACTTGCGCATTCAAGTTGGCGCCATCGAGATAGACCTGGCCGCCATGGCCGTGCACGATGTCGCAGATTTCACGGATGTGTTCCTCGAACACGCCGTGAGTCGAGGGATAGGTGATCATGATGGCGGCGAGATCACTCGAATGCGTTGCCGCCTTGGCGCGCAAATCATCGACGTCGACATCGCCGCGCGCGTCACACGCCACCACCACGACCGCCATGCCGGCCATGCTGGCCGAGGCCGGATTGGTGCCGTGCGCCGAGGAGGGGATCAGGCAGACCTTGCGATGCGGCTCATGGCGCGCAGCGTGATAGCTGCGGATCGCAAGTAGGCCGGCATATTCGCCCTGCGCGCCGGAATTCGGCTGCAGCGAAATCGCATCATAGCCGGTGATGTCGCATAGCCATTGCTCCAGCCGCGCAAACAGCGCGTGATAGCCGGCTGCCTGTTCGCGCGGCGCGAACGGGTGCAGATGGGCGAATTCGGGCCAGGTCAGCGGGATCATTTCCGATGTCGCGTTGAGCTTCATGGTGCAGGAGCCGAGCGGAATCATCGCGCGGTCGAGTGCGAGATCGCGATCACTCAGCTTGCGCATATAGCGCAGAAGTTCAGTCTCGGAGCGATGGGCGTGAAATACCGGATGGGTGAGGAAGGCGGTCCCGCGCTTGAGTTCCGCAGGCAGCGCCTCACCGGTCACGGCCTCGACCTCCGTATAGGCAAACTTGCCGCCGAAGGCGCGCCACACGGCTTCCACAATGGCCGGTGTCGTGGTCTCGTCGAGCGCGATGCCGAGCATGCCCTGATCGATCCGCAGGTTGATTCGTTCGGCACGCGCGCGGCCGACGATCTCGTCTTGCTTGCCGCCCGCGTTTAGCGTCACGGTGTCAAAAAATGCTTCCGACCGCGGCGCGAAGCCAAGCTTGCGCAATCCCGCCGCCAGCACAGCGGTGCGGCGATGCACGGTTCGCGCGATGTGGATCAATCCTTCCGGCCCGTGATAGACCGCGTACATCGAGGCGATAATCGCCAGCAGCACCTGCGCGGTGCAGATGTTGGACGTCGCTTTCTCGCGGCGGATGTGCTGCTCGCGGGTCTGCAAGGCCAGCCGATAGGCCGGCTGTTTTCGTGAATCGATCGACAGGCCCACGATCCGCCCCGGCAGTGAGCGTTTCAGCGCGTCGCGCACCGCCATATAGGCCGCATGCGGTCCGCCATACCCGATCGGAACGCCGAAGCGTTGTGCCGATCCGATCGCGATGTCGGCGCCGAGTTCGCCCGGCGAGGCCAATAGCGTCAGGCTCAAGAGGTCGGCGGCGACGATGGCGAGCGCGCCTTTGGCGTGCAGCGCGGCGATCGCCGGCCGCAGGTCGCGCACCGCGCCTGACGTGCCCGGATATTGCAGCAATCCGCCGAAGATCTCAGCGCGATCCAGATCGGTGAATGGATCGCCGGCAATCAGATTCCATCCCAGCGGCTCGGCGCGGGTGCGCAATACGGCCAGCGTCTGCGGATGCACCTCGGCGTCGACGAAGAACGACCTCGTCTTGGCGTGGGCCGCGCGCTCCGCCAGCGCCATCGCTTCGGCCGCCGCAGTCGCCTCATCGAGTAGCGAGGCGTTGGCGACATCAAGGCCGGTGAGATCGCAGATCATGGTTTGGAAGTTGAACAAGGCTTCCAGCCGGCCCTGGCTGATCTCCGGCTGATAAGGCGTATAGGCCGTGTACCAGGCCGGATTCTCCAGGATGTTGCGCTGGATCACCGCCGGCAAAATCGTGCCGGAATAACCTTGGCCGATCAGCGAGGTGAAGACCTGATTTTTCGACGCCAGATCGCGCATATGCACAAGCGCTTCGGTTTCGCTGAAGGGATTACCGAGGTCGAGCGGCGCCTTCTGCCGGATCGGCTGCGGCAGCGTTTCGGCCATCAGCGCCTTGAGGCTTGAGGCACCTACTGTCTCAAGCATCGCGGAGATGTCGCGCGGGGAGGGGCCGATATGGCGGCGCACGAAGGTGGTGGCGGGCTCAACGGCGGGTTTGTGGTGCGCGGTCATGGCTTTTTCCTTATCGCGTCGAATTGCATCGATTCGTCATGGCCGGGCTCGTCCCGGCCATCCACGTCTTTGAAACGAAAGAAGAAAGGCGTGGATGCCCGGCACAGGGCCGGGCATGACGAGAAGAAATGCGGATCGCGGCATTCAAATCGAACCTTCATGCGTTCGCTCACGCGACGTGCTTCTTGTACGCGGCCTCATCCATCATGCCGCCGAGTTCGGCTTTGTCCGCGATCTTCACCTTGAAGAACCAAGCCTTGCCGGCGGCATCGGAATTGACCAGCGCGGGTTCGGCCGCCAATGCGTCGTTGACCTCCGTTACTTCGCCCGAAATCGGCGCGTGGACATCGGATGCGGCCTTGACGGATTCGACCACGGCGGCGGCCTCCGCCTTCTTCAGGCTGCGGCCGACCTTGGGCAATTCAACGAACACGACGTCGCCGAGCTGCGACTGTGCATAGTCGGTGACGCCGATGGTGGCGACATCGCCCTCGATGCGGAGCCATTCGTGATCGGGGGTGTAAAGCGTCGTCATGACCAATCCTTCAGCGTTTGCGAGTTCAGCGTTTGTAGGTGTTGGGAACGAAGGGCATCGGCGATATCCGCAGCGGCAGGCGCTGGCCGCGCAGTTCGGCGAACACGAGCGCGCCGGGCGCGGCCAGTGGCGAGGGTATGTACCCCATCGCCACGGGCGCATTGAGGCTCGGACCAAAGCCGCCCGAGGTCACCGCGCCGATCGGCTCAGATGACGCAGCGTCCGCGAATAAGGCTGCGGCTTCGCGTACGGGCGCGCGGCCTTCGGGCTTGAAGCCGACGCGGCGGCGTGGCGCGCCGGCTTCAAGCTGGCTCAGGATCAAATCCGAGCCGGGAAATCCACCGGGACGCGCGCCGCCCTTGCGGCGGCTCTTCTGGATCGACCATTCCAGCGCGCCCTCGACCGGCGTCGTCGAGGTATCGATATCATGGCCATACAGGCAAAGCCCGGCCTCCAGCCTGAGACTATCGCGCGCGCCCAGTCCGACCGGCAGCACGTCGCCATCGTCAAGCAGGTCCCTGGCAAGCCGCTCGGCCGCCTCGGCAGGGACGGAAATCTCAAAGCCGTCTTCCCCGGTATAGCCGGAGCGCGAGACGAAGCATTCGATGCCGCCAACGTGGCGCGGGCCGGCATCCATGAATCGCATCGCGGGAGCCTCACTGCAGAACCTTGCCAGCACGGATTCCGCCTTGGGTCCCTGTAGCGCGATCAGCGCCCGGTCGGGGAGGGGCTCGATGATGCACAGATCCGAGAGGTGGGCGCGCAGATGCGCTTCGTCTTCGGCCTTGCAGGCAGCGTTCACGACCAGAAAAAGGTGGCTGCCGAAATTCGCCACCATCAAGTCGTCGAGGATGCCCCCTGATTCGTTGGTAAACTGGGCGTAGCGCTGCCGTCCCGGCGCAACCGCAAGCAGATCCTGCGGTACCAGCCGCTCCAGCGCGAGCGCAGCGTCCTGAAGCTTTCCGGATTTCGGCCGCAGCACGATCTGGCCCATATGCGAGACATCGAACAGGCCGGCATGCGCCCTTGTATGCAAATGTTCCCTGAGTACGCCAGTTCCGTATTGCACCGGCATGTCGTAGCCGGCAAACGGCACCATCTTGCCGCCGCTTGCCAGATGCAGCCCGTGCAAAGGGGTGCGTTTGAGGTCGGAAGGCGGGGAAGGTTGAACGTCGTGTGCAAGCATCACTGGGCCCTCGCGGCTTTTCGGAGATGATTCCCCAAAAAACGCCGAAAGCCCCATCTGTCGCTGTGCCTGAGAGTATTATCCCGTCGGCGGACACATCCGGGCCGAAACCCGTCGGTGCCTCTTTCCAGATGCTGTCAAATCACGAAGGTCCGTTTGCCTGAGAGTTTCCGGGGCGGTTGCTCCTTCGGCGCCGGCATCAAAGCCGATCTCTCCCGACGTGACTGTCTTGAACAGATAGGAAGAAAACACGGCCACGCCAAGGCTGTCAACGCAGCTGCAGCATCTGTCAAAGGTTTTGCGCTGGTGCGGCAAGCCCCTGATGGGCTTGCACAGTTTCTGGACAGCGCTGGTACCCTTGTCTAAAAGCGGTGCGGGCAAGGCGCGGCCAGCAAAAGTGGAAGCCGGTTTTGCGTCCGGCCGCGCTAATTGAAGGGGCGCGGCCAGCAAAAGTGGAAGCCGGTTTTGCGTCCGGCCGCGCTAATTGAAGAGGCGCGGCCAGCGAGATTGGGTGCCGGTTTGGCGCCCGACCGCGCCAAATGATTGAAGAAATGACCGGCAATTTCGGGCGGGTTCCCGGACGGTACTGCGATTGGACCAACATGAGCGGCGTTAACGAGATCAGGTCGACATTCCTCAAATTCTTCGCCGACAACGGCCACGAAATCGTGCCGTCGTCGCCGCTGGTGCCGCGCAACGACCCGACGCTGATGTTCACCAATGCCGGTATGGTGCAGTTCAAGAACGTCTTCACCGGCGTCGAAAAGCGCCCCTATGCGCGCGCCACCACCTCGCAGAAATGCGTGCGCGCCGGCGGCAAGCACAACGATCTCGACAATGTCGGCTACACCGCGCGGCATCACACGTTTTTCGAGATGCTCGGCAATTTCTCGTTCGGGGACTATTTCAAGGACCACGCCATCGAATTGGCATGGAAACTGGTGACCAAGGAATTCGGCCTGCCGAAGGACAAGCTCACGGCCACCGTCTATATCGACGACGACGAAGCGTTCGATCTCTGGAAGAAGATCGCAGGCCTACCCGAATCGCGCATCATCCGCATCGCGGGCTCCGACAATTTCTGGCAGATGGGCGACACTGGCCCGTGCGGGCCCTGTTCGGAAATCTTCTACGACCACGGCGACAAGATCTGGGGCGGCCCCCCCGGCTCGCCGGAGGCCGATGGCGACCGTTTCATCGAGATCTGGAATCTCGTGTTCATGCAGTACGAGCAGTTAGCGCCGGGGGTCCGCAACCCCTTGCCGAAACCGTCAATCGATACTGGCGCAGGCCTGGAGCGCGTCGCGGCGGTCCTGCAGGGCAAGCACGACAATTACGACATCGATCTGTTCATAGCCCTGATCCGCGCCATCTCCGAATTGACCGGGGCCGATCCGCAAGGCGAGCAGAAGGCGTCACTGCGCGTCATCGCCGATCATTTGCGCGCGTCATCGTTCCTGATCGCCGACGGCGTGCTGCCCTCGAACGAGGGCCGCGGCTACGTGCTGCGCCGGATCATGCGCCGCGCGATGCGCCATGCGCAATTGCTTGGCGCCAAGGATCCGCTGATGTACCGGCTGGTATGGGCGCTGGTGCGCGAAATGGGCCAGGCCTATCCGGAACTGGTGCGCGCCGAAAACCTGATCGAGGAAACCTTGCGGCTGGAAGAAACCAGATTCCGCAAGACGCTGGAACGCGGGCTGTCGATCCTCGACGAAAAGAGCGCGTCGCTCAAAAAGGGCGACATGTTCGACGGCGATACCGCGTTTACGCTGTACGACACTTATGGCTTTCCGCTTGACCTGACCCAGGATGCGCTGCGCAACCGCGGGATCGGCGTCGACATTGCTTCATTCACTGACGCGATGGATCGGCAGCGCGCCAAAGCGCGCGCGGCCTGGGCGGGTTCCGGCGATACCGCCAGCGAAAGCGTTTGGTTTCCGCTGCGCGAGAAACTCGGCGCTACGGAATTTCTCGGCTACGAGACCGAAACCGCCGAAGGCGTGGTGGGCGCGCTGGTGAAGGACGGCAAGGAGATCGAGCGCCTCACTGCGGGCGAGAGTGGCGCCATCGCTCTCAACCAGACCCCGTTTTACGGGGAATCCGGCGGACAGGTCGGCGATACCGGAATCATGACCGGCGAGGGCGTGCGGTTTCGCGTCACCGATACCCAGAAGAAGGCCGGCGACCTCTTTGTGCATCTGGGAACCGTCGAACAGGGCACGCTCAAACCGGGAACGGCGCTGCAGCTTGAAGTCGATCACGCCAGACGCTCCTCGATCCGTGCCCATCATTCGGCGACGCACCTGTTGCATGAGGCGCTGCGCCAGGTGCTCGGCGATCACATCGCCCAGCGCGGCTCGCTGGTGGCGCCAGACCGCCTGCGTTTTGACTTCGTGCACCAGAAACCGATCACGCCGGAGGAACTGAGCCGGATCGAGGATATCGCCAACGAGGTGGTACTCGAAAATGACGAGGTCACCACGCGATTGATGGCGGTGGACGATGCGCGCGAGGCCGGTGCCCGCGCATTGTTCGGCGAGAAATATGGCGACGAGGTGCGCGTGGTATCGATGGGCAGAGGCGCCCGCGAGCACGCCGCCAACGCGCTGGGCTGGTCGGTGGAATTGTGCGGCGGCACCCATGTTCGCCGGACCGGCGATATTGGCCTGATCTCGGTGACCAGCGAGAGCGCGGTGTCCTCGGGCGTTCGCCGCATCGAGGCACTGACCGGGCGTTACGCGCGCAAACATGCCAACGATACGATGCAACTCGCCAGGCAAGCGGCCTCGGAACTGCGTACCCCGCTCGAGGAGATGCCAGCGCGGATCGCCTCGCTGATGGAAGAGCGCAAGAAACTGGAGCGTGATCTATCGGACGCGCGCAAGAAACTGGCGATGGGCGGTGGCGGGACCACTTCGAACGGATCGGCAGGGGAGGCCGCCGGCGTTCGCGAAATCGGCAACGTCAAGCTGATGGCGCGCGCGGTCGAAGGCATCGAAATGAAGGACCTCAAGAGCCTCGCCGATGACGGCAAGAAGCAAATCGGCTCCGGCGTGGTGGCCATTGTCGGCGTCACCGGGGACGGCAAGGCCGGTGTGGTCGTCGGCGTCACCTCCGATCTCACCTCGCGCTACAACGCGGTCGATCTGGTACGCGTGGCGTCCGAAGCGCTCGGCGGCAAGGGCGGCGGCGGGCGGCCCGACATGGCGCAGGCCGGCGGACCCGACGGCGCCAAGGCGAACGCGGCGCTCTCGGCGATCGAGAAGGCGATGGCTGGGGCGTGAGGATTGGATCAGGCGCGGCTGCCTGTTACTGAAAATCGTCATTGCGAGCGAAGCGAAGCAATCCATAAAGCCGAACGAATAGTGGATTGCTTCGTCGCTTCCGCTCCTCGCAATGACGTGCGGATGCGAGAGCTATTTCTGATCCAGAAACGGCGCGACGACTTCCCGCGTTTCCTTGCTCGGCACGACCGGCACGATCTCGAAGGTCATGCCGAGCCCCTGGCAGTTCAGGATCCATTCCTGCAAGAGCCGCGCGTCGTCGCATTCCATCAGCTGGAAGCAGCGGTCGAAATTGGGCTCGATCCAGCTGCCGACGTAGGTGAGCCCTTCGGGAAATTTTATCCCGGCATCCCGAACGCGCTTATAGACGGGGATCGGGTCCCGGTCCTTGAACCGCTCGATCACCATGAAGAGCATGGACGCCTTTACGTCTTGCGCAGGAACACGTAGTCCGCGGAATAGGGCGCGCTTTTGAAGCTGCCGACCTTGTCGCAGGCGCCCTCGAGCTTGCCGCCCTGGGTGTTGATCCGCTGCACCGTCGTTACTCCCGTAAGGACGCCGCTGCCGCGCGAGGAGGTTACCTGCAGCTTCAGCCAGGGAATGTCGCTCGCGGTCGCGCCTGGCGCATTGCCGGCGGCCTTGCCGACCACGGCGCTGCCGTCGCTGTGCTCCCAGTTCGGTCCGGCATAATGGCGGCCGATCGTTTTGCCATCGACGATCAGCGTGGCGACCGGTTCGCGGAACGCCCAGGCCGATTTGCCGTCGGCGCCCGCCTTGCATTCATACACCTGCGCGCCTTCGGCATGCACGCTGAGCACGACGGTTTCACCAGGTGCCGCGATTGTGTCGGGAAGCGGTGTCTCGGCGGCCTTCGCGCTCACGGGCGCCCCCGAGAGCAACAGCAACGCGAGCAAGGTCGTCTTAAAGCCAAACATGATCGTGCTCTCCGATGTTGTTGTCTGGGAATACCCAATTCTGGCCTCGCCTGTCGTTTTACGCCATCGCCTTGGTGAGGTTTTCCGCAACCTTGTCGAGGAAGCTGGTGGTGGAGAGCCAGCGCTGGTCGGCGCCCACCAAAAGCGCCAGATCCTTGGTCATGAAGCCGGCTTCGACCGTCTCGACGCAGACCCTCTCCAGCGTGGCTGCGAATTTCGCAAGCTCCGCGTTGTTATCGAGCTTGGCGCGATGCGACAGCCCGCGGGTCCAGGCGAAGATCGAGGCGATCGAGTTGGTCGAGGTCTCCTTGCCCTTCTGGTGCTCGCGGTAATGCCGTGTCACGGTGCCGTGGGCGGCCTCGGCCTCCACCGTCTTGCCGTCTGGCGTCATCAGCACCGAGGTCATCAGGCCGAGCGAACCGTAGCCCTGCGCCACCGTGTCGGACTGCACATCGCCGTCGTAATTCTTGCAGGCCCAGACGTAGCCGCCGGACCACTTCATCGCCGCCGCAACCATGTCGTCGATCAGGCGGTGCTCGTAGGTGATGTGCTTGGCGTCAAACTGCGACTTGAACTCCTTGTCGAAGATGTCTTGGAAGACGTCCTTGAACCGGCCGTCATAGACCTTGAGGATCGTGTTCTTGGTCGAGAGATAGACCGAATAACCCTTGGACAGGCCCATGTTGAGCGAGGCGCGGGCGAAATCGGCGATGGAATCGTCGAGATTGTACATCCCCATCGCTATGCCCGCGCTCGGGGACTTGTAGACCTCGCGTTCGATCACCTTGCCGTCCTCGCCGACGAATTTCATCGTCAGCGTGCCCTTGCCCGGAAATTTGAAGTCGGTGGCGCGATACTGGTCGCCGAAGGCGTGACGGCCAATGATGATCGGCTTGGTCCAGCCCGGCACCAAACGCGGCACGTTCTTGCAAATGATCGGCTCGCGGAACACCACGCCGCCGAGGATGTTGCGGATGGTGCCGTTCGGCGACTTCCACATTTCCTTGAGGCCGAACTCCTTCACCCGGGCCTCGTCCGGGGTGATGGTCGCGCATTTGACGCCGACGCCGACCTTCTTGATGGCATTGGCGGCATCAACCGTGACCTGGTCGTTGGTCTTGTCGCGGTATTCCATCCCGAGGTCGAAATACATCAAGTTGATATCGAGGAACGGGTTGATCAGCTTGTCCTTGATGTACTGCCAGATGATCCGGGTCATCTCGTCGCCATCGAGTTCGACGACCGGGTTGGTCACCTTGATTTTTGCCATGGGGAATAGGGCCTTTTTGGAACAGCGCGTTTCGGGAGTGAGGTGATAGGCGCGCTATAGCACTGCAAGCGCCCCGGCGAAAGCCGAGGCGTTATGCAGTTTCAGCCCATCTTTTGGTCTGGAGCCTCGGTTGTGATTGATCAGAACCGAGGCTCTCGAAAACGCTCTAGAACGCCGCCTGGGTGGCCGTGCCCGCCACCACGTACCAGGTGACGAACAGACCGCAGATCAGGGCGCCGGGCAGGCTGGAGCCGGTGCGCCGCCAGGTGAACGTGGCGATGATGGCGCATATCGCCAGCAACGGCACAAACTGGATGGCGATGATGGTGGAGAGCGGCACGAAGCCGGGATCGGGCAGCGGGTTGAACAATTTTCCCGATAACCACAGCGTGCCGTATTGCAAGCCTACGAGCACGATGAAACCGAGTATCAACGCCAGGATATTGGTCATGTAAAGCGCGCCGCGGTTTGCGCCCACGGTTGAGAAATTCCGGTGCAGCACATGCAGCGCGATCACGAAAAATGCTGTGAGCGGCAGGAGATAGATCAGGAAGATCAGGAATTGCTTCGCGCTCATCAGCTTCAGCGCGACGATCCAGAACCGGAAATCGATCTTGAAGGCGAGGTCTGCCAGCCACAGCGCGGCATAGCCGATGATGATGGTGGCCAAAGCGATCAGGATCGACGGGCCGATGATCCCCGTGCGGCTCGCGCGTTTGGGTGCGAACGCCATCAAGGCCAGCGCGATCAGCGCATTGATGAGGGCCCAAACCGTGATCTGGTTGGTGATGCCCTGCGGTAAATAGGGCGACGCCGGCACCAGGGTGCCGCCGAGCGCGAAGGCCGGATAATAGGTCAGCGCGGGAATGAAGGCGGATAACAAGAAGGCGGCGGTCCAGCGGCCGCCCTTGGCTGCGACTTGGGCTGGCGCGGTGCCATCGGCAATCACGGGCAGCCTCAAATGCGAAAACACGGGCGCATCGAGCAGGCCGTCGAATACGCCCATCAAAAGCACGACAAAACCAATCAGCGCAATCAGCGTGCCGATCTCCTTGCGGAACCAGATTTGATCGTCCGAGGGCCGCGGCGTACCGCCTTGCAGGGTCTTGGCGAACCAGTCGAGGCTGTAGCCGATCGCCTGATGAGAGATATGCTCGTCGGGATGGATGATCGGCGGCGCGTACAGCACTCTCGCCGTGCCTTGCGCGATGTCGCCATAGACCTTACCGGGCTCGACGGGGCCTTGGGTGCCAAACAGCGCCCACAGTTTCGGACTTTGCGTGACGTCGCGCGCCCGCGCGACGCCCCACATCAGGTCGGGGAATTCCTCATACTGGGCGAATACCAGCGCCACATTGCGCGGCCAGGTCGCGGTGCCCTCGGCAGCGAACGGTTTGCCGGTCGAGGATCCCTCCAGCACCATCGACTTGTAGTCGTTGGGTGCTGCCGAGGCAGCCGCAAGCACGGTCCAGCCGCCCATCGAGTGGCCCTCGAGCCCGATATTGTTCTTGTCGACGATGTCGAGGCTGCGCAGATGCGCCAGTCCATCGGGGCCGCCAAAGCCGTTGGCGAAAGCCGGCGGATCGCTGTAGCCATGACCGGTCTGGTCCAGCGCCAACACCACATAACCCCTGCGGGCAAATTCGATGGCAAAACCATCCTGGGTCTCGCGCGAATTGATGTAGCCGTGGACAGCGAGGATGCCGGGGGCCGGGGTCTTGGCGGTCGCGTTCGATGGGATGTAGAGCAGGGCGCTCATGGTGTTGCCCTTGGCGCCGGCAAAGCGGACATCCCTTATTTGAATTCCCCCAGAGGTTTGCGTCAGGTAAGCGAGCACTCCGCCAGCCAAAATCAGAGCCGCGCCGGCAATCGCCAATGACCATTTGCGATGCATGGTAGCCTCCCCTTTTGCCCGATACCGTTGAACCGGCGTTCGAGTTCGTTTTGATTTTGATTTGTAGCCTATCCGAAAGGCGAAGGCGCGCAAGCGACGGTTGCGATGACGTGCTTCTTGTTTCGAGCCAGGGTCAGGAGGTCTTACTAAGCCGGTTATATTGCACGAGAAATTCTACCGGCGACAAACGGCCGTCCAGATACTCGCCAAAGCATCCAGTCCAGCTTGCGGAATCACGCAGGAAAAGGCGTTGAGCAGGCCAATGACGGGATACCGGCACGATGGCAGATCGTAGGGAAGTAAAAACCCGCCAGTTAGAGCGGGTTTTCAAGGTTTAATGCGCCATGCAACACATATCGCTTGGCTGCCACCTATGGACAATCTGAGGGTATGAAGGGTGTTCGCTTGCGGCCCTCACTCGTCTTTGCCGTCTTCGCTTCTGCATTTCCTTAGCTATTTCCTTCATCACCGCAGCCCTGGCATCCGCCGGGATGAGCCACAGCGCAAAATTCATCCGCATCAGTTGATCTGACGCCGGGGGAATTTTTTTGCCTTTTTCATAGTTTGCAATTGTTTGTACATCCGCGCCGCCAAAGTAGTCAGCAGCCAACTCCTTTTGAGTGAGTTTCATTTGCTTTCGCAGAAATCGGAACTCAGCGCCCGTTAATGGACGCTTCTGCGTCACAATATGAAGTCCAATGGCCTTATGTAGATCGTCTGGCATGTCAATGGTGACAATCCTCCCATAGTCCGGATCGTTCTCAATAGAGAACCCATTGACTAGATAAACGTAGTCAAGGCCGGACGCCGTGTAATGAAGTGGCGCTCCGTCATACGGCCGGCCCATTACATGGAATTCTGCTCTCTCGCTCATCTGTCTTCCCATTCGACGGTCTTGATTAGGAGCCGTTTGTCCTTAACCACAATGGTCACAACACCCATCTTCCTAGACGTGCCTTCCGGTGTGTCCACGATCTTTACTTTCCATTCTCCCTCATTCGCTCCTGCTTCGATGTCATCGGCGAAGTGCCCGTTCTCCAACGTTTGGTAGACGTCAAAAACGTCGAACCCACGCTCCGCAAGGCGCTCCTCCGAATGATTCAAGAAACCAACCCGCCGCTGCTTTGAAAGGTCGCGGATTAATTCTAAGAGGGCATTCGGCGGCGGTGCTTTTGAAGGCCACTTCGCCAACTTGAGCATCATGGCGTTCACAACTGAACGCGATATCTCCGGGATGCGAGGTGCCTCCTGCGGCCTCTCCGCAAGAGCGGCTTTTACCGGGTTCTCCGGGTCGCTTGAGTCCGTAGCCATTCCACCCTTCCCAACGCAGTTTCGCCTATAACGGTTATAGGTGCGTTAAGTGCCGTTAGCAAGGGTAAAAATCTCGTGATTGTTGGCATTTATGGTGTGCATCCAGTGAACTAGCACACTTCAACTGCAACGCGGCGCTGCCAATAGCCGTGCCAATCTCGGCACGTCACAACCGGCTGAAATATTCCTCGGATTCGCTCGTGCAGGCACCGTCAAGGCTATACGATGGTTGATGCGCATCATTTCGAACCGCTCATGTAGCCCACCATGAGACGCGGCTTCGTCGGCGTTGACGACCGTACCCCTAGTAATGCGAGCGCGGATGAAAGCTAAGGCTTGGCTTTCGGTACCGAGCACGGAGCGACAGACCAGATTTTGGCTTGGTTGCGGGGGCTAGGGTGCGTTGGCCATGCACCGAACCATGTCTTCATGGTTTCTCGCCCCATGATAGCAATATACACCTGATTTGCCCGACGCCCTACAAGTTTGCTCTCCATATTCGAACTGACGCACTGCCACTCCTTGAGCCTGCTTGACATCCAGCGCGTGACAGGCATGCAACGGCGGTGGTGATTTTGCCCGTCGTGCCAATCTGCCGCAGTTCGCAGCGATTGATCTCAACCCCAAATCACCGGCAGAATCCTCCGCATCCGGTGCCCACAAGAGGGGCGTTTCGCCATCGTCACGGACGTTGGGCGCGGGATGCGGTGGACGCGATAGTGTCGAGAGGCGAACGACACCAAAGCGGACGGCGAAGTCGTGTGGTCCTGATGCCTCGACGCCGGCATCAAGTT
>Ga0137407_10000188_pt1 | contig 45025 bp, 53 predicted proteins | sample CZOMad2_2_16fung_FD_108410 | JGI IMG/M metagenome (GOLD analysis project Ga0137407, IMG submission 108410) | Vadose zone soil fungal communities from Angelo Coast Range Reserve, California, USA - CZOMad2_2_16fungal (Illumina Assembly) | ecosystem: Environmental > Terrestrial > Soil > Vadose... | reverse complement strand
GTGGTCGGCAAACAGGCCCACATCGATGTCATTCTCATGGACGTGCAGATGCCGGGGATGGATGGGTTCCAGACCGCAGTGGCGGTCAAGAAGATGGAAGCGGGCAAGGACATCCCGATCATCTTCGTCACGGCCGTGTTCAACGAGGATCCGCATGTGAAGCAGGGCTACGCGGCAGGGGGCATCGACTACTTCACCAAGCCGTTCGATCCGGAAATCCTCAAGCTCAAGCTTCGCGTCTATTCGGGGTTCCGGACGCGGGAGAGTCTCCTGAAGCACCGCGAGCGGCAGGTCCAGGAATCGGAGGAGCTGATCAGGGTCGGCCGCAAGCTCTCGTCGGTGCTGGAAAGCCTGACCGTGGGAGTCCTGATTGCCGACGTCGATGGCCGAATTTGTCAGACGACGGAGGAGGTTTCGCGGATCTTCAAATCCGTCGAGCCCGCGGCGAACGATACTTACGGGGAAATCCTGGGCTGGTGGGATAACGCGGGGAGCATGATCAAGCACGAAAGCGGCCCTCTCGCCAAGGCACTGCACGAAGGCGTTACCTCGCACAGCGAGCCGATCTCGATCCGGTGCTTCGACGGATCGACGAAGGACATCCTCGCCTCGGCTTCTCCGTTGCGCGGGCTCGATAACCGGCTCGTCGGCGCCGTGGTCCTGATCCAGGACATGACCGAGCCGCGAGCTATTGGCGAGGCGCTCGAGCATCGGGTGACCCGGCTGATCGGACTGGGCGTCGAGCTCGAAGAGAGCGCGGTTCGCCAGCAGTAGGGCTTCAGTTTCTCTTGAGGCGCTGCTGCTTTTCCCACGCCGTCTCGGACGGCTTGCCCGGCGACACCGGGTCGCTGGCCGGGAAGGTCTCCATCACCGCCGCATCGAGGTGCTCGTCCGCGCTGGCGTTGGGGCGCACGTGGATGTAGTCCATCGCGTCGCTCGCGTTGGTCTGCGAGCCGATCGAGCGGTCGCGGCTGCGGTAGAAATAGTAGGCGGCTCCAGCCGCCACAAGGGCGAGTAGTAATCTCGTCATTGAATGCGCTCCTTCCGCCGCAGGGAGCAATATGCGTGCCGCTACCATGAAACAGCTCGCCGCCATCATCCTCGTCGCCGCCGGCTCGATTGCGTCGGCAGACGATCGCAAGAACTACTTCAACGATCCCTTCGTGCAGGTGACACGCGGCATCGCCGATTGCCCAGTGCCCGAAGGCCCGGTGATGACCGAGGCCGAGATGAGAGCCGAGGCCCATTCGCGCGCCGAGCGCGGTACACGTTGCTACTTGTCAGGGCGCTGCCGGCTTCCGAACTCGTATCGGTACGACAAGGAAATCATTCCGCGCGTCGAGAAAGCCATCCTGGCCGACGGTGGCTATGCCGACACCAGCGTCTGGGTCCAGGGGCAAGCGAGATGGGTTTGGCTCAAGGGTTGCGTTCGAAGCAAGAAGCAGAGGCTCGCGCTGGAGCAGCTCGTCCGGGAAATCGAGGACGTTGAACGGGTGATCAATCGGCTCACCGTGCGCTAGTCGATCTTGAGTCCCACCTTGCGCACCACTTCGCCCCAGCTCTTCACCTCGGACGCCATGTAGCCCTTCAGCTCGGCCGTGCTCATCGTGCCCGGCTCGGCGGCGGCCGCCGAATAGACCTGCTTCAGGCGCGCGTTGCCGAACGCTTTTTGCGTCGCCGCGTAGGCGCGCTGGATGATGTCGGGCGGCGTGCCCGCCGGCGCGAAGAGCGCCGTGTAGAAGCCCATGTCGAATCCCGGCAGCGTGTCGGCGACCGGTGGCAGGTCCGGGATCTGCGAGAAGCGGCGCGCGAACGAAGAACCGAGCAGCACCAGCTTGCCCGCCTTTGCCTGCGGCACCGTGCCGGGGATGGTGCCGAAGGCGAGCACCGTGTCTCCCGCCATCACGGAGGAAACCGCGCCCACCGTGCCCTTGAACGGAATGTGCTCGAGGCTGATGCCGGTCTCCTGCTTCATACGCTCGATCGCGAGGTGCGTGATGGAGCCGTTGCCCGACGAGCCGTAGGCGAGGCCCTGCTTCTGCTTTGCGAACTGGAGGAACTCGGCGACCGTGCGCACGTTGGTCGAGGGCTGCGTGACGAGCACCATCGGGGAGCCGGCGATTACCGCGATCGGCTCGAAGTCGGCGAGCACGTCGTACGGCAGCTTGGCATAGAGCGACGCGCTGATGGCATGGCTCGGGATGTCGGAGGCGGCGAGCGTGTAGCCGTCCGGCGGACTCTTGGCGAGCTGCGCCATGCCGAGCGTGCCGCCCGCGCCGGGCTTGTTCTCGACGACGAACTGCTGGCCGCTCGTCTCGGTGAGCGCCTGCGCCAGCGCACGCGCCAGGATGTCGCTCACGCCAGCCGGCGGCCACGGCACGATGATCTTGACGGGCTTGGCGGGATACGTCTGGGCCGTGGCAACCGTCGCGAGAGCGAAGAGCAGGGTGGCGAAGGCATTACGCAGCATGGATCCTCCGGGCGCGGGCGAACTCGAACACGATCAGCGCTGACGCGCCGACAAGCCCCAGCCAATCGAGCACCTCGGCGCCGGGAAAGGCGTTCTGCGGGATAAGGATGGCGAGTGCTGCGGCGCCGAACAGCAGGCGTTGCGCCGCGCGAAGCGGGCAGAAGGCGTAGCCGACCACCGCGGCAGTGCCGACGAAGATGCCCAGCAGGTTGCGCGCGAGGTTCCAGGCCGAGAGCCACAGCGGACCTTCCATCAGCAGGCTCGGCTCGAGCACGAAGAGGAATGGGATGAAGAACGTGCTCCAGCCCACGACGACCGCCGTCCAGCCCGCGTTCCATCCCGGGACGCGAGCGATGTTGGCGGCGGCATACGCCGCGATCGCCACCGGCGGCGTGATCATCGAGAGCATGCCGAAATACATGACGAACATGTGCGCCGCCATCGGCGTCACGCCGAGCTTGACGAGCGAGGGCGCGAGCAGCGTCGCGGTGAGGACGTAGACGCTGACCGTGGGCATGCCCATGCCGAGGATGATGCTGATGGCCGCCGTCAGGACGAGGAGGAGAAACAGGTTGTCGCCGGAGAGGGCGATCAGCTGCAGCGTGAGCCCGAAGGAGATGCCCGAGACGCTCAGCACGCCGACCACGAGCCCGGCGGCGGCACCGATCAGCACGATGTCGAGCGCGGCGAGGCCGGTGTCGAGCACCGCGCGGCCGAGCTGGCTTAGCGTCACGCGCTGCCCGCGGTAGCCGAAGATCAGGGCGAAGACCGCGATCATCACCGAGGTGTAGACCGCGGCGCGCTCGATCGGGATGCTGAAGAACTCCGGCCAGGCGAGCGTGGCGATGAGGAAGGCGATCGGCAGCGGGAAGTGCCAGCCCGACTTGAGGATCTCGAGGAAGCGCGGCGGGTTCTCCACCGGCGCCGCGCCGATGCGGGCCTTTGCCGCCTCGAGGTCGACGTGCATGAAGAGCGCCGCGTAATACAGGATCGACGGGATGATGGCGGCGATCGCCACGGCGGCGTACTTGACCTGCAGGAACTCCGCCATGATGAAGGCCGCCGCGCCCATCACCGGCGGCATGAGCTGCCCGCCGGTCGAGCCGACCGCCTCGATGGCCGCGGCGCGCGTCGGGCTGAAGCCGGACCTCGCCATGAGCGGGATGGTGACGATGCCCACCGCCATGACGTTGCTCACCGCCGCGCCCGAGATCATGCCGAAGAGCGCCGATCCGAACACCGCGATCTTCGCGGCGCCGCCGCGGAAGTTGCCCATCGCGGACATGGCGAGGTCGGCGAAATAGGCCGAGCCGCCGGTGCGCGAGAGGACCTGGCCCATCAGGGTGAAGGGCACGACGATGATGATGGCCACCGAGAGGATCGCGCCGATCATGCCGTTGACGTCGAGGCCGAGGTAGACGAGCAGCCGCTGCGGGGAGACGGGCAGCGTGCGGAAGTCGGCCGGCAGGTGGGGGCCGATGAACACCCAGGCGGTGAGGACGAGGATGATGCCGACCAGCACGGCGCCGGCAGTGCGCGCGGTGGCGATCAGCACCATCAGGACGAGGAACGCGCTGCCGACGATGCCCTCCATCGGCAGCATGGCGAGCTCGTAGGACAGCGGCTCGTAGCGGACCGTGATGTACAGGCAGATGCCGAGCGAGAGCGCGGCGCCCAGCCACTCGAGCCAGTGCGGCGAGCGCTCAGGTTCCGAACGGTGGCGCGCGACGAAGGAGAGCGCGAGGCCGAGCCCCAGCGAGACCGCGAGCAACTGCTCGGTATAGAGCGAGAAGCCGAAGAGGCGCCGCGGAACGTCAAGAACCCAGCCGACGATGCAGGCGAGCAGCAATCCCTGCAGGACGTCGGTGCAGAGCGCCGCGGCGCGCGAGACCGGCGCCGCGGCTGCTGGAGCCGCCTCGCTCACTCCAGCGGCTTCGCCTGGATGTTGTGTTCCTTGAAGTACTTCAGCGCGCCCGGGTGATAGGGGATGTCGTACTGCTTGTAGCCATTGCCCGCCGAGAACCCGCGCAGCACGGGCTGCACGGCGACGAGGTCCGCTTTGTTCTTCTCCAGCGTGTCGAGGATCTTGTAGACCATCTCGTCGGAGGTCTTGGCGTTGGTGAGGAACAGGTTGTCGAAGCTGTAGACCTTCATCGGCTTCTCCACGCCGATGAAGATCGGCCCGGGCGCGACCTGCGTGAGGAAGCCGTAGGGCGTGATCTTGCGCGCGGCAGACATGCCCTTCTCGTCGATCTCGAGCACGCGCAGCGGGATGCTGGCGTCGACCTCGCGCACCTTGGGCCCGCCGAAGGCGAAGAAGAACATGTCGGCGGCGCCGGAGGCGAAGTCGTCCGCGCTGCGCACCACGTTGGGCACCAGCACGGGCTTCACGTCGCGCTCGGTGAGGCCGGCGGTGGCGAGCATCGCGCGCGTCAGGAGGTCGATCGTGCGCATCGCCGAATAGCCGAGCGCGACGCGCTTGCCCTTCATGTCGGCGAGGGTCTTCAGGTCGCTGTCCTTGCGCACGAAGAACGCGGTCTGCAGCGTGTGCGCGACCGAGAGCAGGCGGACGTCGCTCTGCTTCGCTTCCTTGATCGCCATCGCGGTCTCAGGCGCATTCGCGATGCCCATCAGCGATTCGCCGTGGTTCACCATCGGGATGATCACGTTGTCGCCCGCAGTCGGCTGCACCAGCATGTTGATGCCGGCTCGTTCCTTCAGCACCTTGGCGACGGCGGACGCGGTCGTGTGATTGAGGCTGCCCGGCGGCAGCGTCGCGAAGCCGACCGCCTGTGCGAGCGCCGCCGTCGAAACAAACGCCGCGCTGAAAGCCCACAGTTTTTTGAAATGCATGAACCCCTCCCCCAAGAGTGCAACGAGTCTACCGTACTATGTTGAGGTGAAGCTTCCCAGGGACCGCGTCCTCTACTCGGCGATCGTCGACCGGCCGCCGCTAAAACTTCCGGGCGATGCGCGCATCGCGGTGTGGACCGTCGTGAATGTCGAGGAATGGTCCATCGAGCGCAACATGCCGCGCGCGGTGCTGCCGCCGCCGTATGGTCAACCGCTGCAACCCGATCTGCCGAACTGGGCGTGGCACGAATACGGCATGCGCGTCGGTTATTGGCGCTTCCACGAGGTCCTGAAAAAACATGGCCTGAAAGCGACGCTTGCGCTGAATGGCTCGGTCATCGAGAGCTATCCGCGCGTCGCCAAGGCGGCGCTCGATGCGGGCTGGGAGTTCATGGGCCACGGCTGGAGCCAGCGGCCGATGCATCATGTCGAAGATCAGAAAAAAGCAATCAACGATACGGTCGCGGCCATCAAGCGGTTCACCGGCAAGCCGCCGCGCGGCTGGGAGAGTCCGGGCCTCACCGAAACCTACGACACCATCGACTGGCTCGCGGAGGCCGGCATCGAGTACGTCGCCGACTGGGTGCTCGACGACCAGCCGGTGAAAATCAACACCGTGCATGGCCCGGTCATCTCGGTGCCCTACACGGTGGAAATGAACGACATCGCGATGATGGCGCTGCAGAACCATCCGTCGGAGGAATGGCTGCGGCGCGGCGTCGACCAGTTCGACCGGCTGTATGAAGAAGGCGAGAAGAGCGCGCGCGTGATGGCGATCAGCGTGCACCCCTACATCACCGGCGTGCCGCACCGCATCGGCTATCTCGACAAGCTGTACGAATACATCCGGCAGCGTCCCGGCGTGTGCCTGTGGACAGGCGAGCAGATCCTTGACTGGTACAAAAACGTTACCTGACTCACAGTACGCTTCTCTGTGGGCGCATGCCGAGGCGCTGCTGCCGAAGCTGCGCGAACGTGCCGCACGCTCGGAAGAGCTGCGGCGCATGCCGGACGAGACGATCCGCGATTTCCACGACGCCGAGCTCTTCCGCATCCATCAGCCGAAGCGCGTCGGCGGCGCGGAGCTCGAATTCGCCGCCGTGGTCTCCTTCGGCGCGCTCTTCGCGCGGGCCTGCGCCTCCACCGCGTGGAACTGGGTCAACTTCACCGCGCACCACATGATGCTCGGCATGTTCCAGCGCGAGGTGCAGGACGAGGTCTGGAACAAGTCGCGCGATGCGATGATCGCTTCATCCTTCGTCTTTCCGGCCGGCAACGCGAAGAAGGTCGAGGGCGGTTACGTTCTCTCCGGCCGCTGGCCTTTCTCGAGCGGCGTCGATTCCTCCGAGTGGAACATGCTCGCGGGTCTTGCGCGGCTGGAGGAAAACGCGCCGCCCGAGCAGCGCGTGTTCATGCTCGAGCGCTCGCAATACAAGGTGATCGACAACTGGTACGCGGGCGGCCTGCGCGGTACCGGCAGCAAGGACGTGGAGGCAAAAGACCGGTTCGTGCCCGAGCACCGCACCCTCGCGGTCGCCGATACGAAAGGCGGGCCGACGCCGGGCAGCGCGGTGAATCCCGGGCCGCTCTTCCAGATGCCGGTCTTCGCGCTCTTCCCCTACATGCTGTCGGGCGTGCCGTTGGGCATCGCGGAAGGCATGATCGAGCAGTTTGGAGAAATGAGCGGCCCTCGAGTCGGCAAGATGACCGGCGCCCGGGTCGCGGAGATCCAGAGCACGCAGATCAGGCTCGGCGAAGCCACCGCCTATGCGAACGCGTCGCGCCGCGTGCAGCTCGAGAACTGCCGCGAAGCGCAGGCCATGATCGAAGCCGGCAACGTGCCGGATATCCGGACCAAGGCCCGCTATCGCCTCGAGGGCGCCTACGCCGTCGACTGGGCGGTGCGCGCCGTCGACGTGATGTTCGGCCTCGCCGGCGCGAGCGGACTCTACGAATCCGGCGCCACGCCGCGCGCTTTCCGCGACGCGCACGCGGTCAAGCAGCACTTCTCCTTCAACACCGACATCGCCGCCACCACCTACGGGCGCGTCGCGCTCGGACTGCCGACCGACAATCCAACGCTCTAAGAGGGAGTGGAGCGGGGAATGAGCTTCGAACTCATGTCTCGACCTGGGATAGATCGCGCTCTGCACTGAGCTATCCCCGCGTGGCTGATGTTTTACCGCGTCGGCCGCGCGCCCGGAATCGCCCATTCGGCCTGAAGACCATGCGCCGGAGGGCACAGTGCTTGCAGCGCCAGTTGCGGAGGCTTAGACCATGACCAAGACACTGATTGCAGCAGCAATTTCCACCGCGCTGGCGGCTCCGCTCGGCGCCCTTGCCGACGACAATGCGACGACTTGGCCCGACAAGGCCAAGCCCACTGCCGAGCGCACGCAGCAGCAGAAGCAGCGCGGCACCTCGCGCACGGACCAGACCCTGAGCGGTAATTCCGCCGCGGCGAGCGGCAGCACACGGCCGTCCTATGACCCGCCGCTGCGGCCCGGTGACGCGAAGCCTGTGGCCGGCCCGTCGCCATCATCATCCGAGCGCACCAAAGCCACGCCCGCCGGCGAATAGCCATGCAAGTCGCTCCCGAAGTGATCTTCAAGGGCGTCGATCGCAGCGCCTGGGTGGAGAACTACGTCGCCGAGCGCCTCGAGCACTTGGAGAAATTCGCTCAGGACATCACGAGCTGTCACGTGACGCTCTCCCGCGAGCAGAGCTCGCAACACACGGGCAATCGCTATAGCGTCATGGTGGAAGTGCGCCTGCCGCGGCAGCACGATCTCGCCGTGAAGAAGCAGAAGGAGATCCGCGACATGCAGACGCAGCTGCCGGCGATCATCAACGAGGCGTTCGGCGCGATCGAGACGCAGCTCAAGCGCACCGTCGCGCGGCGCCGCCGCGAGGAGAAGACGCACGACGGCCAGCCGCACGGCATGGTCGAGAAGATCTTCCCCGAGGAAGGCTACGGGTTCATCCGGACGCTCGGAATCGACCGGCAGGTCTACTTCCACCGCAACAGCGTGCTGCATGACGACTTCGAGCGCCTCACCGTCGGCACCGAAGTGCGCTTCGCCGCGGAGGAAGGCGACGATGGCCCTCAGGCGAGCAGCGTCCAGGTCGTGAGCAAGCCGGGTGTACGAATGAAGGAGGACTTAGGACCCGAACCGACGAACTAACGCGCTGCCGGATCGGCGACGCGAAACCCTGCCCCCGCGCTGGTGGTGATGCGCTTCATTGGCACACGCGCGCCGCAGTGTTTGCAGCGTAGGTAATCGCCGCCGGCGTCGCTCTCGACCTTCGGGCTAGTCGGCGCGTCGGCGGCAAGCACGTCTTCAAGCGAGAACGCGATATAGAGAAACTTGCCGCAGGCCGGACAATCGACGTCGTGGGTGGGCAGCATTCCCAGGTGCTCTTGGTGCGCCGATCATCCAACCGGGCTTATCGCGCCGTTTTCTACCAGCCGGCTGGCGACGAGCGCGATAAGGACGAGCGCCACGGCCAGCGCCTGCCAGCCCACGCGTTTGAACATGAGCCGATGGCTCTCGCGCTGATCGGCTTCGCCGCCATGCGCCATGGACAGAAGTCCATTGAAAAGCGCGACCGCAACGGCCACCGCCGCCAGTATGACCAGTAGACCCATCGCATCCATAAACGCCTCCTGCGGTTCAACCTTCAATGGGCATGGTGCCTGCCGAAGAGCGCGAGGCCGATCCCGGTGCCGAGTCCCCACGCCGCCCCAGAAGGCGATCGACCAGAGCTGGGGCACGCCCCACGGCCCCGTGGGCGCGAATGAATACGCCGCGCGCGGGATAGCGGTACAGCGCATGGTATCCACGGACGGTCGACTCGCTGCTGCCGATACAGTTCCACTGCAATCGGCTCGCCTGCAGGGCAACGATAAGAGGTGGTGCCGGCGCAAATGCCTGCTGACGGTGCATAGCCCGGCCGCCGCGTGCCATCCGTGCGCGCTACGGATCTAAGCGCATTCGCGCAACACATTCGGGCGAAGCTAGGCCATGCAGCAGCACGATGCCGACGTCGAGTCCCTGCTGATCCGCGAGCGGCGCGCACGCCTACCGCTGCCGCGCCAGTTCGCGCTCTATCTCCATCCGTTCGCACTGTTCAAGGATGCTTCCAGCGGCCCGCCGCCGGCACGCGAGCGCGCGCTGTCGTACAACCGGGCAATGCGCTGGATGCTCGTGCCCTACATTCGCCGCTGGATCCTGATCGCCGCAAGCCTGTTTCTCGCTATCGCGCCGGCCGAGGCGGCTGCCGCGCAGGTGAAAATCTTCATCATTCCGGCGGCGGCGTTTGCAGTCGGATCGAGCATTGCAGTCGCCGTCACACTTCTGACACTTGCGGTCTATCTCTTGCTCGGTGCAACGAGGGAATAACCCCAAGGAAGGAGACCCTATGCGAGTCAGCGAAGCAATGACGCGCGAAGTGCGCATCGCCAGTCCGGGACAGAGCATCCGCGACGCGGCGAAAATGATGGCCGAGAGCGACGCCGGCGCCGTGCCGGTGGGCGACAACGACCGCCTGGTGGGCATGATCACCGACCGCGACATCGCCATCCGCGCGGTGGCGCAGGGCAAGGGCCCCGATACCCCGGTACGCGACGTGATGAGTACGGAACAGGTACTCTATTGCTATGAGGACGAGGAACTGGACCACGTGGCCAAGAACATGAGCCAGCAGCAAGTGCGCAGGCTGCCGGTGGTCAGCCGGGACAAGCGCCTGGTCGGCATCGTCTCACTCGGCAACATTGCGCAGAGCGAGGCGCGCTCGGCCAGCAAGGCGGTGAAGGGAGTCACCAAGCCGGGTGGATCGCACCAGCAATAAGCGAAACCTCATCGTGGTGGCGCTCGCCGCGCTCGCGGCTTGTGCCACCGCGCAGGATGTCGACAAGGCGAAGAATTCCTGGCAGGGCGCGACCTACGAGGAGGTCCTGCGCACGTGGGGCGCCCCGGCGCGCAGCACCCAGACCAACGACGGGCGCTACTGGTATACATGGGAGACGGTCTCGGTCGCCCAGCCGGGCTCGAGCGTCGGCTTCAGCATCGGGGGCGTGCGCCTCGGCGGCGGCGGCGCGACTGGCGTTGGTGTCGGCACCAGCGTGCCCGTGGGTTCTCCGCCAGCGCCCGAGAGCTGTCAACGCACGCTGATCTTCGAAAACGGCAGAGTCGTCGACCAGGCCTGGCAAGGTCCGCCCAGCATGTGCGCGGAGTTCAAGCACCCCCAATAATGGTGTAGTTTCTCCTCGGGAGGAGGAACCATGATCCGATCGATCGCCGCAGTCGTTCTGTGCGTGCCGTTGCTCGCGTTCGCTCAGGCGCCGAAGAAATCCGCCGACCAGGTCTGGAACGACCTCTACGCGAAGCGCGAGGGCAAGGAGCACCAGTTCAACAGGTTCCTCGCCGAGACCGTGAAGGGCCGGATGCCCGGCACCGCGCTCGACATCGGCATGGGGCAGGGCCGCAACTCGCTTTTCCTCGCGGCCCTCGGCTGGCAGGTGACCGGCTTCGACATTTCGGAGGTCGGTGTGAAGCAGGCGCTGGCGGAGGCGCAGAAGCGCGACCTGAAGATCGACGCTCGCGCCGGCATGTACATGCACGAGTACCTCACGCGCAACGCGTCGCAGATCGTGCAGTCGCTGAAGCCAGGCGGGATCCTCTACTACTTGGACACCATGGACAAAGCCGACTGGGAGCGAAGCGGCGGCAAGCCCGTGCCGGTCGTGCGGATGATCGCCGTCAAGGAAGGGAAGTAGCGCCTTCTTTTAAGGACCGAAGCGAAGCGCAGCGTCCGCTTTCGGCGGCGGTTTCAATCGGTCATTGCAACACTGCACGTAGTCTATCGGCAGGGCATTCAAATCCCAAGGTCTGCCTCGGGTCATTTGCGCAGGCCGAGTTTCTTTAGCAGGCCTTCGCGCCGCGTGAGCCACCAGCCGTACTGCACCGGCCAGCCTTCCATCTGCGGATCGGCGCCGAGCGCCTGCGCCGCGTGCGCCGGCCAGTTCGGGTCGTAGAGCGCCGCTCGGCCGACTGCGATCAGGTCAGCGCTACCTGCCTGCAGCGCCTCCTCCGCCTGCTGCGGCGTCAGGATCAGGCCGACCGCCATGGTCTTGATGCCGGCTTCCTTGCGAATGCGCTCGGCGAAGGGAATCTGGAACCCCGGCACCCGCGGCACCAGCGTCTTGGTCGCCGCGGTCGCCGAGCCGAGGATGCCGCCGGAAGAGCAGTCGACGACATCGACGCCGAGCGCCTTCAGCTCGCGCGCAAATGCGATGGTGTCATCGAGGCTCCAGCCGCCTTCCACGTCATCGATCGACGAGACGCGCGCGAAGAGCGGCCGCGCCGCCGGCCACGCCTCGCGCACCGCGCGCGCCACCTCCAGCGGAAAGCGCATGCGGTTCTCGCGCGCGCCGCCGTACTGGTCGGTGCGCGTATTGGAGAGCGGCGAAAGAAAGGTGTGCAGCAGGTAGCCGTGCGCGGCGTGGATCTCGACGATGTCGAAGCCCGCGGCCACGGCGCGGCGCACGGCATTGCGGAAAGCGGCGAGCACCGTCTGGAAGTCGCCCGGCTGGAAGGCGCGCGGCGCGATCCAGCCCTCGCCCAGGCTGGTCTCGGTCGGCGCGATGGTCGACCAGGGCTTGTCGCCGCGCTCGAGGTCTGCCTGCGTGAGCGGGCCGTTGCCGAACCAGGGCCGCGCCATGCTCGCCTTGCGTCCGGCGTGCGCGAGCTGGATCGCCGCTGCCGCGCCCTGGCTTTTCACGAATTGAGCGATGCGCGAAAGGCCGGCGACGTGCGCATCGTCCCAGATGCCGGTATCGCCGTGCGTGATGCGCCCGCGGCGCTCGACCGCGGTGGCTTCCGTGAATACGATGCCGGCGCCGCCTTGCGCGAACTTGCCGAGGTGCACGAGGTGCCAGTCGCCCACATGGCCGTCCTTCGCCGAGTACTGGCACATCGGCGATACGACGATCCGATTGCGCACCTTGATCTCGCGCAACGTGATGGGTTCGAAGAGGAGGGGCTGGCTCAGAAAAGAAACACGCCTTTGCCTGTGGTCTGCGTATCGAACTTGCGATACGCCTCGGCGGCCTGCTCGAGGCGCCAGCGGTCGGAGAAGATGCGCTCGAGGGCGATTCGCTTTTTCGCTATGAACTCGGCGCACTCCTGCATGCCCATCGCGCTGAAAGTCCAGGAACCGATCAGCGTGACCTGGCGGCGCAGGAGATCCGGGCTCACGTCGAGCGTCACGTCGCCGCCTTCGCCGACGTAGCACGCCGTGCCCCACGTCTTGACGCAGCGCACCGCCGCACGGCGCGCTGCCGCGGCGCCGGTGCAGTCGAGCGCGAGGTCCGCGCCGACGCCATTGGTCAATTCTTTGATGGCCGTGACGGCATCTTCGCGGGAAGCGTCGATCGCGGCGTCCGCGCCGAACTCCTGCGCGAGCTTCATGCGCTCGGGCGAGGTCTCGACGGCGATCACGCGCGCGCCCATCGCGACGCCAAGCACGGTCGCCGAGAGTCCGACCGGGCCCTGGCCGAAGACGGCGAGCGTGTCGCCGCCGGCAATGCGCATCCGGCGCAGCGCGCCATACGCGGTGCCGGTGCCGCACGCCACGGCGGCGCCTTCGGCGAAGGACAGCTCCTCGGGGAGCGGAACGATGGTTTTCGCCGGCACCTTGAAATAGTCGGCATGACCGCCGTGCGCGGTGACGCCATAGACGGTGATGCCGGCGCGGCACAGCTGCGACCAGCCGACGCGGCAGTGCGAGCAGAGGCCGCAGCCGGAGTAGTGGTGGTCCATCACGCGCAGCCCGGTGGGCGCCTCCTTCTCGGATACGCCCGCACCTCGCGCGACGACGACGCCACAGGGCTCGTGCCCCCCGATAAAAGGTTCACTCAACTTTCCCAAACCAAGGGCCGCTTGTGCGGCCCCCGGAGGCGAGCGGTAGAACTTGAGATCCGAGCCGCACATGCCCGAGGCCTTCATCTCGAGCACCACCTCGCCCGGCCCGGGCGTCGGATCGGGGAAGCTCTTCAGCTCGACCTTGCGGTCGCCGAGGAACACAGCGCCGCGCATGGCCGCTAGTTCTGCTGCTCGACGGCCGTCTTCTTGCCGCGCGACTTCTTGAGCGTCATCGCGCTCGCCGAGCCCTTGCCTCGCCATTCCTCCGGATCGACGCGATCGCCGAGGAAATTGAGCTCGATGGTGACGTCGTCCGGGTCCTTGAGAAAGATCTGGAAGAGCGGGGGCTTCGCATCCGGGAAGCTGCGGAAGTGCATCTCCACCCGGTTCTTCTGGATGCGGCTACGCACCTCGGCCGGGTTCTGCGCGAGGAACGCGATGTGGTCGACCGAACCCGAGCCGCGCGTGCCCTTAGGGTGCTTCTTCAGCAGGAACCGGTCGCGGATCTTGTTCGGCGCCTGCGAGGCGAGGTGCACGCAGGTCTCGCCGTTGGCCTTGAGCCAATAGCCGGGGAAGCCGAAATCCGGCCGTGCCTTGTCGAGCTCCATGCCGAGCACGCGCTGGTAGAAGTCGCGCGTTCGGTCCAGGTCCTTCGCGACGAGCAAAAAATGGTTCAATTCGGTGATGGGCATCGGGCGCGCCTCCTTGCTGGCTTTGATTCTACCCATCGCTGCGGCGGCGCAAACGCAGCCTTTCCAACCGTACGAAGGCCAGGCCGGCAAGGATGTCGTGTGGGTGCCTACGCCGCGCGCGCTGGTCGAGAAGATGCTCGATCTCGCTGCCGTCACGCCGCGCGACTTCGTCGTCGACCTCGGCTCGGGCGACGGGCGGGTAGTGATCGCGGCCGCGAAGCGCGGCGCGCGGGCCCGAGATGGTCGAGCTGGCGCGGAAAAATGCCGCCGCGGCCGGCGTCGCTGACCGCGCGACCTTCGTCCAGGGCGACATGTTCGAGGCGGACTTCAAGCAGGCCACCGTGCTCGCGCTCTTCCTCCTGCCCGGCAACCTGCGCCGCCTCGCGCCGAAGTTCCTCGAACTCGCGCCGGGCAGCCGCATCGTCAGCAACACCTACCGCATCGACGGCTGGGAAGAGAGCGAGACCACCTATGGCGACAGCTTCTGCATCACGTGGTGCATGGCTTATCTGTACCTCGTGCCGGCAAAGGTCGCCGGCGCCTGGCGACTGCCCGACGGCGAGATCCGCTTCACGCAGGACCTGCAGAGCCTGTCGGGCACGCTCGTCCATCCGTGCGGGCGCTACGAAAGCGCCACGGGAGAAGTGAAAGGCGACCACGTGCGCTTCAGCGCCGGCCTGAACGTCTATAGCGGCCGCATCCGCGGCGACGAGATGAGCGGCGAGGCGAGCGGCGCGCGCTCGGGCTTCTGGCGCGCGACGCGATTGAAGGACTAGTCGCCCATCACGTTCGGGAAAGCCATGCCGAACGTGAGAACGCAGATGACGACCTTGCAGACGAAGAAGAACTTCTTCTTCGGCGTCATCTCCTTGTAGGGCGTGCCTTCCGGCTTGCGGGTGTCCATGCCTCACTTTATTCTGCGCAGCCATGGAATGCCCTGCATGGCACTTGCGTTAACCTGTTGAAGGAGGTGCTGCATGGTCCGCGTGCTCGCGCTTTGCCTGTTGATCAGTGGATGCGCTCCGATGGCCGAGCGCGAATGCCGCGTCGACAGCTGGTACGCACGCGGCGAGCAGGATGGCCTGATGGGCTGGCAGCCGAAGCTCGACCTCTATGCCAGCCAGTGCGGTAGCTACCAGGTGCAGCCCTCTGGGCAGGACTACATGGCCGGCTGGGCGGCCGGCGCCTCGGAATACAACACTCGTGTCGGTGGGAGCAAAATGTGATGCGTTTACTTTTCCTCGTGCTTATCGGGGGCTGCGCCAGCGTTCAGGGCGGCTCGTGCGGCGATCCCTACGAAGCAGGGCGTGCGGAGGCGATGTTCGGCAGGCAGGCCAGCGCCGATGCTTATGCGCGCGCGTGTCCGCAGGCGTCCGCAGCCGACTACCTCGCCGGCTGGCGCATCGGTGCTTCCGAAACTTCCTTCAGGCAGCCGAACTAAAGTACGCGGCCGCTCTCGCCGTCCATGAGGTGCATGTAGCGCAGGTCGGCCATGAGCTGCGCGCGCTTGCCGGGTTGCAGGTTGGCGAGCGGGTTGGTGCGGGCGCAGGTCTCGATGCCGTTCAGACTGAAGAACACGAGCGTCTCGATTCCCAGGGGCTCGATCACATCGACGGTGATTTCGAACGGGCACTGGCCGGGCGCAACGGGTGAGCGCAGCTCGGTGACGTGCTCGGGGCGCAGCCCGAAGACCAGGTTCGGCTTCCCGGCATAGGCGCGGTAGCGCGCCGTGCGCTCGGCGGGCACCGGGAACGCCGTGTCGGCGTTGATGCGCACGCGAAGCGCTCCCGCCGTTTCCTCAAGCCCGCAGCTCACCATGTTCATCGCCGGCGAGCCGATGAACCCCGCGACGAATTGCGTCGCCGGTGAATGGTAGAGGTCATTCGGCGAGCCGACCTGCTCGATGCGCCCGCCGTTCATCACCACCACCCGGTCGGCGAGGGTCATCGCCTCGACCTGGTCGTGCGTCACGTAGACGGTGGTGGTGCGCACCTTCTGGTGCACCTTCTTGATTTCCGTCCTCATGTGCACGCGCAGCTTCGCATCCAGGTTCGAGAGCGGCTCGTCGAACAGGAACACCTTCGGGTGGCGCACGATGGCGCGCCCCATCGCCACGCGCTGGCGCTGGCCGCCGGAGAGCTGCTTCGGCTTGCGCGCGAGGAGCTCGCGGATGCCGAGGATGTCGGCGACCGAGCCTACGCGGCGGTCGATCTCGTCGCGCGGCACCTTCTTCAGGCGCAGGCCGAACGACATGTTCTCGTGCACCGTCATGTGCGGATAGAGCGCGTAGTTCTGGAACACCATCGCAATGTCCCGGTCCTTCGGCGGCATGTCGTTCACCACGTCGCCGCCGATGCGGATCTCGCCGCCGGTGATGTCCTCGAGGCCGGCGATCATGCGCAGCGTCGTGGTCTTGCCGCAGCCCGAGGGGCCGACCAGCACCACGAACTCCTTGTCGGCGATGTCGAGGTCAATGCCGCGCACCGCCGGCGTCTCGTCGTAGTGCTTCACCACCTTGTGCAGGTTGACCTGCGCCATCTTCAGCCTTTGGTTGCGCCGGCCGTAAGGCCGGCGATGTAGTAGTCCATCAGGAACGCATAGATGAGCAGCGGCGGCAGCGCGCCGAGCAGGCACCCGGCCATGATCTGCCCCCAGGCGTAGACGTCGCCGCGGATGAGGATGGTGACGATGCCCGCCGGCAGCACGAGCTGGTCGGCGGAGGTGGTGAACGCCATCGGGTAGAGGAAGTCGGCCCAGGAGACGGTGAAGGCGAAGATCGTCGCCGCGATGATGCCGGGCAGCGCCACCGGGATGAAGATCTTGGTGAGAATCTGCAGGTAGCTCGCGCCGTCGATCAGCGCCGCCTCGTCGAGCTCCTTCGGGATGCTGGCGAAGTAGCCGATCATGATCCAGGTGCAGAAGGGCACGGTGAGCGTCGGGTAGATCACCATCAGCACCCAGTAGTGGTTCATCACCTCGATGCCGAGCGTTTCCTGTACCCAGGCGAAGATCTTGAAGAGCGGAATGAAGAGCAGCGTCTCCGGGATCAGGTAGGTGAGGAAGACCCCCATGCCGAGCGCTGCCGAGCCCCAGAACTTCATGCGCGCCAGCGCGAACGCCGCCGGGATGCTGATGAGCATGGTGATGATCACCACGACCACCGACACGATCGCCGAGTTCTTGAAGAAGGTGAGGTACTGCTCGGAGCCGAGCAGCGCCCAGTAGTTCTCCAGCGTCGGGGCGTAGACCCACCACGGGTTGGTGATGGCGCCGATCTCCGCGCTCGACTTGAGCGAGGTGATCATCATGTAGATCGGCGGGGTGAGGAAGAAGACGACGAACAGCACCAGGAAGAAGTACGACCAGTAGAGCGCGCGCTTGCGGTCGCGCCGCGTGCTGCCGGTCTTCGCCTTGCCGGCGGAGGGCGCTTCCAGGACCGCCGCCTGAATTTCGGCCGGGTTCATGGCCTTCCCGCTACGCCTCGTTGCCGCGGCGGTTGATGTCGCGCAGGATGAAGATCGCCGCGATCGCGAGGATCGGGAACATGAACAGCGACACCGAGGCGCCGAGCGGGATGTCGTTGCCTTCGATGCCGAGCTTGAATGCCCAGGTGGCGAAGATGTGCGTCTGGTCGATCGGGCCGCCCGAGGTGAGGATGCGCACGATGTCGAAGTTGGCGAAGGTGACGATGAGCGAGAAGAGCACCGTGATGGAGATGATGTTGCGCATCATCGGCAGCGTCACGTACCAGATCTTCTGCCACCAGTTGGCGCCGTCGATCGCCGCCGCCTCGTAGAGCTGCTCGGGGACGGATTTGAGCGCGGCGAGATACATGATGAGGAAGAACGGTGCCCCGTACCACACGTTCACCAGGATCACCGAGAAGCGCGCCCAGTACGGGTCGCCGAGCCAGGTGATCGAGGGCAGGCCGACGTGCGCGAACAGCCAGTTGAACGCGCTGTAGGACGGGTCGAAGAGCCAGAACCAGGCGAGCGTGCTCATCGCCGGCGGGATCACCCAGGGAATGAGCAGCATGCCGCGCCACTTGCGCTGCCCCTTCGCCGGCACGTTGTGCACGAAGTGCGCGACGCAGAAGCCGATGAGCGCCTTGAACACCACCGCGGTGACGGCGAAGATCACCGACTGCTTCACCACCATCCAGAAGAGGTCGCGCTTGAAGAGGAAGGTAAAGTTGCCGAAGCCGACGAAGCGCTCCATCGACTTGTTCAGCGTCGCGAGGTGGACCGAGTAGAGCGCCGGGTAGACGACCAGCGCGCCGATCAGCACGATCAGCGGCAGCGCCATCAGGAAGGCGAGCGTGGACTTGCGCCGCATGACGCGGCGCAGGCCACCACCGCGCGCGGCGGCGGTGGCCCGGCTGCGGGGCAGTACAGCGGCCATCTCAGGAGCGCTGGTAGCCTTCGAGCTCCTTCGCGCCCCAGTCGATCGCCTGCGCGATCGACATGCCGCCCTGCGTGCACTGGGCGATCAACTTCGTCATGAAGCCCTGCACGTACATCTGGTTGGCGATCGCGACCGGCGCCGGTGAGCAGGCCATCCAGATCTTCTGGTCGCCCTTCGGCGGGTAGTGGAACACCGCGCCCTTCGGCGGCTCGACCTGCTCCCACACCTTGAAGCTGCGCTGGCTGGCGAAGGACGGGATGTCGTAGCCGATCGAGCCGTTCACCAGCTTCTCGACGTTCTCCTTCTGCCAGATGGTCTGCAGCAGGCTCTTCGCCGCGGATTTGTTCTTGGAGAACTTCCACACGCCCCAGATGAAGGGCAGGTAGGGCGCGAAGCGGCCTTGCGGGCCCTTCGGCATCTCGAAGGTGTAGAGGTGTTCGGCGACCTTCGGGTTGTCGCGCTTCGCCACGGCGTAGGCCGACGGCGGGTTCATGATCATCGAGCCCTGGCCGGAGATGATGTACTTGTTGTTCGAGGCGTCGTCCCAGGCGAAGACGTCCCGCGGCATCACCTTCACCAGCTTCTGCATGTACTCGAGGCCCTGCTTCACGCCGTCGGAGTGCTTGATCGTGATGTCGCCCTTGGCGTTCACCATCTCGGCGCCGAAGGAGGCAAACATCGAGCCGACCCAGTCCACGGAGTCGGTGGTCTGGCCGAGGCCGAGGCCGACCGGGTGGCCTTCCTTCTGCAGCTTCTCCGCCGCGGAAAGGAGCGTCTCCCAGTTCCAGTTCTCCGACGCCTTGGTCGGGGCCTTGAGCGTCGGGTACATCTCGAGGATGTCGACGCCGACCTTCTTGAATAGGTCGAGCCGCGCGCAGGGCGGCTTCACCTGCGTGCCGGTCACCGCCGGCACGCCGACGAAGTGGCCGCCCTTGCCCTTGGTGAGGTACTGCGCCGCCGGGTCCATCGCGCCGTTGACCTTCGTCAGATGACCGACGATGTCGTCCATCGGCTCGAGCAGGTCCTGTTTGTCGAGCGGGTCCCACGCCTGGAACGTGAGGAAGTCATGGCCGGCGCGCGCCTGCGCTTCCGCGGTGGCGGTGAGCACGATCTTGTTGCCCTGGCTCGTGATGTAGTCGATCTTGAGCTCGACCTTCTCCTTCTTCGCCCAGTCCTGGCAGATCTTCGTCAGCACGTCATTCGCCCCCGGAACCCAGTGGTCCCAGAAGCCGACCGACAACGATCCGGCGGCGTGCGAGGTGCGGATGTAGGGGAAGCCGATGGCGGCCGCCGAGGCCGCAGCGGTCGTGGCGATGAAACGGCGGCGAGTGAACGTGCGGCGCGACATGGTTCTCCTCCTCAGGAGCGAATGGCGACGGGATGAGATGCTAGCGCGATTTCACCATGCGAAGCCGGCCTTCCCTCGTCAGGGCGCTGTCAGTGGCGTCCTTAAGGGTCGCTTAAGGAACTACAAATCGCGCTCAGCGCCGCGCGGCAACTTGTCCGGGAAGCGCGGGATGAAGTTGTCGCGGTTCGGCATGCGCACCTTCGGCAGCGTCTGCGCATTCATCACGTCCTTCTCGCCGATCAGCTTGTTCTGCGCCAGGATGTAAGCGGTGAGCGCGTAAACCTCGTCGTCGGTCAGCGAGCGCGGCTGGGGCCACGGCATCGCGCGCCGGATGTAATCGAAGACCGTGGTTGCATAAGGCCAGAAGTTCGCGATGGTGCGCGTGCCATCGATCGTTTTGATGGGCGGCGCCCCGACCAGCGCGGCGTTCACGCCGCCTTTGCCGTTCTCGCCGTGGCAGTGCTGGCACTTCTGCGCGTAGACCGCGGCGCCTTGCGCCATCGTGCCGCTGCCCGGCGGAAGATTCGTGCCATCGGGCTGCACGTTGATGCTCCAGGTGGCGAGATCGGCGGGCGTGATCGGCGTGCCCAGATTGGGGCCCGAATCTGCTCCCGAGGCCCACGCCGGGCCGGTGGCAAGGACGAGCGCGGCGAGCCTAGACGTAAACATGGCGCACGCTCCCGTTCGCGTCGATCGCCCAGCTCGTCGGGCCGTTGTAGTGCTGGCTGATGAACGCGGTTGGCGGCACGACGCGCGAGCCCTGTCCGCGATGCGCGATGATCTCGGCGCGCGTCGGCTGCGCTTCGCCGGTGTCGTCCCAGGCGCGCGACAGCAGCACCGCCGGTCCGCCGTCCCACTGCCACGGGATGCGAAAGCGCGTGAACGTCTTCGTCATGACCGGCGCCTGCAGCGCCGCCTCCGCCCAGCTCTTGCCGCCGTCGGCCGAGACCAGGACCTTCGTGATGCGGCCGTTGCCGGAGTAGGCGATGCCGGAGATTTCGTAGAAGCCGCGTCCCTGCATGGCGTGCCCGTACGAGGGCCGCGTGATGAACGACTTCACCTCGTTCACGAAATAGAAGCGGTACGCCTTGCCGTTCGGCAGGATCGGCGTGTAAGTGCGCGACTCGTAGTAGCTCATCCCGGGCAGCCCGGTGAGCTCGAGGCGCCGCAGCCACTTCACGTTCATGTTGCCTTCCCAGCCCGGCAGCAGGAGCCGCATCGGATAGCCCTGGCCGGGCATGTTGCGCTCGCCGTTCTGGTAGAGCGCGACGATCGCGTCGTCCATGATCTTCGCGAGCGGCACGCTGCGGCTCAGGTGCGGCGCGTCCGCGCCTTCGGCGACGGCCCACTTCGCCTTCGGATCGATGCCCGTCTCCTCGAGCAGCGTGGAAAGCGCGACGCCGGTCCACTCCGCGCACGACGCGAGCCCGTGCAGCGCCTGCACGTTCGCCTGGATCGGCTCCGGCGAGAAGAGCGGCGAGCTGTTGCCGCCGCACTCGACGAACGTGAAGCGCGACACCATGGGATAGCGCTCGAGCGCATCGAGCGTGAAGACGAGCGGTCGCTTGACCAGGCCGTGGATCGCGAGCTTGTGCTGGCGCGGATCGATGTCGGGATTGCCGGCGTGCGAGATGGTGAAGTGCAGCGGGTTCGGCGTCGCCGTGCCCTGCAGCAAATGGTGCGGGGTGCGCGCGTGCTGCGTGCGCGGCTCGCCCTTGGGATTGCTGAGCGTGCGCGCCGCCTTCTCGTATTTCGACGGCCCGCCGTAGGGCGGCACGAGCTCGCCGGGCTCCTTGCTCCAGACCGGGTCGGTGAGCGTTTCCGCCTTGGCCGAATAGCCGGTCATCGCCGCCGCAAACGCCGCCCCGCCGCGCAGGAATGCTCGTCGGTCGAGGAGTCCGTTGCCGGCGACGGGAATGAGATCTTTCATTGGATCACCTCATCGACGCGTGCGAGGAAATCTCGCGGGAAGGAAAGGCCGAGCTGCTTGGCGGCCCGCAGATTCACGACCAGCTCGATCTTGTTCACTTGCATCACCGGCAGGTCGGCCGGTCGCGAGCCATTGAGGACTCGTGCCGCGTAAACACCCGCCTGGCGGTAGACATCCCTTATATCCGGGCCGTAGCTCATCAGTCCGCCCGCCATGGGGAACTCGCGGAATGGGTAGGACGCCGGAATGGCATCGCGCGCGGCGAGCGAAACGATCTGTTCCCGCCGGGTCACAAACAGCGGATCGGCGGCGACGACCAAGCCGTTGGCCCCGATCTGCTTCATCGCCGCGAATACGTTGTCGATCTCGGCTTCGCTGCTGGCGTTGACGATCTCGACGCGGATTCGCATCGCCTCGGCGGCGGCCATGACATCGTAGTTCGACCCCTGCGCATCGGGATTCTTCGGATTCGCGAGATAAGCGATTCTGCTGACGCCCGGAATCAAGTCCTTCAGGATCTCGAGGCGCTTGCGGTTCAGCACCGTCGCGCCATTCGAAATGCCGGTGATGTTGCCGCGCGGGTGGCTCAGGCTGAGCACGAGGCCCAGCTTTACGGGATCCTCGGCGCCGGTGAATACGATCGGGATCGTCTTGGTCGCGGCTTTCGCGGCCATCGCCGGCCCGACGCCGCCGGTCGTTACGATGACGGCGACTCTGCGCTCTACAAGCTCGGCGGCGAGTTTCGGCAGCAGCTCCGGCTTTCCTTCCGCCCAGCGATATTCGATCGCGAGATTCTTACCGTCGACGTAGCCGGCCTCCTTGAGGCCCGCGCGGAAGGCTTCGACCAGGTGCGCGCGCTCGTTGGGCGAGCCGCTGTTGAGGAAGCCGATGAAAGGAATCGCGCGCTGGGCGCGCGCGAGGAGCGGCCATGCGAGCGCTGAGGGACCGAACTGCACGAGGAACTGCCGCCGCCTCATGTCTCCTCCCGGAAGACCGAGCAGCAGTCTACTTCTATTCGACGGCGATTTCCTTCGCCACCTCGCCGACGCGCAGGCCTTCTGCGCGTACGCGGCCGGTGCCGCGCACGGGGATCGAGACGGTGCGGCGCGAGACGCTGCCGCGGCTGCGCTGGTAGAAGATGTATTCGTTGTAGAGGCCGCGGCCCCAGCCTTCGAGGTGGCCGACCCCGGTGCGCAGATCGCGCGGGTCGATGGTCACGCCGCCGCCGAGCGGCTCGACTTCCACGAATACGCTCGTGTCCGGCGTCAGCTTCTTCGCCGAGTCGAGCACGTACGTCGGCAGGTAGCCGCTATTCGCGACTTCCATCTCGAGCGAAGGCGCCATGGCGTCGCCGCGCAGGTACATGGCCGACTGGCGCGCGCAGACTTCCGGCAGGATCTCGCAGGGCGGGTTGTTGAGCCCGACGAGCTGCGCGATGCCGCCGATCTCGACCTCGCCGAGCTGCGGATGCTTGAATTTCTTCCACGGCCGGAACATGCGCGAACGCCACGCTCGAGCCGCACCCCTCGATCGCGTGCATGTTGCCGTCGACCCACGCCGCGGCGCGCGTGCGCTCCGGATCTTTGCCGATCTCGAGCACCCAGAGCTCGCGCCCCGCGACGCTCTTGCCGATGCTCTTGACGCGCACCAGGCCGGGATTCGCTTTCGCCCAGTCGTGGACGATGCGCGTGATCTCTTCGTACTTCGGGTAATGGGTGCGGAATGGGCTCATTCTGTACTTAGTACGTAATTATCTTGTCAGCGCCAGCAGCCCGATGATGCCGAGCGCAAGGAAGGCGAGCGCTTCGCCGGCGATGAGGCCGCCGCCGATGAGCGAGGTCGTGTCCATGTCCTGCGGCGGGCCGCTCTCCTTGCCGGCCTTGGTCCGTGCGACGGTCCACTGCCAGGTCGACGAGAAGATGCCGCCGAAGCCGTACCAGAACGCGGTCGGGAACTCGACGAAGCCGCCGAGGCTCGACGCATAGGGGCCCGGCAGGAGGATCGTGTCGATCACGAAATCCGCCACTTTCGTACTCGCGGCGCGATCTTTCCATGCCTGGTACGCCGCGCTGCGCTTGAGCACCACGCGGATGATCTGGATCACCAGACCGATGGCGATGCCAAGGCCCATCAGCTTGAGCGTCGTCGTTCCGGCGGAGGAGAGCCCGCGTAGCACGCCGGCGAACTTGTAGGTCATGGCGCTCTGCCAGTTGCCGGTCCGCATCTCCGGATGGAGGAACGTGTCGACCTTGAGCACCGGATACGCGGCGAGGAAGAGCTTGGTGATCGCCACCGCGAACACCGCCCCCATGAAGATGCCGATCACCTGGTAGCGGAACTGGATCGTGCGGTTGGTGCCGAGGCGCCAGCCGGTCGAGCGGTCCTGCTGCATGTCGCCGCCGACGACGGTGCTGATGAGAAGGATGGCCCCGGCGAGCAAGCCGACGATCGGATTGGCGAGGCCGGCAAGCGCCATGACGGTGACGCCCACGACGAAGGCCGAGGAGATCGGGTTCGAGTCCGAGATACCGATGCTGATGCCGTTGATCAGCACGAAGATCGAGGCGAGGGCGACGCCGAGCGCCGCGTACCCCACGGGAACGCCCAGGCTCGCCGAGACGACGACCACGGCGATCGCCCAGAACGCGACCCACATCACGAGCTTGCTCGTGTCGACCTTCTTCCACTCCTCCTGCTTCACCGGCGGCTGCGCCACGGTCGCACGGCTGCGCGCGAGCGCCTCCCTGGCGACGAGCGTGAGGTCGACGAGGGCGGCGCCAAGGATGGTGCCGAGCGAGATCAGGAAGCCGACCTTGCGCCAGGGATCATGCGGCCCGAGCAGGCCCACTTCGCGCAGCCACGGCGTCAGCAGCAGTCCGACCACGCCGACGGTGATCGCCGGCACGCCGATGCGCGCGCCGACGATCATGCCGGCGCCGAAGTTGGACGAGGAGAAGCTGACCGCGCTCAGGAAGGCGACGCCCGCCTTCTCCGCGGCGAGCGTGAGCCCCACGCCGAGTCCGAGGCCCGAGCCCAGGCGCGAGATCGAGCGCTTCAGCACCGTCGGATCGGAGAGTGCGCGCAGGATGTTCGCCACCGCGAGCCCGGACGGGTACTTGAGCTGCATGCGGTCGACGACGAGCGGCGTGTAGAGCATGCCGAGGCCGGCGCCGAGCATACCGATGCAGAGGAAGTAGGCGATGAGGTGCCAGGTCGGCGGCTCGGCGAGCCCGAGCCAGATCATCGTCTGGATCAGCACGCCCATCGCGGCCATGCCGGCGACCGAGGCCGCCATCGACTGCATGTAGTTCGCGCCGTGCCGGCCTTCGGCGCCGTAGCCGAAGGTGACCACGCTCCCCAGGATCCCGGCGAGTACCTGGCCGCCGATGAAGAAGCCGAGCGAGAAATTCATGTACGCCGCAGCGATGCCGCCGAGCGGACCGAGGACGAAGATCGCGACCAGCGCGAGCAGGAGGTAATAGCCGCGCGAGTTGATCGCCGGCAGGAAGCCGAATCGCGGCGCAGCCGCTGCGGACGCGCTTTGTGCCATCTGCTTCCCTCTTAGGTTATGGCGCGCGGACTATATACGAAGACGCTCTAGCGCCTGCGCCACTGCGCCGCCAGCCAGGCAACGGTGACCGCCAGGACGATGAACATCAGGAGCGCGATCTGCACGTGGCGCAGCCGCCCGAGCCACTGCTCGACGGCTTCCCAGGCGAGGAAGCCGACGGCCGCGACGAGCGGCGCCCAGAGCAGCACGCCGATGAAGTTGAACAGCGCGAGCCGCCAGGGCGAGATGCCGCAGCCGCCGATCACGATCGGGCCGGCGATGCGCAGCCCATAGCAAAAGCGCAGCAGGATGACCGCGCCGGCGTCCCAGCGGCGCACCAGCGCCTGCACGCGCGGCGCCTTGGCGGCGAGCGTCGGATAGCGGGCGAGCGCGCGCCGCCCGTAGCGCCGGCCGATGAAGAACCACGCCTGGTCGCCGAGGAAGCCGCCGACCACTGCGACGCCGACCACGGCCCAGAAGGCGAGGTAGCCGTGCGCCGCGGCGACGCCGCCGAGGGCGAGCACGGTCTCGCCTTCGAGGAAAGTGCCGATGAAGACCGCGAGGTAGCCGAGGTTGGTGATCAGGTCTTGCACTGTCGCCCTGACAAGCGAACTACGGGCCTGTTCACTTTGTGCGGCTGATCAGACGACGGGTCTCCTCATAGATGCGCTCACGCGGCCCGAAGGTGACCAGTTCTATTTGCTCGGCCGTGAATCGGTAAATGAGCCGGAATTTACCGATGCGCAAGCTCCATAGGCCCGCAAGATCGTCCTGCAGGGGTTTTCCCGTCGTAGCATCCTCCGCGAGGAGATCAACCGCCGCGCGAACCTTACGCTTGATGTTGGGATGCAGTCGCCGAATACGCTCAGCGAGCGCCGTCGGTAAACGCGGCGCGCGGCGCACGCTTAGTCGAACAGTTCCTTCATCGTGTACCGGCGTGCTTTGCCCGATTTAAGGGCTTTGAGGCCCGCGCGGATTTCAGCCAAGAGTGCCTTATCGGCCTTCACCGCTTGCGTTTCCTTCCAGCTTTCGTACTCGTCGGCGCTGACCAGCACAGCGGCCGGCCGCCCATTGCGGGTGATTACGACTTCTTCGTCGCGACGCGCAACCGCGTCGACGAGTCCGCTGAGTGTTGCCTTGGCTTCAGAGAGGGACAATGTCTTCATAGACCAGAATTCTGGTCATATTCGCGCGGGCCGTCAATCATCCGGACAAGATCTCGACGTCCCTCAGCACCGGATCCTCGGCGATGGCGATCTCGTTCTCGATCAGGAGTCCGCAGCCCGGGCAGCAGAATTGCCGCAGCTGCGGCAGGGGATCGATGAAGCGCGCCGGGTCGCCGACGATCGGATTGGCGGCCTGGATCGGCAAGTCGTTGCGCACGCAGTAAGCCTTGTAGTTGCGGCTCACCGGGCCCAAGTCCTGCGCGCATTTCGCGCAGGCGTGACGGCTGCCGTGGATCGCCACGTTCTCGGTGACGAGCATTTTTTTCCTGCCCTCGACCTTGCGGAGCGCTTTTTCAGTGGTCTGGCCCTGCACGCGCCGCGCGCGCAGCTCGTGGCGCCGCCGCTTGGTCGCTTCGGCGTCGCCGAGCACGACGCCGTAGAGGTCGCGCGCCGCGATCGCCGAGACGTCGCCGTTATGGATGTCGGCCTCGACTCTCGCCGCATCGCGCTCGAGCGGATCGCCGAAGCCACCGGCCGCGGACCACAGCACCGCGTAGACGTCGGCCGGGCCTTGCGTGAAATCCTGCTGGCGCAGCTGCAGCGTCTCCGCCTCGCCCTTCAGCTCGCGGATGTCGCCGACGAGCTCGGAGCTTTTCATTTTCTCCAGCACGTTGGAATTCTTCAGGAACTGGTAGCGATTCACCGCCCCCGGATAGCCGCCCATCATCCCGGTCGAAGTCGGCACGGCATTGCCCGACGAGAGCGTGTCGTGCGTGATCTGGTCGGTGCCGTGCGGGATGAAGCACGACTCGGCGCTCAGCCCGCCTCTGAACTTTCCGGCGCCGCCGGAATCGGCGATTTCCTTGCGGTACAAAAACAAGACCGGGAACGACTGCTCGGTGTGCTCGACGTTCGGCAGCTTGCAGATCGGCGTGCGCGCCTGGCCGCCGGTCGAGATGCCGTCGGCGTGCGAGAAGGCGCCGATCGCGCCGCCGATCGGATCGACCAGCAGGTAGCCGTAGCGCTCGCCCCACTGGTCGATGCCGCGGAAGATCGTCGCCGGCCACTGGCTCGTGCCGCCGATGCACATCACGTCGCCTCGCAGCTCAGGCGCCGGATAGATCATCTTCGAGAGCACGTTGTAGGCCGGGTAGAGGGAAATCTCCATGCACTGCACCGGCGCGGTGGAGACCGAGGCGGGAAAGTCGGCGCAGTTGAGCGTGCCCGGCGTCGGGTTGAAGTCGACATGGCGCAGCGCGCCGCCCACCGCGTAGTACTGCTCCCAGCACATGAGCTCGTTCAGCGCGACCATGATCGCGCCGCGCCAGCCCGAGTAAGTGGCGTTGATGCCGCCCGCCTGCGGGTCGGTGCCCTCGTTCTCGAAGATGAGCTTGTTCTTCACCTTCTTCAGCGTGAGGTGCACGCGGTGCACTTGGCGGTCGCCGGGCCGGCAGCATTCGACATAAGTGCGGTCGCGCCACACGCCCTCGGGCAGCAGGGAGAGTTTCTTCAGGAAGGCGCGCTCGCCATCGTCGAGGATCTTGCGCATCACGCCCTTCACCGTATCGGCGCCGTAGCGCTTGATGAGCGCGAGCACGCGGTCCTTCGCGGTCATGTTGCCGGCGAGCTGCGCGCGGAAGTCGAGCGCTACGGCGCTCGGCTTTCTGCTGCTCCTCAGGTAGACCTCCTCGATGTCGCGCCTGATCTCATTACGCTCGATTATTTTTATGGGAGGCAGCAGGATGCCCTCGTCGAAGGCATCGCGCGCCGAAGGGCAGAAGCTGCCCGGCGTGATGCCGCCGATGTCGTACTGGTGCAGGCAGTTCGTCACCCAGCAGAAGAGCTCGCCCTTCCAGAAGACGGGGCACAGCAGCATCACGTCCATCTGGTGCGCGGCGCCGACCCACGGATCGTTGGCGAGGAACATGTCGCCATCATGGATGCCGGGGTTGTCGCTCCGGTTCTCGAGCGTCCACTTCACCTGCGTGTCGGTGACGCCGGACATGTACTGCATGTAGGGACCGAAATAGACGAACTCCGCGTCCTCCGTGAGGATCGACGGGTTCAGGTCCAGCGCGTACATCGCGACCGGCGAGCCGGAGAGGCGCTGGATCGTCGCGCCGTGCTCCTCGTTCACGTTCCACAGCGCGTGGCGCACGACCTCGAAGGTCACCGGGTCGAGGTCCTTCTTGCCCTTGCGATGCAGCTTGAGCTTTTTCGAAATATTCAAGACGCGGGGCGGCACATAGCCGCTCCGCACGCCGTCGAAGGCGACCCCGGCGAGCTCGGAAAGCTTTTTCAGCGGCGCATTCACTTCTTATCGTCGGGCTGCTTGCTCGGGGTGAATTCCAGCGGTCCGGTCTCGTCGATCTTCGGGTCGGGTTTCCTTTCGGCGGGCTTCGCTGCCGTCGCGTGCGCCGGCGCCGGCTTCGGTGCGGCCGCATCGGGTTTGGCTGCGGCTGCCTTGGGCGCCTCGGCGGGCTTCTTCGCCAGCGGCGCGTGCGTCGGGGCGCTCGGCACGGCGCCCATCGTCTTCTCCTGCTCCTTCCAGGCTTTCGCGCACTCCGGGCAGAGCATGGTCTTCTTGCCCGCGCTCATCGTAGGCACCGCGTGCTTGGCGCAGAGCGCCTGCTCGCAGTTCGCGCACTGGGTCACGGCTTTCTCGCCGCAAGGGTGCTTGCGCAGCAGTCCGGTTTCGATGGTGCAGGTTTCCAAGGCGCCTCCCTAGAACGTCAGTTCGAAATTGCCCAGCTCGTCGAGGCGGAGCCGCGTTCCAGGCTGCACAACCACGGTCGTATCCGCCGTCTCGACGATCGCCGGCCCCGCGATCTTGTTGCCGCTCAAGAGCCTTTCGCCATCGTACACGGCGGTGGAGCGCCGCTTGCCGAGCTCGGGCCAGTAAATGTCGCGCTTCCTGCGCACTGCGGCCTCCGGGATGCGCGCCGAGGATTTTTTGGCTTTCATCAGCCTCGGCTGGGGCGTAAGCGCTTTCGCGCGCAGGCGGCTGACGACGAACTCGAGCTGCGCGCCCGAGAGCGCCGAGCCGCGGCCGTAGAGCTGCTGGTAGCGGGCGACGAAGAGCTTCCTGAGCTGGCTCTCATAGTTGTTGGGCAACCGAGGCCAGGGGAGGGTGATTTCGACCTCGTTGATCTGACCCTTGTGGCGCACGTCGAGCGAGAACTCGAAGCGCTGCCGCTGGGCTTCTATGCCCTCGCTCTTCATCAACTGCGCGGCGCGTGTCTCGAGCGCATCGAGCTCGTCGTTGATGCGCCTGGCCGGCACCGGCGTCGCCATGATCTCGGTGTGCTCGAAGATATGCAGCACGTCGGCCGCCGCGGCGCCGAACGCGCACCAGGTCGAGGCGGCCTTGCGCTGCGGCACGATGACTTTCCGCACGCCGAGCTCGCGCGCGAAAACGCCGGCGTGCGCGGGGCCGGCGCCGCCGAAGGCGAACAGCACGAAGTCGCGCGGATCGTGCCCTTTTTCCACCGTCACCTTGCGGATGATGTCCGCCATGTGCAGCTCGACGATGCGGCACGCGCCCGCCGCGCATTCGACGGCCGACATGCCGATTTGGGCGCCCAGCGCGGCGATGGCATCGGCGGCAGCCTTCTTATCCAGAACCATCCTGCCGCCGGCGAAGTTGTCCGGGTCGAGATAGCCGAGCACGAGCTGTGCATCGGTCACCGTCGGCACGGTGCCGCCGCGGCCGTAGCAGACGGGTCCGGGAAAGGCGCCGGCACTATCGGGCCCGACCGTCATCGTGCGCTTCTCCGGTTGCACGCGGACCAGGCTCCCGCCGCCGGCGCCGATCGCCTGCAGGTCGATCTTCGGCAGGAAATATTCGTACTGGTCGGTGTTGGAGATGAAGGAGTAGGCGGGCTTGCCGTCGTGGATGATCGACACGTCGAACGAGGTGCCGCCCATGTCGGTGGTGATGACGTTCTTCTCGCCCATCGCGTTGCCGAGGAACATGCACGCCGTCACGCCCGACACGGGACCCGAGTCGAGGGTAAGGAGCGGTGCTTCGCCGGCGCGCGCGACCGGCACCGTGCCGCCGCCGCATTGCGTGATCTGCAGCCCGTGCTCGTAGCCGAGCTTCTTCAGGCTCGAGTCCAGCCGGCCGAGGTAGCCGCCCATCACCGGCCCGAGATATGCGTTCAGCGCCGTGGCCGTGACGCGCTCGTATTCGCCCCATTTCGGCGCTATATCCACGGAGGTGGTGACGAACACGTCGGGCGCGAGGCTCCGGACCATCTCCTTCACGCGGTTCTCGTGGGTCGGGTTGCGGAACGACCAGAGGAAGCAGATCGCGATCGCCTCGACGCCCAGCGCCAGCAGCTCGCGGATCGCCGCCTCGGCTTCGCGCTCGTTCAGCGCCACCACGAACTCGCCGAAGCAGTCGACGCGCTCGGAGACGCCGCGGATCAGCCGCTTCGGCACGATCGGCGCCGGCTTGGAGGTCTCGGGGAAATGCACCACCTTGCGGATGTCGCGCCCGCCATAGCCGCGCGAGCCGCGCATGATGTGGATGGCGTCCTCGTGCCCCTTGGTGGTGACGAGGCCCACCTTCGCGCCGCGTTTCTGGATGATGGTGTTCGTGCCGACGGTCGTGCCATGCGAGAGGAACGCGATCTCGCGGCAGAACCGGTCGAGCGGGATGCCGAGCGCATCCGCCCCGGCGCCGAGCGCATCCATCATGCCGCGCGCGAAATCGGGCGGCGTCGAAGGAACCTTGGTGGTGAGGAGCTTCCCGCGGTCGACGATGGCGCAATCGGTGAAGGTGCCGCCGATGTCGATGCCGACGAGGTAGCTCACGACGTCTATATTAGCGGGCACTCTGGAGAGATTGCCTTGGCGCTTGGCGCAACGATCTACCATTTCGCTATCCAGCTTTCGGACGTCGACCGCGGCGTCTACCAGTCGCTCGCTCTCAAGGTCGCGCGCCATCCCTCGGAGGCCGAGGACCATCTCGTCGCGCGCGTGCTCGCCTACTGCCTCGAGTTCACCGAAGGTCTTTCCTTCTCGCGCGGGCTGTCCGCGCCTGACGAGCCGGCGCTCGCGGTGCGCGATCTCACCGGCGAGCTGCGCGCCTGGATCGATGTCGGCGCACCCGATGCGGCAAGACTGCACAAGGCGGCGAAGGCGGCGCCGCGCGTCGCGGTCTATACGCACAAGGCGCCCGCGGTGCTGTTGCGGGGCCTCGAAGGCGAGCGCATCCATCGCGCCGAAGCGATCGAGCTCTATGCCTTCGACCGGGAACTGATCGCGGGCCTCGCGGCGCGGCTCGAGCGGCGCATGGCCTTCGATCTCTCGGTGACCGATGCGCACCTTTTTATTTCCATGGAGGGTGCTACGCTCTCCGGCGACCTGGAGCGCCTCACACTTCAATGAAAGAACTATCCCTGCTTGAAACTCGCGTCCTCGGCACCCTGTACGAGAAGCAGCACACCGTCCCCGACAGCTATCCGCTGACGCTCAACGCGCTCGTCTCGGGCGCGAACCAGAAGACCAGCCGCTCGCCGGTGATGGAGGCGACCGAGTCCGAAGTGCAGGCGGCGCTCGACAGCCTGAAGAGCGCCAACTGCGTGATGGAAACCAGCGGTGGGCGCGTGTCGCGCTACGCGCACAACTTCGAGCGCGTGCTGCAGGTGCCTTCGCAGTCCGCCGCCATCCTGACCGTGCTGATGCTGCGCGGCCCGCAGACGGCGGGTGAGCTGCGTATCAACTGCGAGCGGCTGCACAGCTTCGCCGATATCTCGGCAGTGGAAGGATTCCTCGAGGAGCTGGCGGCGCGGCCGGCAGGTGCGCTGGTGGTACAGCTCGCGCGCCTGCCGGGCTCGCGCGAGAACCGCTGGGCTCATCTCCTCAGCGGTGCGCCGAAGGGCGAAACAGTCGAAGCGAAGGCCGATCCCGCACCCCCAACGGGCGAGCTCGCCGCATTGAAGGCCGATGTCGCGCGGCTCGAGGGCGAGCTGGCGTCCGTGAAAGGGCTGCTCGGGCGCATTGCCAGACAACTCGGCGTTTCCTAGGCCGCGATAGATTTCCGCACGAGTGCGGTGCTAGGCTCCCCGGCTCCAATAAAGCTCAAGAAAGGGTCGCCCGCATGACATTCTTCCGCCGTTCCGTTTCCTGCCGTTTCATCTCAATGGGGCTCATCGTTTCCATGGTTGGCATGGGCCTGCCGCTGTCGGCGCAGGCCGGCATGGTGCCGACGCCCACCGTCGCCGCAGAGCCGGCGAAGGAGCGGATCATGGGTCTCCTCGAGCGCAGCGACGTGCGCGCACAGCTGCAGTCGTTTGGGGTGAATCCCGCGGACGCCAAGGCCCGCGTTGCTGCCCTCAGCGACGACGAGGCGGCTCAGCTCGCCGCGCGCTTCGACAGCCTGCCCGCCGGCGGCGATGGCGGCGCGTCCATCATCGGCGCCGCGGTGCTGATTTTCCTCGTGCTGCTCTTGACCGACATCCTCGGCTTCACGCACGTCTTTCCGTTCACCAAGCCGATCAAGTAGCTATCCCGTACGAGGCCGTTGCCCGCGGGCGCTTGCCCGCGGGCAACGGCGTGACCAGCCAGGCGAGCGCCGCGGCTTCGTCGCTGAAGCTGCGCAGGTTCGCCTTCTTCAGGCGCGCGAGCGCCTCGATGTACTGCTGGACGAGCTGCACCTCGCGGTGCGTGGCGACCAGCGCCACTTTGAGCGAAGGCTTGGTCGCGAGCGCCTCGATGAAGTACGAGGCATGGAATTTGTCGATCTTGAAGGTCGCCCGCGCCACGTGCACGTAGACGAGCAGGCGCGAGCTGGGATGCGCGAACGCCGCCGCCTTGAGCTGGTGCAGGAATTTCTCGAGCTCGGCCGCGTTCTGCCGATGGACCAGATCGGCGCGCAGATAGTCGTGCTTGTCCCGGATGGTGGCGCCGCGCATTCCTTGACCCTAACACCGGTCGGTTGAGCGAATTCCCGTCAGCGCCGGGCGGCGCGCGACTCGTCGATGATCCGCTGGTTCTCCGCACGGAGCGCCGCATCACCGCCGGCGAAGCTGTTCGAGCGCGCCGCGAGGCTCTCGGCCTGCGTGTAGTCGGCCTGCTGCAGCCGCACGCGCGCGAGCTGCTGCCAGAGACGCGGATTGCGCGGCTCGATGCGCAGCGCGCGCTCGAGCGAGGCCGCGGCGGCGGGCAGCCGGCCGGCGGCAGCGTCGGTGCGAGCGCTCTCCATGAGCCCGGCCACCGCGATGTTCTCGCGCGGGCCGACGCTCGGCGGCGGCGCCGGCTCGACCGGGGCGGGCGCGGGGCCCTGCTCGGGCGCCGAGGCGCAGCCGGCCAGAATCAAAAACAAAAAGACTAACGGCCGCCGTCTCACTTGCCGAATAAGCGCTCCCACCAACTCTTGGTTTTCTTCACCGTCGTATCCACCGTATCGGCCACGGCGCCGGCAACGCTCGTGCACGGCGAGCGCTCCTGGGGCGCCGAGCCTTGCATGAAGGGTAGCTGGACCGCACCCGCGCACTGGCTGTCGCCGCGCAGATTGTTCTGCGGATCGATCCACACCTGCTCGACGCCCTCTGCCGACGGCAGCTCCAGCGGTTGCGGCAGCAGCGCGGCCATGATGTCGCCCCAGACCGGCAGCGCGGCGCTCGCGCCCGAAAGACGTCCGGCGCGGTTGTCGTCATAGCCGAGCCAGACCACCGCCAGGCGATCGCCGGTGAAGCCGGCGAACCAGGCGTCGCGCTGCTCATCGGTGGTCCCCGTCTTGCCCGCGGCGCCGATCTCGGCCGGTAGATAGGCGTTGAGCCCCTGGGCGGTTCCCTCGCGCACCACGCCCTGCATGGCGGCGGTGATCAGCACCATCGGCTCCGGTGGAAATGCCTGCTCGACCTTCAGGGGATAGCGCTGCAGCGGACGGCCCTCCTGCGTGGTCACTTCGCGGATGGCGCGGAGCGGCGAGCGAAATCCGCCGGCGGCGATGGTCTGGTACATCTGCGCCACCTCGAGCGGGCTCATCTCGGCCGCGCCGAGGAGCGTCGAGGCGAAGGGCCGCAGCTCGCGCCCGACGCCGAGCTTCTTCACCGTGTCGAGCACTTTCTCGACGCCGATTTCGGTGCCGAGGCGCGCGGTCGCGGCGTTGTACGACCGCGCGAGCGCGACGCGCAGCGGCACCCGGCCGTGGAACTTCCGGTCGTAGTTCTGCGGCTCCCAGTCGGGCGCGCCGCGGCTCTTCCAGACGAACGGCCCGTCGTCGAGCGGCGTGATCAGCGTGTAGCGCGAGGGCTCGGAGAGGGCGGTGAGATACACCGCCGGCTTGAGGAGCGAGCCGATCGGCCGCGCGGCGTCGATCGCGCGGTTGTAACCGCGATAGCGCGCGTCCTTGCCGCCGACGAGCGCCTGCACCTCGCCGCTCGACGGATCGGTGATCACCACAGCGCCTTCGAGACCCGGCTGGCCGAAGCGGCGCTCCTTGTCGTACTGCGCGATGCGCCTCGCCAGCGCGCGCTCGGCCGCGACCTGCGCGCGCGGATCGAGCGTCGTGAAGATGCGCAGGCCTTCCGAGCGCAGGTCCTTCTCGTCGTAGTCGCGCCGCAGTTGGCGGTGCACGAGCTGGACGAACGCGGGGTAGGGCGAAGTGCCCATGGTCGGGCGCGGCGACACGCCGAGCCCGGCCGAACGCGCCATCGTGTACTGCTCGAGGGTGATCGAGCCCCGGTCCCTGGTCTCGCGCAGCACGAGATTGCGCCGCTCGAGCGCGCGGTCGGGGTGGCGGCGCGGGTCGTACAGCGCCGGACCCCGCACCATGGCGACGAGGAGCGCGGACTCCGCGACGCTCAAGTCCTTCGGTTCCTTGCCGAAGTAGAAATGCGCGGCGAGGCCGATGCCGTGGATCGCACGGTCGCGGTCCTGGCCGAGGTAGATCTCGTTCAAATACGTCTCGAGGATCTCCACCTTGCCGTAGTGCGCCTCGAGCAGGATCGCCATCACCAGCTCGGTGAACTTGCGCCGCAGCGTGCGCTCCGGCGTGAGGAAGAAATTCTTCACCAGCTGCTGCGTGATCGTGCTGCCGCCCTGCAGGCGTCCGGTGGCGATGCTCGCCGCGGCGCGCACCAGCGCGCGCGGATCGAAGCCCATGTGCGTGTAGAACTTGCGGTCCTCGGTGGCGATCAGCTCGTCGACGAGGTGCTTGGGCACCTCCGACAGGCGCACCAGCACCCGGTCTTCGTTGCCCGCCGGGTAGATGCCGCCGATCGGCACCGGCTCGAGCCGCGCGAGCGGCAGCTCCTTGCCGGCGCCATCCTGCACGGCGGCCACCCTGGCGCCGTCGAACACGGCGTGCACGCGCCGCGCCGGCTCCGCGCCGTCCCAGTAGATGAAGGCACGCACGGCGATATCGAGCTCGCTGCCGCTCTTCCGGTACCAGCCCGACTCGCCGTCTTCGCCGGGGTTCTTGTAGCCCAGCTCGCGCAGCTCAGCCTCGACGTCGGCCTGCGTGATGCGCAAGCCTGCGTGCAGCTCGAGCGGCCGCGCGTAGATGCGCGCCGGCAGCGCGAAGCGCCGGCCTTCGAACTCGTTTCGCACGCGCACGTCGAGCTCGAGCACGTAGACGGCGAGCGCGGCCGCCGCGACGAGCAGTGCGTAGGTGAAATACCGTAGGATGCGGCCCCGGCGCGCCATCGGTCGATTGTAGAACGCGCGAATTCAAGAAATGCCGCTCGAACGCCCACTACTTCCTTTTCCGACTCCGTGGCAGGTGCTTGCGGATTTCGGCGGCGTGTATGCGGCGAGCGCGCTCGCCGCCTTTCTTTTCTCCGTCACCGGCCCGGTCGCGATCATCCTCTCGATCGGGGCGGCGGGCGGCCTGTCGGAGGCCGACATCGCCTCGTGGCTCTTCGGCGGATTTTTCCTCAACAGCCTGATCAGCATCGGCTTCTCGATCGCCTATCGCCAGCCGCTCGTGTTCCTGTGGAGCATTCCCGGCGCGGTGATCGTCGGGCCGGCGCTCGGGCATCTGGCCTTTCCCGCGGTGATCGGCGCGTTTCTCGTTTCCGGCGTTGCCATGCTGCTCCTCGGCCTTTCGGGCTGGGTGCGTCGCGCGATGGATGCCGTGCCGATGCCGATCGTCATGGCAATGGTCGCGGGCGTGTTCCTGCGCTTCGGCGTCGGCCTCGTGCAGGCGTTCGGCCAGGACCTCGCCATCGCGCTTTCGATGACCGTCACATGGCTCGCGCTTAGCGCGGCGCCGGGGCTTGCGCGCAAGATGCCGCCGCTCGTCGGCGCGCTCATCGTCGGCGCGCTGGTGATGGCACTCGAGGGAACGTTCAAGCCGCCGGCCGGTGTGCTCTTCAGCATCGCCGCACCGACCATTTACGCGCCGCAGTTCTCCTGGCCGGCGCTCGTCGAGCTGGTCGTGCCGCTCGTCATCACCGTGCTCACCGTGCAGAACGCGCAAGGCATCGCCATCCTCAGGACCAACGGCCATGCGCCGCCCACCAATGCGATCACGGTGGCGTGCGGCGCCGGCGCGATCGTCACCGGCCTCGTGGGCGCGGTGTCGACGTGCCTGACCGGGCCGGTCAACGCAGTCATCTCCACGGTCGGCGAGAAGCAACGGCAGTACGCGGGCGCGCTCCTCGTCGCGATCCTGGCCATGGCCTTCGGGCTCCTCGCGCCGTTCTTCACGCGCCTCCTGCTCGCCACGCCGCCGGCCTTCATCGCCACGCTCGCCGGGCTGGCGATGCTGCGCATCCTGCAAAGCGCGTTCGCCGCCTCGTTCGCCGGCCGCTCGAGCTTCGGCGCGCTGGTGTGCTTCCTGGTGACGGTGGCCGACCTGTCCATCTTCCGCATCGGTGCGCCGTTCTGGGGACTCGTCTTTGGCGTCGCCGCGTCGCGGCTGCTGGAGAAAGAGGAGCCATGAGCTTCCGCTATTACTGGGAGGATTTTCCGGCCGGCCGAGTTTTCGACTACGGCTCTCGCCGGCTGACGGAGGCGGAGATCATCGCGTTTGCGCGCGACTGGGATCCGCAGCGCTTCCACACCGACCCGGCGGCGGCGAAGCAGACGCCTTTCGGCGGGCTCGTCGCCTCGGGCTGGCACACGAGCTGCGTGATGATGCGCTTCATGTGCGACGCCTACCTCGACGAATCCTCCTGCGTCGGCTCGCCGGGGATCGAGGAATGGCGCTTCGTGCTCCCCGTGCGTCCGGGCGACACGCTGCGCTATCGCGCCACCGTGCTCGAGGCGCGGCCCTCATCGAGCAAGCCGGACCGCGGCATCGTCAAGTGGCACTGGGAGCTTCTCAACCAGAAGGACGAGGTGGCGGTGTCGATGGTCGGCACCCAGTTTTTCCTGCGCCGACCATGACGCATGTGCTGCGCAATCGCGACTTCGGCCTGTTCCTCGGCGGCCGGTTCGCGAGCGTGCTGGCGGCGCAGATGCAGTGGGTGGCGAACGGCTGGTACCTCTACGACCTGACCGGCGACCCGATGACGCTCGGCTGGGCCGGGCTCGCCGCCTTCGTGCCGATCGCCGTGCTCACGCTGCCCGCGGGCGATCTCGCCGACCGCATCGACCGGCGCTGGATCCTCGGCGTCGCGCATTTCATCCAGGCGGCGGCAGCCGCGCTGCTCCTGGTTCTGGTGGCCCTGCACACCACCGTCACGTGGCCCTTCTACGGCGCGCTCGTCCTCTCCGGCTCGACGCGCGCACTCGCGGGACCGGCCTCGAAGTCCTTGGCGCCGCTCCTCGTGCCACGCGAGCAATTCGCCCAATCGGTGGCGTGGGCCACCTCAGCGCAGCAGACGGCGATCATCGCCGGCCCGGCGCTCGGCGGCTTGATCTATCTCCTCGGCGCGCCCATCACCTTCGCGGCCTGCTTCGTGATGGCGTTGCTCGCCGCCATCGCGATGCTCGCGATCCGCACCCGCGTCGTCGCGTCGAAGGAGGGCGGCACCACGGCGCTCCAGCGCGCGCTCGCCGGGCTGCAATACCTGCGCACGCAGCCGATCGTCCTCGGCGCGATCTCGCTCGACCTCTTCGCGGTGCTGCTCGGCGGCGTGAACGCGCTCCTGCCGGTCTTTTCGCGCGACATCCTGCATGTCGGGCCGGCCGGACTGGGCGTGCTGCGCAGCATGTTCGCGGTCGGCGCGATCACCACCAGCCTGGTCCTTGCGCAACTGCCAGAGGAGCGCCAGCCGCACGCGGGGCGGGCGCTCTTCGGCGGCGTGGCGATCTTCGGCGTCGGCGCGATCGTCTTCGCGCTCGGCGGCAACTTCTGGATCGCGCTGATCGCGCTCGCCACGATGGGCGCGGCCGACGCGATGAGCGTCTTCGTGCGGGCGACGGTGGTGCAGCTCGCAACGCCGGAGGACATGCGCGGCCGCGTCAGCGCCATCCATGTGCTCTTCGTGGGATGTACCAACGAGCTCGGCGAGTTCCGCGCCGGGCTGTTCGCTTCGCTCTTCGGTCCGGTAACGGCGGCGCTCGCCGGCGGGATCGGCACGCTGTTGATCGTCGGGCTCTGGACGCGACTCTTCCCGAGCCTGCGCAAGGTCGACCGGCTGAGCGAGGTCGCACCCCGCAGTTGACATATTCACCCAAAGGGATGAATATATCGTCATGCAGCTCGACGATACCCTGATCGCCCTCGCGGACGAGACGCGCCGCGAGATCTTGCGAGGCCTTGCCTCAGGCGAGGCCCGCGTGACGGAAGTGGCGGCACCCTTCGACATCTCGCTCAACTCCGTGTCGAAGCACATCCGGCTGCTCGAGCGCGCCGGGCTCGTGCGCCGGCGCGTCGCGGGGCGCGACCACTTCCTGTCGCTCGAGCCGCAACCCTTCGACGAGCTCACGCAATGGATGCGGCGCACGCGCGAGTTCTGGAATGCGCGCCTCGATCGACTGGAGGCCGCGCTGCGCGCCGAAGATGCGATCAAGGCCGCCGCCCAATCCTCCAAGCGAACCGTGAAAAGGAAACGCAAATGAACCGACCCGTCACCGTCATCGATCCGGCCACCCTCAAGGTCGAGCGCCTGCTGCCCGGTCCCATCGAGCGCGCCTGGGCCTACCTCACCGAGTCCGACAAGCGCGCCACGTGGCTCGCGGCCGGCGAGTTCGACCTGCGCGTCGGCGGGCGCATCCGCCTGGAGTTCAACAACGACAAGCTGCCGGGCGCGGAGAAGCGCCAGGGCAAGGGGCAGGGCCGCTTCGAGGGCGTCATCACGCGCCTCGAGCCGCTGCGGCTGCTCGCCCACACCTGGAAGTGGGACAGCGGCGACACCGAGGTCAGCTACGAGCTCACGCCGCGCGGCAAGGACGTGCTGCTGGTGATCGTCCATCGCCGCCTCGACGGCAGCGCCCTGCCGGCGGGCATCGTCAGCGGCTGGGACGTGCACAGCGGCATCCTTGCCGACCTGTTGAATGGCATCGAGCCGCGGCCGTTCTGGGCTACGCACGCCAAGCTCGAGAAGGAATATGCCGAGACGCCGTAGAGTGCCGACGTCGATTTGGCCATTTCCCGAACGACTATGAGCATGAAAATCCAATACGGTTGGGTAGTGGTGGCCCTCGGCGCCCTGATGGGGTGCGTGGCGGTGGGCGCGATGATGTCGCTGGCGGTGTTCCTGCAGCCGATCACGCAGGCCACCGGCTGGTCGCGCGCCGGGGTATCCAGCGCCGCCACGCTGAGCTTCTTGTTCATGGGCGCCGGAGGCTTCGGCTGGGGCGCGCTTAACGACCGCTACGGCGCGCGGCCCGTCGTACTCGCCGGCTCGTTGTTGCTGGGCCTCGGCCTCGTGCTCGCCAGCCGCGCCGCCAGTCCCGCGCAGTTCATCTTCGCCTATGGCGTGCTGGTGGGCCTTTCAGGCGGCAGCTTCTTCGTACCAATGATGACGGTGGTGAGTGCATGGCTGCCCAACCATCGCAGCATCGCCGTATCGCTCGTATCGGCGGGTATCGGGGTGGCGCCGATGACCGTGTCGCCGCTCGTCGCCTTGCTGCTCCAGAACACCGATTGGCGCAGCGCGCAACTCACCATCGGCGTTGCAGCGTGGGCGCTCTTGATCCCCCTCGCGTTGCTGGTACGTCCTGCGCCGGTCGTCGCCCGGTCCGAGACCGATGCGCTGGCCGGGCCGCCGATGCGCGTAAGAGATGCGTTGACCTCGACGCCGTTCATCGTGCTGGCCGCGACGTTCTTCGCCTGCTGCGCGACGCACGCCGGGCCGATCTTCCACACGATCAGCTATGCGCTGGTGTGCGGCATCCCGACGGTCGCCGCGGTTTCGATCTACAGCCTCGAAGGCCTGGCCGGGCTCGGCGGCCGCATCGTGTTCGGCATCATGGGCGACCGCCACGGCGCGAAGCGCGTGCTGATCGCCGGGCTCTTCATCCAGGCGCTCGCCGCGGGCAGCTTCATGTTCGCCATCGCCTCGGCGAGTTCTATGCGGTCGCCGCTGTATTCGGCTTTGCCTACGGCGGCGTGATGCCGCTCTACGCGGTGCTCGCGCGCGACTACTTCGGGCAGCGGATCATGGGCACCGTGCTCGGCGCGGCGGCGATGGTGTCGAGCCTCGGCATGGCGATCGGTCCGTGGATCGGCGGCTGGCTCTACGACACGTTCGGCAGCTATGCGCCCCTGTACACCTACTCGTTCGCCATCGGCCTCGGCGCCGCTGCGATCGCGTTCGCGTTCCCGCCGCCGATGCCGCGGCTTGCGACGCCTAGAATGGCGACATGAATCCCGCTCCCGGTTTCAAGAAGCGCCCGGAGCATCGACTCGTCGCCAAGCCTGCAGGTGCGCGCGTGCAGGTGAAGCTGAATGGGCAGGTGATTGCCGACAGCACGGACGCCGTCCGGCTGGAGGAGGGTACCTACCCCGAGGTGTTCTACTTCCCGCGCCAGGACGTGAAGATGGACCGCCTCGCGCGCTCGACCCACCAGACGCACTGTCCGTTCAAGGGCGATGCCGCCTACTACTCGTTCAAGGGCGGCGCCGAGAACGCGGTCTGGAGCTACGAGTCGCCGTTCGACGAGATGCTGGTGCTGAAGGAGCGCCTCGCTTTTTACCCGGACAAGGTGGATTCGATCCGCGTTCTGTAGAAATAATCGCGGCTCATGCCGCGCATGGCCGTCCTGGCGCTGTCGGCTGCAGCCTGCACCGCCGGCGCGGCGCTCGCCCAGCAACTCCCCGATCTCGGCAGCTCGGCGCCCTCCAGCGACACGAAGAGCTACGCGATTCCGGCCGCCGAGATCGCCGGCTTCGAGTTCCTGCTGAACCGCATCGACCGCCGGATCTACGGCGGCACCGACTACTCGGTCACCACCGGGACGATCAAGCGCAACCTGCAGCACTCCTGGGTGGTCGACAACGATCCGTACAAGATCAACCAGCTCGGGCACCCGTACCAGGGATCGATCTACCACGGGCTCGCGCGCTCCGCGGGACTCGGCTTCTGGGAGTCGTTCGGCTACACCTTCGCCGGCAGCATGCTGTGGGAATACGCGGGCGAGACCACGCTGCCCTCGAAGAACGACCAGGTCGCGAGCGGCATCGCCGGAAACTTCCTCGGCGAATCGCTCTTCCGGATGGCGAACCTGGTGCTCGAGAAGGGCGACGGCAGCTACTGGCGCGAGCTCGCCGCCGCGGCGATCTCGCCCGGCGCCGAATTCAATCGCCTCGCTTTTCGCGAGCGCTTCGCCAAGGCACTGGACAGCAAGGACCCGGCGTACTACGCACGCGTGCAGGTGGGCGCGGCCGGCACGACGCGGTTGCGCGAAGGGGAAGCGACCGACCTGAAACGGAACGAGCTCCTCGTCGACTACTCGATGGACTATGGGCTGCCGGGAAAGCCGGGCTATCACTACGACCGGCCGTGGGATTACTTCAGCTTCCAGCTCACGGCGTCGAGCGCGAACGCGGTCGAGAACCTGTCGACGCGCGGCCTTCTCTTCGGCACCAGCTACGAGGCGGGCGAGCGCTATCGCGGGCTCTGGGGACTCTATGGCAGCTACGACTACATCTCGCCGCAGCTCTTTCGTGTCTCGAGCACGGCGCTCTCGCTCGGCACCACCGGCGAGCTTCGCCTGGCCGAGAGAATCGCCGTGCAGGGTTCGCTGCTCGCGGGCGTCGGCTATGCCAGCGTCGGCACGATCCACGGCACGCTCAACACCGACTATCACTACGGCACGGCGCCGCAGGCGCTGGCCGCGCTGCGCCTGATCTTCGGCGATCGCTGGTCGCTCGATGCCACGGCGCGCGACTTCTTCGTGAGCCAGGTCGGCGGCGCGGGCACCGGCGGGCACGACAACATCGCGCGCGCCGACGTAACGCTCACCGCGCGCGTGCGGCGCGAGCACGGCGTGGCGATCAAGTACCTGTGGTCGCGCCGCGACGCGACCTTTTCGAGCCTGGGCGACCTTTCGCAGGTCCGCGCGACGATCGGTCTCTACTACGTGTACCTCGGCCGCGAGCGGTTCGGCGCGGTCGACTGGCGCTAGCCGCCGACGCCGAGATAAGTCGCGGTGATCTGGCGCTCGGCGCGCAGCCGCTGCGGCGTGCCTTCGAACACCACCGTGCCGTGGTCGATGACATAGACGCGGTCGGCAAGCGCGACCGCCATCTCGGCGTTCTGTTCGACGAGCAGCATGCTGACGCGTTCGCTCTTCAACTCGCGGATCGTGCTCATCACGTCGTTCACCACCATCGGCGCGAGACCCTGCGAGGGCTCGTCCAGCAGGAGTAGGTCGGGCCCGGTGAGGAGCGCGCGTGCGATGGCGAGCATCTGCTGCTCGCCGCCGGAAAGCTCGTGGCCCTTGTGGTGCAGCCGCTCCTTCAGCACCGGGAAGCGCTCCAGCACGGCGTCCATCTGCCAGCGCGAGGCTTTTCTTCGAGCAATCGCCAAGTTCTCGCCGGCGGAAAGATAGGAAAAGATGCCGCGCGTCTCCGGCACGAGCGCGATGCCCGCCTGCGCGATGCGGTGCGGGTCGAGGCCGGCGATGTCGCGTCCCTTGTAGCGGATCGCGCCTTTGCGCGGCGGCGTGAGGCCGGTGATCGAGCGCATCGTGGTGGTCTTGCCGGCGCCGTTGCGGCCGAGCAGCGCCACGACTTCGCCTTGCTCGACGCCAAGCGACAGGCCATGGAGGATGTGGCCCAGGCCGTAGAAGGTGTCGATGGTTTTAATTTCGAGGATCACGCTGCGACCCCGCCGAGGTAGGCGCGCCGCACGTCGGGGTTGCGCTGGATCTCCGCCGGCGTGCCTTCGGCGATCAGCGCGCCGAAGTGCATGACCGAGATCCGGTCCGACACGTTCATGATGATGTCCATCTTGTGCTCGATGAGCACGATGGTGTAGCGGCCCTTGAGCGTGCGCACGAGGGCGACCACCTGGCGCGTCTCTTCCGGCGAGAGCCCCGCCGCCGGCTCATCGAGGAGCAGCACGCGCGGCGCCGCCGCGAGCGCGATCGCAAGCTCGAGCTGGCGCTGCTCGCCGTGCGAGATCTCGCGCGCCAGCTGATTTGCTTTCTCGCCCAATCCCACATCGCTGAGCGCCGCACGCGCCCGCTCGGTCGCCTCCGGATAGTGATCGGTACGCCGCCACGTCAATCCGCGCCGTGAAGGACTGCGCGCGAAGGCGGCGATCCAGACATTGTCGAACAGCGAGAGCGCCGGAAACACGTTCGTGCGCTGGAACGAGCGCGCGAGGCCGAGATGCGCGATGCGGTGAGACGGCGTGCCGGTGATGTCTTTGCCATCGAAGAAAAGCGTCCCGGAAGTCGGCGCGAAGGTTCCCGTCAGCAGGTTGAAGAGCGTCGTCTTGCCGGCGCCGTTCGGTCCGATGATCGAATGCAGCGCGCCGCTCTCGATGCGCAGGCTCACCGCGTTCACCGCGGTGAGCGCGCCGAAGGATTTCGTCAGGTTGTGCGTTTCGAGAAGCGCCATATCCTGGACCAGGCTTCGACCACGCCGCCTCTGAAGAAGAGCACCACGATGATGAACGCCACACCGAGCAACAGCGGCCAGCGCGCCCACATGACGCTCATCGACTCCGAAAGCCAGATAAACACAAACGAGCCGATGATCGGCCCATAGAGCGAGCCCGAGCCGCCGATCAGCGTCGCGAATACCACGTTGCCCGAGACGACGAAGCCGATCGCCTCGAGCGGCACGATGCCGAACAGCATCGCGTAGAGCACGCCCGCCGCGCCGGAGAAGGCGCCGCCGATGACGAACGCCGCCAGCTTGAAGCGCGGCGCGTTGTAGCCGACCGCATCGGCGCGCACTTCGTTCTCGCGGATCGCCTGCAGGATCTTGCCGAGCGGCGACTCGACGATGCGCTTCATCAGCCACAGGGCGATCAGGAAGAGCGCCGAGACGAGCACGTAGTAGTGCTGCGGATCGCGCAAGTCGACGCCGAGGAGCGCCGGGCGCGGGATGCCCGGCATGCCGTCCTCGCCGCCGGTGACGCTGGTCCACTGGTAGGCGACGAAGTAGAAGAGCTGGTTCAGCGCGAACGTGAGCATGATGAGGTAGAGGCCCGAGCGCTGGACGCACAGGTAGCCGACGAGGAGCGCCGAGAGCGCGCCGAAGCCGACGCCGACGCCGAGCGCGAGGGGAATGCCGATGGCGTAGTGCTTGAGGAGATAGCCGGCGGCATAAGCGGCCGAGCCGAAGAAGGTCGACTGGCCGAACGAGAGCAGGCCCGTGTAGCCGAG
>Ga0137407_10000186_pt1 | contig 45357 bp, 41 predicted proteins | sample CZOMad2_2_16fung_FD_108410 | JGI IMG/M metagenome (GOLD analysis project Ga0137407, IMG submission 108410) | Vadose zone soil fungal communities from Angelo Coast Range Reserve, California, USA - CZOMad2_2_16fungal (Illumina Assembly) | ecosystem: Environmental > Terrestrial > Soil > Vadose... | reverse complement strand
TGACTTCAGTCCTGAACTTGAGCGACCCTCGGTTCTTCATCCCTTGGCGGCTGTCCGGCCTCTTGTCCGGATACCTACCGACTGACACACGACCACAGGCACGTGCGAAATTGGGCAAGACTGCAAATAAGCGTTTTGACTCTGCTTCGCAACATTTTTTTTAAGGTGGGGGGAAATTTCCCTAACACGCGTTTACGTTGCCGCGCGCCAAAGCCGCGTTGAAAATGAATGGGCGTTAAGTTTCTTTAACCAAACGTAACGTCACGTGCCGCTGCTTTGTCGTGCGGTCGACTTAGGCGCGGCGGGTGAACGGCTCGACGCGCTGCGCGGCGCGGATGAACGCGACCATGATGAAGACGCCGACCGCAAACAGCACGGCCTGCAGGATGTGCGCGCCAGCGTCGTCGAGGCCGATCAGGATCGCGAGCGCCCAGCCGCCGGCGAATGCCGCGCCGAACACCTCAGCGCCGATCAGGATCGCCGCACTGATCACGGTGACGACGGTGGGCCAGACGATCTGGCGGGCGGGCCTCGGGGAGGCTTGCGAACTCATGGGCTAGTTCCTGTTCAAGGGGCGCAATCTCTATGAAAACGCTACCTCGAGCAAGCGTAAAAGGCCCAAAAAAGCCCGATCACGTGCTATAGCGTCCCCCCAACGGAATTGGGACGCCAACGGAAATCGCTATGTCGGAAACCCAGGAAATGACGCCCGCCACGCCCGGCCAGGTCAACCCGCTGCTGCAGGCGTGGCAGACGCCGTTCGAGACACCGCCATTCGCCGATGTCGCGCCCGAGCATTTCCTGCCTGCCTTCGAGCAGGCCTTCGCCGACCATGCGGCCGAGATCGCCGCGATCACCCACGATCCCTCGGAGCCGGACTTCGCCAACACCGTCACCGCGCTGGAGCGCTCGGGCAAGCTGCTCTCCAAGGTCTCGGCCGTGTTCTACGATTTGGTGTCGGCGCATTCCAATCCGGCGCTGCTGGAGATCGACAAGGAGGTGTCGCTCAGGATGGCGCGGCACTGGAACCCGATCATGATGAACGCGGTGCTGTTCGGCCGGATCGCGCTCCTGCACGACAACCGCGCCGCGCTCGGGCTGAGCCCCGAGCAGATGCGGCTGCTGGAACGGACCTATACCCGTTTCCATCGCTCCGGTGCCGGGCTCGACGAGGCGGCAAAGGCGCGGATGGCCGAGATCAACGAGCGGCTGGCCCATCTCGGCACCACGTTCAGCCACCATCTGCTCGGGGACGAGCAGGAATGGTTCATGGAGCTCGGCGAGACCGATCGCGACGGCCTTTCCGACAGCTTCGTCGCGGCGGCAAAGTCCGCCGCGGAAGAACGCGGCATGGCCGGCAAGACGATCGTGACGCTGTCGCGATCCTCGGTTGAGCCGTTCCTGAAGACCTCCGGCCGCCGCGACCTGCGCGAGAAGGTCTATAAGGCCTTTGTCGCACGCGGCGACAATGCCAACACCAACGACAATAACGCGATCATCGTCGAGATCCTCACGCTGCGGGAGGAGAGCGCCAGGCTCCTGGGTTATCCGACCTTCGCCGCCTATCGGCTGGAGGATTCGATGGCCAAGACGCCGCAAGCCGTGCGGGGCCTGCTGGAGCGGGTCTGGAAGCCCGCGCGGGCCCGGGCGCTCGCCGACCGCGACGCGCTGCAGGCGCTGGCCACGGAGGAGGGGGGCAATTTCGCGCTCGCGCCATGGGATTGGCGCTACTACGCCGAGAAACTGCGCCAGATCAGCGCCAATTTCGACGACGCCGCGATCAAGCCGTACCTCGCGCTCGACCATATGATCGAGGCCGCCTTCGACTGCGCAACCCGCCTGTTCGGCCTCAGCTTCGACGAGCGCAGGGACATTGCGGTGTGGCATCCGGATGTGCGGGTCTGGGAGGTGAAGGACGCTGCCGGCAAGCACAAGGCGCTGTTCTACGGTGACTACTTCGCCCGTCCCTCGAAGCGTTCCGGGGCCTGGATGACGTCCCTGCGCGACCAGCAAAAGCTCGATGGCGAGATCGCCCCCCTGGTCATCAATGTCTGCAACTTCTCGAAGGGCCCCGACGGCGAGCCATCGCTGCTGTCGCCGGACGACGCGCGCACCCTGTTCCACGAATTCGGTCACGGCCTGCATGGGATGCTGTCGGACGTGACATACCCGTCGCTGTCGGGCACCAGCGTGTTCACCGATTTCGTCGAGCTGCCCTCGCAGCTTTACGAGCATTGGCAGGAACAGCCGCGGGTGCTGCAGCAATTTGCTCGGCACTACCGGACCGGCGAGCCGCTGCCGGACGAACTGTTGAAGCGCTTCATCGCCGCGCGCAAATTCAACCAGGGCTTTGCTACGGTGGAATTCGTCTCCTCCGCGCTGATCGACCTCGAATTCCACACCCAACCGGCATCCGAGATCGGCGACGTGCGGGCGTTCGAACGCCAAGAGCTTGAGAAAATCGGGATGCCCGGGGAGATTTCGCTGCGGCACCGGCCGCAGCAATTCGGCCATATCTTCTCCGGCGATCATTACGCCTCGGGTTACTACAGCTACATGTGGTCCGAGGTGATGGATGCCGACGCGTTCGGCGCCTTCGAGGAGGCTGGCGACATTTTCGATCCCGCGACCGCAAAGCGCCTGCACGACGACATTTATTCGTCGGGCGGCTCGCGCGATCCGGAAGAAGCCTATGTCGCGTTTCGTGGCCGGGAGCCGGAGCCCGACGCCCTGCTGCGCCGCCGCGGCCTATTGGAAACGTCCGAGGCGGCTTGACATGAATACTGTGATGCGCGGTCTGCTCGGTTTGCTGTTTTTGGCCGGCGCGCTGGCGCTCGGTGCGAGGGTGGCCGAGGCGCACCCCCATGTCTGGATCACGGCCACGAGCGAGCTGATCTATGCTCCGGACGGCTCGATATCCGGCGTGCGTCACGCCTGGACCTTCGACGACATGTTTTCGACTTACGCGCTGCAGGGCATCGAGTCCAAGACGAAGGGCACCTACAGCCACGAAGAACTGGCGCCGTTGGCGCAGACCAATGTCGAATCGCTCAAGGAATTCGGCTTTTTCACCTTCGCCAAGGCCGACGGCAAAAAGGAGAAATTCCAGGAGCCGGTCGATTACTTCCTCGAATACAAGGATAGTCTGCTCACGCTGCATTTCACCCTGCCGCTGAAGACCCCTGTGAAGGCAAAGGATCTGGCGCTGGAGGTGTTCGATCCCTCGTTCTTTGTCGACTTCAAATTCGCCGACAAAGACCCGGTCAGGCTGGTCGGGGCCCCCGTCGCTTGCCGGATCAATTTCCAGCGGCCGAACGACGGCACGGTGAGTGCCCAGAAGCTCGGTGAGCAGAACTTTCTGAACGGCGACAATTCCAACTTTGGCGCGTTGTTTGCCAACAAGATTATGGTGGCATGTCCGTGAGGCCAGGATTCCGCCAAAGATCCTGGCCGGACGCCGCGCATGGGCTGGCGCTGTGTATTTCAGCCGTGGCCGCCGTCGTGATGCTCGATGGCGTCCTGCATGTCCTGACGGCGCAGACCCCGTTCGGCGGTCCGCGCCCGAGCGCCGAGCCGCAAGTCGGCGGCATCGTCGGATGGCTGCTTGCCAAGCAGTCGGAGTTCTACCGCGAGATGTCCCAGACGATCCGCGCCGCCAAATCCGATGGCCAGGCGGTCTGGACCTTGCTTGCGGTGTCCTTTGCCTACGGCATTTTTCACGCCGCCGGCCCCGGTCACGGCAAGGCAGTAATCTCGTCCTATCTGGTCGCCAACCAGGAGACCGCGCGGCGCGGCATCGTGCTGTCGTTTGCATCCGCGCTGATGCAGTCGCTGGTCGCGGTGCTGATTGTCGGGGTTTGCGCCTGGCTGCTCAACGCCACCGCCAGGACCATGTGCGGGGCCGAGAAGGTGATCGAGATTGCGAGCTACGCGCTGATTGCGGCGTTTGGCGCCCGGCTGGTCTGGACCAAGGGCGGTGGGTTTATCCGTGCGCTGCAGCGGCCCCAGCCCGCGCTCGCAATGGCGGCCCCTGCGCACTACCACGGTCACGATCACGGGCACGGGCATGATCATCATGGGCATGATCATCACCACCACGACCATCACCACCACGATCACGTCCACGACGAGCATTGCGGCCATTCCCACGGCCCGGTTCCGAGCGAACTCGCCGGGCCCGGCGGCTGGGGCCGAGGTTTTGGTGCGATCTTCGCGGTGGGCTTGCGGCCCTGTTCGGGCGCGATACTGGTCCTGGTTTTCGCGCTGGCGCAGGGATTGTTCTGGGCCGGCGTCGCCGCGACCTTTGTGATGGGGCTCGGCACCGCGATCACGGTGGCGGCCATCGCTGTCGTGGCGGTGTCGGCAAAGGACCTGGCGCGCCGCATGAGCGGTGCAAGCGAAGGCGGCGGCGCGCTGTTCATGCGCGGCGTCGAATTTGCCGCCGCGGGACTGGTGCTGCTGTTTGGTGCCGGTCTCTTGTTCGGCTATCTCGCCGCCGAACGGGTGACGTGCTTCTAGCGGCTTGCCGACTCAATCGTCCGTCACTGAAAAGACGAGCAGCGGATTGCCCGGTTACGCGCCCCAAAGACCATAGCCGGAACTCACATACTGCATGCCGCCGAAGATGACCGGACCTGGCCAGTAGCAAACCACCGGGCTACCGAACGTCGGCAGGCCGATGAGGGTAGTCCTCGACGGAGGCAATTTTGGCGGGTAGTGTTGCCTGCCATTGATCTCCAGCAAGCGCAATGCTTTCGCCCTCCAACTGCATTGGGGCGTCAAGTAATGGTACGCTGTAACCAGATTGTCGAATGGTTGGTTGACGGTGCGCGCTCGGCATCCGACACAAGCGAAGTGGTGTCGGAGCTCTGCGACGGCCTCGTCGGCTGCGGCATTCCAGTATCGCGGTTCAGGCTATACGTGTTCGCGCTGCACCCGCAGATCATGGGCCACGCGTTCCGGTGGCACTGTGGTATGGCCGTCGAAATGATCAGTGCACCATTCGAAACCCTGGAAACCGACGAGTTTCGTCAAAGTCCGGTAAGACACGTCATTGATACCCGCACGCCACTGCGGTGCAGACTTGGACAAGCGGATTGTCCGATAGAATTTGCAGTGACGCGCGATCTAAGCGAGGAAGGCGTGACCGATTACCTTGCTGTACCGCTATTCTTTGCCGGTGGCGCCGTTCACGGCGCGACTTTCGCAACCGAGCATCCGAATGGCTTCACCGACGAGCAAATCGCCGCCATTGAATCCGTTGTCGCTCCATTGGCTCGCGTCGCCGAGAACCGGTTGCTGGAGCGCACGGCGAGCGTCCTGCTGGATACCTATGTCGGCAATAATGCAGGATCGCGAATTCTTGCCGGGCAAATCAGGCGAGGCGATACAACCGCGATCCATGCGGCGATCTGGCTATCGGATATGCGCGGGTTCACGCGCCTGGCCGATCGCCTGCCACCGCAGATACTGGTTGACATGCTCAATCGATATTTTGACTGCCAGGTGCCGGCGATCGTGAAGCGCGGTGGGGAAGTCCTGAAATTCATCGGCGATGGATTGCTCGCCATTTTCCCTATCACTGGCGACGAAAATGCGCGTCAGGTTTGTGATAACGCCCTTGCCGCCGCGCATGAGGCGCGCGCCGCAATCGCGTCGTCCGATTCGGTTGAGGGTGACGTGCGTTTCGGGTTGGCGCTCCATGTGGGAGAGGTCTTGTACGGAAATATTGGGAGCGGAAATCGGCTGGATTTTACCTGCATCGGGCCGGCCGTTAATTTGGCCGCCCGTATCGAAAAACTGACCGGCGAATTGAATCGTACGATCCTGGCCTCGGAGGAATTTGAACGTCATTGCTCGTCACGGTTTGCCTCCGTGGGCGAATTTGAGCTGCGCGGGTTCGGGCTTGCCCGGACGGTCTTTGGATTGGCGGATGAGACCGGCAGATAGCCCCATTCGGCGATCGTCATGGCTCCCCCGCACGACGCCAACGAAGTCGAGCCGCAACGGATCCAACAGGACAATCACTTTGCCCCGGCTTTTGGAGAGCCCACGCGTTTTCGCGTTTCGCTCTATCCCGCTCTGTTGGGCACGGACGTTCGCCGGTCTAATTGCTTTCCAGCACCGAGGATTCCGCAGAAAATGCGCGCTCGAAGGTTGCGAGATCCGCACTGGGCAAGTCCGAAACAGCCATGTACGTGCACTCCGCATCGTCCCAGCTTCGGACGTTGTATCCTGCGATTTCCCGCGCAGAAACAGATTGACCGAGCGGCAGGGTCGTCAGGCTGACGGTATGCGCGGCATGCTTGTAGACGATCGTTGCGACTGGCTCGTGGCCAACGACATCGACCCGGCCACCCACCAGCGTGAAGCCCTGCGCCGCGAGGTCAACCACCTGAGGCAATTCATGCACGCGCGATGTAAACCAGGGCTTGAATGTGCGGCGATCGGAAGACGCAACGTCGAAAGGCCGAGGAGCCATTAGGCTGCGGATATGACCCGCAACGACCTGGCTGGCTACTCCCGCGCGCAGATTTTGGCGGTCTATCATCATCATGATGGAGCTTGAGATCACTGCGCCCAACACCACCGCTGCAGCCAACGCGTGAAACGACCAGCTTCCTTGAAGCGGGCGTTGCGTCGTACGCGGCCGTTCCGAATTCAATCCCGAATTCATACGGTTCTTTAAACCCGGAGACATGTCGTATTGCGGAAGCGAACGAAGGATGCGCCGCAACGTTAGCAGCCGGATATATTGAGCCTTCAGAACTTCATCGCCGGCCAACCGCCGCTCAAACTCAATCGCGGAAGCCGGATCGAGTTCGCCGTCGCAATAGGCATTTATCTGCAGTTCGTCGTTATCTGTTGCGGATGCGGTCATCGTCTTATTTTCTGTCTCCCAGAAGAGCGATCAGGAGTTGCCTACCCCGGGACAGACGAGACATCACCGTGCCGATGGGAACATTGGTGATCTCCGCGATATCGCGATAGTTCAATTGATTGATTTCCCGCAGCACGATGACTTCACGAAATTGCGCCGGCAACTCTGCCAGGGCTCGCTGGACATCTTCGGCGTCCGCCTTGAAAAGAGCGATCTCCTCGGGAGTCTCTATCCTCTTTCCGTGCAGGCCTTCATGCTCAAGTTCCTGTTGCTCCGTCATACTCAGGTCGTCCGTGAAAACGACGGCCTTTGGTCTGTTCTTCATCAGCCAGCTGTAGGCGGTATTGCGCACAATCGTCAGGGACCACGCGCGAGCGTTGACGGCACCGAAGGTCTTGATGCCGCGAAACGCGCGCAGCGCCGCGTCCTGCACCACGTCTTCGGCGTCGTAGGCATTGCCGGTGAGCCATTGCGCCAGACGATAGGCCTCGGCCATATGCGGCAAGAAGACTTCATCGAACACAGCGCGATCATCCTTGTTATGCACAGTCGAACCCGCCGCCTGACGTCGGCCAGACGAATGATCTGGGCCTTCCAGCCGCCCTTCTAGCACCAGGTTGGTTAAACTGTGCGCCACTGGTGATAGAGACTCGACCCGCTCGCACCTTATTCCCGAAAGAGTGAAAATAAGTGATGGAATATCGCACGGCGCCCGTACTTTGGCGCCAGGCCTCGCCTCAAGCGACAAAAATGGTTAAGCAAAAAAAGCGTCCCAGCCAGGGGCGGCGACTGGGACGCTTGGGAGGCTCCGCCGGCCGAACAGCACCGGCGAATTTTATTCTTAAGCGCGGCCACGCTGCCTCCAATAACAAGACTGGCATTCGCTCATCAATATTCCCAAATCGTTACGTTTTGGATTCCAGGATTGAGGGGCACTTCTGCGCAGGCAAACCGCTGGCCCGCCTTGTTTTATACGGTCAGCATGGCCTCGACGCGAACACGCACGACGGACATTCTCGCGATGATTTGAAAGAATCTCACGATTCCGGGGGTCGGGAATATCAGGATTCCAACGCGAGTCTGACTATCAGAGGCGCTCACGCGCAATGTGCAGCAATCACGAGCCGAGTTGAAATTCAGGCTCGTGGGCATCCGCAACAGGAAACAGGAAGATGATGAACATTCACGCCATTCATTCCGCCAAATATCCGATCGACCGCTGGACTCTATTGAGACAGGACATCCTCTTGGTATCCGCGTTCAGCGTTTGGTCAGTGGTCTTGGGTTTGCTACCCGTTTTGGTTCTCCATGCGTTGATCGCGAGCTGAGCGGGCGCGAGATGGAGTGGGCCTCACCGATCGGCGCGGCGTAAGTTGCATGTTTAATTTCCCGACACCCTTCATGCGCGGGGGAGTTCGCCGCGGCGGGACTGGTGCTGTGAAAATCGAATCCGGGTCGTCATCGCCGGCGAAAGCGGGCGATGCAGTACTCCGGGGCGTCAGCGACAGAACCGAAAGGCCGCGGCGTATTGGTTATCCCGCATCCGCGAGGTATGATGATTTTTGTTTGGAGCGATCGCGTTCTCACACCGGCAGATAGCCCCGGATCACCGGCAGGAAGAAGATGGCGATGTTGATCGCAAAACCGATGTTCCAGAGAATCGACCTCAATCTTGGGCGGTTGCCAAGATAGGTAAGGACATAGGCGATCCGCACGATCAGGAACAGCACCGCCAATTCGTTGATCAGGTTCTGGGGTGCGGCGCGAAATTCGGCCAGCAAAACGGCGGCTGCGAAGAACGGAAAGGCCTCGATTCCGTTCTGATGCGCGCCCAGCGCGCGGGCTCGAAGCGGGTCTTCGAAGAACGCCGGGTCGCGCGGTCTGGAATTGTCGTAGCTGCGAAACCCGATCCATTTGATGGGCACGATCGTGAGCAGATAGAGCGCCACCGCTCCGAAAACGCACCATTCGGCGATCGTCATGGCTCCCCCGACACGCGCAGCCGACGATGCGTCGCATCGCCGGACGATAAGCGACAGTATCGAAATTAGCGTTATCTTGACAAGGATGGCTCGACGCGCGAAGCCATCGATATCATGACACCGACCATTCCCATCGAGAGCGCAAGGATGGCCACTGAGGTCAGCCCGGATCGCGTCGGCGTTCTCCTGGTCAATCTTGGCACCCCCGACACTGCGGATACGCGCGGCGTGCGCGTCTATCTCAAGGAGTTCCTGTCCGACCCCCGCGTGATCGAGAATCAGGGCTTGCTGTGGAAGCTGGCGCTGAACGGTGTCATCCTGCGCACCCGCCCGGCGCGCAAGGCGCGCGACTACCGGAAGATCTGGAATACCGAGAGAGACGAATCTCCGCTCAAGACCATTACGCGCGCCCAATCTGAAAAGCTTGCCGCTGATATATCGGACCACGACCATGTCGTGGTCGATTGGGCGATGCGCTACGGAAATCCGTCGATCGCCTCGCGGATCGACGCCCTGATGGCGCAGCGCTGCGGCCGGTTATTGGTCGTGCCGCTGTATCCGCAATATTCGGCCGCGACCTCCGCCACCGTGTGCGACGAGGTGTTTCGCGTGCTCGGCAAGATGCGCGCGCAACCGACGCTGCGCCTGACGCCGCCTTATTACGAGGATCCCGACTACATCGAGGCGCTCGCGGTCTCGATCAACGCCTATCTGGCGAGCCTGCCGTTTCAGCCGGAAATCATCGTGGCCTCTTTCCACGGCATGCCGCAGAAATATGTCGACAAAGGCGATCCCTACGAGCGGCAATGCATCGCGACCACGGAAAGCTTGCGAAAACGCATGGGGCTCGACGCCTCAAAACTCCTGCTGACCTTCCAGTCGCGCTTCGGCTTCGACGAATGGCTTAAACCCTACACCGACAAGACCATCGAGAAGCTCGCCAAGGAAGGCGTGCGGCGCATCGCGGTCGTAACCCCCGGATTTTCGGCCGATTGCCTGGAAACGCTGGAAGAGATCGCGCAGGAAAACGCCGAAATTTTCAAACACAATGGCGGCGAGCAGTTCGCCTTCATCCCCTGCCTGAACGACAGCGACCCCGGCATGGATGTGATCCGCCAACTCGTGCTGCGCGAGCTTCAAGGCTGGATATGAACCTCGCGTTCAGTCCTGTGGCTTCATCTTTCGAGACGGCCGCGTTGCGGGCTCCTCAGAGTATGACCGAAAAAGCACCCAACATCTTCGGGCCCCCCTTCTAACTACCTGAACACGATTCTCTTCTTCGTCATGGCCGGGCATAGCCGTCCGAAGGACGGCGTCGCTTCCGCTCGCCTTTCCCGGCCATCCACGTCTTTCTTGCTTAAGTGCAGATAAGACGTGGATGCCCGGCACAAGGCCGGGCATGACGAGCTTGGATAGCAGGCCCCATTCCATCGACTGCATTTTGAAAGATGCCTCTAAACCTGCCACTATTCAGTTGCCGTACATCTGGCGGCCGGCAAACCCGGTCTTACCTAAGTCCGGAAATTGCGGGCTGAACCGGCGCGGCCGGGATGCAGACCAATAAGCGTGCGCCCGGGCGCGTTTCGTGCCGGGCATCGGGAGGATTCATGACCGGTTTCGACATCTTCGCCATTGCGCTTGTACTGCTGGTTATCTTTACGCTGTTCGCCGGCATCAAGACCGTCCCACAAGGCTATGACTGGACCATCGAGCGGTTTGGCAAATATACCCGCACGCTGTCGCCGGGGCTGAACATCATCGTCCCCTATTTCGACCGGGTCGGCCGCAAGATGAACATGATGGAGCAGGTGATCAGCATCCCCGAGCAGGAGGTGATCACCAAGGACAACGCCACCGTGACCGTGGACGGCGTGGCGTTCTTCCAGGTATTCGATGCGGCGAAAGCAAGCTACGAGGTGTCCAATCTCGAGCAGGCGATCATCGTGCTGACCATGACCAACATCCGCTCGGTGATGGGCTCGATGGACCTCGACCAGGTGCTGTCACACCGCGACGAGATCAACGAGCGCCTGCTGCGCGTGGTCGATGCCGCGGTTTCGCCGTGGGGACTGAAGGTCAACCGCATCGAGATCAAGGACATCGTGCCGCCTGCCGACCTCGTCGAGGCGATGGGGCGGCAGATGAAGGCCGAGCGCGTCAAGCGCGCCGACATCCTGCAGGCCGAGGGCCAGCGCCAGTCCGAAATTCTTCGCGCCGAAGGTGCCAAGCAGGGCCAGATATTGCAGGCCGAGGGCCGTCGCGAAGCCGCGTTCCGCGACGCCGAGGCGCGCGAGCGCTCCGCCGAAGCCGAGGCGAGGGCGACCCAGATGGTGTCCGAGGCGATTGCAAAAGGCGATGTCGCCGCGCTGAATTACTTTATCGCCGATAAATACATCAAGGCGTTCGGGCTATTGGCGGAATCGCCGAACCAGAAGGTCATCATGCTGCCGGTCGAGGCGATGAGCATGCTCGGTTCGTTGGCCGGCATCGGCGAGATCGCAAAGGCGACTTTCGGCGAAAGCGCTGCGTCCGCCCAGGCCGCCGCGCGGCGTGGCTCGGTGCCGCAGGCGGGGCCTGGACCCGTTCCGCCGGTGCCGCCGCGAGGGTAGAGTTTGTTTGCTGGATGCGGATTGCATTTGCGCTTTAATCCTGTTCCCTCCCCACAAGGGGGAGGGGGCACACTTTTGATGCCGCGCCGACATCGACGAATGAGACTGTAGAGGTCGAACCATGACCGAGATGTTTTTCACGCTTGGCACCTGGAACTGGCTGATCTTCGGCGTCGTCCTGATGGCGCTGGAGCTGTTGGCGCCCGGTGTCTTCCTGTTCTGGCTGGGGCTGGCTGCCTTGCTGGTCGGGCTTTTGTCGTTTGCGTTCAACCCGTCCTGGCAGATCCAGATCCTGATGTTTGCCGTCTTCGCCGCCGCCGCGGTGCCGCTGTGGCGGCGCCTCGCCCGCAGCAATTCCACCGTCAGCGACAGCAATCCCTTTCTCAACAAGCGCGCCGATGCGCTGGTCGGCCGGGTGTTCACGCTGGAAAAGCCGATCATCGACGGCGCGGGCACGGTGCGGATCGACGACACGATCTGGCGAGTCGCCGGTCCCGACGCACCGGCCGGCAGCCGAGTCCGGATCGTGCAGGCCGACGGCGCCAGCCTGACGGTGGCCGTGGCTTGATCCGAGGCGCAATCCCCTCGGGGACCTTAACCCTCACCCGGTTCGCATCTATCGATGCGTGGTGGCACATTTAGTTCAGCACAGGAGCAGGCCATGTCACGAATTGCGCGGCTTGAGCCGCCGTATGAGCCGGAAATCCAGGGGCATTTCGACCGCATCATGCGCGGCGCCCCGCCGCTGATGCTGTTTCGCGTCATCGCCTCCAATGCGCGCGCCTGGGAGAAATTCCGCGCCGGAAGCCTGCTCGACCGCGGTCCGCTCACCTTGCGGGAACGCGAAATCGTCATCGACCGCACCTGCGCGCGGACCGGATGCGAGTACGAATGGGGTGTGCACGTCGCCACCTTTGCCGACGCGGCGCAGCTCACCGAGGCGCAGGTCCGCGCCACGGTGCTCGATAACGCCGATGCGCCATGCTGGTCGCCGGCCGAACAGGCGTTGATCGCAGCCGTCGACGCGCTGCATGCCCGCGCCACGCTCAGCGACGGCGAATTCAAGGCGCTGTCGGCGCATTACGACGATGCGAAGATCTTCGAAATCATCCTGCTCTGCGGCTTTTATCGGACGGTGTCGTATTTCGCGAACGGGCTCGATCTGCCGCTGGAGGAAAAGGCAGCAAGGTTTCCGAAGTGATCGTCATTGCGAGGAGCGTTTGCGACGAAGCAATCCACTCTTTCTTCTCGGCTCCTTCCAATTATAGAGCAGAGAGTAGTTTACTCTCAAACTCCTCCAAGGCGGCGGCGATATTCTCGCGCTGCAGGACCGTGTGTACGGAACCATTGGGGCCTTTGAATTTAATGGCGACGTGCTCGGGGTTTTTAGCCTGAACGCGACAGTCGGTCGCCCATATGATTTCGCCAACTTCGATTTGCTGATGCTCCTTCAGTTCAAGCGCAGACTTTATCGATTGAAATATCATCCTCGCTTCGGGGATAGATAGTTCCATGGCCACGCTTTCACCGCCTATCGCGGAGACCAGGTTTAGTTTGAGCTTGGGGATCTGGAAGTACAGGCTTTTTGTAAATCTGATCCTGCGATTGGTATCCATCGCATGGAAAGCCTGGGTTAGCGCACTTGCGATTCGTCCGATGCGGATCACCATCTGACGACCTCGTCACTTTTGCTAAGATCGAGATTACATGATTGGTTCTGAGGAGCCAAACCTACGCCACCCCGGCCCGCAGCACGTCGTGGACGTGGACGATACCGATCGGCTTCCTGCCTTCGGCAACGATCAGAACCGACACTGCGGGCCTCGACGAATCGACGCTCTCCCGCATGATTTCGGTGGCGAGCATGCCGGCGGCGATCGTCTTGGGATTTTTTGTCATCACCGCATCAACAAGGGCCGTCATCAGGTCTGGCCGCAGCATGTGACGGCGCAGGTCACCGTCGGTGATAATGCCGGCGATATCGCCGCTCTTGTCCACGATACAGACGCAGCCGAATCCCTTGGCCGACATCTCGACCAGCGCGTCCGACATTTTCGTGCCGAGCGGTTTTATCGGGATCGCATCGCCGGTGTGCATGATGTCGCGGACGAATTTCAGCATCGCGCCGAGTTTGCCGCCGGGATGAAAATTGGCGAATTCCAGCGCAGTAAAGCCGCGGCCTTCGAGCAGCGCGATGGCGAGCGCGTCGCCGATCGCGGCCTGCATCAGCGACGAGGTGGTCGGCGCCAGATTGTGTGGACAGGCTTCGCGCGCCTTCGGCAGTTCAAGGACGATCTGCGCGGCTTGACCGAGCGGAGAGTCCGCATTCGAGGTCACGGCAATCATCGGGATGGCGAAGCGCTTCGAATAATTGACGAGATTTTTCATCTCCGGCTGCTCGCCGGACCACGACAGCGCGATGATGACATCATCCGGCGTAATCATGCCGAGATCACCATGACTGGCTTCGGCCGCGTGCACGAAGAAGGCAGGCGTGCCGGTGGAGGCCAGCGTGGCGGCGATCTTGCGTGCCACATGGCCTGATTTGCCGAGGCCCGTGACGATCACGCGACCCTGAGCCTGACGAATCAGATCGACCGTGGCGGCGAATGCCGGCCCGAGCGGGCCCTGCAAGGCCGCGGCAATCGCGCCGACGCCGCTGACCCCGGCATCCAGGGTGCGCAGGGCCGATTGAACGGCGGCGCTCACATCAGTTGGGGATGATTCGGCCATCAGCGGTTTCGAATTGGGCATGGGTGGTTCCGAGAGGGCTGGGCGCTGGGCACTCCTCCTTAGCATGGCCAAACCGGGGAGGCGACGCGGGGGTCCCGTCTCAACGGGCCATTAACCATAATTGTTTTAACTCCGTTAACGACGTTTTCCGGAAAAGGTGGTTCGCCCCGCTGGAACCCGGTCGTCAAGCGCATGAATTTGTTGAGGTATTTTTTAACGTGACGTCGGGTCCAGCAACGGGCCGTCGCAAGCGCGTAATCGCTTTACGCGCGCTGTTGCCATGCCTTGCGCTGATCACCTTCGATGCGCCTTCCGCGCTGGCCCAAACCCTGACCTCCGAACTGCTGCGCCCGGTCCGCGACGGCTTCATCACGCCGCAGGATTCGCCGCTTCGCAGGACCAGCGAGAATGATGCCGACAAAGCCTCCGACGCCGCCAACGATGCGCGGCCCCGCGACAAGGACAAGCCGGCGCCATCGCGGATCGGCAAGATTCCGACATACGGCCTTCCCGCCGCCAGCGGTGCGTCGGACCAGGGCTTCGACTCGCTCAATCGTACGCGCAAGAAGCCGAAACTTTATCCGGGCCAGGCCAAACTGAGACCGCCTGGGCCCGGCAGCCCAACGAGTGCGGCGAGGGCGCCGGTGAATTCGAACGGGAGGGGGCGGATATCGCCGCCGCCGTCCGAGACCGCCAACAAGACGCCGATTGCGCCGGCAATGGCCGGAAGCGTCCCCGGCCAGCCGCAGCGCCGGCGGCTGAAGGTCGACGACGATCCGTTCGGCGCGGTCGGCGACTACGCCGGCAGCTTTCTCATCAAGTCCGCGCTTGAGCTACGCGGCGGCTACGACACCAATCCCGGCCGCACCTTCGTGCCGCAAGGCGCGCCATTCTGGGTGGTCGCGCCGGAATTTCTCGCGGTCTCCGACTGGGAGCGGCACGCGCTGGTCGCGGATTTGCGCGGGTCGTTCACCGGTTACGGCCGCAGTCTTCCGCCCACCATCGACGGCGTGGTCTCCCCGGCGCCGACCAATATCAACCGGCCGGATTTCCTCGGTCACGTCGACGGCCGTCTCGACGTCACCGAAGATACCCGTATCACCGCGCAGACGCGCCTGCGCGTCGCCACCGACAATCCCGGCAGCCCGAACATCCAGGCGGGCCTTGCGAGCTATCCGGTCTATGCCACGTTCGGCGGCACGTTGGGCGTCGACCAAAAATTCAACCGGCTGCAGATTTCCGGCGGCGCGACCTTCGACCGCACCATCTACCAGAGCTCCACGCTGACCGATGGCAGCATCTCCAGCAATGACGACCGCAACTTCAACCAATATGGCGGCGTCGGCCGGGCCAGTTATGAGGTGACGCCGGGGCTAAAGCCATTCGTCGAGGTCGAGGGCGACAGCCGCTTCCACGATCAGCAGTTCGACAATTCCGGCTTTGCGCGCAATTCCAACGGCGGCTACGCCAAGGCCGGCACCTCCTTCGAATTCTCGCGGCTCCTCACCGGTGAAATCTCGGTCGGCTTCGCCGCGCGCAACTATGCCGATCCGCGGCTCGGCCGCTTGGAGGGCCTGTTGACCGCGTCGTCGCTGACCTGGACCGCGACGCCGCTGACCACCGCGAAATTCTATTCCACCACCTCGATCGACGAGACCATCGTGCCCGGCGTCTCCGGCGTCTTGACCCACACCTACACCTTTGAGGTCGACCACGATTTCCGCCGCTGGCTCACCGCAATCGGAAAATTCACCTACGGCACCTACGACTATCAGGGTGACGGCCGCTTCGACAAAACCTATTCGATCGAGGGCGACCTGATCTACAAGATGACTCGCAGCCTCTGGATCAAAGGCACGCTGCGGCGGGATATTCTGGATTCCAACGTTCCGCTGGCGAGTTCCGCCTCGACGGTGGTGATGCTGGGCGTGCGGCTGCAGAATTAATCCCCTATCGCTCCCACCTGTGGTGAGAATAGCTTCTCGTGAGCGAAGCTAACGATGTATTGGGTAGGAAGGATTTTTACGTAGGGGCGGTGCCGCTCCCTCCCCAGAGCGCGCTCGCCCGTCATTAAAAAATCTTGACCATCCTTATGGATTCGCTGTTGTGCGCGCGCTAAGGTTGAGAAATGCTCTCCGACAGCGAATGGAAGGTTTTATCTGGCCAATTACTATCCGCTACTCGCCCGAGCCATTGCCGGGTTGGACCCCAGTGCTCCCGGGGAGAGTCGGCGAGCGCTATATGAACGTGCACGCATGGCGCTAACGGCGCAGCTGCGCGCCGTGTCGCCACCTCTGAGCGAATCTGAAATCACGCGCGAGCGACTGGCGCTTGAAGAGGCTGTGCGCAAGGTCGAAGGTGAAGCCGCGGAACGTGCGCGCAACGCAGCGCGGCTAGGGTCAACAGGAAATACATTTCAGACGCGCGACGCTCTTGAGGCAAATAGGCAAGCATTAGCCGCTCAAGCCATACGAGAGGAGGAGGCCGGACAGGCAAGAAGAGAAAAAGAACGGCGTCTTGAAGAGGAGATGCAACGGTTATTTGAGCATCAGAAGGCGCAAGCAGAGCGCGCACTGGAAGAAAAGATAAATGAGGAAAGGACGCTCGTAGAGCAGCGCCGACGGTTAGGTGAAATAAAGCGGGCGACACATGAGCAAGATGAAGTGCGCCGCCAACGCGAAGAACAGGAAATCGCACGAGTTCAGAAGGACGTTAGACGTCGCGTGGCTCGCGCTGAACTTGCGAAGGTTGCGAGTCCTGCACCCTTATTGGCCCCAGATGGCCGATTAGATGCCGGTCCAAACGCCGTCTATGATGAGCCCAAGGGCAGCGACGATTTGGCTACGTTACCAATTCGCCAACGCGCGATTATTAAGACGATTTTGAGCGACCTACCCGGAAATTCGCCGAGATATCTAAAATCTTCGCTAGAAAGTTATGACGACGAACTAAAGGTCCGAGGAGCGCAGCCTATCCTCGGTCTACTAAAGGATATCTTCGATATTATTGAAGCTGCTATTGATGATCCAAGCGCTCAGCAAGAATGGTTGCAGCTAGGGCTTCAAAAAGCTTTTGAAAGATTGGCTGAAAATCACCTTGCGCTCGTTAAGCATTTCCCGCTAGATCCCGAACGAGAAGAACTTTATGCCCGAACTTCGGTTCAAGAGAACGAGGCAACAGGTAGCTCTCTCAGCGAACCATTCAAAGATGTGGCCGAGGCAGCGCGGGAGGCAAATAAAGCTGGGTTGACAACAAACGACTTTCTTCGGGTCGTAGATAAAATGGCAGAGTTTGCCAAAATCATCTCGACGATCCCGCCTTCTCAGTCTTCATTGAATCCGCGTCACAAGCCGCAAAGCAACGAAGTCGAAGCAATAGCTATTGGGCCCGAGGACAAAATTGACCCTGATCATCAACCGATAAGCCCGAAAAAGCGAATATTATTGTCGGGTTTTGGTTTTTTTTGAACGTGTTTATAATCTGGTAGGTTCTACGGTAACTATCGGTGGGACCCCAGAAGGGCTTGCGTTTATCATTGCGTTGCGAGAAGCAATTGGGGCCCTGTCAAAGTTTTTGGGCTGAACGTCTTTTGACATGCTTTGCTATCGAATGCACACCAAGCTATATATGCCAGCATCCCTGGAATGCTGGATCACCCGCCTCGCGGGTGATGACGACTGCTGCTCGCGAAAACGCCTACTTCGGCAAGCTCGTCGTCCCCATCAGGAACGCATCGATGGACCGCGCGCAGAGGCGGCCTTCGCGGATCGCCCAGACGACGAGAGACTGTCCGCGGCGCATGTCGCCGGCGGAGAACACTTTTCCCAGCGAGGTCTGGTAGTCGGCGGTGTTGGCGCGCACATTGCCGCGCGGGTCGAGTTCGACGCCGAGAGTCTTTAACAGGCCCTCATGCACCGGATGCACGAAGCCCATCGCCAGCAGCACCAGTTGCGCGTCGAGCTCGAATTCGCTTCCGGGAACGGGCTTGAACTTGTCGTCGACCTGCACGCAATGCAGCTTTGTCACTCTGCCGTCGGCGCCTGAGAATTTCTGCGTCAGCACGGCGTATTCGCGCCGCGCGCCTTCGGCCTGGCTCGACGAGGTTCGCATCTTCATCGGCCAATTCGGCCAGGTCAGGCCCTTGTTCTCGTGCTCGGGCGGCGCCGGCATGATTTCGAGCTGGGTCACCGAGAGCGCGCCCTGCCGGAACGAGGTGCCGATGCAGTCCGATCCGGTGTCGCCGCCGCCGATCACCACCACATGCTTGCCACCGGCGAGAATGTCGGGCGCGCTGCCTAGCGGCTCCTGGGAGACGCGGCGATTTTGCTGCGGCAGGAAATCCATCGCGAAGTGGATGCCGGCGAGATCGCGGCCGGGAATCGGCAGGTCGCGCGCGGCTTCCGCGCCGCCGGTCAGGGCCAGCGCGTCGTATTCATTCAGCATCACCTGCGGATCGAGTGCACCCGGTGTCGTGCCACCGACGGGAGCGCCGCAATGAAATGTGACGCCTTCGGCCTCCATCTGCGCCACGCGGCGGTCGATGATCTGCTTCTCCATCTTGAAATCGGGAATGCCGTAACGCAACAGCCCGCCAGCCTTGGCCCAGCGCTCGAACACATGCACGTCGTGGCCGGCGCGCGCGAGCTGCTGTGCGCAGGCGAGCCCCGCCGGCCCGGAGCCGATGACCGCGATCCTCTTGCCGGTCTTGGTGGTCGGCACCTCCGGCTTGATCCAGCCGTTATCCCAGGCGCGGTCGACGATCGCGCATTCGATGGTTTTGATGGTGACGGGATTGTCGTCGATGTTGAGCGTGCAGGAGGCTTCGCACGGCGCCGGGCAGATGCGGCCGGTGAATTCCGGGAAATTGTTGGTCGAATGCAGGTTGCGCGAGGCCTCTTCCCAGTCGCCCTGGTAGACCAGATCGTTGAAATCCGGAATCTGGTTGTTGACCGGGCAGCCTGGCGTGCCCGGCTGCACCGAGCCGGTGCCGTGGCAATAGGGAATGCCGCAATTCATGCAGCGCGCGGCCTGATCGCGGGTCTCCTTCTCGCTCAGCGGAATGACGAATTCGCGATAGCTCTTGATGCGCTCGGCAACCGGCGCGTATTTGCGTTCGTGCCGGTCGATTTCCAGAAAACCCGTTACCTTGCCCATTTAAAACCCAAAACCCCTGAAGCTTGATGTCTCTTTTGTCTCGTATCCGGTCATTCCGGGATGCGCCTTTGAGGCGCAGACCCGGAATCCAGAAGTTATTTGATCTCTGCCTTTATGTCTTCGAGATTCCGGGCTCGCGCTCACGCGCGCCCCGGAATGACGTATTCCGATCCTACGCCCCGATCGCGATCTTCGGCTCGGCGTCGGCATTCGCCTTCAATTCCTTCAGCGCGCGGCGGTACTCCACCGGCATCACCTTGCGGAATTTCGGCAAGCTCGCCTTCCAGTTCGCGAGAATTTCCACAGCACGCCTTGAACCCGTCAGTCTGGCGTGGCGCGTGATCAGGATGTGCAGCCGTTCGACATCGGAATCGAGCAGGTTCTGAAACACGTCGACCCGGCCATGCGCTTCGAGATCGCCGGATTGGTGATAGGCATTCTCGTTGATCGTCTCTTCCGACAATACCGGCTCGAGGTCGACCATCGCCATGTTGCAGAGTTTCTCGAAGTCGCCGGCCTCGTCCAGCACATAGGCGATGCCGCCGGACATGCCGGCCGCGAAGTTGCGCCCGGTCTTGCCGAGTACCACGACGATGCCGCCGGTCATGTATTCGCAGCAGTGATCGCCGGCGCCTTCGACCACGGCGACCGCGCCGGAGTTGCGCACCGCGAAGCGCTCACCGGCAATACCGCGGAAATAGCATTCGCCCTCGATCGCGCCATACATCACGGTATTGCCGACGATGATGGATTCCTCCGGCACGATGCCGGAATTGCGCGGCGGCTTGACGATGATGCGGCCGCCGGACAGGCCCTTGCCGACATAATCGTTGCCTTCGCCTTCGAGATCGAAGGTGATGCCGCGTGCAAGCCAGGCGCCGAACGCCTGGCCGGCGGTGCCCTTGAAATTCACACTGATGGTGTCAAGCGGCAGACCGGCATGACCGTAGATTTTCGCGACGTTGCCCGACAGCATCGCGCCGGCGCTGCGGTCGGTGTTGTTGATCTCCATTTCGATTCTGACCGGTGCCCCGCGGTCAAGCGCGGCTTGCGCGGTTTCGATCAGCTTGCGGTCGAGCACTGCCTCCAGGTGATGGTTCTGCGCCTCGGCGTGATAGATCTTCTGGCCCTTCTCTTCCTTCTGCCGCACGAACAGCTTTGAGAAGTCGAGCCCCTTGGCCTTCCAGTGCGCCACCAGCTTCGACTGGTCGAGCATCTGGGTCTGGCCCACCATCTCGTTGAAGGTGCGATAGCCGAGCGCGGCCATGATCTCGCGGACTTCTTCGGCGACGAAGAAGAAATAGTTGATGACGTGCTCGGGCTGGCCGGTGAAGCGCTTGCGCAGCACCGGGTCCTGCGTCGCGACGCCGACCGGGCAGGTATTAAGATGGCATTTGCGCATCATGATGCAGCCGGCCGCGATCAGGGGCGCGGTGGCGAAGCCGAATTCATCCGCGCCCAACAGCGCGCCGATCACCACGTCGCGTCCGGTGCGGAAGCCGCCGTCCACCTGCACCACGATGCGGCTGCGCAGCCGCTCGCGCACCAGCGTCTGGTGGGTTTCGGCAAGCCCAATCTCCCAGGGCGAACCGGCGTGCTTGATTGAGGTCAGCGGGGAGGCGCCGGTGCCGCCCTCGAAGCCTGCGATGGTGACATGATCGGCGCGGGCCTTCGCGACGCCTGCGGCCACCGTACCGACGCCGATTTCGGAGACGAGCTTGACCGACACTTGGCCGTCCGGATTGACGTTCTTCAGGTCGTAGATCAGCTGCGCCAGGTCCTCGATCGAATAGATGTCATGGTGCGGCGGCGGCGAGATCAGGCCGACGCCCGGCGTCGAATGCCGCACCTTGGCGATGGTCGCATCGACCTTGTGGCCGGGCAGTTGTCCGCCTTCGCCGGGCTTGGCGCCTTGCGCCATCTTGATCTGCATCATGTCGGCGTTGACCAGGTATTCCGTGGTGACGCCAAAGCGGCCCGAGGCGACCTGCTTGATCGCCGAGCGCATGGAATCGCCGTTCGGCATCGGCTTGAAGCGATCGCTCTCCTCGCCGCCCTCGCCGGTGTTGGACTTGCCACCGATCCGGTTCATCGCGATCGCCAACGTGGTGTGCGCCTCCCGCGAGATCGAGCCAAACGACATCGCGCCGGTCGCGAAGCGCTTGACGATCTCCTTCGCCGGCTCGACCTGGTCGAGGGCGATTGGCTTGCGCTTCTCGTCCTCCGCAGACTTGATCTTGAACAGGCCACGCAAGGTCAGCAACCGCTCGGACTGCTCATTGAGGATCTTCGCGAAACTCCGGTAACGCTCCAGCGAATTGCCGCGCACGGCGTGCTGCAGCGTCGAGACCGACTCGGCGGTCCAGGCGTGGTCCTCGCCGCGGGTGCGGTAGGCGTATTCGCCGCCGACGTCGAGCGCGCTCTTGTAGACGAGCGCGTCGCCGAATGCATCGGCATGGCGGCGCGCGGTTTCCTCGGCGATCTCGGCAAGGCCGACGCCTTCGATGCGGGTGTGGGTTCCGACGAAATATTTCGAGACGAAATCGGCCTTCAATCCGACCGCGTCGAAAATCTGCGCGCCGCAATAGGATTGATAGGTCGAGATGCCCATCTTGGACATCACCTTCAGCAATCCCTTGCCGATCGACTTGATGTAGCGCTTGACGATTTCATAATCCTCCAGCGCCGCCGGCAGCCGGTCCTTCATCGCGATGATGGTCTCGAACGCCAGATAGGGATTGATCGCCTCGGCGCCGTAGCCGGCCAAACAGGCGAAGTGATGCACCTCGCGCGGCTCGCCGGACTCGACGACGAGGCCGACCGAAGTGCGCAACCCGGTGCGGATCAGGTGATGATGCACGGCCGCGCAGGCGAGCAGCGAGGGGATCGGAATCCGGTCCGAGCCCGCCATGCGGTCGGACAGGATGACGATGTTGATGCCTTCGCGGACGGCGGCTTCCGCGCGCGCACACAATTCGTCGAGCACCTGCTCCAGTCCCGCTGCACCGAGTCCGGCATGGAAAGTGGTATCGAGTGTGCGCGACTTGAAATGGGTGTCCGCGATCTCCGAAATCGACCGGATCTTTTCAAGATCAGCGTCGGTCAGGATCGGTTGACGCACTTCGAGACGCTTGGTGCCAGCCACCCCTGCCAGATCGAACAGGTTCGGCCGCGGGCCGATGATGGAGACGAGACTCATCACCAGTTCCTCGCGGATCGGATCGATCGGCGGATTGGTGACCTGCGCGAAATTCTGCTTGAAGTAGGTGAACAGCGGCTTCGGCTTGTCCGACAGCGCCGAGATCGGCGTGTCGTTGCCCATCGAGCCGTTGGCTTCTTCGCCGGTGGACGCCATCGGCGTCATCAGGATGGTGATGTCTTCCTGGCTGTAGCCGAACGCCTGTTGCCGATCGAGCAGCGGCAGGTTCGAGCGCATGCCTTTGGTCGGCGCGGCCGGCAATTCCTCCAGCACGATCTGTGTGCGGTTGAGCCACTCGTGATAGGGATGGTTGGCCGCCAGTTGCGCCTTGATCTCGTGGTCCGGAATGAGCCGGCCCTGTTCGAGGTCGACCAGCAGCATCTTGCCTGGCTGCAGCCGCCACTTGGTGATGATCTGGTCCTCCGGAATCTTCAACACCCCCATTTCGGAGGCCATGACGATGCGGTCGTCGCTGGTGACGAGATAGCGCGCCGGGCGCAAGCCATTGCGGTCGAGGGTAGCGCCGATCTGGCGGCCGTCGGTGAAGGCGATCGCGGCGGGGCCGTCCCACGGCTCCATGATCGCCGCGTGATACTCGTAGAAGGCGCGGCGCTGCTCATCCATCAACGGATTGCCGGACCAGGCTTCCGGAATCATCATCATGACGGCGTGCGGCAGCGAGTAGCCGCCCTGTACCAGGAACTCGAGCGCGTTGTCGAAACAGGCGGTGTCGCTTTGGCCTTCATAGGAGATCGGCCACAGCCGGCTGATGTCCTTGCCGTAAAGCTCCGAATGCACCGAGGCCTGCCGCGCCGCCATCCAGTTGACGTTGCCGCGCAGTGTGTTGATCTCGCCGTTATGTGCCACCATGCGATAGGGGTGCGCCAGCGACCAGGTCGGGAAGGTGTTGGTTGAGAAGCGCTGGTGCACCAGCGCCAGCGCACTCTCGAAATCGGGCTCGTGCAGGTCCTGATAGTAGCTGGCGAGCTGGTCGGCGAGGAACATGCCCTTGTAGATCACGGTGCGGCATGACATCGACACCGGATAATAGCCGGCGAGGCCGCGGTCACGGCGTTGATAGATCGCCTGCGAAATCGACTTGCGCAGGATGTAGAGCCGGCGTTCGAATTCATCTTCGCTCTTGATATGGGCGCTGCGGCCGATGAACACCTGCATGTTGGCGGGCTCGGTCGGCTTGACGGTTTCGCCGAGCGTCGAATTGTCGGTCGGCACGTCGCGCCAGCCGAGCAGCGTCAGTTGTTCGGCCTTGATCTGGTCGGCGATGATGCTCTGGATGACTTTGCGCCAAGCCTTTTCCTTCGGCATGAACAGTGCGCCGACCGCATATTTGCCGGGCGCTGGCAGCGCGAAGCCGAGCTCCTTCGCCTTGCGCGCGAAGAATGCGTGCGGAATCTGCACCAAGATGCCGGCGCCGTCGCCTGCGCGCGGATCGGCGCCCACCGCGCCGCGATGTTCGAGATTGCAGAGAATGCTGATCGCGTCGGAAACGATCTGGTGCGACTTCTTGCCCTTGATGTTGGCGATGAAGCCGACGCCGCAGGAATCTTTCTCGAGGCTGGGATCGTACATGCCTTCGGCGGCCGGCCGCCAGGTGTGCTCCCGCGGATGGCGCGAACAGTCAGCCGGTTTCGAGGCCGGGGCAGCCGACAGCGCATCCGTCACGATGTTTTCGCGCTCGAACTCCGACCCACTCATCTGTAAGTCCTCTCAATAAGGCGAAGGCCTCACCGTCGTCGTCGGCGCACCTTGGGCGTTGCGGCACCCACCGGGCCACCGCTCGTCCTCTGCGAGCCGCAATTTCCAAAATTCAGGCCCGGGCGTTCAGCGTCCCCGACGAACGACCTTGCCTTTAATCGTTGGCGTCTCGACGCTTACCTGCGCTGCAATCCCTGTGCCGGGTCTGCGCCTGAAATTGAGACAGTGTTACTGTCCTAACGCCGACCATGCCAAATTTTTTTCTATCACACAAGCGCGTGAAAGTCGCTCGCCGCGCGGGCCCGGCGGGCCGCGATGAGCACGATGGTCGGTCCGCCCCGGATTTGAAGCAAACGTGCCGCGATCCCGCCCAAGGACCGCCGAATTCAACCATGAAGTTCCGATCAGGAAGAGAGCATCAATGTTCTCGGCGCGGGGGCGCCACAGGAGCGACGGACAATGAAGTTGTTCACAGGGTGGGTCATGTCGGCCGGGCTGGTTCTCGCGGCCGCCACCGCGCATGCGCAAGGGGGGGTGGCACCCCGATACACCGCCGTGTCTGACATCGGCGGCCCCTACGCGGCGGCGCCGCCGGAGGTTTCGCTGGCGCCGGCTTACGGGCCGCGTCTGTTGCCGCCGCGGGAAGTCTATACCGTCGTTCGCGAGAGCGGGTTCTCGCCGCTTGGAATTCCGCGGCAGCACGGCCTGTATTACACGATCGCGATGATCGACCGCCGAGGCGACGATGGCCGATTGGTGATCGACGCCCGCACCGGGCAGATCGTACGCTTCGTGCCGGGGTACCGGCTCGGCGGGTATCCCAATAACGATGGCGGACCAGCCTACGCGCCGGCCGGACGGCTGCCCCCGATTAGCAATTTGAGTGACCCGCCGCGGCCTCCGGTTGCCGTGCCGAGGGTGGCAAGCCGCATGCCACCGACGGTACCGATGCCGAAGGCGGCCCCGCCGCGCGAAGGCGAGGTCAAGCCGCTCGCGGATAAGCCCGTTGCCGAGCCGATGCGGCAATCGGCCGCCGTGCAGGTGAAACCGGCCGATACGTCCGCGACGCCGCAAGTCTCACCCCCGGTCGTCGAGGCCAAGCCGGCGGCGCCGCCAATTCAGCCGACGCAGGAGATGCCAAAGATGCAGGGGCTGGAGTAGTTGATCTCTGTCGCCCCGGCCTTGAGCCGGGCCCATAACCAGCGACGGATATTTTGAGGACGATGGAGTCCCACCCAGGCCAACAACAAAGGCCTCTGGTTATGGGTCCTCGCGTTCGCGAGGACGACAAACCAACAAAAACGCCCCGGCTTCCCGGGGCGTTTTCGTAGCATGGCGCCAATGAAGCGCGTTACGCGGCGGCCTTCTCGGCCGAGCCTTCGATCACGGGCGTGGCTTGTGCACTGGTGGCGATCGGAATGCTGCGGGGCTTCTTGGCCTCGGGAATCTCGCGAACGAGATCGACGTGGAGCAGGCCGTGCTCGAGCGAGGCGTTTTTCACGATCACGAAATCGGCCAGCTGGAAAATGCGTTCGAAGGCGCGCGCCGCGATGCCGCGATAGAGCACCTCGGAATTTTCCTTGCCGTTCTCATTGGCGGATTTCTCGCCCTTGATCGTCAGCGTATTTTCCTTCGCGACGATCGAAAGCTCGCCTTGCGAGAAGCCGGAGACCGCAACACTGATGCGGTAGGTGTTCTCGCCGGTGCGTTCGATATTGTAAGGCGGGTAGCCGGGGCTGCCGTCAGCAGTGGCCTGGTCGAGCAGGGAAAAGAACCGGTCGAAGCCGACGGTGGAGCGATAAAACGGGGTGAGATCGTAGGTACGCATTAGGGAAGTCCTCCATTGAGCGACTGTTTGAATGAACCCGCCCGCCATCGGGCCGGGCTTTCGTCTGTGTGCAGCCTTGTTCGGGTTTCCCCGAAACGCTGGTAGCGGCCTGCACGAAGGTGATATGGGAGGGCTAGAGATGCGTTCAAGAGACGGGAAAGCCGCCGTTTTTTGGTGCTTCCGCCCCTTGATTTTCGGCACCTCTCACCTAGCCGGTCCACCATGACGCTGGTCTCGATCCCCGCCAATCCTGTGCCGGAGAACGTCGTCTCAGGCACCATCAAGACGCCGGATGGCGCGGAATTGCGGTTCGCGCGCTGGGCGCCGCCGGCGGGCCGCAAGGGAACAGTTTGCGTCTTCACCGGCCGCAGCGAGCAGATCGAAAAGTACTTTGAGACGGTACGCGATTTACGCGATCGCGGCTTCGCGGTGGCGATGATCGACTGGCGCGGGCAGGGCCATTCGTCGCGGCGCCTGCGCAATCCGCGCAAAGGCTATGTGCGCGATTTTTCCGATTATGAGGTGGACGTCGAAACCTTCGTGCAGCAGGTGGTGCTGCCGGATTGCCCGCCGCCATATTTTGCGCTCGCCCACTCGATGGGGGGTGCGGTGCTGTTGCGGGTCGCGCATGCCGGAAAACGCTGGTTCGACCGCATGGTGCTGTCGGCGCCGATGATCGATCTTCCCGGACACCGAACGTCGCTGCCCGCACGCGCGCTATTGCGCGTCCTGCGGCTGGCGGGGCTCGGGGGAAGTTACGTGCCGGGCGGCGGCGACGCGTTGACGGGCACAGAGTCGTTCATCAACAATCCCCTGACGAGCGATCCCGTGCGTTACGCGCGCAACGCCGCGATCATCGAGGAAGATCCGACGCTGGGGCTTGGATCGCCGACGGTGGCTTGGGCCGATACCGCGTTCTCCGCGATGCGCGGTTTTCGCGCCTCGAACTATCCGCTGGAGATTCGTCAGCCGATCCTGATGCTCGCCGCCTCCAACGACACCATCGTCTCGACGTCGGCGATCGAGGAGTTCGCCTATCATTTGCGGGCCGGCTCGCATCTGGTCATCGCCGGCTCCAAACATGAAATCCTGCAGGAGCAGGACCGCTACCGCGCGCAATTCTGGGCGGCGTTCGACGCCTTCGTGCCGGGCACGCCGCTGTTTGGGTGAACTAACGCTGTCATTGCCGGGCTTGACCCGGCAATCCACCTCAAGAGTATTTTTTATAAAGTGATGGATGCCCGGATCAAGTCCGGGCATGACGATCGTTACGACAGCAAAATTTTATAAACCGCGCTGCCGGCGAGATAGAGCCCGAGAAAAATCATCGCGATCAAAAACCAGCGGCGGAAGGTCTCGGGCTGCATCCGCGTGCGCACCGCCTGTCCAATCGCCATGCCGGTGAATGAGCACGCCAATGCGACGATGCCGGGTAATGCAACCGATTCATGGAGTAGTCCGGCGCTTGAGAGATTGAAAGCCAGTGCCACGGTTGCGACAGTGAAGAATACCCCGAGCGCTTGCACCAGTTCGTCCTTTTCCATGCCGATCGCTTGAAAGAACGGCATCGACGGGATGACCTGCACGCCGGTTGCGGCGGAAATGACGCCGGTGATCAGGCCAACGATGGCGCCGACCCATTTTTCATTGCGACGGGTGACACCGAGTCTGGTCTTCCGCAGTCCGATGATCGCATAAATCACCAGCAGCAACCCGAGAACGATGGTGCTGTAGCGCGCATAGGGCCCGGTCATCGATCCCGCGTTCAACCAGATGCCCGCCGCCGTACCAAGCAGCAGCGGCCACAGCCGCCGCATGATGTCGCGCAGGTAAGGACCGACGAAGGTCTGCCAGATATTGGTAAGAATGGCAGGGATGATGACGATCGCGAGCGCGTGCACCGGCGGCATCGCGACCGCGAGCAGGCCCATCGACACTGTCGGCAGGCCAAGCCCGATCACACCCTTGACGAAGCCGGCCAGAAGAAACGCCGCGGCGATAAAAAGCAGGAGAGGGTCCAACATGGCGTCACATTGACCGATCGTTCGGATCGGCACAATCTGGAGCCCGTTGAATAAGCCTTCGGCCATGACGAAGGCACGGGGTTGGGCGATCCGCCATGTGTTTCGATCTGGTTGACCTGCAGCTGTTTATCGCGGTGGCGGACTCAGGCAGTATCACGCATGGCGCGCTCCGCGCTCACCTTGCTCTTGCATCCGCCAGTGCCCGGATCAAGGGCCTGGAAGCCGCCCTTGGGGTTACGCTCGTGAAGCGGCGCCGCCGCGGCATCGACCTGACCGCGGCGGGCGAAAACCTGCGCGATCATGCCCGCTTGATCATGCATGATGTCGAATTGCGGGCCAGCGTGCATCTGCTCGCCAATACCTCCGGGCTTTCGGAGCATCTGCCGAAGGCGCTCGCGGCCTTCAAGGGGGGAGGGAACGCAGATGTGCACGCGGCGTACCTCACTTCTCGGTCGCTACGCCAGCGTCCTTGATCACTTTGGCCCATCGCTCGATCTCACTTCCGATGAAGCTGTGAAAATGCTCAGGGGTGTCGCCGATCAGGATCGCGCCCTGGCTGGCGAGCTTTTCCTTGACGGCGGGATCGCGCATCGCTTCGGTCGCGATCCGGTTCAGGGCCTTGACGATGGTAGCGGGCGTGCCGGCGGGCGCGACCATGCCGTACCAGTTTTCCGCCAGCAGATCGGGCATCCCGACCTCGGCCGTGGTCGGCACTTCCATCGCCGTTGGCGCACGCTCCGGCGCGCCGATCGCGATCGCCCGCAACGCGCCGGCCTTGATATGCGGCAAGATCACCGGCAGGTCGAGAAACACCATCTGCACCTGCTGACCCAACAGATCATTGACGGCAGGAGCAGCACCCCGATAGGGCACGTGCACGATGTCGATCTTCGCCGTCAGCTTGAGCAATTCGCCTGCCAGATGCGGCAGGCTTCCGGGTCCGGAAGATGCGAAATTGAGTTTCCCCGGCTGCGCCTTGGCCAGCGCGATGAGTTCGCTCATGTTCCGGGCCGGAACGTTGCTCCCTACCACCAGCATTTCCGGCACCTTCGCCACCAGGGTGATGGCTTGCAGATCCTTCAACGGATCGTAGGCGACCTTTTCCATACTGGGGCTGATTGCGAGCGCCCCGGCGCTCGCAATCGCGATGGTGTAGCCATCGGGTTTCGCCTTCGCCACCGTGTCGGTTCCGAGCACGCCGCCTTGTCCGCCGCGGTTGTCGATCAGCACCGGCTGCTTTGTCAGCTCCGACATACGTTGACCGATCACGCGCGCGATCAGGTCGTTCGGGCCGCCGGCCGGAAACGGCACGATCAGCCGGATCGCCCTGTCAGGAAACTCCTGCGCCGCGACCGATGCCGGCAGCAGCAGCGACAATCCGGTTGCCAGCGCACCAAGCACTCTCATGCAGTCTATCCGTTGAGCAGCTTGATCGCCGCGTCATGCACGCGTGGATCGCCCGCCGCGACGATGCGGCCGCCGCTTTGCGCGGGCTTGCCGTCCCATGTGCTGACGATGCCGCCGGCGCCGGTGATGATCGGAATCAGCGCCGCAATGTCGTAGGGCTTCAGTTCGGTTTCGATCACGAGATCGAGGTGCCCGGCGGCGAGCATGCAATAGGAATAGCAGTCGCCGCCGTAACGCGTCAGCCGCACCGCCTGTTCGACGCGGCCGAAGGCTGTGCGGTCGGCGGGGTTCATCAACAGCGGGCTGGTCGTGAACATGGTCGCATCCCGCAGCGAGGCGCAGCGCCGCACCGCAAGTCTCCGCTCGCCGGCCGACCCGGAGTAATGCGCCGAGCCGCTGTCGCCGGAAAAGCGCTCGCCGATGAAGGGCTGGTGCATCATGCCGAACACCGGCGTCCCCTGGTGCAGCAGCGCGATCAGCGTGCCCCAGATCGGGAAGCCCGAGATGAAGGATTTGGTACCGTCGATCGGGTCCAGCACCCAGACATATTCGGCGTCTTCACGCTCGCTGCCGAATTCCTCACCGACGATGCCGTGCTGGGGAAAGTTGGCCTTGATCAGGCGGCGCATCACGGCTTCGGCCGCGCGGTCGGCTTCCGTCACCGGATCGAAATCGTGGGCAGAACTCTTGTTGTCGATGCTCAGCGACGTCCTGAAGAACGGCAGAATGGTTTCACCGGAGGCGGTCGCAAGTCGGCCAATGAAGGCTGTAAAATCAATCACCGTCACGGCGGTTCCCTGTGGAAGGAGGTCGCAGAATGTCGCGGCTCCTGCGTAGCGCAATCCTGCAAATCGCGCACGGCTCACGCGTGCCTCGCCGAGACCTTGGCTTGCGAATCTTTCGTTCGCGCATCACCCGCACCGAAGAATGTATTTTCTGACGACACGTCCGATCACGAATTTGAGAAACGCGGCCTCAAGAGCGGGCCTAGGGCGCTGATCCTCCATCTAAGTAATTGAAATTAATAGATAAAATTAAAAAATGTGACTTTTTAGACGCGGTTCCGAACTGCGTCGAATTATGCACCGGAAATGCTTCAAAAGCCCTTGCACTTTGTGCAGCGCGGCCGCATATTGCTGCGGTGCGGTAGCGCTTTGGCGTTATCGCTGCCCTCCTTGGGCGTTTCCTCCCTAGACTTGGGCCGCTTGTTTACTCAAGCGGCCCTTTTTCTTGAAACTGTCATCTATTTCTTAGTTGTCGTTCCGGGATGCGCGAAGCGCAGACCCGGAATCTCGTCATTCCGGGTTCGCTCGTTCCACTCGCGCCCCGGAATGACGATAGTTGATCCTATTCCGCCGCCGCCTGGAACGGCCCGAGATCGTCGAGCGGAACGGCGGCCAGCGCTTCGGCCAGGATGACGAAATCCTTCGCCACTTGTGAAAATCTCGCGCTGCGTTCGCGGCGCCGCTCGTCCATGTAGATCGCGCGGTTGAGTTCGAGCTGGACGCTGTGCAGTCCCGATGCCGGATTGCCGTAATGCTCGGTGATGAAACCGCCGGCATAGGGTTTGTTGCGCCCGACCGAATAGCCGAGCCGGCCCATGGTTTCCTCGATCATGTCGGCAAGCATGGGCGCGCAACTGGTTCCGTAGCGGTCGCCAATCACCACGTCCGGCCGCCGCGGCTCATCCCGCGATACGCCGATCGAGGGCATCGAATGGCAATCCACCACGACCACCGTTCCGAACGCCTGATGCGCCTTGTTGATCAGCCGCCGCAGTGCGCGGTGATAGGGCTTGTAGAGCGCCTCGATCCTTGCCAGCGCGTCGTCGACCGAAAGGCGCTCGCGATAGATTTCCTGCCCGTCTCCGACCACGCGCGGGATGGTGCCGAGCCCCCCGGCCACCCGCATCGATCGCGTGTTGGCGAAGCTCGGCAGGCGCCCCGCGAACATGCGCGGGTCGAGTTCGTAGGGCTCCCGGTTCACATCGACATAGGAACGGGGAAAGTTGACCGTGACCGTCGGAAAGCCGCGACCGCTCAAGCCCCCTATCAACTCGTCCATGAACGAATCTTCGGAGCGGCGCAGCCCCGGAAGATCGATCCGCGATGCGCTCAGGAATTCGTCCGGATAGATCGATCCGGAATGTGGAGAGTTGAAGATGATCGGCGCCCGCCAGACGGGCGGCTCCACGATCGTGAAGGGCGACAGTTCTCCGTCAAACAAGGTCATTGTCGGGCGCCGTCCCTCGAATCCGCCGTTCTGGAGAACCTCATTCCTGCCAGAAAACCGCGGTTTTTATAAGAACTCATTGTCGGCAATCATGATCTTTCTGCCAAGTGAAAAAAACCTCCATCCGGATAGAACGCCTCTTGCGGGCAGAAAACCGCCCGGCTTCATTGATTCGCGTTGCATTCCGGTCCAGAAATAGCTCCGCGAACCGCAGGCTGCGCTCTGTTCCCTTCACCCGAAATTTACCCTCTGTCGGGCTTAGTGAGGGGATTGATCCTCCAATCGGGATTCGATGACCAACCACCATGCATAAGATACTCCTCGCCGAAGACGACAACGACATGCGCCGTTTCCTGGTCAAGGCGCTGGAAAACGCCGGTTTTCAGGTCTCCCCCCATGATAACGGCATGTCGGCTTATCAAAGGCTGCGGGAGGAGCCGTTTGAGATGCTGCTCACCGATATCGTCATGCCCGAGATGGACGGCATCGAGCTCGCGCGCCGTGCCTCGGAACTCGATCCCGACATCAAGATCATGTTCATCACCGGGTTTGCGGCGGTGGCGCTCAACTCGGACTCCGAGGCGCCAAAAAATGCAAAAGTGCTGTCGAAGCCGGTCCATCTTCGCGAATTGGTCAGCGAAGTGAACAAGATGCTGGCGGCCTGAATAGCTCCAATATCGTGGCCAGGTAACCTTGCCGGCCTGCCTTGGAGCCGATATACGGACCCCACCCGATTGCGATAGGGCACGTAGCTCAGCGGGAGAGCACTACCTTGACATGGTAGGGGTCACAGGTTCGATCCCTGTCGTGCCCACCATCCAGTCTTCCCGAACCGTGGAAACCGTCCTCAATCGGAAACAGGCCGTTTCTGCGGGATTCCTGCCGGCCATTTTCCAACATACCCAGTCTCTGGCGAGATTAACGGTCTCTGGGGTGGATTTCTGGCCCCCGGTCTCCGCATCCAAAAATTCCGTTCCCGGCGGCTGACCAGCCGGGAGCGGCGCCCGAACCTATTGAGGATTCAATCCGAGCGCTTCGAACTGTCGACTCCATTCCGCGGGAGTGTCGCGGAGTCGCTCGACACCGATGCCGCGGGGCAAACGACCTTCGACTGCTGCTTTGACGAGGTCCGGTGCGAGGAACGCGAGCGAGATGGTCATATTGACCTGTCGCACGCTGCATTTTTGGCGTGCGGCGATCTGCTCGACGTTAGTGGCGGAGCCCGAGACAATTTCGTCGAGCCAACGACGGCCTCGGGAAATAGCGTTAACAAGACGCGGAAGCCGGCGTACGATCAGCGACCACTCCGCATCGGTCGGTAGTGTCCTAATTTGAATTTCGCCCTACAGGATGGCCTTTTTCGGAGGCTTGATAGCTGGCCATCGCTCGTTGATGGTTGCGCAGGCTGCCTTCATTTCATTGAAAAGGTACACGGCGTTGCTAGGGGCCTCATGACATTTCCCGGCGAAGGCATCCAATGTGATGCAGAGCGCCCGTTCCGCTTCCATCTCTTCTGCCTCTTCAAGCGTCCGGAAGTACCCGTAGATTCCCGCAGCTGCCAACCCCCAATTATTGGCGACCTCCTCACAGACAGACGCCAACTCAACCATGTCGTTCTGGACGCTAGGACCGTCGGTCTGCTCGATTAATTACCGGTACATGGTCGCTTGGTCGCGGAGATAGTCAGTCCAATCCATGTTTGCACAATCCGTTGAGGGGGCGTCGACAACCAGAAGCACGAAACCGGGGGATCGTTCCTGCCAAGAAGTAAGGCCCCGGATTGCTCCGAGGCCCGCGTCCGCCGGGGTACATCCACCCGCACGGACACCATAGCTCCTATGGAGAAGTTAGGAGCAAATCCAAATGATCACCAGCGCCATCGGAAGGCTGACACCCAACGCGCCACCAATCGTCAACGCGAATGCCGAAAGTAAATTGTCTTCGGCTTGAACCTCACGTCTGGACATGCCGCAACTCCAGTTGAGCCCCCAGGAGCCGTTGATCCCAACGGAATAACTGAGGCGGAATTATTCGTCCCACATTATCTCCCCGCATTGGCAGCTGAATACCCGGTATTGCCCGCCCTTCCGCGAATCTAAAAGGGAGAGGAATAGGCGCGGTTCGGCTGCACATTTTGAACAGAATGTCCGCTTTTCGTCGCGAGTTTCGTTGACAGCGCGCCTAGTTGGATCGTTGTGATCCATGCTCGTTCCCGTCGTAGGCATCACACACCACTCCCGTGCTCTGCTTTTTCTAACGCTGTTCCACCCTAGCGCGCCAAAGCACATCGAAGGTGATCAAGTCAGTCGGTGCCGACGCTTGTGCATCCATCGGATTGCTGGAATTTTCCGTAGGGGCCGCCTTTGCAAATTCTTCGTTGGAGGGCCGTCGTGAGGAAGTCTCCGTCGACCATTCCAGCAACGATTTCGAGAGCCCGGGCTTGCCTTCGTACCAGCATTTTCGCCCATCAATGATACGATAGGACCACCAGCCCGAATGCAGATTTGATGGCATCGCGATATTGCATTGTTGTTTTGCCTGTGCATGGGGCACCGCGACTGGCGAGAACGCGGCGATAACGCAAGCTACCAACGCAACTGACCTAATCTGTTTCATTATCCGATTACTCGTTGCTGCAATCTACTTACGGCGACAACCAAATCGGGCCGTTCGAGAACTTCCACCAATTCGGCGAGAATGCGCTCGTTGTTCTGGGGTCGTGGTTCGAGGTTTCCTCCAGTATGCGTTGCGCTTCGTTGACGGCTTGAACAACCAACTGTTGATCGGTCATGCCTTCTTACCCATTCAATTTCGCCGGAATCGACGCAAAAGAAAGATCAAGTCAATTTTTGGAATTATCCCCTCAACTTTTGTTTCAAGAAGGAACCTGAGCGGCCGAAGATATCGACCAGCTTGCGGGCGGCGGCGTCGGTATCAGCGAATTGGTTCGGTGTGACGAATTTCATGCTCGGGTGACCGGCATCGGTGCCTAGTAGCCCTTCAACCCCCCGGCCACGGCACCGTACCGGGAGCAAGTATTAAGGTCGCCCGATCCCTCGTAAGTGTCGACGACTTCGCCGGCCATGGTGACGACCCAGGGCGAATGCTCGACGACATCGCCCAGCACCTTCATGAATTCACACTTCGGCGCCTCGTTCAGCGCGGCAAGCGACGTTGAGCTTTTCGGCGATGTATCCCCTGTCGCGGTCGGGCGAGATCGGTCCGCAGGCTTGGTCATGCGCCGCCCCGAAAACAGGAATATCCCCACGGCGTGCATTTGAAGGGCAGATGCACGTGCTGCTCGGGGACGGCGATGCCGAAATCGAAATTGACCAATTCGAGAAACGGATTTGCCCCAATGGCGATGCCCGAGCTGCGATAGTAGCCGCCGACGTCAAACACGGCGCGGTAGCGTCCGGCAGCGAAGGTCCTGGCGAGATCGGGGTGGGCGAGCAGTCCCCGCTCGTCGATCTGGCCCTTCAGAACACGTGTGAAAGGCGCGTTCTCGATCCCGGACCAAAGCTCGGCGCGCATCCCCTCGGCGACAATTCCGCGGGAGACATCGACGACATGGATGGAGATGCCGGGCATCACGGAGTCCTAGCGCATCTGTCGCGTCAGCCCGGCGAATTTCTCCGCGATGAGCATTAGGACGAGCGTGAACATCACGATCAGCCCGGAGGCCGCGGCGGTGCGGACGTCGAGGTTGGTTTCTATCTGTTGCCAGAGATGAATCGGGAGAACCTCGCTTCGCTCGTCTGCCAGAAACAGCGACACCGGCACATTGTCGAAGGACGCCATGAAGGCGAGAAAGGCGCCCGCTCCCACGCCCGAGGAGATCAACGGCAACGTCACCCGCCGAAATGTCATCCAGGCGCTGCCGCCCAGGCTCTCCGAGGCCTCCAGCAGCGCCGGATCAAGCTGTGACAGCGCCGCCAGCGTCGTACGCAGGACAAAGGGAACACACACGATCACATGCCCGAGCACGATAAACGAAATGCTGGGCGTGAACCCCAGCTTGTTGACGAAAATCAAGGCGGCGAACCCGAACGCCAAAGCAGGCAGCAACAAGGGCGACATGAACACGAGATCCGCGGCGCGAAGCAGGGGCGATCTGCTGCGAGCGATGGCGAGCGATGCGGCGGTCCCCAGCACGACTGATATCACGGTGGTCCAGGATGCAATGACGAGGCTGTGCCATGCCGCGCGCTGCATCTGATCGGCGTCCCACAGCGCCGTGTACCAGCGCAGCGAAAGGCTCTGCGGCGGAAATTTAAGCGACTGGGAGGCGGTAAAAGACGTGATCAGCACGATGACCGTCGGCGCGATGAGAAACACCAGCGCGACCGCCGACAGCAGGCCGAAGACGAGCTTGATGGAAACAGCATCCCACTGAATTGAATTACGCTCGGCCATACGTTTCACTCGCTCGGGCAAACACACTGAGCACCGCAACAACCGCGATCACCGCCATCATGAAAATGATCGAGATGGCGGCCGCGAACGGCCAGTTATTAGCGCCTACCGCCTGCTGATAGATATGCAGCGGCATATAGATCAGCCGCGCGCCGCCGATCAGGGACTGGGTGACGAACGCCGTAATATTGGCGGAATAGGTGAGAATGCAGCCGGCGATGATCCCCGGCAATGACAATGGCAGCGTTACTTTCCAAAAGGTGCGCCATTCTCCGGCGCCCAATACCCGCGAGGCATCGGCGAGGTTGGGATCCATTTTGGACAACACCGTCAGGATCGGAAGCACCATCAGTGGCATCTGCACCTGGGCAAGAACCATGACCACGCCCATTTCGGTATTAAGCAATCGCAGCGGTTCATGGACCAGGCCAAGCCCCATGGCGATCTGGTTGAGAACCCCTTGCCGGCCGAGAATGACGATCCATGCAAAGGTCCGCACCACTACACTGGTGAGGATCGGCAGGATGACAAGGAATAGCAACACGCTCTGCCATCGCGCGCTCGCACGGGCGCAAAGCCAGGCGATCGGATAGCCGAAAATCAGACAGACCAGAGTGGCCTTGACGCCGAGCAGAAGCGTGTCGACAAGGATGGAATAATTGAACGGGTCGGTGAAGAACTTGGCATAATTTCCGATCGTCCACGCCTTCATCGCAACGTCGCTGTGAAGCGACAACGCCAGCAGCACCAGCAATGGCGCAACGAAGCAGGCGAAAAACAGCGCCGCGAGAGGAAGAATCAGTCTTGATCCCGACGCGGTCATGGCTGAGTCGTCAGACCTTGATCTCTCGGTTGAACCGGTCGATCAGCGCGCCGCGCTGCGGATTGAGTTTCGCCCAGTCAAAAGTGCGGACCTTCGCCAGATCGTCCTGGGTCTTGGCCAATGACTTGGTGATCGCGCCCTCCAACTTGACCTTCGCATTGGTCGGGATGACGTCGAAGGGCGGCTTCAGCATCTGTTCCTGGATGGCCGCGGAAAGATGCAGGTCGATGTACTGCAGGGCAAGTTCCGGCTCCGTCGCGCCGGCGACAACATGCAAGCTTGTGGACCAGCCTACCGGGCCGGTCGAGGGTATAGCGAATTCAACCGGAACACCCTTAGCCTTCAGGGTCTGCACGAAATTGAAATTATAAGGTGCGATATCGATTTCTCCCTGCTGCCAAAGCGTGGCGAACGCACCGAGATTGGCGCCGATGGCGCCGACATTGGGAAGAAGTTCGCGTAGCGCCTTGAAGGCAGGGTCGAAATTATCGTCGGTCCCACCCCTGATCCGGTTCAATTCCGCGATGAAGGCGATTCCCAGTTGACTGTTCAGGGCGGTCAATCCGACCCGGCCCTTGTACTTCGCGTCCCAGAGGTCTTCCCATGACGTCGGCGGGGTTTTGATCTTGTCGGGGTTATAGCCGATGCCGATCACCTGCATCGTGATCTTTGGGCCCCACTTGTTTTGGGCAGCCGGCAGAAGGTCCTTGAAGTTTGGCGACTGCGCGGCCGGGTATTCCGCAATAAGCCCGTCACGAACGGCGTCGATCACCTGCGGTGCGTCGAAGAAAGCGACATCAAACGGTGGCTTGTTGCCCTTGGCGGCCACCAGTCGCGAGATCTGGTCGGTTCCGAGAACGATCGACTGCGTCACCGACGCGCCCGTCTGCGCCTTGAAAGCCGGAAGGATGATCTGGCGGTCGGCCTCACTCCACGTTCCCGGGAAAGTGGCGGCAACCAGCGTTTTCGATTGCCCCCAGGAGAGGCGAGGAGCGGCCAGGGCAAACGTGGATGCGCTGGCCGCCTTGATCAGCGTACGGCGGTTGAAGCTGTGGCGTTCAATGCTCGATGTCATGGAGGACCTCACTGCGGATTGCTCAATTGATCGGAAAGACCCGGCACGAGGCCGGCGAAATCGGTTTGATATTGACCGCCATGCCGACGGTGCGAAGTTCCGAGGCCATCTCGCGCGGCTCATTGACCTTGAGAGAAACCCCATCGGGGAGTGCGACGTCGTAAACAACATGCGGCCCGAGCGGCATCACGGCCTTGATGGTTCCGCCGATCGAGGCTTCGACCGGCGACGACTGTATCCTAAGTTGTTCGGGCCGGATCGAAACAATGACCCTGACACCAGGTTGAAATTTCGCGTCGCTCGAAACCGACACCGCGGATCCGCCGGCTAATCGCACCGACCCATTGCCGACGAACTCGCCCTGCACAACATTGGTGGTCCCGACGAATTCATTGACGAACAGCGTCAGCGGCTGGTCGTAAATCTCGGTGGGCGACGACACCTGTTCGATGCGACCGCGGGACATCACGGCGATGCGGTCCGCCATCGACAGCGCTTCTTCCTGGTCGTGGGTCACGAGTATGGTGGTAATGCCATATTCGCGCTGCAGCCGTTTCACCTCGATCTGCATGTCCAGTCGCAGGTTTTTGTCGAGGGCGCCGAATGGCTCGTCGAGCAACAATACCTTGGGATCGATCGCGAGGCAGCGCGCCAGCGCGATGCGCTGCTGCTGGCCGCCGGACAGTTGGCGCGGCTTGCGTTCGGCGAACTCTTTCATATGGACAAGATCGAGCATCTCGGCTACGCGCGGCATGATCTTGTCGCGCGGCCACTTCTGGGCCTGAAGCCCATAGGCGACATTTTCGGCGATCGTCATGTGCGGAAACAGCGCGTAGTTCTGAAAGACGATACCGACACCGCGTCCGCTCGGCGCCAGATGATCGACCGCACTGTCGTCGAACAAGACACGGCCTTCAGTCTGGCGGATGAAACCGGAAATGATCCGAAGTAAGGTCGATTTTCCGCAGCCCGAAGGCCCCAGCAGCGCGACCAGCTCGCCGCCGGCGACGTCGAGGCTAATGTCCGTGACGGCAGTAAAATCGGTGAATCGATGGGTGATTTTGTCGAGACGCACTCGGTGAGAACGGGTCGCAGCCATGATCGGTCCTCGTCCATCACCTTGCTGCCGACCGCGCCGACCGGCAGCCGCTATGTTCGGAGAATCCACCATTGCCGTCTAGCGCATATTGAGCAAGTCTCCATGCTCAAAATTAGTATGGAGAGGCTTATGCGGGGTTCGCTTCCGTCGACCCTGCGTTATGTCGATCAGGTGGCGCGCTCCGGCCCCATCCAGCGCGCGGCGAAATAGCTGAATATCGCCGCCTCAGCCGTCAACCGACATATCCTGCTGATCGAGCGCGAACTCGGGGTCGCGCTGTTGAACGCGTCGCCCGCGGCACGCGGCTGTCCGCCTATCCAACGAAATGGGAACGGGAACTGGGATCTCTCCCCGTCCCTTTTGCGACGCGTCCAAGACAACATCAAACTCGCCCGCCTCCAATCCTGAATTGATTTCCTCATTCCGATTGCAGTGGAATTATCCAATAGGCAGTAGATTTGTCAAAGATTCCGCGATCCTTTTGTGAAAAGTTATGTAGCTGTAGGAATCCGGTGAATTGATTGTGACGCGCAATCTCACGGTGTTTGTTCTCGTCGCTATGGCGTTCATGCTAGCAGCCTGCGTCGGACGCCCCGCGCAAGGCGTCCTCATTCCAACCGCCGGAATTGCCGGAACCTCGCTTGTTCCAATTTACGCCGTCACCAATCGCGAGCGCTCGACCAGCGATCCCGGCGAGATGTTCAGCGGCGAACGCGCTGGGAAGACATCCTACGCCGCGATCACCGTCTCGATCCCGCCCGACACAGCGCGGAAAGTCGGAGAGGTCCAGTGGCCAGTATCGCTGCCCGGAAATCCGGTAACGGATTTCATGACGGTGTCGGCCGACTACATCGACAAGCCGCGCTTCGCAGCCTCTATTACCGCCGCGGCAAAACAGAGCGGTCGCAGCAAGGTTTTGGTATTCGTCCATGGCTTCAACAACCGCTTCGACGACGCGGTATATCGTCTTGCCCAGATCGTTCACGATTCCAAGGCCCCAGTCATTCCGGTGCTATTTACCTGGCCTTCGCGGGGTGAACTGCGGCTGCGCGCCTACACTTACGATCGCGAAAGCGCGAACTACTCCCGAGACGCGCTTGAAAGCCTGCTGAATATGCTGACCAGCTACGCGTCCGTTGGCGAGGTTACGGTGCTTGCCCACTCGATGGGGAACTGGGTCACGCTGGAGGCGCTGCGCGGGCGAGCGATACGCAACCGACTTGCGGGCACGAAGAACGACAAGCTCAAGGAGGTGATGCTGGTGGCGCCCGACGTGGATGTTGATGTGTTCCGGACCCAACTCCAGAGAATGGGAGTCGCACGCCCACGGATGTCCCTGTTCGTATCCCAGGACGATGATGCTCTCGCTCTGTCGAGGACGATCTGGGGGGATGTCCCCAGGCTCGGCGACGTCAATCCGCAGCAGGAACCGTACCGGACCGAACTCGCCGACGACAGGATCACCGTCTATGACCTGACCCATCTCGCGAAGCCCGGGGATGACGCCCACGATCGCGCGTTCGAAGACGTCACGTCTGTCGTCGCGATGATCCGGCAGCGCATGGCCCAGGGACAGACGATGAGCGAGCATCGTGCGATTGACAATCCGCTCACCAAACTCGGCGATCGGGTGACCACGCTAGGGCGATAGAGTGCTGCCCAGTTGAATTTGGTTCACGGCATCCAACGTATCAATGAGGACAAGCGCCGGGCGGCCAGGATGCCGAGTGGCAGACACGGTCTACGAGATCTCCAAGCGGTGTGCCGTCGGCCACAAGTTAGTCGATCAACTTCGCGCCGATACTTGCTCCGGCGCAAGTATGGATAGGGTGATGACCGCGGACGCCGTCTCGACTTCTCGCACCTACACCACCAAGCTCGGGCACCAAGGCCAAGATGAAGACCGCCCGCCCGGTGCCGGCCGGGTTCACCAGCTGACAATGTAGCTCGCTCCGCAATAGTGGGCGGGGTCGTAACTGTAGTCGTACGGCCAGCAGTACGGAGAGACTCCAGAGATCGCGGGCGGCTTCGCCGGAGTTAGGGGGTGTCGTACGTGACCGCTATGATGGACAGTGCGATGGTAGTGATGGCGGTGAGTTGCCCCTGCTGGGACGCGGGCAAAGACTTCGGTCGAGACAGTCGCGGTACACGCGATGCCAAGGATAACTGAGGCGGCAATCAAGACGACGGTTCGAAACGGCATATTGTATTCCTCCCTCAGATAATCGCGGCAAAAAGAGTTTAGGGACGATCGGGGTGCACTTTGAACTTCAGCATCGCTACAGTAAAACGCTCTTCGGATAGACGTTTTGTGAAATAGTGTACTTCGGCATCGCTCAGCTTTGTTTTGAGCAGGCGCTGATACCTATCAATGTTCCGCTCATCGACACGTAAAAGAAAACCTCTTCTTTCGTCCATAGAGAGCTCGCGCTAAAACAACGTTCTTGCGATGGGGCCCCCACCACCACTGCGAAGGCAGGCAGGTGGCAACGGGGCCTGGGCGGGCCCCGTCACCGAGAAAAATGCGGTGCGGGGCCTTCCGGGGTAGCGCGATCCCGCGGGGGGCAGGACGGCGCAAGGCAAATCTTCGCAGATTCCTCGCCGAGTCGGTGGTCACGGTCGATCATATGATCGTGGACACGGCGTGTACGGTCAGCCCGTACGCCTTCCTCGATGAAACCCCGACGGCGGTCATGATCAGGCGGATCCCGGCGCGCGTTGCCGTACGATCCCAAGGCTCGGCCGCCTCATCGTTCACGGATCAGGCGGGGGCCACGATCATATGATCAACCGTGACCACCAATCGGTGAAAAACGTGGCAAAGTGAGTTTGCGCCATCCGCCCCCCGGATAGCGCACCCCCCAAGCCCCGTCACCGCAGCACATGGTGGCGGGGCCTTTTTCGTTGCCAGCATGATCCACAGCGGGGCACGCTGGGACCGATTTCCTGCATCGCGCCTGCGGTAGACCTTAACGTAATGTTGCGCGACATACTGGCGGCGATTGCCGGGAAGGACTACGAGACCCACCGTCGAATCTGCCAAGCCGGAGTTGCGCCATTTTCCTGTCCGATGGCGCGAAGTCCGCACCCCGCTCCCGGCCACTCTTCCGGGGTGCCAGAGAGGCGGCCCGCAGATGATCCATCCTCTGTTCGAAAAAATCGATGGCCCCGTCACCGTGGTCGGGTGATTTTTTCGCTCTCCTTTCCGCCGTCGGCGTCATCATGGTGATCGCGCTCTCGCTATCGGTCGTGGCGCATTTCTATTCCAACCGTATCGGGAGAGGCTAAGATGCCAGACCTTCATTTTCTCCCCCTGGTGAACTCGGCGTGACGTGACTTGAGGCGCAAGGCAACGGCGCAGCGTGCCATTTCGGCGCGGCGCTTACGGGCATTCAAGCGAGCCACCGCGCACGCCGGAGGAGCGCATTTCGGCCAGGCGATCTTTTGTCCACGCTTCCCCCAGATTGCGCCGATCAAGCCCGCAGGGAAGCCGCTAGATATCGGATAGCGGAAGCGTCGTCGCCGCTCATCGGTCACCGCTGATCTCGGTTGAATGGATGCATGGGGCGGTCAACAGCCGCGGCAAATGCTTTTGACCACTCGACTGAGCTTCGCGTTTTCCTCATCCAGTTCCTGCTCGGACAAAGACTTGGTCTGTGTCACATCGATCAATTGCGGCTGCCGATGACCGACGGGCGCCGACCATGGCAAGGTCGATTTTTCGCACCCTGGCGGCAACCAATCGGCTGACGGCGCAGGCGCTCGGGTTTCGCTGGAGGCTACAGTTGGACTCGGGCAAGCGCCCAACTCACGCGTGACGGCCTGTGCGTGCAGCGCTGATATGGACATTGTCGACAAGACAGCAGCAGCGCCCAAAAGTGCAAATTTGCTCATTGTCGGTCTCCGGTCTCAGCGTTACTTGCGAACGCTGGCTACCTGACTGACCGATCCTTTAGCCTTGACATTCCTTCGAACACGCGAAATCGCGATATGTTGAGGAGTTCATTGATCCTCAAACGACGATTTCAGTCTTACCCGTAAAATTTTGTTTTGCGGACGCAACTGTCCGCGTCGATACGTTGAGCAGGTTTGCGGCCTCGTCTTGAGCAGTCTGCAAATTTGCAGCGTTTATCGTTTTCCAATTGAAGTCCGGCCGGACGTCGGTGCCTTTCTTGCCGCCTGCCTTGCACCCGAAGCGCGGCTCTAGATCGGAGGTTCACATCAGCCGCTGCCAGGCCGTTCTCATCAGAACGCTGGGCTCATTTCCGCACATTCAAAAATGTGAAAGGGGTGTAAACCGCGTGAGCTGGCACATGTAATCCGCAGAGATTGGAGCGCGACCCAAGGCGTAGTCGTGGCTATTCGGTGTGGTGCAGCAAGAACCCGCCGGCGAACCGGCGGGTCTTTCAACTTTATGATCATCCGCAGATTTGGACGGGACGAACCCTCCAGCCGTAAGGAGTCGTCACGCGGCGACGGACCAGGTAGCAGCCGCCGTCCTCGTAGTAATCGCTGTACGCGTAAGGATAGTATCCGCCGTAGTATCCGCCGTAATAGGACCCAAAGCCAAATCGTCCAAACCCACGTCCGCGAAATCCTCCACCGCGAAATCCTCCTCCGCGAAACCCGCCACCAGCGAAGCCTCCATGAAAGCCACCACCGTGGAAGCCGCCTCCGCCAAAACCGCCTCCATGACCACCACCACCACCGCCGCCGCCGCGAGCGGACGCCACAGTCGGCTGAATCAGGCCGACTGCCGCAAGTACGAAGCAAGTACGAACAAGGCGCTAAACGTTTTCCGCATCATGCTTCCTCCATTGGGACGATCTCGTTCCCAAGGATCAGACACTTTTTGCAGCGGGATTATTCGGCAATCGAAGGGCGTTCGCGGTCAACTGGCTGTGAGCCGAGGCTGTCGATCATTATCCGCACCGCCAACGAGGTCGCGGTCTGTGGGCATCTTATGCAGAACGCTAACCACACCTTCCTCGATGCGGTTCGCAAGTCCGAGCGCGGGCTCGCGCCCAATTCTGTTGGACGTGAAGCAAAGCAGCGGCTCCAAAGGCATCTTGCTTCCTCTAATCAGATTGAACCGGTCACTGGGCCAATTCAGTCAATCGGTCGATTGCAAAAAAGAAAACCCGCCCCAAGTGGTCAGATATCGCAGGCAAGACGCCTCCTGATCTCGTCAACCCACTTATTCAGCGCGCTGAATCTGGCATGAACGCTTCTGTCGTGAAGGCGGAACACATAGACAAATAACATAAGCCCGAAAAACCAATGGTGGTTCACCAAGTACCGAAGAGCCTGCTCTGCTGCACTTGCGATAGCGCTAAGAAGGTCGAATAGGGTGATCATTTGAATCCACACGAGATGACAACAAAACGCGACCGTTGCACCGGCGCATCGTTAATGAGAGTGACTCCCGCGGTCTAGCGCAGATACGGGAGCCGTCACTTTGAAGTGAGCGATCAGGCTGAGCAGTGATTTAATTTTCACGCCCTGCGCAATTAACTTTAAGCGATTTTTCCGTGCTGGTGCGCTTGCTGAGGTCCACGGTAACATCCGTCGCAGTATACCGTCGCGTAAAACTAGGCGATGGAAAAGCGCGGCCCCGGCATGCAGACCAATGAGGGTGAGGAGCGCCTTGCCGCCGAACTCGTGAGCCTCCACGAACACGCTGCGGATGGCCGGATTGGCAGCGAAAAGAGCCGGCATCTCCCAAAAGAACAAAGTAAATGAACGACCGCGAAACAAGACATTGCCGAGACCCGAAATCGGCTGCGCCAGGAGTAGGGCATAAAGACCGTATTCATTGGCCTTTGCGATCCATTGTTGCAGCTTCGGCATGCTCTCCGGAAACGGCGGTAGATAGGCGAAATTGTACCGCCAGACGAGACGCACCCACCCTATCAACCATGTCACAACGCCCGTTGTTCGGTGGGCGGTCATCAATGCCGAAGCGAGGCGTGTGTCATGGTTGACAGCTTCGCGCGACCAAGCACTAGCAAACAAGACGATAATGAGGAGCGCCGTGAGCCAATGCAGGGTAATGCTTATCTGATCAAAGCGTTCACTTTCAGCGGTCGCTTCGAGGGAGGCCCCTTCAGTAGATTCAGTCATGTCGGTTCGCTCCAGGTTCTCGTGCGAAGTTCGCAACATGGAGACCTGCGCGACGAC